>Ga0307516_10000464_pt1 | contig 53627 bp, 68 predicted proteins | sample 19_EM_MG_FD_203310 | JGI IMG/M metagenome (GOLD analysis project Ga0307516, IMG submission 203310) | Populus trichocarpa ectomycorrhiza microbial communities from riparian zone in the Pacific Northwest, United States - 19_EM | ecosystem: Host-associated > Plants > Roots > Unclassified | place...
GTCGAATGGCTCAATTCCCCCTCACACACACACTCGGATAAGACCAAAATCGAGCTCTACCTCGAGAAGCGAACAGCCCATGCGAACTCGCTTAAACACAAGGACCACTCGTACAAGCAAGCTCTGGAGACGTGCAGACGCGATCCGAGGAACGGGTCGGTCCAAGACCAACAAGCTGCGTACAACAAATGGGTCGCGGAGAACTACAAGCGGTTGAATGGAACTGTCCAGGCGGCCCACATGGACTGGGTCACAACTGCGAATAAGGCAGATGTGGAATACCATCTGAGCATTGTCGATCTCGATTTGGATAGGGCGGTTAAGAAGGTTCTCGAAAGCCAGGTAATTCCTTCTTCGCGTCCTTTGCGGATGATACTTATCGGGCTGTACAGGAGGCGCATACGTTGAAATCTCGAAAGCTCGCCGCGTGATCTATGTGTCTGTACATATCATCTTGTGACCTGGGTTTTGTATTCTTGGTATTTTGATCCTGCCTGGTGTCGGCCACCCTCCAGGCGATGTCCACATTGTAGGGGCGTGCCTGGTATACGACGGCCCTTCGTTCCTTTCCCACCCCCATGCCAGCATCGGCATTACCCCCATTTACCTCCCCTCACAATCCCATCCCTTTCACGGCGGGTCCACCTGCTCGTCTGGACAAACGGGTGCGTCATGACCAGCAATTGCACGAGAGACAAAATTTATCACCCCTGCGCGGGTTGTTGACTCAGTCCACCCAAGGGTTAAAAACCCTCTAATCGGGGAGAACCCCCGTACCGCCGCTATCACTTGGTTGAATGAGGAATTCCCCATGGGAGACCTGCCTTGAGGTTTACACGCGTACGGAGGGAAGGAACCGCATGGACGTTACTTCCAACAGGGAGGATCTCCCGTTATCTCTTTAGAATGGGGGCTATACTCACTGGTTGAACGTTGAGCATCGAGGAACCACCGGAAGAAATGGTTTCAGGGAATCGGCGAGACTACGCGTGTTGATCTCACGACTGCGAGGAACGGTGAAGTAGAGCATCACTTGTGCATGGTAAATTCGGGTGTTGTGGCTGCCGCGAGAGAAGTCCAGAAGGCGAGGAGTAATGGCGGGGTAACCAGCCCTTCCTCCACACACCGGCCATCCGGCGTCAGACCCAATGAATGTCGGGACTAGGGAGAAATGGTGGTGGTTTGTACCACATTCTAAGAGTGGGATAGCGTGACTTTCGTATTTCTCAATGACAGAGGCGGCAAATGGATGCGAGTAGTCGTATCTATATGAGGTCCCAGGTCAGTCAACTGCCATTGGTCGATACGGGTCCAGGTGTGCCGAGAAGCGACAGTGTTGTAAGAGTTCATCTGAGTCCATGTGCTGACGTTCAGATGGGGAAAGGGATTGATGTCATCAGCGTGGTGTCGACCGTCCCTGCCTTGATCTCATCCAACCGAGATCGCAGAAGGGCGAACATCGTGGCCTTGGCTTTGAGCTAGGGATGAGAAAACCCGTCAGAGGACCCACGGTGACCATTACCCGAACTCACATCGTACTCGACAACCCTTGCAGACGTGCTCGGAACAACAAAAAATAACGTCTCTTGGGCCGACTCTATCTGGCACTCTATTAGCTACGGTCACATGGGACTAGAAACCAGGGCAGGCGAACCCTCAAGAACGCCCTTGGAATAGACAAGCCTGTATGGTCGCAGATCATAAGAAAACGGTTGCTTCCGTGGTCGTTTCCCTTTTCGTTTGGATACCTGCTTCAAGTACATCTCAACGTGGTTCCAGATGATCCTACCAACAAAGCAGACAACGAGGGGTTTGTACGTCCCGATTTTGGTTATTAGACCGGGGGCAGCACTCCGCATCTCTTCCTTTGATAGTTCTGATTGCTGAGAACGAAAGTCAGAAGGTGCTGCAGAGGCACGTCCACCTCCCCGTACCTCTGCCGACGGCCTGTCAATAAGGTTCGTCTGTAACGATAAGCTTCTGTGGGAGGATGGTGTATTTGCCGCTCACTAAGCCGAGGTTGTATTTCTCTGGGAGGGTGTGGTCCTCGGGTGCGGTGATAGGGCCAGTAAAGCCGGACAGAGTCAAGCATTTCCAGAAGTGGTTCGTTGGGTGGGCATAGTGGTGTCCGTCTGTGGACGACTTCACGGCTGGGCTGGCCGGTCTCCGTGGTCAAGGCATTACCGACGTACGCGGCGAATTACACACTTTATACCACAGAAGACGACTGCAGAAGACGTTCATGAGAATCAATTCCCGTGGGTGTGATCCTAGCTCACCGTCCAAGTTGTTTTTGAGGTAATCTGGGAGGCGTGCGAGATGGGCATAGGTCTCCGGTGGTGCGTATGGCCTGCTGGGCTTCTTACTAGGGGGCTGCGAGGACCCAGAGACCTCGGATACGCTGCACTTCTTGGACGCAGGTCGCCTCGAATCGTCAACCTGAGCACCATCGAGATCGAAGTCCGCTGACTCCCCCTCCAGGTCCAACACGGGTAAGGGTTTGATCCGGTCTGGAGAAAAGTACTTTGACTTTGACCCGAGTGAGAAACGAGATATCTCGTCGCGAAACGATTGTTTGGCTGTTCCTTCTCTCTTCTCGTCCTCCATTGAGTGGGTCCGACTCAAGGTGGACTCGCCATTGGCCGCGTATGATCGAGTCAAGTAACACATTCGATTTGCAGGTGACTTCGTGTCACGCTAGGCGACTTGGTCATAACCAAGTCCCCCTTTACTCTCCTCTCGACCGGTTTCACGACAATGCCTCCAGCTGGAAGGCCAGATCTCTCCGGGTACAACTATGGCGCGATTGCCTCCCTGGTCTTGACTCCAGACCGCTCCAATATACCAAGAGGCGACAAGGAACCCGATGGTGCACCTACTTCTCTCGCAGGTCGGATCGATCCCAAGCAAATGGGTTCACGCGTCCAGCGCCAGGCGCCCAAGGACCTTGACAAGAAGAAGAAAAAGGCGACCGAGGACCGAGACGTATCGAACAGGAAGCCATCAAAACGAAGAGTGGCTGAGGCAGGCTTCGGCTACACCGATATTATCGAGGCTACTCAGGAGGTCGAAGGCTTGACATATCGCCCTCGCACGGCAGAGACCCGAGAGGTTTATGAGATGATCCTTTCCTCCGTTCATGGCGCGCTTGGGGACCAGGCTCAGGATGTCATTCGCAGTGCCGCCGACATCGTTCTGGAGACGCTGAAAAACGACAACATGAAGGATTACGATAAGAAGAAGGAGGTAGAGGGTGTTCTCGGTTCAATAACGAATGCCTCCTTCGCCCAGCTCGTTAACCTGTCGAAGAAGATCACGGATTACACCGCGGAGGATGAGATGCAAGTCGATCCGGATTTGGAGAGGAAAGACGCGGAAATTGATGACGAGTTGGGTGTCAACGTCATTATCGACGAAGAGGAACCGGAGGAAGAGGAGGACGAAGGTTTCGAGGTGCGGGACGAGTCTGACGATGAGGAGGAAGAGGCCCAGGAGGAGGAACCACCCGCCGAAGACCCTGAGGGGGACGAACTGGTCTTCACCGGTGGTTCGTCTTTGCGGTCTAAATCTCGCGTCGACGTCGACAAGGATATCGTTCCTCCCCACTCAATCGACGCTTTCTGGGTTCAGCGACAGATCACTGAGATCTACCTTGACCCTGAGGCCGCTGCCGAGAAGGCCTCCAAAGTCATGGCCGTCCTTGGTTCGGAATCCAACCTCCGGGACTGCGAAAACGAGCTCATGGATATCTTCGAGTACGACCACTTCCACGTCATCACCAAGTTCCTCAAGAACCGCGACGTTGTTGTCTGGTGTACGAAGCTGATGAGGAGCGATGCGGACGAGAGAGTGAATGTAGAAGTTGCGATGCGGGAGAGGGGTCTAGGCTGGATCTTGAGGGAGCTTTCCGGCGATCGTCAGGCCAGGGCTCGTGCAGATGTGATGGATGTGGACGGTGGTGCGAAGAAGACGATGCCGAAGACAGCAAACATTACCCCCGGCTCTACAGTACAACCAAAGGCCACCGTGGATCTCGAATCGATGGCTTTCGGCCAGGGTGGGCATCTCATGTCGAACAAGAAGTGCAAATTGCCCGAAGGATCGTTCAAACGGGCGAGAAAAAGTTACGAGGAGATTCACGTCCCAGCCCCGAAACAGAAACCATCTGTTCCTGGCGACCAGATTCCCATCGACGAACTTCCTCCCTGGACTCGCAAGGCGTTTGGCACTCACAAGACGCTGACCCGGATCCAAAGCAAGCTCTATCCTGTTGCCTTCGGTACGGATGAACCCATTCTCTTGTGTGCCCCCACTGGTGCTGGGAAGGTATGTCAATGGACCCGCGTATAGGTGACTCGATTCTGACGATGGTATTAGACGAACGTTGCCATGCTTGCGATCCTTAATGAGATGGCGAAGTGGCGCAACGAGGAGACGGGGGAGTTCGAGCTGGATTCTTTCAAGATCGTCTACGTGGCCCCGATGAAGGCTCTTGTCCAGGAACAAGTCGGGAACTTCTCGCACAGGCTGAAGGGCTTCGGTGTCAGCGTCCGCGAGTTAACGGGGGACTCGCAGATGACGAAACAGCAGATCGCTGAGACTCAGATCATCGTCACGACTCCGGAGAAGTGGGATGTTATCACGAGAAAGAGCACGGACACCAGTTACACCAACCTTGTGCGTCTCATCATCATTGACGAGATACACCTTCTTCATGATGAGCGTGGTCCTGTTCTTGAAAGCATCATTGCGAGGACCATCCGGCGAATGGAGCAAACCAGCGATTACGTTCGGCTCGTCGGACTTTCCGCCACCCTCCCCAACTACCAGGATGTCGCCACCCTCCTCCGCGTCGATGAAAACAAGGGCCTCTTCTACTTCGATGCCTCTTATCGACCTTGTGGGCTTCAGCAACAGTTTATTGGTATCACAGAGAAGAAGGCGATCAAGCGGTATCAGGTTATGAACGAGGTTTGCTACGAGAAGCTCCTCGAACAAGCTGGGAAGAACCAGACGTTGGTTTTCGTCCACTCGAGGAAGGAGACCGCCAAGACCGCCAAGTTCGTCCGCGATATGTCTGTCGAGAAGGAGACCATTACCCAGTTCGTGCAGCCGGATTCGGCTACAAGGGAGATCCTTCAGGACGAGGCCAACAACGTGAAGGATCCGAACCTGAAGGACCTTCTCCCCTTTGGCTTTGGTATCCATCACGCCGGCATGACTCGAGAAGACCGTGGAATTGTGGAGGAGCTATTCGCCGATCGTCACCTACAGGTCCTGGTCTGTACCGCCACGTTGGCTTGGGGAGTCAATCTGCCAGCGCACACCGTCATCATCAAGGGTACCCAGATTTACAACCCGGAGAAAGGTCGATGGGTCGAGCTCTCCTCTCAGGATGTCTTGCAGATGCTCGGCCGCGCCGGTCGTCCCCAGTACGATACGTTCGGGGAGGGTATTATCATCACCAACCATGCGGAGCTTCAGTATTACCTCAGCCTACTGAACCAACAACTCCCGATTGAGTCCCAGTTCGTGTCGAAACTCGCCGACAACCTCAATGCCGAAATCGTTTTGGGCACTATCCGGAACCGAGACGAGGCCGTGCAGTGGCTTGGGTATACATACCTGTGAGCCCTCTCATTCCCCCGTTTGTACACGTCTCTAACCACTCCACAGGTATGTCCGCATGCTCAGGGACCCCGTCCTCTATAGCGTCAGTGTGGATTACCAAGACGACGACGGTTCCCTCATCCAGAAGCGCGCTGATATTATTCACACTGCTGCCGCTCTCCTTGAGAAGTGTCACCTCATCAAGTACGAGAGAACCTCCGGCAGGTTCCAAAGCACCGACCTTGGACGTATCGCCTCTTACTTTTACGTGACGTATGACTCCATGGCCACTTATAACCAACACCTCCGATCCACTATGACCACCATCGAGCTGTTCCGCGTCTTCGCTCTCTCGAAGGAGTTCAAACTCCTTCCCGTTCGTCAAGAGGAAAAGCTGGAGTTGACCAAGCTCTTGGAGCGCGTCCCGATCCCGGTCAAAGAGGGCGTGGAGGAACCTGCCGCCAAGATTAACGTCCTGTTACAGGCTTATATATCTCAGCTGAAGCTCGAGGGCTTTGCCCTTGTTGCCGACATGGTTTATGTCCATCAATCTGCTGGACGGTGTGTTCTATTCTTTTCCTCGCCCTCAGACCGTACTGAATCTGGTCGGGGTTTCTAGTATTCTACGCGCCATCTATGAGATCTGCTTGAAGCGCGGATGGGCTATCCCCGCCAAGTGTGCTCTCTCACTGTGTAAGATGGTTGAACGCCGAATGTACGTTGAGAAAATGCGCCCGTCTGTTGTCCAGCACTGATTCCTTGGTAGGTGGGGCTCTATGACGCCGTTGAGGCAGTTCAAGGGTGTTCCTCCCGACATTATTCGAAGGGCAGAGGCGAAGCAATTCGTGAGTACCTCCACTGCCCCTGATCCCCATCCCATTGACTTGCCTATTTTAGCCGTGGGATCGTTATTTTGACCTGGTAAGGATAGTTGGATGCGTTCTGACCTCCACTAACCATTTTTGTAGGAGCCGCAGGAACTCGGAGAGCTTCTCAACCTCCAGAATGCTGGCAAACTAGTGCACCGCCTCGTGCACAACTTCCCGAAGTTACAGTGAGTCCGACAGAGTCCTTCCCTGCTAACGATTTAATGACGTTTCTTATTCAGGTTGCAGGCTTTAGTTCAACCCATCACACGTTCCCTCCTTCGCATCGACCTCGCCATTACCCCAGACTTCAGTTGGGAAGAGAAGGTTCATGGTGATGCTGAGTCGTTCACCATCCTCGTCGAGGATGTCGATGGCGAGATCATCCTCTTCAACGATACGTTCATCCTCCGGCAACAATACGCCATTATGGAGCATAACGAGCACAACGTCACCATCACCGTCCCAATGTTTGAACCCGTTCCGCCGAACTACTTCATCTCCATCATCTCTGACCGATGGTTGAACTCGGAGACCCGCGTCCCTGTTTCTTTCAAGCATCTTATCCTTCCCGAAAAGTTCCCTCCACCTACCACCCTCCTCGACCTCCAGCACCTCCCCATCTCCGCCCTCCACAACAAAGAATTCGAGGCCATCTATTCTTCCACCATCAAAACGTTCAACAAGATCCAAACCCAGGTCTTCCAACCTCTGTACACTACCGACGACAACGTCTTTATCGGTGCTCCCACTGGTAGCGGAAAAACCATTTGTGCGGAATTCGCGTTGATGCGACTGTGGAGTCAACCACAACCCAAGCGTGCGGTTTGTATTGAACCGTACCAAGACATGGTTGATCTCCGCTTGGCCGAGTGGAAGGCAAGGTTTGGGGGGGTCCAGGGAGGCAAGGAGATCGTGAGCCTGACGGGAGAGACGAGCGCTGACCTTCGTCTGCTCGAGAAGGGAGACGTCATAATTTGCACCCCTACGCAATGGGACGTCATTTCACGACGCTGGCAACAGAGGAAAAACGTGAAGAATATTGGCCTCCTCATCTGTGACGAGGTTCAGCTCCTTGGTGCGGAGATTGGGCCGACCTACGAGATTGTGATATCTCGCACTCGCTACATCTCAAAGCAGACGGACAACGACACTCGTATCGTAGTTTGCTCGGTCTCTCTTGCGAATGCCAGGGATCTCGGTGAATGGATTGGCGCCCCTTCTCATCATATTTTCAACTTCCCACCACAGTGAGCGTATCTTTTTGCCCATGCCGGTGGATGAGACTCACGTTATTTCTCAGTGTTCGACCACTGGACCTCGATGTTCACTTGCAAAGTTTCTCCATCCCACACTTCCCTTCACTCATGATCTCGATGTCTAAGCCCGCATATCTCGCGATCCTCGAATACTCGCCCACTAAACCGGTCATCATCTTCGTTTCTTCAAGAAAACAGTGCAGACTCACCGCTGATGACATTATTGCTCACTGTGGCTCGGACGAAGACTCGAAGCGCTTCCTGAACATTGAAGAGGAAGACCTGCAACCGCACTTGGATCACACCACCGACAAGGGTCTGGTTGAGACTCTCAAGTACGGTATTGGGTACTTTCACGAAGCCTTGGATAAACAGGACAAGCGTATCGTTGAACGTTTATTCAAGGCCGGTGCTATTCAAGTCATGATTGCTTCAAGGGTAGGCTTCTACGTTTTCTTCAAGCTCATTAGGACTCAAATTTATAACAGGAAACTGCTTGGAGCCTGCCCGTCGCGAGTTATATGGTCATCATTATGGGTGTTCAATACTACGAAGGTAGGGAGCACAGATACGTCGACTATCCCGTCATGGAGGTTCTCCAGATGATGGGCCGAGCCTGCCGACCCCTCGAAGATGACAGGAGCCGGTGCATCCTCATGTGCCAACAGACAAGGAAGGAATTCTACAAAAAGTTCTTGTCTGAAGGTCTGCCAATCGAGTCCCACCTCCCCACGAACATGCTGCACGATTATTTCCTGGCGGAGATTGCTGTCAGGACCATCGAGAACAAACAAGATGCCATGGTAAGGGCGGTTTCCCGGCAGTTCCGCCGCAAGTTTGTCTGAAGAATAACCCTAGGATATCCTGACATGGACGTACTTCTACCGTAGGATGACCCAAAACCCAAATTACTACAACCTCCACAACGTTAGCCACGGCCACCTTTCTGACCACTTGTCGGAGCTCGTGGAGAGCACGTTGAGCGATCTGGTCGACTCCAAGTGTATTGTAATTGGTGGGTGTCGTTCAGGATTTCCCACCCTCGAGGCTGACGATTGTATAGATGAGGACGAAATGTCTTTGTCGGCTCTCAACCTCGGTATGATCGCTGCGTACTATAACATCTCTTGTACGTGATTTCTGCTCAGGAGCTTGGTGTGGTCTCAAGAATCTGACGCTTTCTTCCTATAGACATTACGATGGAGGTGTATACTGGATCGCTCAAGGAGAGGACGAAGTTGAAGGGTCTCCTCGAAATTGTCTCATCGTCGGCAGAGTTCGAAAATATCCCCATCCGACGACACGAAGACATCCTCCTGCGGCGCATTCACGACCGTGTTCCTGTCAAACTGCCCAAGCCCAACTTTGAGGCTCCTCACTTCAAAACCTCCCTGCTTCTCCAGGCACACTTCTCCCGCCTCCAGCTCCCCCCAGACCTCGCTGCTGACCAGGTCCTCGTGCTTGAGAAGGTGCTAAACTTGTTATCAGCTTGCGTTGATGTCATGTCATCGAATGCTTGGTTGAATGCCGTCGGAGCTATGGACCTTTCTCAAATGTGTGTTCAGGCGATTTGGGAGACGGATTCTCCTCTCAAGCAGATTCCTCACTTCGACGCCGAGGTGATCAAGCGTTGCAAAGACGCTGAGGTTGAGTCCGTGTATGACGTCATCGATCTTGAAGATGACAAAAGGAACCTGCTGCTGCAGATGAGCAGCAAGCATATGTAAGGCCTTTTCAAAAGACCAAACGCTTCCCACGCTGACCTCTCGTCATTAGGCGAGACGTTGCCGCTTTCGTGAATTCGTATCCCGCTCTGGATGTGAACTACGAACTGGTGAAGGGTGATTACACCGCCGGCTCCCCTATTACCCTCAAGGTCGACCTCACCCGTGACGCTGACGAAGAAGACGCGGATGACCAAATCGCGGTTGCGCCCTACTATCCGTTCAAAAAGCTACCGAACTGGTGGCTCGTCGTCGGGGAACAGGCTACCCGCAAACTCCTATCAATCAAGAAGGTCACAGTCAACAAGAACCTCTCCGTCAAGCTCGAGTTCACTCTACCACAAGGACACCACGAACTCAAGCTCTCTGTCATCTGCGATTCATACATGGGCGCAGATCACGATATAGCCATCGAGCCTATCGACGTTGCTGAGGGCGAAGACAGCGACAGCGAGGAGGATAGTGATGAAATGGAAGAGTAGATGATCCACACTCGCATTTTCGACAACACTTGACTTTGTTAAATAATCCGATCCGTGTATTCATTGTATCAAATAGCAATCTCTTCGTCGACGCTCGTTCAACAAGAATGCAAGGGAGAGTAAAACTAAATCGTAACAGACGTGAATACAAGAGAGAAAGGGCGTAAAGAGGAGCTACTGGTCAATCGCGGCCTCTTCCGTAGAGTCCAATAGACTGGAGGTTAAGTGAGTTGACAGGGCGGGCGGGTGGTACCACGGGGACGTACCTGTACTGCTTTGTCAATGAGCATTCCCCGCCATTATCTAAGTCGATGCTGTATAGGTAGAAGTAACCCTCCGCCGAAACGACCATGACATGGGGCGTTGTGCTTGCCATCCGGAAGTGAGAAACCAACCAACCATCAGACAGTAAGATCGGTGAACTTACCCGCTCAAAGCAACCACACAACGTGAGCCACTTGTAGGTAGCCGGAGGAAAGCAAAGTCCCTTGAAGGTTCCCACATCTCAGTTACGGCACTGGGGAGGTATGTGCCGACAGAAGCAGTGAGGTTCTTCGTGAGATTCAGTGACCGTCTGCGCAGGCTGGACCTGTGTTGGATTGAGGCGGCTGCATTGCAGACGACGACTATTGACTCACGAGACGCTACTGTTCTTCTTCTCGTCGACGTATGCGTCAAAACCAGCATCTAGCGCGGTCTTGGAACCGTCCCTACTGTCGATCGAGCCGCCAGGGCTCGATGGCGGCTTCGGACGGGACTGTGGAGAACCGCGCTGAGGACCCAGCTTAAAAATGTGAACGGTGTCGTGCGCAGAGCTAACAGCCAGCAGGGTGGAGACTAGGTTGAAGTTCATCGAGTATATCCGGGCCTCCCGGGTGCCTCGGCGGAACTGGTATAGCTTCTCAGCCCCTGGAATGCTCCAGACGCGGATGACTGTGCCCTTGTCAGATGCTGTGGCCAAGAGGGTACCAGCCGGGTTGATAGAAAGGAAAGAGATGGGTGCTTTATGGGCTTGGATTACATTTGCGACGGTGAGTGAGCGAGTGGAGAAGAGGAGGACATCCCCTGATTGTTGTGTTGGGGTGGTCTGCGGAGGTTGTGTGAGGTTGGCGGTAGTTGGAGATGGTACGGTGGATGGATAAGCGAGGTATGAATTATCCGCGGAAGGGGACAATGCCACAATGGCTGTGCCACCTACGAGTCAGGTTCACCAGGGGAATCGTTTGTCAGGCCACATACCTTCGGGGTTTGGAGTGGTTTCGATGACGTGAAGCAGTCGCATATTCGAAATGTCGTATATGTAGACCTCCGCTTCGAGAACGATGACGAGGTTTTTCCGGTTGAGTTTGACCGCGAGTATTGAGGAGGGGAAGAGCAATTCGCAAATCATTGATCGCCGCTGTGGGGAGGTTGACAACCAATCCCAGTCTGACAAAGATTCGTCTGTACCCACCTTGGTGTTGACGATCTGCAGCTTCCTCGGGCTAGAGTGGGGCTGATCCGCTGCGCCGACCAACGCGATCAGGGATGTACAGAAGAGCATTTCAACGATTCCTCGAGCACCATCGTCTGTTCTTGACTGTGAGTGAAGAGTGAATGGCATTTAAGCAAGACCTGGAGCGCACTCATCGTGTATACTCTCCCGAATGGGTCGCAGTTCGTGATGCTGTAACCCTTCCTCGTTCCGACAGAGATGCACCTAGAACCCACTTGAATATCCTGGCCACCGTGCTGCGAGGCGTTTCTACGCACGTAAAGTCTTGGTTGAAGTTGGCAAACAGCATGCCAACGATGCGCTTATCCGCGGGGATGGTTCAAGGCCGTGTCTGTGATGTTGTCCAGGCAAATCCAAGTACGAGGGCAAGAGGCGGGCCAGTTGACCACGGCGCAGAACGCGTTCCCAAAGCTCAAGTTTCCCACGATCGCTGCCGTCAATCGATCTCTCAGGCGGATCAGACCAGAAGATGGCGGAGGAGAGGATTCTAGACACATATCGCACCGTCTGGAATGACTTCTACGCTTGGGAGACCGAATACGCATCCGAGGTCATCGCCTCGCTCGTGACAGATACCCCTGCCCGAGACGCGCCTGGTGCGGAAGATTCGTGTTTCTCTCAGGATGTAGATATCCTGAGCTTTCGTCACTTGAAGCGACCGGTTTCCGATATACCCACGTCGCCACCCGAGGCCCTACCTTTCGTGGAAACCCACCCCCGGTATCAGGCCTGCACGCCGAGTAATCAGAATATCATGCCAAAACGACCGACTTACAACCCTTTCACCACGGCACTATTCGTCCCGTTCGCGGATGAGGCAAGGTTTCAATCGAAGTACTTTCTAGAGGAATTCATACAGGAGAGTGAATATACAGACCCAAAGCTACATTGGCAATCGATACCCGATCCCGACTGTGAGTAGGCTCATCTCGATATCCTTCGTACCGGCGTGCTTAGCGTGCAAAGTCGAGATTATACAACTCCAGGCACTCTTGAAGCTCCGTATGCTCGGATACACTGTGTCTCATATCGACGCGGAGATGGTGTTGCCTCAGGCTGAGGTACCCAATACTGACGCCGATGGGTTGTTTTGGACGTGCAAACAACGGTGCGCACCCCCCACATGCCTTCCTACACTTTTAGTAACCATTGTCAGGGATCTACTTGAGTGGCCCGGAATGCTGAAGGACAAAGGAGAGGGTGTTCGTGTCATCAGAAAGTGGGATGTCGTATCGCGCGTCGATTCGATGCTGCGACAGTTCTGCCCTCTCTTGGGTTGCATTCAGCCGGCGTGTCCTTCCCATAGTATGTACCCCATTACGCACCCCGACCCTGCTTGACTCTACCCGTAGCCCACGACCACAAGTTAAATCGGGACGTCAAACCGATGCTAAACAACGATTCCCTCCGGCAACGAGCGGGGAGGAACTGTAATAATATGTGCTTTACGCAGGAGAGTGACGAGTACATCGTGAGTGTTCCCGGTGACCCGACCACCATTTGAAGCTGACGAAAAGCAGGACGCTGCTCCAAGTGAACTCATGAACAAGGATGTAATCTCGTTGATCGAACTCCTGCCTGATGAACTCCCGTGCCATCTTGCAGGATTGTGCCGGCTGAGTTGCAGAGACGTAGGTTGTCCATCTGGTGGTAGTGTTAGGCCTAACGCCATCTAAGGTCTTCGCATACCGTAACAAGCTCTTCTCTTCCGCCTTCGTTTCCAACCCAGTTCGTCGTGATGTCCCCGACCCCGACCCCGACCCCGACCCCAACCCACCAGAAAAGTCATGGTTCAGTACGTTCGTTTGAGCTCCATCTGTCGTACTCGCTCAATGTTTTCTAGAGGACTGCCGGCCCGAGATCCCGTGGCTGGGGTTCACAGCGTACACCATATTCTCCTTTTGTCGATCCAGCCCTGACATTTCTCAGTGGCAAGGTCTGCGACCACGAGGGGCCGTGCCATAAACCCACGCGTGGGGAGTGCAAATGCTACATGCGTAAAGTCCATTGTTCGCGTAGTTGTCCATGCGCTCGTAGCTGTGAGCCGAGTTTCTACCAGCGTTGTCGTACAGCTCCTTCACTGACCGGTGGGTTTCAGGTTTCCTTCGGTGGTACGTTTGTCGGTGTGCAACAACCGCTGTGCTGATTTCCCGTAGGAAAGGCTGTAAGTGCACATGGACAAGGCGCTCCAAAAACCTACCATGCCAAGAGGGAAAGGAAGGAAAACGGTCGAGGTGTGAGTGTCGAGCGGCGTTCCGAGAGTGTGACCCAGAGACGTGCGGTAAATGTCATGCCCGGTACGCGTTTCTTTGGGGGGTTTCTCATAGTATCCTGACGTGGTGTGGTTTCCAGTGAGACCGTAGCAGGTACTGGCTGGGAGCGTGGATGTGTCCTGGCTGCTCAATAAAGTTACGTGCAGGTATTAAAGGCTACGGATGTGCAAATGTTTCTCTGCAACAAGGACACATCATGGTGGGTTTTCGATCCACCGTACCAGCCCTGGCCAACCTGTGACTATATGATTACGAAGCCATTGGATGTTGCAGCGGCAGAGTATGGCCTCGGTGCGTTCTCCACGCAGAGTATCAAGAAGGGTGGCTTTATCGGAGGTAACGCACTTCTCTCCCGGGGCATCTGTAGTGGAATGCTCAGCAGGTTGCAAGAATACGTGGGGGAGATTTACCACACTTTCGACCATACATCGAGAACGTACGTCCATATTCTATTCTTGGAACTTGCTAATTAAACTCGCATGACAGCTACCTAAACCGGTACACGGGACTCAATTACCTCTTCGACTTGAACAGATCGCTGGCACTCGATGCCTTGACCGTAGGTAACGAAACCCGGTACCTGAACCATAACGAAGATTGCAACGTCGTGGCCACTGGTGGGCTCCCACTGCGATTCTCTATGGGAGAAGGAATTGAACCACGAGACTTTCAGCTTGCCTCGTCAACGATGAGCACCGCATAGTGTATCACGCAAGTTCGTGCTGCGAGCAAGGGGGATTCCTGACGATCACTAACATATCGATATAGCCAAGGGTATAGGGAAAAACAAGGAACTGTTCTTGGATTACGGTCCGGGGTACTGGGCGGAAGGGTCTTTCGAAGATTACCTGGCCGAAAGGGAGGAAAGGAAAGATAACCCTGGGGAAGGACCAGAGGGGGGACCGGATGGGGGCGCCGGAGAGTTTACTTATGGCTCAGATACTGGGTAAGGGACCGGAGTGAGGGTTAAGAATAGATTACACGTCGAGTCGTGGGAACGGTTGGGGATGCCAGGTGTGTATATACGTGGTGATACAACGTACAATGGGTGAGAATGATGCATTGAGTGGTGAGAGTCCGGATCCGACTGAGTGACCCAGTTACGAATAAAGTCCTCTGACACGACCCTCTATGGGTATGTTCGTGAGCTGTAGCGACTTGATGCGCTTCCCATTCCTCCAATCGCTCACTAGGGCATGTGCCTCGAAGGGGGGGATATCCCTGCTCGCGGTCCCGACGGTGATGTGTAATCCCATCCGAACCTCCTGCGGGAGTTGATCCACGAACGATTTCCCCGCCTCGTCATCACCGGCCGTCGGCGCGATCTCATCAGCAGTGACAGCCATAACCCGATCGTTCCACACAACAGATCCCAGGGTAAATTGGAAGGTAGAGGGAGTGGAGGAGAGATAGAGCTCGGAACAATTGTCCCACAAGGGCTGAGCCCACTCCTGGTCGAAGGATTTCGAATGCACGAGAGTGATGTGAGGTTGTTTTGTGATGCGCCCGTTCTTCTTCAGGTTTGTGAAGAACTGTCTCCCGTCCGCCACGTCCGCATCTCCTCCAGCTGAGAAGACAGGGTTGAGGAGCTCGAGCAGGTCGACCTCCGGTACGAACCCGTAATAACGCGGTTTGCCCTTCTTCTTCTCTCCTCCCTTCACATCCCCCTTCTTTTTCGTAGGTTCATAGCCACGGGCGGCAGCCAGCGCGAGTCCAACCTTCTCCTGATCTGGCTTCTCTAACCCAAGGATGCGAACGCAGCCATCAACAGCCCGATCCAAGGCATGTTCGAGGTCTTCGTTAATGTCCATCTCTATGACCGCGTCGACTTCGCGTTCCTCGAGCTCTTCGCGTTGTTCGATGAACTGCCAGACTACGTCTTCGTGAGATTTCCCGCGAACGTCAGCGTGAAGGGTTTGGTGCTTCTCCCCTCTATCGTAGATCCTGTCGCTGCAAATCCTGTGAATCGTGGCAAGCGGTTGTTCAAAGGCCCAGTTAAGAGCGAGTAGTCGGACTGGAGGGTTGTAGCCCCGGATGGCATCACGGAGGGCCGTACGGTGCTGTCTAAAGTGGTTGTTCCTGCACCAGTTGTCAGACAAATTGATATACCACCGGTGGACTACGCACTTGTCAGCGATGACTACATCATGTTTCTTCAACAACGCCTGGACGTTCTTGATAAATTGAGGAGCACCCTTCTTGGACTTGACATCGTCGCTTTGAGTGTGCCCAAAGCTAAAAAGGTGTTCGAGAGCCACTGAGATAGAAGTTTTTCCTGCAGGAAGGTGAGAAGGTGATGTTGAAATCGCGGAAGCTAAGCCCCTCACCAACACCGGGTACCGCGATTGGTAGGATGATCGTCTTGCCGTATGTAAGGTTTAAAGCCGAAGTGTCCTCTTCATCCACCACTGCCTCTTGAGCCTCACCAGTTTCCATCCATTTCAGGAACCGTTCCCGGGTAGCAATAATCCCCTTGCCCTTTCCAAAGTTCTCGAACTGTCCGCGATCCCTGCCGATCTCCCCTTTAATCCACTTGACATACTGTATGGTCTCCGGTCGTTTCAGCTTCGATTTGGGTAAACGAGCACCGCTGAGTGGTCCTTTTGTACCGAGAAGGATCTTCGTAACCTCTCGCCAGTCACGGTACATCATGTAGGGTTCGTCGAACTTGATTTTGAAGAAGAAGGAAGACCCGGATTCATAAGGTGACAGAGAAGCAGAGCGGTTTCCGTCGGCAGGACGACCTGCCACTACAGTGCGGACAACAAAGCCTTCGAGGGCTTCACCCTCCCACACCCCGGTCTCACCGACCTCCATGGTAAAATCCCTAACCTCCCGGATGGAGTTGAGCACTGTGGTCTTGGTTTTGATAAAACCCCACTCGTCTGCAAACTTGTCGACGATATCGGTGGGCTGCGTACGGAAATCTTTCGTATTTTCGTTGATGCCGTGAAGATGGAGTCCTGATTTCTCTGGAGGGTATGCCAGGACGTGCTCCTCAAAATCGTCGTCGCACAGCTAACCAAGAGTTGTTCAACAAAGATCGCGCGACAGCTAGGGTCAAACGAACCTCTGCCACCGCGGTCCAATTGAAGAAAAAAAGTGTCTCGGCGAGCTGCTCGGTAGATTTCCCAGCCTTCTCGAGGTGCTTGTGTAACCACTCCTCCCCGACCTGGGAGTGACTGCGTGTAACATTGCCAAGAGGTCCAAGAGAGTGCTTTGAAGTGACCAAGAGTTTTGTCGGACTGAGAGCAGCGATGAAGATAATGCAACCGTTCGACTTTAACGAGAGCGTGTAGGGGGCAGCTGTGTGGGCTTCAAGAGACTCCCACTGTAGCGCATTTAGTCAATCGGGGCAAATCTCGCATAAGTAGGAACGGAACGACATACAGTTGTCCATGGGACTTCGCCTATATTGAAGAACTTGTCGTAACCTCGGATGACGATGCGGTACTCCTTCTCGTTACCGGAGGGTTTCCCGCCCTCGTCCACCTCAGTCGTGAACAGGCCGCGGGCGAGAGTTGGAAACGGGGATGGGACGTCGTAGTACTTGAACTCGCTCATCTTCCAGCTCCGGATGGTCATCTCTGGAGCTTCCGGGGGGACATATTCGGAAGACTTGATCAGTTTTGGATTCTTCTTGGAGATCTTTATCAGCTCATGGATGAGTTTGTCGTCTTTGGCAGAGTAGACGGGGGCCATGGAGGTCAGACGCCTGGTTGCCGCGCGGTGTAGCTGGTGGGGCAGGGATAAACCCTGTCTCCGGATGAGAAGAGAGAACAGTTTGGTGCGCTGGGGGTCGTACCACGCGGATTTATCTTGACTGCTGTTGGCGGTGCCGAGTCAAGGACAGTCATTTCGTCGGAGATAGCTTTCGACCGGACACTTCAGTGATCCGCAACCCAGTATCGATCACCTCGACCACCATGGACGACGAGGCCGCAGAGATCGAGCTCGTGAGTGGAGAAGACGACCTCGTGTGGGCTGGACAGTAAACCCGTTTCGCAGCTCGAGCAAAACCTCAACAAGACTCGCCAGATTTCTCAGAGGATGACGGGTGAGCAACGCCGCCCATCCATCCGTCCCCAGCCCGCGCTGAAACACGTTAGCGATCCTGTCCAGCTTTGACAGCCGACTGGTGAAGCTGGAAAAGGCGATCCTCCCCCTCTATACCTCCACGCAACTTCTCACACGACGAGCTGGCAGTGTGTACCTTGTTTATCTCAGCGCCCGTGCGGTAACTAAGTGCCCGGTCACCAGACATCGACAGTGTGCTTGGAAAGATCGAGGAAGTGGCCAGCAATCGGGACGGAATCGCGGCCGAGGAGGCACTGATCTTGAGAGGGTATTCGCCCCATCTCCCATGATTGTGAATGAATGTCGTTGATGGTGCGACCCCTACAGCCCTCGGCCCGGCCAGTTGGACATATACAAGGAAGCCCTGGAAAGGTTGAATGCTAGCATCGCGTTCAAGTCCTCCGAGGAAGACACAACCCAGGCTGTGAGCTTCGAGTTCTTCGCCAACCTTACTCGAGTTCACAGCTGTGTAACCAGGCTCGTATCGTCGAGACTGGAGCCAGCAAGGTGACCCAACTGTACACGAAACTCGTCGCAGAAGGTTCCGCTAGCATCCCTTCAGCCAGGCCAGAATTCAGTTTGACCCCCTTCGACCCCTCGTTGCGTATACAACTCATCCCGATCGTCGCCTTCCTCCGCACCCTCCCCCTACCTGCAACGCATCCAAACCACCCAGCCGCCCTTGCCATTCAATCCACATTACGGGATACTCAGCGCGGCTACGGCGAGATGCGTGGGTCCTGGAGTCGAATGTGCCTCGAGTCTCACGCTAAGCGTATCTTGGATCGGTCCGAAAATGTAGACGGAGTCCTCGCCGGTCGAGAAATCGGTGCTTGGGTCCAGAACATGCTCACCGTTGCTGAGGTCCACCTAGCATATTCATCTCCTGAGATCCACATCTGACAAGGGGGTTTAGGAAGAATACAACCTATTGTCCGATCTCGCACCAATCCTCACATCATCCTTGGTCGCCACCACGTTTGGTTCCCTAATCACCCCGCTCGTCTCTCTATTCAAGTCAACCCTATCCTCACTCAATACCTCCATTAAGCGGAACTTGCAGAAACACACATTCCTCGTCCTGTCCACATACACATCGCTATCTGAATCGGAGACGCACTGGGAAGACCTGATGTGTCGCCGTGCCGGACGGAGGGAGAACGAGCTAAAAGACGCACTCTCGTCGCTCAGATCGGTGTGTTTGAGGAGCTTCCCAGAACTCATTGCCAATATCAAAGCGGGGGCGATGGGTAAGGGCGGAGAACAAAGCACGAATGTCGCTGATTTCACAACCTCCGTAAGTCCACCGGTATTTGCGTTCGGTTTTATTTTCGTTTCTGATTTTCATTAATAGACCGTGGAGTTCCTTGAACGCGTACCTGAGGTAAAGACCGCCGTGGGGTCGGCGTTGCTGAAACTTGGCGACGGAAATTGGAAAATGGGTGAAGGTATTACAGTTCCCAAAACCGCCAGGCTCGGCGAGGGAGATGAAGACCTCATACTCGAAAATTTCATTTGTCAGTCCCCCATCCCCAACTTTGACTTTTCCCCTTTCCATAACTCTGTCCTCGTTTTTCACTAGTCGACGTGGTAAGCACGACGGTCACCGGCCTCGTGACGCTTTCCAGGAGTCAACGTCGTCCGGCGTTCGGTTCGGTCTTTCTGCTGAACAACATATCCTATCTCCGCACGCACCTTCTGACCCAACCGATCAACGGAGTAGACGCCTTGCTTTCCTCCCGAGGGAGGGAACTGCTCAACTCAAATTTCCGTATGGCCAAAGCGAATTACATGGATGCTAACCTCTCGCCCCTGCTGACCGCTCTGGCGGAGGACAAGGATAAAAGCAAGTCGTCCGTCAAGGACAAGTTCACTAGGTTCTTCGATCTGTTGGATGAGCTCGTGGAGAGGCACGCAATCGCGGCGGTGTTACCGGATGAGTTGGAGGAAGATGAGAGAGAGACGGTTTGCCAGGAGGTCTTGTTGTTGGTCGTACCCCTCTTCCAGAAGTTCGTGCAGAAAAACCCCGGGAAGGATTTCAGCAGGAGTGAGTCGCATGATCTGTTCCCCAATCGCAATGTTGACCGTCGATTCTTGGGTCCAGACCCGCAGAAGTGTAAGTTTTCACAACTCTTTCCGTCCTGCCTTGTGTGTGTGCCAATCGTTGCTCCTAGATATCAAGCTCTCCGCCACGGAGGTCGAAGGAAAGTTGAAGGGCGTCTACTCATGAAACATAAGGGTTATCGATCCCACCAGCGGGAGCACATAAGTTTGCCCTGCGTATCCAGTTCTCCGGCATATCTTCGTTGTTGTATCGTCCCCACAGCGAGACACTACAAAGACATCGATCCGTACCACTCGATTGGGATATTCCCCAGAAATAGAAGATGCCACCGCAGGTGGGAACGCAAAAAAAAACCCGTTACACAGAAAAATCCAGTGAGCCTCTTCCCCGCTCGAGACCAAAGAGATGAACCGTAAGAAGAAAAGGAACCACTCATGGTCGTACAAAAAACGTAGCCGTGATATAGGAAGCTAAATCGAAGGGAAAGAGAAAAGAGTGAGGTTTACTCGGAACCGACCTTCTCGGTGGAGCTAGGCGCGAATTCCTTGGTTTCTTTGGGGGTTTCAGGGTCTCCTTTGGTGTCATCGACGTAATCGATGTGTTCTGCGTCGTAGTTGGTCTCCTTGATGGTGGAAATGACGATTCCAGCGAGGGGGAAAGAAACGAGCATCATGATCCAGCTGGCAAGGTGTTCGCTCAAATAGGGAGTCTCGACGGCATCCATTCCAAAGGAACCTGCGGCACCGGCAGATTGAACGGCCTTGTAGAGACCGGCGAAACGGGCGAGGGTGAACGGGTCGTTGGTGAGAGCGGCCATGATCCAGTAAGCGAGAGCCTGGTAGCATGCATCGCCGAAATAGTCTGTCGCATTGATCAATGTCAACGGTCGGCCTCGGTTGAATAATCGAAGGAGAGAACTTACAGAAGAAGAACAAGGTGCCCTTCCCGGCGAAACCATCGTCCTTGTAGTTGATCTTCTTACCAATATTCCCGCGAGAGAAAGTAAGTTGCCAAGAAAGACCACAAGACCAGACGATGATGGTAATGATGGTGACGACGGCGAGACCCAACCAACCACGGGTTTTGCGACCGAGCCAGTTGGCGTCGAGGACGAGGAAGCCGATAAGTAGAGCGCCAATAATGGCACCAGCACCTTCCAAAGCGGCAATAACGGCACGCGTGGGTCCATCGAATTTACCAGCGTTGACAGCTCCCTGGTAGGCGTAGAAGTAGTTGGAAGCGAAGAACATTGGCAGGAGAGCTACACCGCGAGAGCGCTGATAAGCTTGGGTTAACGTGAAGAGGGTATGGCTAGACACACCAAGGATACGCCAGTCCTTCAAACGCTCCAATAGACCCTTGAGCTCCTCGGGGATGGAAGACTGATCATCTACCCTGACGATGGTTCCATCGGGACGGACAACTTGACGTGGGGCCAATACCGCAAAGGAAGAAACAATACCGAAAAGGATGATGACCAAGAAAGCCTACAAGTGAGGGATACCGGGGGAAGTTCGGTCGGTCTCGAGTTCAAGGTTTCGCATGGCCCACTGAATGGAGAACTCACGATGTAAGTGGAGGTCGCAACGGAATCTAAGTGGCCTTTCTGGAGGTTGATAGCGAGAGCGATGATGGCACCAATGAAAGACCCGAACTGGAAGATGGCCCAGAAGATACCGAATGCCTTGCCTTTATCTTTCTCGAGCGGGTAGCTCATCATGATACATCCCTGGGCTGACCAGAGCAGGGCGGCGGTAACACCGAGGATTGCGCCAGCGAAGATCAAGAACCAACGCGTACCCTGGGTTTGGTGGCTAGCGAGGGAGAAGGGTGAGCGGGAAATTCTCGTTGTCCTGAACAGTCACATACGCCCAGAGAGAACCGACGTAGAGAGCATAACCCAGAGTACCCTAGATTTACGGATTCAGCTCTGGCACGGTTCGGGATGGGCAGTCGAACTGACCAAGAAGAGAGTGAGCCGGGGACCAAGCACTAAAATAGGCCGAAGGATCAGAGGGACGGCCAGGGAAGGTCTGATCGGGAGCGAACGAACCATTGTTAATTCCTCCACTGACAAGACCAGTGAGGGCAAATGTGGCATAGAGGACACCGTTTGCAGTGTCCGACAGGGAGACGTCCTGAAGACCACCAGCCCCCAAGTTGGATACGGCCGAAAACATCCCGACGGTGGCGAAGCTAAATCGAGGGAAAGGAATCAACGGAAACGTCACAGGATGCGACGGGGAGAGAGAACGGCTGACCAGGTGATACCCACCAACACCACTTGGGTCATCGGCGACCTACCGGCAGGAACTTGGGTGAGAAGACCTTGCGAGTTGGAACTGAGAGGGACTGCGCGTACGTGTAAAAAGCAGGAAGCCCCATGGTGAACTCGACGGGGGGGTGAGAGTCGAGAGAAGCTAGAGCTTGTGGACGGGGGAAGAGGCAAACCCAGTGGGGGACTTGGGAGTAAGGGGCACATTGTGCGCTTTGGTAGGCCGGTTATATACCAGGGAGAGAAAGGGCGGGAGCGACACGATCAAACAGAAGCGACCCACAGGGTACACGAGGCCCAATCCATGTGCCACCAATCAATGGCCCCAAGATTGTTGGTCGCATCCACCACCGACCCGCATTCGTATCAGGCCGTCAAGAAGCCGCCGACTGTGAGTATCAGCCCAACTCTGTGAGGGCCTCAGCGACTCCTGGTGAAATACCGGGCAGCGTTCAACAGGGAAGCGGATCGACGGAGAGAATGAGGTGACGTAGGAGTTCGTTGTTGCATGTGGAGGCTTCCCTCGAGACCGTTTGACCCGGCGATCGCCCGAGGTGAATCAACTGGGGGGAATTCCCTTCATCCTGGTAACGCCCGGTGCAAATCCCAACAAGCTTCCCCCACAAACCACGCACGGGGGAGCAACGTCAGGATGTAACACCCACAGACTGCACCGCGTGGGGTTGGGTCAGATCCCCCATGCGATCCATGCGATCAGAGGGGAAGAGGAATCGCCATGCCGTCGCTCGGCTAGCCTTTTACCCGGCTGTGTGCTGGGGTGAGCTCGTCGACCGCCATGGCTTGCACACGAGAACGTCGACTGTGTCTCACTCTCGCATGGGCCGCTGGGTCCACGGGGATCCCCCATCAATATCAATCTTCACAGGACAGCCGACCGAGATCATTTTCCATGCATCATCTCTCCAGGGCATTTGGGTTCTTCGGGGCTTGCTCCTCCGTTCCGTTGGCTACAGGTTTTATGTTCCGTACGGTAAGTGTCAGTGTACGCTACACTCGAAATTCCTCAGTGGGTTTCCCTGGCGCATTCGACCCGTTTCCATTCTTATCCCCCCCTCCCAAACTTTCCTTGATCGAGGTCAGTCACAGTGACCCGCCGACAGTCATGCGACTGGTTGAACCACCCAGTGCCCCACGCCTCCATCTGCTAATTCTGTCTTTGGCCCCATCTACTTACTTGATTCATCCCTTTCCCCTAAGCCCCGCGTGGTCTCACTCCAGGGACTATAGATACAGTTCGAGGCCCTCGTTCCATCCCCATACAAACTGGGCTGTGATTTTCACAGTGCTAGTGCGGATACTTGGAGGCACACACGGTGGCGGAACTCGTTCCGACATCCACAACCGTCGCGTGTTGATTATCGGATTGCGCGGGGAAGTTTGATGATGGCGCCTTGCACCAATGCACGCCATCCTCTGTCCGTATGTCGCAGAATTGGACAGAACCATTTTGGGATAGCAGGCGCGTTCTGCTCGCTCGTTTGGCGCATGGGAAAAGGTGGTGATTTGATTCCAGGAGAGCACATGCATGTCTACACATAAAATACACATTACACCGAGTCGTAAGGTCATCCAAAGAGAAAGCCAAGGATAAATTATGAGACAAGGGCAGAGAACCAGCCATCTTTTGAGAGTACCGTGTCCCACTGATCCAGGACGGCTGCTGGTTCCCCACCGCCTTGACGAGCGACACGGTCTTGTTCTATTGTCTTGTCAATGACCGTACAACATTCCTGGGGTGCGTGGTCAGAAACGTATAGGATCAACCCTGACCAATTGAGCTTACAATCACCCACAGCCGCGCCATCCTGTCGTACGACATCGGAGGTCCGCGAGTGCACTGGATAAGCTGCCTGCGGACCTTTCCCAGGGTGTCCAGCCCGATAGAGGGACCGATGTGAGATTTTGCGTGGAGAAGGAACAGGTGAAGTGCTCGACAGTGAACCGTTGACACTTGATTTGCATAAGCAAGACTTGTGATGATCTTGCCGCGCGTCACCTGCACGGGGAGGAAGCCCAGTGCAAACAGATCCCCGGCAAAGGCTGCCACGTTCATCATCTCCGCTTCAACACTATCCAGTCCATTAAGTCCACCCATGTGCCACAGATTGACCTAACCGACGATCAGCTGGAGGAAACGTAGTCAGAGGAGCATAGATAGTTACCCTGAGGTAATATCTGTCAAATATCTCCACCACCGCACTCGTTAGGCATTCCATGAACAAAATGCTTGCGTCGTGCGAAGTTGACTTGAGTTGGCAAAAGATCTCGCGTGCCACGAGCGCGCACGACCTCGAGTATTCGACCTTTCTGTAACCGGCTTTGGCCAGGGTCTGCGCCACAGTTCGTATTGAGGATTCAACATCTGCGGGTTTCGCCACAATGTCTCGGGTGAGGTTCACAGCCTCGGCGTGTAACGCAGCGGGGTGGCAGGTACGCAGGGTCCTCTCCATTAGAAAGAAGTAAGCCTGAAGCTTCGGGTCCTTCGTCATCAAGGGTAGGTGGTCCTCATAGACGTGTCGGTCCACACAGGCGCCTGGACTGGATCCTGTGTCGCTGGCATCGGAGGAGAATTGAGAACTGGTGGGGGATTCCATTAGGGAGGTTGGGAGCTCGGGGATGGGGGGAGGCCAGGACGGGATTTTGGTGCGGTTCATTGTTGACCCTTGGAATATGGCGTAGCAGGGAAAGGCCGATGAGTAATCTCGCGTGCTTTGATCCATGGGAGTTTAGGGTTTGAGTGGTTTTAGGACAGAGGTTGGAGGTGAAAGGGGAGATAGGGAGGGACGTCCGGTCGCATTTTAAGGACAGGACGGTGACCTGAACGCGACGAGTGGCAAATGAATTGTGACCTTGTCCCCATAGGTCGGCACGGCTGATGCCTGGGGTTTGAACGGCCGGGCCATGGCTTCCCATGCCGGCGAATGGGTGTTGGCACGGACATCGACCTGTGTTTCTGTCGCGTTACAGCGACCGTTCTTCGCGAAGCGATGAAGGTCAATGGCGGGCTGAAACAATTAGAGGCGGTGTGAGAGAACCGGAGTGGGGAGCCCACCGAGCCGACGCGGTTTCCCACGCCCCCAACCCAACACCAACAGACGAGCCCATCGACGGCGACCGTACCCTCAAAACACAATGGTGAGTCCAAGTAACTTGCTTTGCGCCGCCTCTATGGGTATTCCAACCGTTTGGTCGTTCAAAACCGCGTCCAAAGATGTGGACTCTGGATGGATTCCTCTGATCTCCTGTGGATGACACGGGACAATCGGCTGACTTTGGGTCCTTCTTCCAGTCTGAATCAAACTTCAAGCGATTTGTCGAGGTCGGGCGAGGTATACACCGTATCTCAGAGATATTGGAAGATGTGATTTACCATGGTGCCCGATTTTCCAGTTGTCCTCCTCCGATCTGGACCCCATGCTGGCAAGACCGCCGTCATCGCCGAGATTATTGACCACAACAGGGTGCGTAGCAAACCTGCCTTGGGCTGTGGCCCTTTCTGAACTTTCTGTAGGCCATCATCGATGGACCCGCGACGGGTGTACCCCGCCATGCCTTCCCCTACCGCCACCTGACCCTTACACCGTTCCGTCTGTCAAAACTCCCCCGTGCTGCCGGTTCCGGGGAGGTCCTCAAGCAACTGACAAGCGATGGGATCGTTGAGAAGTGGAACAAATCAACATGGGCGACCAAGCGGGCTGCCATTGAGAAGCGGAAATCACTGAGCGACTTTGAGAGGTTCAAGACTTTTGTGGCCAAGAAGGCCAGACGAGATGTTGTGAGGAAGAGTGTCAAGGCCGCGAAGAAGGCGTAGGCTTTTTTTCGTGGCTTGGGGCTAGAAAAGCTTTTGGAATCCGATGGGCACCACTTTTTGTCCGCGAGGTTTCCTGTATTTCACCGCGCATTTTGTCGACCGTCGCATACATGAAGATAACATGCATATCGACCTGTGTTTGGAATGCTGACCGGTCGGTCTCCCAGACCCTCAAATCACTGGTAAGGGTGATCGAAGGTTGTTGATGCAGTCCGGTCATGACGCCGCCAAGGCGAAACAACCCGTCCCCAAATGGGTCCCGGTGGTCCTTGTGGGTCTTTCCATCCAATACCTTTGTCTGCCCCTCAGTGCGTCTCTTCTAGCTGGGAGTCTCTACGGTCGCTTTGAGCGTCCCCATTGTTTTGTTGAGGCGTCAGCGAACGGCGCAGGTTTTGACCAGGGCGCCACCGCCGAGACGGAGAACCGGGCCTTCACCAATCTCACGCCCGAGCCCCACCATTACCGTGTCTGTCGCTGCTCGCATTGAACCGATTCAAGTTCCAAAAACTCCCAAGGCGGAGGCACCCGTGGACCCTGGTTTCAACAGTGCATTTTACTCGGCCAAGGCGTTCGGGATCGCCACTACTTTCGTCACCATCGGTGCTTTTGTCGGCGTTTGGGCCGTTCGGGCCTCACTCGGAGTGCAAAACGTTCGTGGCATGGTTCCGTCCCATCATATTTGTCGCGTTTGATGCTGAACACTTCCGAATTAGACCGAGGAATTCGCGACGAAGATGAGGAAAATCCTGATGGAGGGCATCCCACTACTTTCTTCCCGGATACACCGGGTGGCAGAGAGTGAAGGTGATGAGGAGGGTGGACAACAGGTTCAGAAAATTTTGAGTGGAGTTGATCCTGCTTGGAAGTGGGAAGACGCTGAGGATAGGTTGAGGGCTGCCTATGACAAGGACGGATTCTCAGGATGGGCTGAGGCAGCGCTGAAAGAGCTGGAAGCTGAAGGAGAACTGGAACGTCTAAAGAGAGAACACCTCTTGAAGGAGAATAAATCCACTTAGACCGACGGACTGGTGCATCGTAATACCACTTGGTGCTAACTTGGTCTGGGACTGTCGATCGCGTCTGGCGTGTACCTTCCTGTCATCACTCCCCGCGCCGGGAGGCGGACAGGAGCAGTTTTTTGTGCTTCCTGCCGACTCTCATCTACCCCACGATGTCTGCAGATGCAGAACGCGAGCCGTTGCTTTCCCCGCGACCCAGGGACGACCATACGAGCGAAGATGGACCAGTGAAACCAGGTACTGCAGTCAGCGACCGTGCGGGTTCCCTGTTGACCGTTCGTGTTAGCGGTGCCTAACCACCTCACCGGGGAGACTTTTGATGACGTTCCTGTGCGCAAGAGGAAGCTCGGTGAGTGGCAGATCCTACCTCAACTCCACCGGTCATCTCACCGGTGTTCGCGATTTAGGCCTCATCAGTACCATTTTCCTCATCTTTAACCGGATGATTGGCACTGGGTTAGTTCCTATATCCTTCAGGTCATTTTCTTCGAGGTGTTGATCCGCAGATGGATAGGATCTTTGCCACTCCAAGCGTTATCCTGAGGTCTGCTGGAAGCGTTGGTATGGCGTTGACCATGTGGTTACTCGGTGCCGTCGTCGCCGCCACCGGTTCCGCTGTGTACCTGGAGTACGGAACCGTGAGTGCTCTATCGCCTTTGAGAACGTTGGAATGCTGAAGTGGGGTTACAGACGCTCCCTCGGAGTGGGGGAGAAAAGAACTACCTGGAATACGTTTACAAACAGCCTAGGTTCATGGCGACGTGCGTTTGTGCTATGTATGGGTTGTTTATTGTGAGACATCTCCGATACCACCACCTCAGTTACCTCATCGATGATTAGGGGTGGGCATCCGCTAATCCGGTCGTCTTTGGTGAATGTAGGTACCCCGGCTTCTTCGTGTCACCCCGTACTGATTCCTCCCAGATATACTACACGCATTTGACGTAGAGGCGACTACGTTCAATGTCCGTGGGATCGCTTTCGGGTGCCTGACTGTGTCGTTCATCATGCATAGCTGTTTCATGACCGCGGGTCTCCGACTTCAGAACACGCTAGGATTTTTCAAGCTCTTGATCCTGCTATCGATCGTCATCGTTGGGATGGCGCACTTGGTTGGAGTGCCGGGTTTTGAACTGAAAGGGGACGTCGAAGTGCCTGACAATCTCCGGTGGTCGAAACTGTGGGAGGGGAGTGGGAACGGCGCGACTGCGTTCGTGACGGGTCTCTATAACGTGATCTGGTGAGCAACTTGTTTCTCATAATCTGCGCCTCTGCGATGCCGACGCGGGAGGGATCCCAGGTCTTTTGTGGGTTACAGCAACGCGAACTACGTCCTATCCGAGGTCCGCGACCCCGTTCGTACCATCAAACGCGCAGATCCGATTGCCCTGGCCTTCATCACTGTCACGTATCTGCTGGCCAACATCGCATACTTTGGGGCGGTCTCAAAGAATGATATACTTGGCAGCGGCCGGGTTATTGCGTGAGTTCCAAGTTTGTTCCTGTGCCCATGCCAGAACTCTGAAGTGATCAGCGCGCTCTTCTTCCGAAACATCTTCGGTCAAGGTACAGAAAGGGTATGTGTGGTTCTCAGTTGAAACGTTATTGTACGGACTATGGACGGCCAATACCCACAGTTACTCAGCCTCATGATCGCGTTATCCACTTGGGGGAACAACTTGGCTGCCATGTTCACCCATGGGAGACTCATCCAAGAACTCGGTCGTGAGGGGGTACTTCCGTGGTCGTCATTCTTTGCAAGCGATTGGCCGTTCAAAACTCCAATGGCTGGATTGTTCGCTCAATGGGTCGTAAGCTCGGCATACATCTTACTTCCCCCACCAGGGGATGCGTACCTTTTTGTCCTGAGTCGTACGTGAATTCTCTTACCCCTGCCGCTCGATTCACACCGCTTTATCATTGATCTTCCGCTTAGTGTCATCCTATCCCCTCTCGCTGATCAACATGTTCATCTCCGCGGGGTTGTTATACATACACTCGTGCCCAGAGGCGGTGCCTGCGCAGGGCTGGAACCCGCCGTTCCGCGCGTACACGGCAGTGATCTGGATTTTCCTTGCATCAAACGTGTTCTTGGTGGTCGTTCCATGGATCCCACCCGCCCCTGGGTACCAGGTCTACGAACACATACCGTATTACGTGAGTAAGCTCGGGTCAAGGTTTAGAGTTTGTGTGCCTCGAGAACGAACAGTTGATCACCTCACCTTCTTTAGTTGCACTGCATCGTGGGGTTGGCGATTGGGTTCTTGGGCGCTGTGTATCGGTATGTAAGGGTGGATTATCTCCCTCGCCGAGGGGGGTACAAACTTGAAACGGAGGAGGTGGAGCAGGATGGGATTAGGCGGACTGTCTTTAGGCGGGTGCAGTTGTAATCCGACCGTCACGACGTGCTTGATAGTGTGTGAACGGAGATTGCCGAAAGTATACATAAGCCAGCTTTATCTCTCAAAAATCTTTTCAGATCTCTTTATCTCCCACTTCTTTGCCACCCAACTGACACCAAATGGCTAACGTCTTCGTGCGTACCAACGCCTCATTGAATGAGCGAGTCCAGATCTCTCACATCCCGATTTTGCGATCCATACCTTGTTCCACCAGTTTGACATCACCATCAACGGCCAGCCCGCTGGTCGCATCGTCTTCAAGCTCTACGACGATGTTGTCCCCAAAACCGCCAGGAACTTCCGTGAGCTCGCAACTGGCCAGAATGGATTTGGATACAAGGGGAGCGCTTTCCATCGTATCATCCCCAAGTTCATGTTGCAGGGTGGTGACTTCACGAGGGGTACGTCGAGACCCCTTTCCTATCGATGTGGTGGGGGGAGACAGAACGCTCACTCCATCGTTCGGTAGGCAACGGAACCGGTGGAAAGTCCATCTACGGCGAGAAGTTCGCTGGTACGTTAAGCGAATATCTCCCAACGACGATACCTGGGTGTATCTGGTTCTGATCGCCTCCTAAACGGGTCCTCCTATCCAGATGAGAACTTCCAGCTGAAGCACAGCAAGCCCGGTCTTCTCTCTATGGCCAACGCAGGGAAGAACACCAACGGATCCCAATTCTTCGTCACCACCGGTACGCCCCACCTACACTGTATTCTCGGAAAAACACTGATATCATCCCTGGCGAACGTTCCCAGTCGTCACGTCGTGGCTCGATGGTGCTCACGTCGTCTTCGGTAAGCCGCCCTTCCCCCGCGCGCGGGCGTTGGCATGGTCACCAACACTAATCACCTTGTGCTTTTCGTAGGCGAGGTCATTGAGGGTATGGAAATCGTCAGAACCGTCGAGGGTAAGGGATCTGCTTCCGGTTCCCCCAGCGCGAAGATCGTCATCGCCAACTCCGGCACCGTCTAAGCGCGGCTGGCACCAGTTAAATATAAAGCGCGCGGCGATCGTTTGGAAAGCAAAATTTACGGAACAGGATGTGTACTAGTACCAACCGTTTGTCGGAAAAGAGAAGCTTAGTGAACGTTCCGGACTTGTGTGTGTGGTGACTTGGATCTTGTGGAGGCATTGGGCGGCCACACGCTCAACCGACACGAGTGAGTCGGCCCGACCGCTTCGAAAGAGCCAGGCGGCGCAGGACGCGAGATTGCGAGTCGGTGTTGCGTGTGTTCCCTCCGGGTCGATCAATCGTCGGCCTCACCCCCAAAGATCATGGCCGTTGTTACTGCGCGAGCGAGCGAAAGTCTCGCGCGGGGAAAATAGTACCCCCCTGGTGTCGGGCGACGGACACGGACCCGCGGCGGGGAGCACCAGGAATGGTCGGCCGGGCTGTTGCATGTTGGTTCGGATGGGAAAGCTTTGTCCGCGCGACATTTTCGTGTTGCTGATCCTTCGCGAGAGATAAAAATGGGATCATGGAGTAAACGACAGTGTATTGTATGAAAGATTGAAGGTGCAGAAGATCAGAAAGACTGTCTCGGCGATAAAAAGGGAGTTCGATGAGAAGGCAGGGAACAAGAGAAGTATGTCCATCTGCATAGAAAGTGTTGCACAGATCCAAAATAAGTCCTCGGCCCTGAGCAGACGCCACTGTTGCTCGATACGAAAGGAGATGGGGAATCATGTGGTCATAACTCCGACGACGATTGCGGCGAAGGCACCGAGGGCACTCAACACGTTCTTGGATCCTCCACTGTTGTTGTTACCGCTGGAGGTGCCCGAAGGTTTCGAACCGCTGGAAGTGCCGCTGGGGGAGTGGGAGCTAGAGCCTCCAGCACCAGGGGTGGCGGAGGGATCTGGGTAGGCCGATCCAAGGGCCTTGATTTCGAAAGGCTGAGAACTGACATAGATCTAGAAGACGTAAAGTTTGCAATCAGCCTAGCGTAAGGTGTGATGCAAACAAGGTTCACGAACGTCGCTGTTGTTAAAAATGTTCGTCAACTGAATAGTATATCCGGTGGCAGCAGGAACATTGAGCTGCTGGGCCGTGATGAGTTTACTGCACACGTAGTTGGGGAGTGTCGGGATGATGGTGAGGGGAGCGGTCAACACGTTGACGTTGGGGTTCGCGATGCTGACGCCAAAGGAACGGGTTAGTACGCGGGTTGGCCGATGGAACCGGAGAAACGGCTGGTCAGCTCACACTACGTTGAATTGATCATGGGTCTTGTCGGTACAATCCCAGGTTAGGGTGTTAGCCGAGCTGGCAACTGGAGAACGGGGTGTTGGTGTCCAGGAGGCCAGCGCACAAAATTTACTCACCCCACCAGAGAGTTGAACCTCCCGGGACGACGATTTTGAGTTCACCGGCGACGGTGCCGATGAGGGAGCTGGCAAAGGCGACGAGGGACAAACGAGCGAACAACATTCTCTGCTGGGGGATGAGCTGTGGCGAGCGGGAGAGAAAAGGGGGGGAAGGAGGAGGAACGGGGTCGGACAACGGCGGGCACGTGCCAGGTTTGGGATCGAGGCGCTCCGGCCGGGCCAGGCTCGCCGCTTTGCTGACCGCCAACTGGATCCCGAGTGGCCAAACTCGCACCGGTACGTCACATTTCGGGGTTCAGTCTCGCATTGATCGTTTCTCAAGACCGCCCATTTGGTCAAGGCCGACCAGTCGAGTCGAACGAGAGTTTCGCTCAGCGACTGGGAGGCACCGGATAAACAGGGACGAAATGTGATCAGCAGTCGCGCGGTTAGAGCGATTCTGAACTCTATGCCTTAAATAATTGGCCAAAGACGACGGAATCGCCCTCGATATTCCTGGCCTTGCAGCTCGTCTTTATAAGAATAAACAGCTCTCCCTCTCCGATCACCGTCCACCACCACCACCCCGCTCACTTCTACTCCAAGATGCCTCGAGGATGGAATACGCTCCCGCCGGAGATGAACCTCTCCGTTCTCAATCATCTCTCTCTCGACGACCTCAAGGCCTTCTCCGCCGTCGATCGGCTCTGCAGACAGCTAGCCATCCCCACACTGTTCAAGGTGCGTACATCCCGCCGGACTCTGGGCTCTGCCTGCATGCTAACCCTTTGTTGCCCTTCCAGTCTGTTAAACTGGACGGCTACGAGGTCGTGGAATTCTTCCTCTCTCGATTCCCGTTCAGATCCCGTATCTACATTCGATCACTCCATGTTTCGATGCGACCGAACCAACTCGCGCACCAACACCCTGCTTCGTCCCAGACGGACCTCCTCGTCGCCCTCCTATCCACTTGCACGATGATCCAATCTCTCACGCTCCACGTCTTTGGATCTACACAAAAGCATCTCATCCCACCATTCACAAGATTGATCCACCTCACCTCACTGTTCATCGGGAACGTTGCGCCCGAGCACCTGATGCCACTGTGATTACCATCCAGCCCTGTGCTAAATTTAACCGTATACTGACCGTAATTGCAATTTACCCTACAGGAGTGAGCGATCAGTCGTCTCGATTGCCGCCAGCGTCCCACACCTCCAGCGACTTTCACTTGATGGCATTATCCGATCACTCGTCCATGCACCCGAACTCTTAGGTGCATATCCGTTTGTTCCGCTCGTTGTAGGCGACGAGGACATCGAGCCCCATCCTGTTCTTGGGTCAGACTTATCCCTCCCATCCTTGCTTCGGATATCAACCCTCCAGAGGCTCCAAATATCAGAAACGCACCTCGGTGATCCTTTGTGGGGTAAAACCCCGCCGTCGTCCAATCTCCAAGTTCTTGATCTCGGGGCCTGTGCCTACACATCCCCCGAATTCAACATGATGTGCACGGAGCGCATTATAAATAACCTCGCAAGATCGTCTTCTATCCAAGAGCTTTTCGTTAGCAGCCCCCTACAAGATGAGACATTCAGAAACCCCTTCTCCACACCTCTTCGAGCACTCGAGCACGTTCACCTCACGCCCCTCCTGCCCGTCGAGCGAGTCGTCGAGACCCTCTTTACTCTTTCTGGATCACCCGTTCACACGATCTCAGTGGAGGGCTACGAAGAAGATGCGTTAGAGACGTGTTGCGCGCTCGAAGACTTCTTGACCCTGCGGTTGCAACAGTCAGATGTCGCGTTCTACCAGGGTCTCAGGGTGATGAACCTCAACTTTGTTGCCCTGGACCCGTCGCATCCAACGAATGATCACAATGAGAGCCTTGGACGGGTGATGACGCTATGCGATGCGATGGGGCTTTCCGGAGAAATGCCGTCCTTGGTGCCTGAGTCGAGTGGAGCGGAGCGGCTAGTGAGGGACCTTTTCGGGAGGAAATCGTGGCGGAATGCCGGTCAGGATACCACAGCGGCGACCCAACACAGCCAAGAGACACCCGGATACTAATGGGGGGAGGATACTTCTGGAAGATCTTCCGAGAGGAGGACGAGGAGAGGGATACCGTGTTTCGTCGCTTCTTATGTGAATAACCGGATACGCCCTCATGGCACGTCCTCCTTCGCTCTGCTTTCGTTTCGCTTCCGTCGCCGCACATGCAATTTTTCATATTCGATCCCCAATCCTGTACCATAACATGCTAGATGGCCGCCCGAGATGTAGGATATAGTTGGACCTCTGTCAGGCACGGGGCTGTTTGTCTGGTTGTGCAGAAAACACAGATGAGAAAGTATGATCGAGAAATGAAGCTGAGCGCGCGATCCACGTTTGGGGGTCAAACACAGCCCCGGTCCCTGACTCAAGTGGCGGGAGACGGGAACAATGAAGGTTCCGAGCCGTGGTGCCCTTCATCGAGCGTACGCTTAGACGAAACACGAAGAGTCATTTGAGCTGTACGGTGTACAGGAAAACCAAGTAGGCCAATATGCCGTCGCTTTAGCCCCGGGACATGAGTATGGCTTCCGGCGAAGATGTCTGTTCGGAGGCGTAACAATTGACAGAGAACGGCGGCTGATCCGCCTCGTTCAGTCCTAGCATCGTCCGCAATGGTCTAGGGGGCTGTAGGGGGCTGAGAGGGGGGCCACTGATCCAGATGGGGGTCTTAGTTAGGCGGACAAGTTGGTCACACTCCCTCAACTAGTAAGTATTTGACTTTCATTTTTGCATATACCACTTTCGTACGGTGATGCCACGATCCCTGCCGCCCAACACCGCTCAGCTCCGGGTTTTGGAGCGGGCGTTTGAGGATGCAGAACTGGGCCTAAACAAACCGGTCGACCTTGTTCCTCCCGAACAGTCGCCTTGACCATCCGATGCCCCCCGGCGGCGTGGGTTACGGTCTATGCGGATTGCTCAAACCTGATATCTCCTCTGCTGCGGTCCCGGGCTTGGGCTGCTGCTCTTGGATACAAACCATCATCTGCGCACCGTCCATCAGCGTTTGATTAATTCCGCACTGTGCAATCACCTTTCTCCCCCATCGTCGTCTACTTACCTCCCCCCTTGAGTTCAGGTCGCCGGACCGCGTCTACTGAACTCTGGTTGACCAGGATCTGGCGCGCCTACAAGGGTCATCATCATCTTCCCGTTCTTACCGCACTTAACATTGCTGTGCCCGTTAACTCATCATCCGTCAACTTGGACCGTTTTCGTTTCTTTTCGGCCTGTGTCGACGTTTCGGACGTGACACATTTGTCTGTTTCTCCAAGATCTAGATCTCGCCCTTTGTTTGTCAGGATATTCTCGGTTTTCATATTCCCGCACTTCACCGGGGGCTATACGATCCTAGGCCTCTGCCCACTTCAGCGCCCTCTTGACTCGGTCGTAAGGTTATCAGTCCCTGGGCCTTTGATACGATGTATATAAAGGTTTTGTTTGAGATGCCTCTCCGACATACTCGCCTCCTCGTCTTCGACAGCTCTCCTCCCCCTCCTCCTCCTCAACCCCACCCGCTCTAAATGGTCGCCTCTACCCTCCAGTCACACATCTCCGTTCTCGAGTCCAGCGTTCGGTCGTACCCCACATGGCCTGCATTCCGGATACCAGTCGTGAACAAGGAGACCTCGCAAATCTCAGAATGGGCCACCGTCACCTACACCCAGTTCTACCAGGATGTCGAACTTTACGCTCGGTACTGGTCCTCTGTCCTGTCTGCGGACGGGATTTCGCCCGGATCTATCGTTGGACTGTGGTACGTTTCACGTTTCGTTCCAGCTAATGATCTTCAGTCGCTGACCCTGCTTTCGGTTAAAGGCTTGGTGGCGCAGCATACACTGATGTGCTTCACATCTACGGGATGAGCAGGGCTGGTTACATCCCTCAAATGTTCAGCCTGCGCCTTCCTAATCCGGTCGTCATCTTCGAGCTGTTGCAAAGGGCCGGCGCCCGCGCTTTGGTTTGCGAACCGTCATTCGGCGTCGACCTCTCGGGATCCCTGGTCCTGACCTATTCAGCTATCCAAGTCCGTGAACAAGATGCGACGGACGTTACTCTACCTCCACTACGGACCGACTACCCCGCTTCCGATCTCGTGTTTGTCTTCCATACGAGTGGATCGACGAGCGGTAGCCCCAAACTCGTCCCATGTAATCGGAGATGGCTCGACAACATCGTCACAAAATCCAAGCAAATGGGCCAAGTTCGTTCGACCCAAGGCCAAGATGTCACAGTAACCATGTAAGGAAATCATCTCCCAAGTGTCTCGAGTTAATCTTTGATCTGACATTTGTATTCCGTCGATTCACAGCGGAAGTATGTGCCACATTGCGCAGACATTCAGTGAGTGGCCAACGCCTGGAACTCCTTCGCTATGTACGCTAATCAGTGTCTGTCTCAGTGTTGATCGGCTCGCTCTCCCATGGCTCGTGCACTATTCAACCCACAACCATCGCGTTCTCCTCCGAGGAATTGCTTGACATGATCACCCGGTGCGGTTTGAACCGCCTCAAGCAATTCGCCACCTTCCTCGGCCACCACCTCCGCAATTCCAAAACCAACCCAAAGCTTCTTCAGGCCCTCGTTCAGCTCGACGAGGTCCTCTATAGCGGCCTTGCTTTGGGACGTGAGGAGGAGGAGTGGGCTTTCCAAAATGGCGTCAATCTTCAGGTGAATAGAGTTTCGGCTGTTACAGTTTTGCTATTGCTGACCAAGCGTTCCCCTTTGATCCCGACACTCTATAGAATGTTTTCGGAAGCACTGAAGTCGGCGCCATGTTGGTCTCTGTTGGTGGGAAAGGTCAAGACGCCCCTTTCTTGGTCCCACTCGCGGGAACGTCATATGGTTTCTCCCCCATTGAGTCCGACGATGAACCCTCGACATCCACCGCCGCCTACCAGAGTTCTACCGGCCGACTTTTGGAGCTCGTCATCTTGTCCGAGTCTGGCGACTGCCCCGACGCGTCGCTGAGGCACCCTGACGGTCACTTCCATACTGGCGACCTCTTCCTCGAGGTTGAAGCCGGAAAGTACCTTTCTCGGGGTCGAAAAGATGATTGGATCAAGAGTGAGAACAGCCTCAGGTGTGATACGAAGTAAGTCCGCCAGGTTCCAATTACAGTCATTCACAGCTGCTTATCACTCGCCACCTCAGGTCGATCGAGGACAACGTCCGTGCTATGTGCGGCGAACTTGTTTTCGAGTGTATCGTCGTTGGAAACGGCCGACCTTCCCCCGCCTTGTTCGTCGAGGCTTCGGAGCAGTGTACCGTGGACACTGAGAAGCTCAAGAAGGAAATCATCAGGCGGACGAGGCAGTTCCACTCTCGCCGCTATATCCACGAGCGCATCACAACCACCAAACACGTCGTCGTCGTCGACCGTGGCACTCTTCCTCGCACCGCCACCAAGGGCAATGTCCGAAGACAGGCAGTCGAGGACCAGTACAAGGACTTGCTCGATGGCATCTACGGCACCGTTCCAAAATACTAGGCACTTCCTGTTCGGATTCGGCTCTCGGTTGTGTCGCATTGCATTACCCTATTCGTTTCAGATTCACCCTAGAATGTTCCGCCTTACCACGGCTTAATATACCTAATAGCTACGCTCCCCTGTGTTTATTACGCTCATCGCTGTGCTACTCTACCTACGGACATTCTCATGTTACTGTGCATTCATTATAGAAACGCAAAACATAATGTACTTTATTCGCCCTCCTTCCTCTGTGTGCCTATGCTGTGACCCTGCTAAGGATGCATAAATCGAATTTGGAGCACAGCTTGCAGCGAATCGTGAAATTCCGAAATAGTCCGTCCCTACATCAGCCTATTAGACTGGTCACAAGCTAAACTAATAAGTACCTAACGGCGTTTGTGACACGAACACATGGAAACTGCGGCCAGATGTCCACTTGATAGGGGGCGTGACATGTGGTGGCCCACATATCGCCCCCGCAAATGCCAAGGTGAATATGAAACCGTGCGGGGCACAGGCGTTAGACCCACAGTTGTCAATCCGCCTTCATCGTATCTTTTGTTACGGGAGCACGGGGACAGGATGGGTGTGTGAAATCAAGGTTTGGGTGAATCCTTAACCTTATGATGACGCAGGTTCGGTGTCCTAAGGGTGGCAATGTTGGGATGGGGGGCGACTGGATTATTACGGTCGATCGTGATCGGAGATGACCTGTACCTGGCAATTTGGCCAATTGGGAGGGGGAATTAAGATCCGAACCTCATGATCTGCGCAAGGGCGGGAGTCCGTGGTTAGCGGTGCGGGGTGCGTGGACGAGGAGGCCGAGTCGCCGAAGGCACGAGAGGATCCTCAAAGATCACTGAGATGACGCAAAACAAGGTCAGCGTTTCAAAAGTCGTCACGATTTACCCCCGATGCAAAGTCCGAGAGGGTAAATACGAGCGTCCGGAGGGATAGGATTTCTTGGCTATTCGGGACGACATCAACGGGGGTCGGTTGTCATCCTGCGTCATAACGCGCGTGCCCGCGCCGCCGTGCACGTCACTCGTCAGTGGCTTCTTTTCTTTCGTCCGATCAGATTTTTAAAAGTCTCGGTCAATCATCCCAAAAGGAGAAGAGGAAAAAAGAATACAAACACGAGAACGCCGAGAAGGGTGAATAGGTATGACGGGGGGAGTTTGGTGGACTTAGCTGTCTCGATCCACGATGATCCACGCACAAGATTGGCTGTCGAGATCTTGTCAAGGAGTTTCGTCCCGAGCTCCCTCCCCCGCTCCATCATCTCTTCCTCCACGCTGTTGATGGCAACGGCCCGACCTCTGTTGATTGGCACATCAGGCGCACCATCGAGAGCGGCGGGGTGCTTACCTAACACTGTCCATCTTGCAGGGAAACCACTAGGGTCGGTGTAGAGAACGTAGTTACCTGGCCACCCGTGACGTGGTGCATTTCCTACCAACTCAATTCATGGGGTCGCGCTTCGTTCGGCCCTGCACGCAGGCTGCTTTGACACTGCTTTGTGAGGTGGCCATACATGTTCGGGTCAGGCCCGGCTCCCGGGCATCTATTCGATGATCTATGGCGGCGAAGGGTGACATGAATTCAGTGAATTCAAACGCAAAATTGTATACGCGACGTCAAGCGCGGGTATTTCGCCGCTCGTGTTCCGATACTTTCCCCGGAAGCTTGCGTGCGAGAGGGATACCCCACAAGGACATGGTGACGAGGACGGCGTAAACTCCAAGTCCGCCTAACCAGTCACTCCGTAGCGCGGATACGTAGAGGGAGGTTGCCATCGCTGGATCCAGAGCTCGTGCGAGTGAGGCGGTAGTTGTGCTGATACCATGCACGTTCCCGAGCGCCCGCGGGTTCTTGACAGAGGAGGGTATGTATGGGAACATACAACCTGTGTGGTCACGGGGGCGGTGTGAATGGCGCTGATACATTCGGGAGCGAACACCTCCCAAAGCTCGTCTGTGACGCCATCGATCACGAGCTGGAACACGGCCAAAGCCCAGACGCCTGGTAAGAAACCCTATTACAGTACCGCCCGAGGTGGTTGATGATGGGAGACAGAGCGAACAAAGGGGTGAAACAGAAAAGGCCCGTTAAGAAGAGGTTCTTCAACCTGACGCGTCGAACGACTGTCGCAAAGAACAGCCCCTGCCCTGCCCCACCCAGTTGCCCGAATATTCCAGGGTCTAACCTGATCGTTGCAGGTGACGTGCCCAGCCCACCGAAATGAATTGGGGTAGCGAAGGGGAGATGTCGAAGTGCGGCGTCGACAAAGGCGAGCTAGAAGTTGCTGAAGACGTGGCGCCGCGAGTTCGGTTAAGACAGCCCTGAGAGGCGGAACGGGTTAGTGCACGTAGCCTGGGTGTACTTCCTCCCCATTCTGCAACGGGCGGTGTCTCCTCACGGTCTAGACGGGGGACGATCAGCCCTCTAGCTCTTTCAGGAATAGCCACGTGAGAACGAAAACGAAAGCACAGAGCTGTGGGGGGTAGGCACGGTAGGAGGTATGCGCATTCTTCCCAGAACCGGTTTCTGACCGAGCTGGGAAATATTTCGCGCAGGTGTGGTGACGACCCTAGAGGGCTGTTGCGAGCTGGTGAGAACAGCGCGTTGCAGACGCAAGGCACGTACCTAACCGTAACCGTGATCGCCCACACGAGGGGCAGATTCCAGATGCTTGGGCTCTATTTGTGGAATCTATAAGTTCTCCCATCGCACTTTTGACGACCCCGATATTCCCGTTGAAGAGACCCGCGATATAGCAACTATTGGGAGATCAGCTTGTAAAGGGATTCCCCGGGCATCTCACTACAGGGCCACTGAAGATCTTTGGGGGGGGGCAGGAGGTGGTCGTTGGTGCAATAACCCCTGCCGTACCCTAGGGCGTGGGGTTTCGCGCCGTGGGCGAACACCTCGATCAGTACCGGCTTTCGACCAACGCGACCCGAAAGGCGGCTCCACGGAAAAGTGGATGGTGTTCCCGTGGGGAAGGACAGGGATCCCTACTAAGGCTTTGGGGTGTCCGACTAGAGAGGTAAAGGGAACTCATGATTGTTCCTGGGGGTGTGGCTCAGGATCGGGAATATGGATCACATAGGGTTGTTTCTACTTTACCTGCGTAGTATCCCACTTTCTTTCATCGTCGTCTACAACACCCAGCTCTCTGATGGGCTAAAAATGCGTTAGGTGCGTTGACGTACGGTCAGAGTTGCGCGTTAGCTGGTTGATAAATGGGTATGCGCACGGGGGTATACTCGCTCCGATAATAGATCGGATAGCAAGATCCCGGTCCGCAGCCTTGATGGTAGGGGGTGGTGATCTCGTCTGGTTCTTCCTCTGTAAAGGACGAGGGGTGCCTTCGTCGGTTCTCGAGTTGGTCACGGTATCGGAGTGAAGAGAGATGGACCCTTTGGGAATAGTGACTCTTATCTCGAGGTATATATGATGAAATTGGACTAGGATTTAACTTGGCGTTCATGGGACTCCGGCCGAGTCCGAGGCGGCTGATATTGGTGATGCCGGGTGCGTGCCCGGGATCGCAGGGAGGGTGGAAGAGAGCAAATGCGATTGCATCCAGTAGATCGATAACAACAGGGTAAACAGTACGGAGGTTCGGAGGATGAGTCCGCAGGGGAAGGGATCGTCAACGGTTGGTAAAAACAACCCATTTCACCCCTTCGTATAACAACGGGATTAACTGAAATTGGGACGGATAAGTTTTCGGCAGTGACTCATCTGATATCTGCGTTCAGCGTTTGGAGCGGTCTCGCACAGACGCAAGAATATGCCAACTACCTCCTTCAACTTGACCCTGTTGTTTCGCTTTCAACGCTTTCTCCATCGCTTCAAACGCGTCAAGACTTGTGTTGGATGGTCGTTGGACGGCCGGAGAAGCCGGTGAAGACTTGATCCGTGAAGGCCACTCCGACTGTGGGATTCCCGCGGATTCCAGCCGTGCCCGGAGTGAAGCAAGCGACGCTTTGTACGTCAAGAGGGAGTCCTCGTAGAGATCATAGACGCAGACGGCACATCCGGACATACAACATTCTAAATACAAGTCCCCTCAAGACCAAACTCAAGATGAACGAAGGCGTGAAGAGCTCACCATCAGACTCGGGAGGCTCTGGCTCTTTTGGAATGACCAGCCCGTGAAATGTCTCTATCTCCTCGCGTGGGACCCGAGACTCGCCGGAAACTGGAAGGCGATTGTGCTGTTCGACTAAGCGAGAGGCATATATCGTCTCCTCCAGGAGTGCGACCCTTCTAGCGGTGCTGCGAACCGAGGATTCGAGCTGCTGATACCGTAAGCCCAAATTGCGACCGCTCCTTTGCGTCGGTCTCGATCCTGACTGGGTGGAAGATGTCCAAACGCGTTTCGAGTGTTCGGCTAGTCGGCGTGAATAGCATGCTGTGGCGAGGCGGCCAAGTGGGAGGGTCATACGGAGACAAACTGGACTTCCCCGGATCGGCCTGATCGACTCATTAGTTGACGATCACGATCTGACTCTCTTCCCCACCGTCCACTCTCATCGCGGTTTTCTTGGATACTATTGTTGGGCAGGCACCAAAATGGAATCAGTGCGGGTCTCATCTCGTCACTTTTGCCCCCCTGACATGGTCTACACAGCTCGATTCGGATGAATCCACCGAATGGGATTTTGGTACCCCGATACCATTCGAGGAACTCGGGGGTGTGTGCCAAGCATCCGTTAAGGTTCACGCTCCGTGTTCACACGCGTTTAGATCAAGAGGTCCCAGAGAACCAGACCCCTCCGTCCGGTGACGGTCAAACACCCCCAAGCCACACATCCTCTCAGACGCTGGTCGGGACCTCTGCGGATCCCGACACGGGATACCGGACATCGTTCAAGAGGAAGCGGGACGATTCTCCATCAGATTCCGCACGTAATGTCCGGGACTTTGTGGCAGGAGGTGACGGAGACAGCCTTCCCCACTATCTCACCGTCAGTTCGGCCGCGTTCTTACGTTTCCCGCACGCTGAAGTGAATGCAGGTCCCCGAAGGCTGGAAGTCTATCCTGCGGTAAGCCAGGTGTGGGCGTGGCATGTTCCGATGAGTTAACAGTCCGCAGACCGGGCTACACTTGGGGTGTACTCTGGGAGTTGATCCGGATACATCGCCTGGACTCCAATCAAGGGATCACCCCGAGCGCCTGCCGCAGTCTCATAGGGACGAACGTGACGGTCGGTCCCAATGTGAAGGCCATACTTCTGGAGACCAAGTTCGAGGAGAGCTCCGGTCCCGATCTGGGGAAGGCTGAGCGTGATGCCCAGGTGAGGGACTTCGGCCGCGGTTCGTGTTCCTTTGGCTGACGGGTGCAAGTCACCATGGGAACACCTCGATTCTGAGGAGTCGTTGCGTGACGACCATTCTACCGATCTTCTGAAGTACGGTGGCCGGGTGGAGTTCATTGTGAAGGTTACTGAGTCACTTGAACTCCAACAACAACCGCCCCAGCAGTGCCCATCAACCAAATTTGGTCGGAGGTTTGGCTCGGGTTCCTTCGTGAAACTCACATTCTCAAAGGAATCACTGGAAAAGTTGAGAAAGCGGCCGGATGGTCTCCTCAACTATGTCCAGCGTCCCATCATCATCGCTGGGAGGGTATTTCGGGCCTACTCCACAAGGGACTCAAATGTCTTTTATACCCAGACAAATGAGGTCTCTGCTGACACCGAGAGGGCAAGCTGGTGGCTGTCAAAGGATCCATTCTCCCAGTCATTCTCCTTCCTTGACTTCATCAGGTGGCACAACCCTTTGGAACACAACCAGAATCAGGTTTTTTTTTCCTTGATAACTGAATTCCCATTCCCATCCTGACACAAATTGCAGTCAATGTCAAAGTGGACCAGTCGATTCCAACTTGGACAGTCTACCTCCATACCAGGGGTTGTGCTCAGCCCAGAGAATGTGCACCACATCAAGGATGAGGGTGAGATAAATGCTACCTTGAGTAATATTGTTTAACCTTTTTGTTAGTCTCCCCTTCCTTTGTTGGCCCTGGGAAGGTCCCTAATGCAAAAATCATGACTGATGGTTGTGGCTTTGCAAACCTTTCCACTCTTCGCTGCATCAAGGAGGTACTGGAGCTGGATACCATCCCAACTGTTGTACAGTGTCGTGTTGCTGGTGCAAAGGTGTGTTTTACCTTCACCTGTGACCACCCACTCTAATTTTGGGGTGTAAAGGGACTATTGCTTCTCCACCCAGATGCAGAAAGGAACACACTCCCAGAACCTGAGGTCTATCTCAGGGACTCACAAAGGAAAATCTCTTATCCTGAACTCAGTGACCCTGCACACCTGACTGTTGATGTTCTCCGAACTTCTCACCTCACCACCCCTGCACGTCTTTCCTATGAGACAATTGTCAACCTGGCAGAGAATGGGGTTTCATCTGATGTGTTCTCTGGGTTGCTTCAGCTAGGGATTGATGGTGTCCTTGATGGTTTGTTCAGCTGGACAGAGGACCCTCTTCCCTTGGATGGAACATCCCATGAGTCCATGCGCAAACTCTACAAGAATGTCAATAGAGCTGGGGCTGTCACTGGTGCTAAGCTTGCTCGACTGGACATCTCTTCTGCTAGAGCCAAGGGTTATATCTGGGACCACAAACAGGAGGATGGGGATGAGGATGCTGAACCATTAGTGGATGATCTCCCCAGATCTACTGCATGGTGGCCAGACTATACCAGTGGTCAACCATCAGGCCTGGAGGAGACTGTTCTGGTGTTGATTGAAGCAGGGTTTCACCCCCTAACTGAGTGGATCCTCCAGGAAAAGCTCAAACAGGTTATCACCACTGCCCTCAACAGGTTTTCAGTCAGCAAGCCCAAGATACCTGTAGCTGAGTCTTGCTCTGCCTTTGTTGTACCTGGTGGGTTTTATCCTGTGGAGTCATTAGAGGTATGACCAACTGAGTAGTTTTATAGACCCACTTGGGGTACTGAAGGAAGGGGAAATTCAAGTTAGATGCTCTCACCCAATCCAATCAGCACCAGGAGGAGAAAGCTCAGTCATATTGGGTGATGTACTGGTGACAAGACATCCATGTAAGGTGCCCACTGATGTCCAGAAGGTGTGGATTTGTCTTATCACATCTGCCAACTGATATCTAATCCACCCCTAGGTCAGAGCTGTTGAGTATCCAGAGCTCAAGGCATACACAGATGTGATTGTGTTCCCCATCAAAGGCAGTTGCAGCCTGGCAAGTTTCCTGGGAGGTGGTGAGTGAAACTTATAAATCTCATCATCCATCAAACTGACCCCCATACCCCACCTCCAGGTGACTATGATGGTGACAAGGTTGAGGTTTTTTGGAATGAGGACATTGTCAAGTCCTTCATCCCTCCTGATCAATCCTCTGCCCTGGATCCACCTGACCTCTCATGCTCCTTCACCCAAAGTCCTGTCACCGCGTCAAGCTTTCTTGATGAAATGGCTGGGAAATCAGACATTGAGCAAATTCACGCAGTTCAGAGGCACCTACTCAGCCCTCTGAGCAGTGATGCACACCTCCTTGGTGTCTACAATGACCTCTGGCTCATGTCCATGTATCACAATGGATATGGACACAAGGAGACCCAGGAACTTGCATACAAGTGAGTAAACACCACATTTGATTCCCCTACATTTGAGCTGAGCAACTGTGTAGATTCACTACAATCCTTGACAGTCCCAAGACAGGGTTGAAGATAGTGGACAGGGTGTTGAAGAGTGACAGGGATCGGTACAAATTCTACTTGAAGCCAGCTTGGACAACGGAGGACAAGCCACGGCCTCAGTCCAACCCGCGAAACGTGGTCCCGATCCCTCGAGGGAGAGGCCTGGGCCCGTTCATCATGGACAAGTTCTCAGACCAAGTCCGCCAGGTGGTCAGCGCAGCCAGGAAGAAGCTCGAGACGACGATCTGGGACATGGGCGAGCCGCCCTCTGATCCAGCGTTGCTGGCACCATATAAGTCGCGAGTGGACGACCTTCGGCTGTACGAGGGTAGTCCCAGGGGGGATCCAGAATGTGATGTCCATGCGGCTACGCTACGCCGGGAATTTGACGCTTTGAAGAAACACGTCGATGACGTGTACTCCAAGTGGGTGAGAGCAACTGGGAAGCTCTTCACCGACCTGTCGATCGAAACTCGCCAAGACCGGCTACGGGCCCTCTCGAAGGAGTTCGCAAGGGAACCACATCTCGAGGTTGGGATGGGGTACATTGCGTTCAGAACTCTCGACGAGCGAATGGAGTTCAAGGCCTCGTACGCTTATTGCACCTATGTACGCAAACGGTTTCCCTGGGACGTCGCGACGAGCACGCTTTGCAAGCTAAAGGCTGCCTCTGCGCCAGGAGTGTCTCGGACGGTCGTGCAGTACATGCACGACGCGATGAGGGTCACGGATCGCCGACGTCGCTAGTTGTTTCTCTTTTCCACCCCCACTACATCCCCCCCGTTTTCGTTGTGCTTTTATGTTTACCGGTACATATATCCCCTTGTTGTTTGTCCCGTTGCCACATTGCTGTATATCTCATGTTGTTTTCTTGCTTGTACCGTTGCTCCGTGTTCTCCGCCATTGTAGATGCCCAAGATCTCATCATTATACGGTAGTATCACCCACGTGCACATACAGTCCGCTCGGTACGGTTACTCGCTCTCGTGCTGAGCGGATAAGAGTTTACTCAACTCCTGGACCCGGGCTTCCCACATGTCGACCTCCTGGAGTTTCGAGCGAAGTGTCTGAATCTCTCGATCGATGCCCATGCGCTCCTCAGCGGTGCCGATCCTCGTGAGCGTGTAATTTCCGGTACCATCGCCGGAGAGCGTGAGCAGCCGAGTATGGTACTTCATCAGTGATGGCCTTGAAACGAGTCAACTCATGCCGGGGCAACCGTGAACAGAACGCTCACCGAAGCGAAATCGTGATCAAAGTGATCCCCAAAGATTTGGCGTGCTCGTACATACTCCCCTCGACGTCACTAGATACCGCGCTTGTACACTCTGAACAATCGTTAGATGTTTCGCAAGGACAGACGTGCCACAGGACCAACGCACCATCAAGAATCGCGAACTTGGGACGATGGTAGAACACACGAGCCATTCCCATCTGGAATGCAACATGTCAGGAACAGACGAGAATGGAGTGCCTGGCGGATAGCGTACGCGTTGCTTCTCTCCTCCACTCAACACATCTCTCCACTCCTTTCTCGCTGACCAGCCACCTTCACGGGTAGGGAGGTAAGCCAAGTGAACGGCTGTGAGAATCCCCATGAGGTCTGCCTCGGTCTTTCCACTCTCTTTGAACTCGACATAAGAATGGGGGTATATCATCTGGTCCAACAAGGTGCCCTCGACCATGTACACCCGCTGCGGGACGACGAAAACACCCATCCTACCGTTACCATCGGCGGGCCTTCGAACTTCTCCCCCTTCTTGCACCGGCCATAGCCCTGCGAGAACACGGGCAACGGAGGTCTTTCCGACACCATTGCTACCAGTGACCATCAGGTGTTCACCCTCTTCCAGCTTAAACGACAGATCCTTTACGAGAACCAGTTCGTTGGAGGCAGGTACATAACCTTCGTCCTCACTATCCTCGACCACCGTTGTAGGAACCTTGACGTCCACATGCGAAACCTCGACGGAGGGGGAGTCTGATGGAACGGGCAGCGGGGGTAGGTTGTGTAGTGTCGAAAGGAGGGTATAGAGGCGGGTGGTGAGGCCCGCAAGCTCCAGTAGATCCTTATAGGCATACATCAACCTTCCTGCAGAAGGAATGAATGAGCGAGGCGAACGTGAAGCATGGTTGAAGGTAGTACCTCCGGCGTCTGCTAGGTTCAGGAGCAGTCTTCTCGATGAAATGTAGGCTATTGCCGCGTCAACAACTGCCAATGCATGAAAAGGTGAAGTCACCACGCACTCTCTGTTCTTCCCGCAACTTGGTTATCCACGCGGCCCTCGGCCGGGCCGGTGGCCTGAATAGCGACGTGCCTCTTTCGCCGTGTCAGGAGGTAAGGAATGGCGATAAGGACATAACCAGCGGCACTCCAGAGGTATTTAATGACGTAGTCCTCGGTCCACTCGTAAGCTATTCGAATCTTGTATATCGAGTTGATGTGCTTGATCAGCTGCAAGTATGCGCGCCAGAGAATTTCTTTCTCCCGCTTTCCCCCCCCGTAGAACCTAGACACCAGTCAGCGCTGAGCGAGGGCCAAAATATTGGGTACCCACGCAATCTCCTCGCCTTCTCTGTCAATACGGCTCATACCGGCCCTGTATTCACCTTCCAGTCGGGCTTCTACGGCGGCAAGTCGTCCGAATGCCGGTGTCACAGCCTTCAAAATAGCTGCAGTGGCGTAATACGTTAGTGACAACATGACGGATCCGCGTAAACCGAGCGTCCGCGAGAGTTGAGATGTAAAGAGTACGATGTCCAGGGCGGGTTTGAGAAGGTTGCCACTGTGACAGGGACTTATGAGTAAGTTGTGGGTGCGCAGAGACACTGCGACTGACTATAAACCGCTAAGGGCATCACAAAAGGTGTTGACGTCGCTCGTGAGGTACTGAACGACACCATCCAGGCCAAGTCGATAATGACGGATATTAGGGTGTGAGGAGAGGTACAGGTCGTGGGTATATCGTGAGATCCGCGTCCTTGCCCTAAGTGACAGCTTCGATTGAAGATGCCGCAGCTGACATGGAGCGTCAGCGAGAAAATCGGGACCCTGAGAAATTCCGGGACGCACCATAGTGTTAGTGTATGTGCTAGGAATGGCAAGAGCGAACCACAATCCGATCCCTTTGAGGAACCCTTTGCCGTCAGCGCTGACCTGTGGACGTCGTAAGCAGAAGCCCGGTTGATTGAAACGGACAGCGCACCAAGTCTCGGACGATCCTTCCATCCAGCCTTGCGACAGCGACACTGAGAATTGTGCGTAGCACAAGGAAGGTCGAGTGGAGGACTAGGATAAACACTTCCTTCGACCGCCATGACGGAAAGGCGATCCGAAGGATTGCATGGAGTTGGCGAAGGAACACACGGTCGACGTTGGGCTTATGTGATGGAGGTATCGCCGGGAAGTTCTTTGCGTTTGCAGTCAATTCTTCCAGGGGGATTGGCCGGATATTCACCTGTTCTACGTTTAGTTCATGGTATCGGGTAGCGAACGGTAAGCGGGCTAACCTCCGAGATCCTGTCGCGATACGTGATGAGCAAGTCCTTTGTACCATCTGGGTTCTTGCGGTACAACTGCTGCCTAGCTTGCTCGAGCTCCTCGGGGGTTGGTTTTTGGATTCCAGCCGCCTTCTTCAAGGCAGTGAACGCATCCCGCGGGCCAGTGATTAAGCGAGAACGGAACAACAGCACCGCGAACAGAAGTGGGAGCAACGGGCGTGTTTGCTTTGAATCCAGAGAGTTGAGGTGCTTGGAGAAGACGACCATGGTGGTTAGGACATAAACCTCGCACCGACCGCAGAGGCAGAGGACGGCTGAGGACGAGAAGCCGGTGGATGGAACGGAAGACTGATCGAACTTCAGGAGGGTCGGGGAATCATGTGAATTCTCGTCAGACTCTGTCGTTTTCCCACGTTCGCAGCTTCTGGTGCGGGTCACCCATCGTCACGACCTCAAGGGCACCGAGCGTCAGGACAGTAAAGGTTCGTCGCGGAACGTGATGACCAGTGAATCAGGACCTTTCAATAGTACTGGTTCCCCGCTGTCACATCCCCACGGTGCGTGCATGAGCGGCCATCGATGCTCTAGTGGACCCAATAAGTGCGCGCTCGCTTGGTGAAAGGCCCAGAGCAGGACCCCAGACAGCATGTCGTGTATTCTACTCTTTCTGACGGTCATTGTTAGCAAATCCTAGTAGCTATGAGGGTCAGGTTGGCGTCAATCACGCAAAGGGTCCGAAGACGTGATGAACAAAACCGGGCCCCTTTGATCTTCCAGCAGTGCGAGGTTCGCTCCCAGCTTCTTCCCTCGGGAAGAACGAAGATGTCGACCCGCACGCTGGGCAAACGTCCTGCTCTGCAGGGCGCCAAGGCTCGGAAACCTCTCCAGTCCATCTCTACAAACCTCGGTCACTACGATCGCTTGGATCCCTTCGCCGCCATCAATGCCCTCCGAAAGTTACTCTCGTTACTCCCCACCAAGCCCGGAGGATGTCAGTACAAGATGACTCCAGAAGAACACAAACTCTCCATGCACTTGTTGATGATCGTGGAGCCTTTCGTTGGCACGACGCCCTCTCGCCGCAACATCTCCCGCCAGCCGACGGAAATCCTGGATAACGTCGCGTTCTTCGTGGACTCGAAGCGTGACTTGCTGTCCTTGGCATTGACTTGCCAAAGGATGCACAGCGTCGTATTCCCCCGCCACTTCGATTACCGCGTCGTCAAGGCCAAAGTCAGTTCGCTAAGGGTCTGGAGCCATCTGGTCGTCCACCGCGGTTTGGCTCGTCACATCAGGCGTTTGGAAATTATGGATGAAAGGAGCCTCGAGTCCGAGATTGTCCCCTCTGGGATCACCACCACCGATTCGGATGTGGAAAGCACAGACGACGAGTTGGAGATCCATGCTAAGCAGGAGAAGTTACTTGTCTCCGCGGTTTCCAGGATGCACTCCCTACAGTCATTCAAGTGGTCCTGCACTCACTCGCTCATTTCGATCGCGAGCCTGTGGCCCACTCTGCTCAAGTGCCCCCAGCTCAGCCTCGTTGACCTCAACGATAACACAATGTTCTTGGCTCCGGAGGACCAGGACTCTGAAGAGGAAGGCGGGAGCAGCCGCGCAAAGAAGACTCCCATTGTGCGTCCGTATCTATAAAGCGACCGCCTCTCAGACTCACCAAGAGACTTTAGCTCACGGGGATGACCACCGTCTCCGTCAAGTCTATCAAGAGTTCCTACGGCACTACAAAGAACCCTCAACTCCTTCGCATCGGTGGGCTGCTCTCGAGCTTCCCTAACTTGCAGGTATGATTACGCATTCGAAAACCTTGTCCAATCGCCTGACCTTGTTGTAGAACCTTGACGTAACCTACACCACCCCCCGTGGCCCCGGTTTCGTTCGCCCTATCGCGGACGACTTCTACTTGTGCGGACGCTGGGAAACTCTCACCTCACTCACTCTCAACAACCTCTGGTGCACGACTCAAGGTCTCGACTGCCTCGCCACATTCCTTTCCGCGCACAATAACCTCGAGACTCTCCATTTCGACTCAACCGTTGCCAGCATCGCCACACTCGCTACCCTTCTCCCATACAACTCCCTCCCTCGCTTGAAAGAACTTCAGTCGAACCGAGAATTCGCCAATGCCATTCTGTCCTGCAAGTCGGCGGCCCCACGACCATTGGAAACCCTCAAAGGGATCAGGTTGAGTGGATCCGAGTGGGACCGGACTTTCTTTGCGAACCTCGCTCGTGCTGGCGGAAAGATCTCTCGAGTCGAGTTGACGGGTTGGAATGAGATGGAAGACCTTCGCAAACTCCTCGAGTGCGTCCCTAAACTGTCCTGGTTGGATGTCGGAAACCGCGGCACTTCCGGACCCATTTTCAACAAGGCTACTAACGCATACAACGCTGTGAGTGTTCTTTGTCAGCGCGCGTCGTGAGGTCGTAAGACACTAACGTGGCAACTAGAACGAGTGGGCAACGTTGCTCACGCTCGTCCCAGAGGTAACAACATTCTATGGCGTGAAACTCTTCCAACAGGTTCCGATTATTCCAGTGAACGAGAAGGACACTATCCTCGGTGTATCAGACCGCAGCAAGGTCAAGAAGAACGAGGAAACTGCATCCGTCCTCGCATGGAAATGCCCAAAGTTGAGAAGGCTGGAACATTGGGAGGATGGGGGGACCAAAGTCATCGTTTTATTGCGCGAAGATGGTCATCTCAAATACCAAGTCCGACGTATTAAACCGGAGAACAGAAACAACTTGTCGACCCAGTAAACATGTATCAGAACGTGTATTCCGCGTATGCTTAAGACTCGGACCGGTTTTTTACTCCGGAATTGTCCAAAATATGATGTATGAATGCAGACCAAGGGCGTGGAGATGCAAAATCCTATTGTGTATGGATACAACAACACAGCCACCCGGTCGACGGCTCCTACCACGGGATCTCTTTTACGACGACCCGGCCGACTAAAAGAACTGAGTCTAGTTGAAGGTGTTTGGCCGGTGAGCGACAAAGGTGCTGCGGCTCTTCTGCACGCGGTGGGGTAGAGGGAAACGGAGACCTGGGGTAAGCAGTTGCTTGATGTATGGGCGGCGTACGTCCTCAGCCTTTTGGATCTCAACAACCCGGAGGATCTGGAAGCGTCAACGCGTTGTCGGTCAGCGTTCTCCAGTAGAAAGGAAACTATCAGACGAACGTGGATCGAGCGGAAGCGGGCACGGTGCCTGGCGGCCATGTCCTGGTAGAGACTCTTGACAGCATCGGCACGAGAGAGCTCACGGAATTCCTTGTACATGTTGTGTGTGCCAGAACGGGAGTCGTAACGCAGCCAGATGCCAAAGTTCTTGACCTTCAAAGGCTTCTTCTCGTGGATCTACATCGCAAAAGTGCCAGCGTATGTGTCGTCAGTCCCGTCCGCCTGCCACTTGAACGGCTGCATGGGAAACATACAACGTTGACGCCAATGATCTCGCCATTGGCCTTTTTAACCTTCTTCAGTTGTCTATAGTCATATAAACAAGAGCTCGGGGAGAATATCTCGGGCGTAGACGCACCTCAGGAAGTACCAGAAACGGGATTTAGCAACGACTTCATTTAACGCAAAGATGCGCATGCGGTAGAGCCTGGGGACGGGGTCGGTCTCGGTGGGTAAGTGACGGCCAACGACTTGGTACTCTGAGACGGTCATCTAGGCTGTCCGTCAGCACCCCTTGCTTCCAGAACAACGAGAAACACGGACGTTGGCGGCGATTGTCTTGAGGGCGATGGGGGTATTGACCGATCGGATGGGTTAGGTGGCTGACCCGATGTACAGTTGATTCCCACGGTTTTACCTCCCCGCCGAAGAACATATAGGGTGTGTATTGTACAGGCTTGCGTGCAAGATGGCCGTGGGCAAATTACTAGTGGGACTCTACTCCTCGACAGCCATTGCAGTATCTATCGTCTCGTCGACGTTGGGCAATGTCGGTTTCGTTGAGAACAAAACATCCTTGAGAACCTGGGCGATGAGGCCGTGCTGTGCCTCCACAGCGATCTTCGTGCTAAGGGTTGGTCAGCTCTGGCGCTCAGTCAAGCCATCCGAAGCAGACCCCTACCTGTCTCTCACACTCTTCGTGAGCTGATTCTCTTCTTTCTTCTTCTCTTTCTCGTCCTGGGCAAAAGATTGGTATAATGGCTGGGAATGAAGCGGTGACCCAAACCTTTGTTGCCTCTTTGCTATCCTTGAGCACCGGCGCCTGTGCACGAGTCCCACCGACCACTGATTGAGCCTTGGAAAGTTTCTGGTGCAGATCGTTCAATTGAGCGGCCGCATATGCCCGGTTCTGTGAGTCGCTCGATCTAAGAATGCCTCAAGGAGAGAACCCCGAGGCTGAACGCACGGATATCAACGGGCTCTGACTGAGTGTATTCACCCAGTACTTGTTCCAGAGGAGACCGAGAAGGTGGGTGTCCAAGCTTGACGTGAAGATCTGAACGTCAAGTTGGTAGTACTGGTTGGCATGTACACCAAAGTCTTCGATCTTATTGAGGGGGATGGATTGATATTCGGATGCCGAAACATTGGGCGGTGTGTAGTTCTCCGGGTACGTGCGGAAAGCGCCTATGTCTACCTTACCGGCTGAGATGGTACGGTTGGGATCGATCTACACGAAATCAAGCAGTGGATGGGGTACGAAGTTGGTCACGCGTACCACGACAGCAACGAATGGGTCTTGGAACTTTTGGTTCGTCATCTGAGTGTTGACATCGATACCGGATAGCCAACACCCGTATCCGGGATGTGAGTGATACCACCCAATCGCGTTCTCAACTCGGCCGACCTAGTAGGAAATCAGACACCACAACAACCTCCCGGCAGCGACGAGTCTTACCCGCTCACTTTCTGTGAGATATTGGACCATGTACTCGTTCGCCTCATTCGCGGCGTTGACGCGAGTCTCAGTCCCCTGAACCGGCAAAGCGAAGGAATCCATGATGACCAGTGTATCCCCCATGACCTTCCCTTGCATGAGACCCATGATTTCGTACGGCACGCCTGACCGCGCATGGATAACCTGAAGAGTGCGATCAGCGGTCTCCAAATTAGCCACTGGTGGCCGACACACCATCTTGATGATGGCCACGGCGGATATCTTGCATGTTTTGAAGTAGTGAGGACTGTCCCGAGTCTTCAGAACCATAATAAGAGTGCCAGATGGAGAA
>Ga0307516_10000465_pt1 | contig 53626 bp, 69 predicted proteins | sample 19_EM_MG_FD_203310 | JGI IMG/M metagenome (GOLD analysis project Ga0307516, IMG submission 203310) | Populus trichocarpa ectomycorrhiza microbial communities from riparian zone in the Pacific Northwest, United States - 19_EM | ecosystem: Host-associated > Plants > Roots > Unclassified | place...
CCGGTTTGGTAACCCCCCCCCCCCCCCCCCGAAAATGGTGCTTTTTTAAAAAAATAATAATAATAGAAAGGTTAACGCTCCGCGGCCAGGTCCTCTACCTCCTCGTAGATTACGGAGATCCGGAGTCCCTGCATGTGGCTCTCGAAGGTGTTGACGTGCTGGTCAATCTGATGGGATGTGAGTAACACGGGCCACAATGTGGTTTCGCCGCCCCAAATCTCGACATCCTCTTTTTTTCTTTCTTTCGGAAAGCCCCTTCCCCATGAGAGGTCTTCCGCTGTGTTTCCAAGGCATCGATCTGACACACTCCAACAGTCTGTCCGCACACCTGGGACGTCCTTGCGTACGCCGCAGCGAGAGCCGAGGTCGGATTGTACATACCTTCGGAATAGTAAGTCATCGAATTTCCTCCCCAGAGCTTCCACAGAGAGGATATTTTGTGTGGGCAGAGGGAAGAGGGGAGTGACATCCCTTCGCCGGGGTCTCCTCTTACCTCATCGATCAGACTTTTGCTGACGTCTGATCTGTGTGGCTGGCCACGCAGCGACCTCGACCACTCGCGTTACGTGCCCGAGCCGGAGCTCGCGGCCAAGGAAGCGCACGCCCAGCGAGCGCGCTCATGGGGCCTCAAGACGGTGCAGCTGTTCTGCGGGATCCTGATGGAGCCGGCGATGACGGACGAGTCGCACTTCGGGATCCAGCTGTCGAGCCGGCGCATCGAGGCGGTGATGCCGCAGTGCGGGGGGCGGTCGGAGGCGCGGATCTCGTTCACATCGACGAAGGACGTCGGGATGGCGATCGCGAGCATCGGCCGCTACGAGCCAAAGCAGCTGGCCGACCGCATCGCCATCTCGGGCGACGCGTGCACCCTGCGCGAGCTCGCCGAGATGTGGGGCGCCATCACCCGCCAGTCCGTGCAGCTTGTGGTGCGGCCGCTGGAGACGTACGACGCCGGCAACGAGATTGCGCGCCAGCGCCGCCTCGCCGCCGGGAAGGGACACCTGGATCTCGTCCGGCAGCACGCGTCTTGGGTCAACAACGGCGAGTGGAAGTGGACCAGGATCTCGCAGTACCTCGCCGGCGATCTATGACATCCTTCCAGTACTTCCAGCCCTACCGTGGCACAGGTGTTTTTGGGATGCAACCAGTGCTCTTGTCTGACTGGCGTCTCAGACGCCCAGAGAGAGAGGGTTGGAGGGGGGTGTTTTGTTTGGAGTTTGACCATACTTTCTGCCTTTTCTTTTTCCCTGTGGGCTGCTCTGTTTCTCGGCTTTTGTTTGAAAAAAAGTGGGTTCTCCCTCTGTTGTTTCTCCACGCTTTGCTTTCTTGTTCTTGTGTTCCTGTCTTCTCTGTTTCTGTTTCTGTTTCTCCGGATTCTTTCTACTCTTCTATTTCATTTCCCTATGTACCACCCCGGAGACAGGCACGAGAGTATGGCGTTTCATCATCGGACTTTGCTCTTTTGTTTTTGCCTGTTCGGGTTCTTTCTTTGGCTCCGGTTGTTTTTGCTTTTTACGCACAATATAGATACATATCACGAGACAATAGACATCCACCCAATCGCTACGAAAGCTCTGCGTCGTGTCCTCCGCTTTCGCTTTGCCATCATGGTTTTTTAGTACGGTGCAGCCGCCCGCTTGCTCAGGAGTGTGAATCGGGGTGAGACCTTGCCATGAGCAGCTTCGCCCGCTTATGTACACATGGCCAAGGCAGGGAAGGCGGACACGACGACGCATTGACCAGCCTACGAGCAGTGCTTTTTCGCCTTGGCGCGAGTGGCTGGTTGCTGGCCGCCGAGGAAGCGAGTTTCTAGCGTGTCCTAGCAACTGCTTGCGCTTCCAAGTTCCCAACGTTTTACTTGTTCCTGCTACCCTCACCCTCCGCCGTAACCATGCTCTCGATCCTGCGCAAAGCGAGACTGAAGGATAAGGAGATGCGGGTGCTGATGCTCGGTCTCGATAATGCGGGGAAAACTACCATCGTCAAGTCCATCATGGAAGAGGACGTCAACACCGTCAGTCCAACGTTGGGCTTCATCATCAAGACCATCGACTACCAAGGGTGCGTTGCACCCACCCTCCCCCCCGTCCAGCCAGACTGACAATAGTTACCCCGTGCCTCCCCCACCCACCACAGCTAACTCGGCACGATATATGTAGCTACAAGTTGAACATCTGTAAGCGGTAGAGAGGCGACGGGTTGCTTCCCGTGTCCTTTTTTTAATCGTATATCTTCCTCATCCTGACACACGAGGGGGGGTGGGGGGAAAAAGGGGATGTCGGTGGCCAGAAGACTCTGCGGAGCTACTGGCGCAACTACTTCGAGAAGACAGACGCCCTGATCTGGGTTGTCGACGCTACCGACCGTTTCCGTCTCGAGAATTGTGCCGAAGAGCTCGCCGGCTTGCTTCAGCAAGAGGTGTGTGTCCACCCCTCCTCGTGGACGGGGCTTTCGCTGACCACCGTTTCGCCGCAGAGACTACTCGGTGCCAGCTTGCTCGTCTTCGCCAACAAGACCGACGTGAGCGGATGTATGGGCCTTCAGGAGATCCGAGAGGTATGCGATCGATCGATACCCCACGATCCCGCCGCCCCCTCTGGCGAGGCTGCGGTGTCGGGGGCCCGGCCGTGGCAGGGCAAGAAAAGATCAGTGGCGATCCGGTCCCGACGGACGGTCGTCGTTGGCGTCTGGATATAGGTCTGGTGCTGATGGGGTGGCTATATGTACAGGGCCTACGACTCGACGACATCACAACCCACAAATGGACGATCTTGCCTTGCAGCGCCATGACTGGCGAGAACCTATTCGAAGGCCTGGACTGGGTCGTGCAGGACGCGAAGGATAGACTGTTCCTGTACTGATGTCGGGCATCCATCTGGCGCCGTGGTTACGGAATTGGCGGGGCGGCGTGTGGGTATCAAGCGGGAGTTGCCCTGTGTGTGTGTGCTTTGCTGGGAGTTCGTGATGCGGGCCACCGCGCCGTACATATGTAACTATCTCCCTACACACGGATGACGCCTACACAGTTGGGCACCGCTCTCGCGGCCGGTAGCTGCGTACACACAACCATGCGTAGATACCCTCTCCCACATACTCGACAGCCCTTCCCCAGCGTGCGCAGTACCCAAACTGACCGGGAGGCAGATCGGTGGTTCGCGGGTGCATGGGTACATACCTAAATATGTACCTTTGTAGAGTACCTGCGTAGCTAGTCCAGTTCCCCGGGGACCAGGAACAGATTTCTTGTTCCGTCCCTCCGTAGGACTCTTTGGCTCCTCGCTTGCGATGAGGTTCGGAGATGGTTTTTTGTTTTCGGTGACATGACGCGAGATGTGAGTCCCCGGTGCTTCATTGCAGGAGAAAAACACGATTGTGTATAACTACCCCCGACACGTAGCCTGGTGTGGTGTGATATCGTATGGTAGCAAGTGCCCATGTAACTTTGCGCCAGTGAAAACGCTGAGGATCAAGAGGTGGAAGGCATGACGGATCACTCGCGACGAATGTATGCAGAAGTATTTTCCTTTCGGAACTTCTGCTTTCTTGCTATTCATCGAGCCGGTCCGGAGTCTTCACTCGCTACCCGCGGATTCGGCGTCTAGACACCACCCACCCGCCGGAATCCGCTAGCTCCGGACGGAGTCACGCCACACACGCCACACACGCCACACGCCACACCCCCCATTCACCCATCCATCTCGGGCAATTCAATTCGCATCCAATATAGTTGGCCAGAGCATCTCTTCTCGGGAAGCTGCGCAGCCGCTGGTCGTGGTGGTGGTGTTGTGCGCGGTTGGAGTCTGATTCTTCGCCCAGTGCGATGCAACTCTCCATTCTAGCCGTTCGAGTCCAGCGGAGGGAAGGCAGCATGTGGGCCCGAATGGTACCTGGTAGATATCTATGGGGTAGATAGGTACTTGGCCTGCGAGCGACCGGCCTGATCCAGGTAATAGAATGTGCACGTACTTACACACTTACTTACATATGTACCATGGGAGACGTGCAGTGAGAAAAACATAAAGCCTAGGTATGTACAATGACAGAAAAGGGGGTGTTATATAAGCTGGAGTAGTACTGGATGCATACGGTATCTGGGCTCCAATACGCGCTACACTTCGATGCCGCCATGTAGCGGTTTCTAGTGAAGTACCGTATTTGACATACTGCGCAGTCATGCCTAAATACGCATTCCAACTGATACCGTCTTCATCCTGATGCCGCCTGGATGCTTGTTGCATGCGGTATTTGCATACGCTGAGAATACTGGATTAATAGGTATATCTGTCGATACTCGTAGGATACCCGGCAGATTAAAATTAGGATTCGTATGGGTGCAGATACGACATTGGATACAGTATTGGATGCCGTATGCGAGCTGGATGAGGACGGCAGCACGACGGTAAAAATATTGTCTTTTTTTCTTCTTTTTTTTATCTCCATCTATTTTTTTCCGGGAAAGTCACGCTACGGACGGGATTTGAACACATGATTTACAAGCGGAATTACGATTTTTATACTACTATGCCGAAAATTCTGTCTGCAATGATTCGTACGGCTTCGACAATCATATACTCATTGAAATGGAGAGCTTATACATGACCTCGCGTTGACTTCAACCTCCACAGCCGAACTATCACATCAACACCATCATTGCAGATACTCCTGTCCCCACGCACACATGTGCCCGTATGAGAGGGTTGATTTATGGAAGAATTTGTGTGTATATCAGCATATCTGAATAGAGCGATTATGTGCATGTAGAATATAGAATATCGATTCGGAAAGTTGTACAGATCGGCTGTGAAATTGAATCACACGAGCCGTCACAATAAGCAATACACACTGAGGTATGATTTCTAGCATTTGTGTGAATACCATGAATTGAACATACTCACCATCAGATAGTAGATACCAAGTTACCAACAGTATCCATACCGATGAGTAAATACTCATGCAGTGTGTCTTCCATATTTGCGTCCATACCATTTAAATACTGTCTGAACACATACCGGTGTGCCCCGTACCGCACTGATACTTGGACTCAATTGTGAAATGTATGCCTGCGGGTATTGAGACTTCATCAGCAAAAAATTTGAGAATTCCTAGGGAGCTCCCGTTGCTCCCGTAGCTCCCGTAAGCACCGCTAACTCCCGTAAGAGGAGAAGTTATATTTTGCTCCCGTAAGGATTTGAAAAAAAATATGTGGTTTATTTTTAGCTGAAACCTCGAGAAATATTAGTTCAAATTTATGTCTCACCTGTAAAAAAAGCAATATACTTCAACTTTCCATTTTTTTGCTGATGTTAATGCATACATGTATCCAGCAAGTATTCTTCCCGGGTTCAATTTGCAATTACGTATGCACTCCGTCTGCATACTAGATGATTTAGTAATGACGTATGGAAACTGCGTTCTAGGTATTTGATATGTCACATCCCTTGCAAACACCGCAATACATCCGGATTCTATGTGAATACGTATTCTGTGATGAATAGATACGCACTGATTACAAATCCTGTATGAATACCTACCTCAACAAAATCTGGATTACATCAATATGTGCCCCAGGTTGAATGCGTATTCAAGGTGAATGAATCTCAAATACCGTCGCACATAAGATACAGTATTGATACAGCTTAGATAACACCCCATTTTTTGTTATGTAGCCACTTCCGTTGCAGTACAACTATCAGATCGTGCATACATAAGTACATACTCTACATCTATAAGTGTAGGCCCAATTGGTGTTGATTGGGAAGGTACGTAAATAGATAGGCCCCCGTTCCGGACACCGGAGTGTCTATGTACTCTATATATTCTCTACTGTGGTTGGCCCCACTTTATCCAAGGCTCAACGGTTCTTCCCAACGAAAAACTGTACACCTGGCCTCGCAGTCGCCAGTCGGTCATCTCGAGTCGCTACATAACTAACACTCCGCAACCTTCACCACACGCACAGCCTTCACCACACGCACAGCCTTCACCACCTTATCGACAACTTCGCTTCCTCAATCGTCCGTACAATACACCCCACACCCATCCACAATGGAGCGTAGAAAAACAGCCTCGCACTCGACTCGATAGTAGCCCCCCCCCCCCCACGAACACCCCCCCGACACAAGCCCTGTCAACATGCTAACCCAGCACGTCCGCAACACAGCCTGATAGCCTACAACGCCGTTTCCGCCGTCCTGTGGGCCGGAGTCCTCGGCCGCACAATTCTCCTCCTCCCGCTCGTCGGGCCGACGCACGTCCACGAAGCGCTCGGCGATTACACGAAGTGGGTGCAGACGCTCGCGGTCCTCGAGATCGTGCACATCGTGCTCAGGCTCCTCCGGTCGTCGCTGCCAACGACGGTGCTGCAGGTCGCGTCGCGGCTGCTCCTCGTGTGGGGCGTCTGCGACCCGTACGCGGCGCCTCAGCAGAGCAACGCGTACACGTCCATGCTCGTCGCCTGGAGCATCACCGAGGTCTGTCGGTACACGTACTACGTCGTCAACCTGTCCGGCGGAAGCGGCGGCGTCCTCAATTGGCTGAGGTACAACACTTTCTTCATCCTCTACCCGCTCGGCGCCGGCAGTGAGGCGTGGTGCATCTTCCGTGCGCTCCCGGAGGTCTACGCCAAGAACGAGACGTACTATTGGGTTCTGGTTGCCATCCTCGCAACGTACGCACCCGGTAAGCGGATCTCCCCACTCCTCGGAAAAGAAGCAGAGTGCTGACGGGGCCCAAAGGATTGTACAACCAGTACACCCACATGATCCGCCAGAGGAGGAAAAACATGAGGGGCAAGAAGAGGGCGTAAGCCGGAGGTCGATGGGGGCTGGCTTTCACGTGTGTATGGGTCCTCGTTTTTTCACTCCTCTAGACATGGCGATCGAGATGCCAACGGGATCTATCTGTGGTCATTGCTTATAGTTCCGCTCCTCGCACGTAACCACGACGTGTCTTCTTTTTCACCGTTCTACTTCAGTTTCGTGATCCAGTCCTCCACCAACTTCCACACTTCGCGACTATTCTTCTCCATAATGAACATGTGCCCGTTCCCGCGCTGCCCCTTCTCCCACAGCTTCATGAACTCGACCTTGACCCCCGCCTGTCTCAAGAAATCCATGGTGCAATGGTCGTAGACGGCATGATAGCTTGCTTCCCCTGTGACCAGCAGCACCGGCACATCCTTCAACTTCTCCAGCGACCTGACGGTCCCCTCCTGTTGCATGAAGCAGCTCGCATTCGCCGGGGTATCCCGCCCGATCTCCACCACTTTGAGCTCCGTCTCGGGATCAACCACAGGGGGGTCGTACCGCAGCGGGATATCGGTCAACCCCCACCTCCTGGCAGCCCTCCTGCCCGTGACCGCCTCCCTGAACGGCGGACCGCTCGGCTCCAGCATGACCAGCGCCTTGATCTTCGCCGGCACCTCGTCGGCGAGCGCCCACGCGAACAATCCCGCCTGGCTATGGGCGACCACGACGACGTCGTCGTCGAACCCGGCGGCGGCGGCGGACACCAGTTCCACCAGCGCAGTACGCATCCGCAGCTGCTGCAGCGTGTTGTTCCCCTCGAACGGCGCCGTGCTGGCGAAGTACGCGTCGAACACGGCGTCGCCGGGGACGCCGTCGCCGGGCCACTGCGTGTGCAGCCGCGCCTGGGGCCAACCGTACGGGCTGGTGAACTGTCGCACGATGTACTCGGCAGGGTAAGACGCGAGCTGGTATCCGGGCGGCGTGGGCGAACGTCCGCGGAACACCTGGTCGGGCAGGACCACGGTGTGGCCCGCGGCGAGGAAGTGCGAGGCCCATCCGGGCCGGCCGTCGGGCGTGTTGAGGAAGTTGGCCCCCGTCTGTGCGTTGCCGTGCAGCAGCAGGATTGGCGCGCGCGAGCGGCCCGCAGAAGTCGGCGTCAGTCGCTCCACGTACATCTGCCCTGTGTGCACGAGCTCGCTCGCGTTCGTCGCCAGCGCTGTGTACGCGCCGCCCACGTAGAAGTACGACCGGTAGTGCGGCGTGTCGCCGCTGTTCGTGCTGGCCGTGAGAGCGAATGGGAGCGCCAGCACGGCGAGGGACAGGATGAGGGTGGGATTCATGCTGGCTGAGGTGCCATCGCGAAGAGCGTGCGTGGCCGTCTTTATTATAGATACTGTATATATATAGCAGATATGCTGCTTGCAGCCCCGTTCCTCCTGTCTTCATGCATCCCACCGCGCCAGTCCTTCGTCGAGCCAGTCATGTTCCACTTAATATAGTCATGTTCCACTTAATATCCACCGGATGTCGATTCCACCAAACCAGCCTGGACGCGATTATAATACGAATGCTCGATCATGATGCACTCACTACTTCCCTGGCGGAACGAATTATAACCCAGGTACGGTACATACGAGCACAAAATATGCATTGACTCCATCTATCGTCCCATGACGCAATCCAACAGTGAATAACAGTTATACACTAGGCCACCTATTCAAAGGCACCCAAATATACTTTTGCACATCCGCCATTGATTATTCCGTGCATTTATGTACTTCGTCACGGAATATATGTCTGATACCGCCGGTCAGCCATCGTTTTCCTGCACACCTCGTAATCAAGAGGGATCGGAAACATACCATGTTAAGCACCCACAACCCTGCCAACATTATCGCACACTTGACTTTTAGCCCCACGCCCTGGTCAGTCCGCTCTTTGGAGGCCTCCCTCGAGGTCGGCAACGCTTGCTTCGCCTCCGGCACGCCCATGATCCAGCTCGTCAGATCCTGTGTCGCGCTAGCTACGCAGTTGCTTATGAACAGGAACAGTGCAGTGGCGAGGAGAAAGTTCGTCGTTCTTCCGTACGCCCCCGTGAGGTTCAGTCCTAGGAGTCCACGCGTGTCGGCTGCAAGCCAGATGTGGAATTGCAGAGTGAATGTTTCCAGAGAACACCTCCCCAGCCATGCAAAAACAAGAGAATGAGAGTTCCGGAGACTTGGCGTGGCGTTGCGGAGGATGATAAAGGATAGGATGGGGATGAAGGAGATGTAGGGGTGGTAGGCGTTGTAGATGTACTTTGTTTCTCGCGTGGTCTGGAAGAGGAAGAAGAGGGGAAGAGAAATGTAGGCGGCTGGTATGGCGTATTTGCGGAGTTGGTGGAGGCTGCTAGAGTAGGGCGAAGAGCTGTCACTGAGTTGTACGGCGACGATGGACGTGAGCATGCCGATGTGAATGATCCACATGTCGAGAGAGAGGCGGAACCGGAATTCTGTAACGTTCCATTGCGTGCCGGCTATGACACGCGGAATCTCGAAGAGCGATTCCAGTACGCCAGGGTATTTGACGAGTAACGCCGTCAGGAGGGCCGAGACGGTGATCTTGGAGACAAGGAAGCACAAGTTGCTGTTGTATTCAGATCCAATGCGCATGGTTAAGTAGATGACCATGAACCAGAAGGAAACCAACGGAGCAAAGTAATAAAAGACGTACTCCGTCTTCATCATATAGGGGAGAACACAGCTAAGGAGGTTGAGCCGGATGAGAACACCAGCCACACGCCTGAACGAATAGTCACCCTTCTTGTAGAAGTACGCTGCATGGCCGTACCCAGTCATGAAGAGGTATGCCGCCACCGCGATCCTGATGAAGCCGTATATCCACGCGATCTTGGAAGCCCCGGTGTAGTGGTACACGAGAATCGCGAATTGCAACCACCCCTTCCATTCGTCTGTCTGGTGGCGGGAGAGGAACGGCTGCGAGGGGGCATTGATGGCCGACCTTCTAACTGTGAGGTATCCCATGACAAGCCACGCCAGCGTCAGGCTCAGAAACCCGGACGTGGTGTAGTATTTGTGGAATTTATTGAACACTTGCGTACGGTCTGCGTAGAAGCAGTATGCGACCACAAGTCCAAACACAAGCAAGGCATGGATGGTCTTTTCAGATGGCAACCATGAAGAAGGCTTGGTTCCTTTTGCTTCCGATGCCCGGGATTAGACGAGATAGACTGAAGAGATATCGATGGGCACACCTTTGCTTTTGACATAGGATATCGCGGGAAGAACGGCTAACACGATGAACAATCCCGCCCACTGCTGGTAGTTTGGAGGCTCATACATCATGCAGCAGGTCTTGTCATAAGGATACCGCGCCGGTAGCATGGCGTTGCATCGAAGGTTAAGCAATAGATCCGCCTGTTTTGCCGCCACCGATTCAACCAAGTGGAGTCCAGAGCTCTCAAAGGTCTGCGGCATGGCCCGGGTCATGGCGGCCAGAGCCCACACTACGTCGATGCCCTGGATATCGGACAGCTGCTGCAAGTACTGGTTCATCCCCAAGATCTTGTCGGGGGTGATGGTCCTCTGGCGTTCCTCGTTGAGCTTCTCGAAAGCCGGGACCGGAACAGGTGCGAGCAGCAACAGATCCTGGCGTGTCAGATCCGTCGTTTGCCTTCCATAGCGCATGTGCTGTGCGATCCCATCGATGGTGTCCTTCCATTTCTTCATCCAGTTGACAGTCTCGAACCGAGCATACCACAGCCCAGATCCCACGAGCATCAAGGCGGGCCTGTTCGGGTTCTCTCGGTAGTATTTTTCGCCCTCAAACATATCAACTTCTCGGTTGGTGGCTGTCGAGTTCAGAAACGGATCCCAATAGAACTGTAGTATGACTCCGGCATGTTCTACGGTGATGTCTGAGTGCATATCCGCCTTAGTCATGTCGGCATCCTTGTCGAGCGCCTTCGCCACGCCCCAGAATAGCTGCCGGATCGTTGAGTCGCCGGCGAACACGACACGGCGGTTGGAAAGACACGTCGAGATGTCCACGGATTTGTAGTTGTGGATCATGCAGCCGGGTGGCTGCCATTCCCGTGGTACGTAGGAGCTAGTGTTCTTGGGAGCTTGATCGAGCCATATGCCCTCGTTCGTTAGGGAGCCACATTTCGAGGGGTCCCGCGCATCTGTCAACGTCAGTTTCGGAGTCGGCTTTGGACCCCAGAAGGCACACGGCACCGCTCTCGGTGCGGAAGGGTGCACAGACCAAAGAAGCAGTATCGAAGAATAACGGCAAAGACGATAGCACAAGTGTATGCAGTGAAGAACCGATTGGCGGCAGCTGGAGTAGCCAGCGCACGAAGCTGTAACATGGTGGATGCAAGTGGTTGTTATGGATTGAATGTGTGCGCAGCGGAACAGCAGTGTTTGACAACTTCTCAAGGAGACAAAAGCGCTGAAGGAGCTGGCAAAAGAGTAGATGGATCAATCGAGGACAGCACGTAACCGAAATAACCGGTGAAGCATCGGTCTACCATCCAAGCCTTGTGTTTCCGTTTGCGGTGAAAATGAGCGGATTGGCACCGCGAGGATAAGTATACCGTACTGGGTACCAGACAAAGGTTTTGGCGGCGGCGGCGGCGACGGTAATTATTGCGACGGACTGGTCGGTTGCTCGATTGGCTATGAGAAGGAAGAGACGACGTAAGATAGTTATGTAAAGGGGAATGGTTGCTCTGTCTGACAGATGGCCGCGCAACTCTCTCCTTCCTTTCGTTCTTCGGACCCGGCCTCGCATGCCCAGAGGTGGTGAGGGTATCAGGAGCTACTAAATTATAAGTGCAGACAATCACTAGTCTATATTAGGAGCGTACTAAGCCAGATACAATTAAATGAGTGAGTGGTTATGACTACATAAGTTGTATGGGAAAAAAGTCGTGCCTCACCCACCGCCCGCCCACTCAATATTTCGTCGCCGCTCCTCCAGCACCGATGACAGCTTGCAATCTCGCAGGCATGCCCTCTACCAATGCATCTAACTTCTCCTCTGTAATAGCCCGAGCCCAACACAGCCAAATACAATTGCAATGCTTCAACATCCGCTGCTCGTTCCCATATCTCGCCCAACTCCGTCTCTACATCTCCCCAGCAAGCCTCTATTAGATTGAGATCTGGAGACTCAGCTGGCCATTCCAAAGTCTCCATCCCGTTCAATCCTCTGTAGGCTTTGGCATACCCTTTATGCCCTGGAGCGTTATCCTCTTGCACAATAGCCCATCCGTATTCCTCACAACACTGATGCCAAAACGGCAAGAACCAAAGTTGCGGAGTCGAGCTTCGCTCCGCCGAGGATATAGATAAGATCAGACTTTGTTGTACCGCAGAAGGCCCCCCAAACCATCTTACTCTTCCGCCCCGAGTGAAGCTTTAAATCGACGCAGTCGGGGTGATATTCTTCATCTGCTTTCTGGATGGCCCATGGACGATGACCGAAGCCTGCTGTTGAGAAGGAGGATTCATCCGTCTAGACAACTCTCTTCTACTCCTCCTTAGTCCAATGCAGTCTGGCTTGACACCAAGCAACCCGTTTCGGCTTGTTGTCCGGTTTTGCGTTGAACTTCGTTTCTTGGTACACTTTTGTGATACCCCAGTCCAGTGGAAATATGACATTTCGCAGTCTTCGGATCACAGACGCAGTCCATCTCTATGTAGATTTACTCCCAGACTTTGAGTACGGGAGTCGCGGGAAAATAAGGGCGGCGGGCGGTTGATGCTGATGAAGTTCGATGCCCGCCCCTATTCATAGCTCCCCGTCATGCCAACCCCCCGATCAGCCAAGCACCCACTAGATATCTAATGATAGTGAGGCAGCACATACATACATGGTACTTGGATCCCCTTACGGTATCTATGGAGAAACCCTTTTAAATACCTAGCAACGCAATTCCAACACAACCAACACAACCATAGGCCACAACAGCGAGACAAAGTCAGTGTGCTCGTGAACGAGATGAGCATTTATGTAGGTATGCTACCTATTTAAATATAAATGAGAGCAGGCATAATTTATAGAGAGAGCGGGTGCAGAATCAATTAGTGTCGCTTCCAGTAAAGAAAATAAAATACGGCGGAGCAATTCACTTCTGTTGCGACGTTCCGACACTGCGTCTTGCATCCGGAAAAAAAAAGGGCTGTACTTCAAAGCGAACACATGAAAAGGAAACGAAGAGTCATTCACTTCGAATGGCTAGTCAATTATTTTGAGTGACTATTGAACAAGTCTGGGTGACTAGCTAGTCAAACATATACACTCAGGGATGCACTGGCTTTCTTTTTCTCTTTTTCCTGTGGTTGTGCTGTATTGGAATTGCGTTTCCAGGTATATATAGAGTAAAAGGTAGAATGCACAAAATCGCAGGGTAACTATTTAAAAGGGTTTCTCGTTTCTCAATACCCATACATACACCCATGTGCACTAAGTACATATCTAGAGTAGTCTAGTTTTGGGCTTTGCTCCATACAACCACGCGGACGTGACGGCCCCCTTTTACCTAGGGTGCTTCGGCCCAAGTCTGGCAGACATGTCGGCACAACGGCGACGACGGTGACGAACAGTATCATGGTTTCTGTGAAGATGTAATCTCAGCAGAGGAACCATAAAAGGAATAAGCAGCCAGTCCAGCCAGAAGTACCAGCGTTGAGTGGTCTGATTACAAGTGCAATGGAGGAGAGGAATGAAGCTCACGACAGGGTAACCAACAATAGATTATCCGAATAACAGGCCGGAAAAGGTGGCGTCGTTTTCGATGACGAGATGACACGGTGGAGAGAGCTCTTACAAGCACTACCAATAAAAACAATTAGCAAACGTTTGGGCAAACACTCGTCTTCGCCAACAATATACAACCAGACCTACAACAACTGCATTCATTCTACGTGTTTACTAGATATCCGGCTTCAAGCCACCTCGCACACAGCTCCCGAACCTGCGCGACAGCCCCCCCCCACCACACCCCACCGCCGCCACCATATAAATACCATGGCAAACACTCCTCCATCCGATGGCGACGCCTCCCAGATCACTCTCAAGATAATGTCGCCTTCGCCGGACGTGCCCGCAACCCTCGCCTACACGGTTGGCGCCAGCACAACCATCGACGCGCTGAAGCTACTGATCCGAGACTCGCTGGAATCGAGACCGACGTTGGAGCAGCAGCGCCTGATCTACCGGGGGAAAATACTGGACGGGAACTGTACCGTCAGGGACGCTCTGATCGGAGACGTAAGCTCCCGTACTGTGCTTATCACTGGAGTTTGCTGACTCGGGTTGGGTACATAGCAGCAGCAGGTGCACGCGCTGCATCTGGTCGTTAGCCCACCGCGGCACATGTCCACGGCGACCGCGACCGCCGCATTCCGTCCGCAGGCGCAGGCGCAGGTGCCGACTCAGATCCCACGCACAAATACTTCTCAAGCCACTAACCCCGCTCCTACGCGCACAACTACAACTCCATCTCCGAGACTGACTAGTTCGGAGCTGCTGCTACGGCAAACACTCAGGAGCCAAGTCGAGGTACTGGAGCGATTGCGCGAGAACAGGGCGAGGCTCGGTGCCGAGGGGCCGGCAAGCGCGAGTTATGGGGCGAGCAGTGGCACGTCACTTCCAGGTGTGCAGGGAGGGGCGCCCGGCAGCGGGACGAGTTCGTTGGGTGGAGATCCCTCGTCGAGGCATACGGCGGCGGCTTCGGCATCTACCAATACTACGCCGCTCTTCTACTCCCGTCATCGCGGACTCTTCAACCAGCGCCAGCAACTCAACCAAGGAGAAGACTCCGCAGTACCCATACGAATCGGTCAACACGATATATCTCCCAGCAGCACCGTCTACCTCCTTCAAGACCAATTCGGCCGGCCTCACTCCCTCTTAGTCGGTCCTGCAAGAAGTGTGCACGCACCCCCCAGCCTTTTTACCCGCGTGGTCCCCGATAATGCCATCCCTCCTGCCCGCTACAATCCCGCCGTCCACCCGATCGCCGCCCAACCCCCGCCATTTGACCTGGAGGAGCTCCGCCGCCTCTTGCACAACCAACCCCGGCCACGCCGCCTGAACCTGCGCCACCTGATTCGTGACCGGGCAACACACCTCTGGCTCGCGCTAAAGCTCACCGTATTCGTGGTCCTCTTCACCGGTAACGGCGGCTGGCATCGCACTCTGTGCGTAGGCTCCATCGCAGTCGTGATCTTCATCTGCCAGACCGGCATCCTGAATGGCGTTCTGCGTCCGCTCGTGGAAGCAGTCTACCCACAGCCTCCCGTGTTGCCTACAATACCCGCAGACGGAAACGGAGACCCGCAGCAGCAACAACCACTCAATCCCGCGGATACAGCACAGCTACTAATCAACCGCCAGGAAGACCGCGCCCGCGATGTCATTAGGAATATAGAGCGCGCGGTGGTGATTTTCATGGCGAGCTTGGTGCCGGGTTGGCATGATCGTCATGTCAATGCTATCGAACGCCAGCAGGAGGAGGTTCGATTGCGGGAGCAGCGGGAGAGGGAGGAGGGGGAGCGTGGGGAACAACCGCAGCCGGCGGAGGCGAGAGGTGTGGAGGTTGTCGAGGGCGTTCTGTGAATTGTATCTCGATTTGATATTCCCTTTTATTTTTTCTCGGTGGCTCTGATTTCAGGTTGCTTTTGATAACGATCGTGATGAATTGATTGTAGGATAGGCACGTCCCCCAAGAAGTGAATGCTGGTTTCGTAAACATCAGGAGCCAGTTTGCGGGTGACATCGCATGATCTTCAATTCTCACAACCAACATATGCAAGTACTTATGAAGAAAGCTCAGAAGATTGCAGAGTAGAGTAGGATAGAGCCAAAAGAGTCATGATGGATAGCAAAAAAAAACGCAATGAATGGTCCAATCCAATCCGATCCAATCCGAACACCACTAGCCGAATACTCGTCAACAATAAAACGGGGGAAAAAAACGCAAACCACACAAAACTCCCCCTTTGCCAATCAAAAGATACCTCCCTCCTCCTCCATGCATGGGAAAAGGATCAACAAACCGAGATAAAAAGCGCAGCCGGCAAAGATTATGCACGCGACCCGCTTGGTCCCGCCGCGGCAGGGGCACTCCCACTCCTCCACCGTCCGCCATACCCAGGACTCCGTTCGCGCACAATGTCCTTGTACGCAGGTGTCTGCCCGAGCAACCTCGCACGCTCACGCTCCCTCCTCGCGCGCCTCCTTCCGGCGGAATCCTCGCCCTGGTCCTCCTCGCCCTCAGAATTGCTGGTGCTGGTGTGACTGGAGTAGTCCGGTGGCGGCTCGATGCGAACGACAACCTCGTGGTGATCTATATCCGTAAGACCGATTTCGTTTGGGCTTCTAGCGGGGCCAGGGGAAGTTGGTTGGTCGTTTTCCCGGCCACGGCCGTGATCAAAATATTCTCCGCCGCGGCCGCCATCGGCTGGTGCGCGCTGGCCCGTCTCGAGGAGGATACTCCCGTGTTCGGAGCCGTAGGGTGGTGGTGGCGCGAGCGAGCCGTTCATCGGTGCCAGTCCCCATTTCTTCACATTCGCCTCGATGAAGACGAAGCCGAGTTGACCGAAGTTTACATGCACGGTACAAGGGCCGTTCGCGCCGAGCGTGGGGAAGAGATTGAAGGATTTAAGGCCGTGCACTACGTCGTCAAGTTTTTTGCCGTTGCGCGTGAAGAAGACAGTGCCACTGCGGGGACGGTATCCGACGCCTATCACATCGCCTTGGATGTAGGGGGACCCGTAGGGTGTGCCTGTGAAGGGCTGGTTGTGACGGCGGTGGCCGGTCGAGGTGTAGGCGAGAGAGTGTTTATGCCATCCTACCGTCACCAATCATCAGTAAATGACCGCCATCCCCTCCCCAACCCTCGAAGTAGGCTTACCAGGTAACCGAAACATCGGATAAGGCTTCGTCGACATGCCTATGGAAACAAGTGTATTTTCGGGCTTTTCGTACAATTTCGCCTCCCAGTAGTAGACTTCATTCTGCTTCGGAACCGGCAGGTTGCTCTGCACCGAACACACCGAGTCGTAAAATTCCACTTCCGTCCGCGCCTCAACAAAGCAATTGGCAATCTCGAGCTCCGCCTCGAATTCCCATGCCGACACTCCCTTTTCCTGGATCGCCAGAAACTGCGAAAGGCTTATGTCCGTGGGGACCGAATCTGGTGGATTTGCCTCCACGAACGCTGCAAGCGACGCCGAACATCAGTTTGGGGTCCATATCACCACACCAATCCGCCGCGGAAAAGAATTTTTTTATGGACCTTTGGCACGTAAATACTCCAACCTCTCCATCTCATCCATCCTTTCGAGCGCCTCCGCCTCTTCTTTTGCCAGAAGCGCCTCGTCATCGTACTCGCCCGGTCGACCCAGTGCATCAAGAAGGATTCGTCCACGCGTAGTGTATCTCAGGAAGTAGATGAAGCCAAACACCAGCGCCACCAGCGCAGCGGAGCCGAAAGCCGATAGCAGCCCGATGATAATACCACGGCCCGTCGCCCCGCCGTCCCCGTCGCCGCCGCCGCCGCTCGGTGATGATGGGGTGGGCACAGCAAGGAGATATGGCATCGTCGGTGCTTGCGCTTGTGCTGTCGTTGCGTGGGGCGGGGCGGGGAAGAAAGTCTGAGTAGGTCGGGCGCGTCGCCGCCGTGAGGGTAACGCCATTCTAAGGTATCGTATCGTATCGCACCGTATATCGGATAGTTTTTCTTTCGCTGTCTGCTTTTCTTTTCCCCTCTTTTTTTTCTTCGTCCGCGCGGCGAGGTGTGGTCGTCGTCAGTCGTGTGTGGCGTGAGTGTTATGTAGAACGAGAGCGAGCTCAACCGATCGGTCAGCTGCGGAGGTTCCGCTGGATAAGAATAAGGACGCTTTCGTTTCCAGGTTGAGCGGTCTTTCCACCCACAAAAAGCAGAGTGTAAAAGTTATCAAGCCGCACGTAAGGGAAGGGTGGGATCCGCGCTGCTACGTAGAATAGATCGCATGAAAAGCACAGGCGCAGCTTGTGTTTCCGTTTGCCTTGCTCCAAGGCAGCGAAGGAGTAGGAGAACCTTGGCGAGACTCGGGGACGGCGGACTCGGAGGCGTCCTGGTACATACGTGGATATCTCTCGTCCAAGTACAGTACTCGCTGGATAATACGCTGCGACTTGCAAGGCTTAGTTAGATAACTTGCCTAGGCACCCAAGCCCCAGACTGTCACTGGCGGGGATGGGCGTCTGCGGAGGGGAAAACAGGGTAACCATAGCTTGGCAGGCTGCATTTGAAGGAGCGGCGGATCGCTTCATGATGAAGGGGTACTCTATGTATGTAGCAAAGCCAGACCGAGCTGCCATGCAGTTGGCTAAAGTCTCTACCGGGATTGCAGCGAATTGTACATAAGTGCCATAGCCAGATGGTGAATTTGACTTGAGCTGTAACGGGCATTGTGCCACTCCGGCGACCAGGGAACCAGGGCCATCACGATCGACTGGCGTTTTGTCACGACCCCATCAATGAGATCGACTTCCCCGGACGACAGATCGGGCGAAGTCCCTGCCTCGTGTAGCTAAGAATCTACACGCCCAACTCATCCGCAGCCCGTATTTAGGTACATGCTCAGCCCGCGGGACCGCATCGCTTGCATTACAGGTAACTAGGTCAGTGTGAGATCAAACGAGTACTTACATACATACCCAGTCCGTGCGCTTGTATGTAACCACACCAATGAGATCTGCGACGTCCCTGAATCACCTCGTCTCACCAGCGATACATATGTACCATTGCTATTCTTAAACCCCGTGCAATCACAACTATGTATGTATTTCCCGTTTGTTGTCACCGGCAGGATATAAACGCATCCCTTTTAGAGTATCCCCGAATACAAGCGAATAGACGGAGAGGATTGCTAGTTTGTCTATGTGGAATCCCGTTCAGAATGCCTAGTGCTCCATTGGGTCGCCTGCCTCCAACCTGTTGGCATGCTGAGTCTTGGCCCTCTCCTTGGCCTGACTGATCCAGGGTTCGAAGTTACCCTCATCCAGCTTCTTCCTAGCCACTACCTTGGTTATCTCGTGGAGAAACCCAACGAAGTTATGCCTTCGCAGTTCATTCTCCCATAGCCAAGCCTCTCTCTTTAGGTTCTCACGTTCAAGGGTATCTGCATCTCCAATCTCCTTCGCTTTCACTCGCGGATCCTTAATCATCGCAAGAAGGTTGAAACGAATCTCGGTGGCAGGATACCTCTCGATGCGGCGCTGCAGGACAGGAATGATCTTGTCGGCAAATTCGCTGTCCGTGCAGGGGCCGTGGGAAATGGGAGACGGCTGCAGACCGTCAAGCTCGAAGAGGATTCCCTGGAGGGAAGTGTAAGCGATGAAGTGGTAGACGTCGTCGCCCTCGGTAGCCAGGCGGGCTCCCTCGTCAATGAAAGGTGAGGAGCGGGCGAAGGAGTTGTGAACAGTCCTGATCAGCTCCGAGTTCGAAAGCGCCTCGCCTCTCAGCTATCGCATCCACTATACGTCAGCTCCCCCTCTCCCGTCCACTGCCCGAATTACAAACTTACGTCGCTCGGAAACGCCTGAGTAAACTCTCTAAAGTCGCGTAAATCTTTGCCAACATCGATGTCGCTCCGATTCAGCAGCACAGACAGAATAGCCTGAGTCGCGCAAGCATTCTGAATGACCTGATTCGCAAAGAACAAATTCTCTGCCGCCTCGGGAACGAAAGTGCCATCTGCTGCCTTGCCATCGTCGGACTTTCTCTGGCCCACAGGGTATTTGAAGAGAAAGATGACTCCATAAACGGGACTGCGCGAGTTAGTTGGGATAGGATGGGAGGCGAAGGGATTATGGGAGGGCAAACCAAAACTGCTGGAGGTAGGTCGCATCCAACGAAACCATCTCTTCAAATTGGACATTCTCAACACCTAAGTTTTCAACGAGATACGTGAAGACTCCCTGGAGTGATGTTAGCAGCCTCTCGCTTGACACGCAAGCTGAGTGGACGCATTTGGAACTGACCGCATCGGACTCAATCGTGTTCCATCCATCCATGACTGGTGCTGGATGTTTGAAACAAGTGGTCGTTTAGAGGGGGGTTGTTGAACAATAGCAGGATAGTCGTTCAACGTTGGTGGAAACAGGGATGGCGTTGGAATGAGGAATGAAGGGTTAAGAGGATAGAAGGTTGGGGAAGGAGGGTTGAAGGAGATGGATGTGACAGAAGACTGAAGCTGCAACAGCTCTGGATATCTAGATGACGTTCCTGGCTGTCCCTCAGAGCGGGAAGAGCCGCAGAACGCTAGCGTCCCTGAAACATGTTAACTTCCAGTAGCAACCCCCACGACTCAGCCGGGTAACTTCTTTTCACTACGGCAGGGGTGTGGTTCTGTTGTCTGGGAACCCCACCGCACGACGACTGTCGGCTTGGTCTTTCTTGCAGTATTGTCGACCTTCGTCTACTTAAGTGTCATCTACACGTGGTCAACATTCTGCCCCGCTGTGGGGTGGATAGCTATCTAGCTAGCTGTATGTACAGCAGATGCATATAGGCGGTTAATGCACTGCCGATCCAGGACCCCCATCATGCGCATGCGTATACGCAGGTGCACCAGACATGTTTCCCCCAAATTGTAGAGAAACCAGTTCAAATCTATTGCAGAGTGCGGTTCCACAGGAAAGCCCTTTCACCAAATCCTAAACTGACTGCTGGCTATCAAGAAGAAAGAAAGTGACTGAGAATCCAAACGCCTCACCGGTGAAGGTGCTGATAACATACGAACACAGATGGGAGAACTCATAAAGCATGAATAAGACGCCCAAAACACCATACCATATTCCATCCAAACGAAAGAAAGAAACGAAAGAAGAAAAGCTAACCAGGTCCACTGGAATCCAAACCATCGTGTTCGAGCCAAACAAAGACATCCCAAAATTCTGCCCTACGGCAACTACCATCTCCTGTCATCTCCTTACAGCCTGCGACGGCGTAACCATAACCTCCGCCCCCGCCGGCACACCCCTAGCAGCTAACCTCTTGAGCTCATCAATCTGCCAGCGTTCCCTCCGCCGCAGATTCAGTGCCTTTTTGAACTCGTTGTAAAAGTTGTTCATCTCTTCCTGATTGTTGAACTCAATCTCAAACCACTTGAAGTCCTCAAAGCTCTCTTCGTCGTCCGGAAAAAGCCCCTTCTTGTCCAACCGGAAACCCCCGGGTGACTCCCGAGATCCGAAGGTCCGGGCTTTCACAGATGTTGGATTTTGGAACGTTTTGTGCGAGCTCGGTCGAACGCGGAGCGAACAGCGTCGCTGGTGGCGGATGTCGATGTCAATGGAGTCCGTGACTACCCAGATGTTAAATTTGCGGCCAGGGCGAATAGATACGGGTGGGAACAAACCAAAGAAAGTGGTGATGGTTTCATCCCAATACATGACCATGCGAGTGGTATGCACCTTTAAGTTCGGCCGAGCCCATGCATCTCTGGTTGCCGTCGGCGCCACGCTGGGGACGCTGGCAAGGACTTCTGTATCGTCATCCACCTCCCTCCAAAGCTGGATACGTGCTTTGTAGTGGCTGTGTTCTCCATCACGGAGGCTCTTCTTGAAACGCACTGTGCGGACGGCTTGGAAATCCGTTTCCACGGCTTCCCCGAGTAATGCGAATTGGAAGTTAAACATATCTGATGGGCCGATCAGCAAACGAAAGCAACCGCAACATGCTACGGGTGAGTACCGTGAGCGTTCCGAAACTTGTAGTAGAGGCTGCTCGGCGGCATAGGCTTTCCGGCAATCTTTCGAGGATTTCCATGCAGAAAGGGATCCTGTCTGTGGGTCTTGCGGATGTAGATAATCGGATGGTTCTGGTGATAACCGTAATCCGGGACAAGCTCCGCTTCCTTGACATACGCTACACAGAGGTTACTTAGTCCGCCGCACTGACGACTAGAAAGTCCACGCTGCGACACTTACCGACTCGTTGATCGATACTCTCTTCCAAACCATCCATCAGCGTCAGCATCCGCAGCGTCTTATCCGACATCAATTTGAAGATCCTGACACGGCAATTGTCCCATCGGCCGTGCCTATCTCCCGTGTACGACGCCATTAAGTGCCTCCACCTGGTCAGCTTTTCATTCGGTTTGGCTGCCATAATAAGGACAAAACGTACATAAGTTCGAAATCCTTCGGGAGGATCTCAATCTCTCCCGGTCTCACGCCAAGATTCTCCCTGTCCACAATTTCATTCCAACTATAGTTCGGCTTGAGCTTCCGGGGGGCGGGCGGACCGCTTGTTCCCGAAGTGGATGGTCTTGAGTGTGGCTGCCCAATGCACTGCGTCGTAGTGAAAAACTCGGGAGAGTATCCGACTCCGATGTGACCAATCCGAGCATTGCCAATCGACGATATGGAATTCGATGCGCTGTGCAAAGAGGGGGGTCCGCTGCTGCCGCCGTTTCTAAAATCTCTGCCTCCAACAACATAAGGGGACGCAGACACGGAGCGCGAGGGGCCGCCACGCTGCTCGGCCAAAGCCAGGGAAAGTTCTGGCAATTGGCGTTTGTCGATGTCCATACTGTTGGCTCGCATGTCGGTTCCTGCAGAACCCGGGTCGTTGACGGGGGAGAAGCGATCGAAAGGTGAATTCAACATGTGAAAATCGCCGCAGCCAATTTGCAATGGCAATCTGAGCGGCGGATCGGGCTCAACACCTGGGAATGCCGTCGGCACCGCGGTCCTGACCAGACCCGCGCCGATATCTTTTTTGTTGATGCCGTCAATGAAAATGTTAAAGTCGCCTCGTTCCATCAATTCCTGTGGTGTTGGCGGTTCCACTTCCTGGTCGAAGTATTCTTGAAGCCGATACACAACATCCTGTAGTTTCGACCATCAATCCCTGCACAATTTGACCGTTTGCACACGTGGGAGATACTCACGCATCCGAGCAAGCCTATCATTGTCCGCACCTCATCCGAGAAACCTTCAACTCCAGCCTCCGGCGTGGTCACCCGGAGTAACCAGGAGCATTTCATAAGGTTGACATAGGCTTCGACGGGCAGTTTCTTGGGATCATTATTTCGATTGAGCTGTGAGCGAGAGAAATTCATCAGGAGTCAATCATCCCAGACCTGGAGATGTGCCGTGGCTTACGTTGAAAACCCAGTGTAATGTGATTAGGAGCGTGCTCTCGGGCTTAAGTTTCCAGATAAAATTGTGACCACCTCCGCCGAACTCGCACGCATCCTGAAAGCGCTGGATAAGATCGATTTCCTGGATTCCAGAGGAGTCTGTTCCGCCGTAACTGCTCGTGGTGCTGTACGATGCCGTCGATTTCCGTGCGGCAAGCTCCTCGAAGTGCTTTCCGAGGCGTCTCTGAACGCCATCGTAAACAGAGAGCGTTTGCGACACTTTGCTCCTAATCATGGGGATTGAGTCAACGAGCCGACCCGCCACCAGGGTATGCAGCTTTCCGAGCAGCGAGGAAAAAGACGATCAACAGAAACGATCAGAAGTGAATAGTCATCTTACTTGCGCAGCACTTTGAAAAATAGATCTAATTTCCAGGTCTGAAACCTGAACTTTTCCGTCAAGACGCCCAACACGGTCTCTTCGCCATGCATGGACAGCTTGTACACTACATTGTGTCCGCGCATGTCGCCCGGATCTCGCCTGGCCTCCTCGATGGATATCATGCGTTCGAGGTGGTTGAGGCTCTCGATGAGGCCATGGCTCGCAATGCGCAGCATCTGCTGCGCGAGAGGTTTGTTGTCGGCGCGCAGTATCGACGAATTCGGATTTCCATTCTCGTCGAAGAGTCGCTCGATCCTGTCGGCCAGCCCCTCGAGCGTCCGAGCTAGCGACAGGTAGTTTGTGGGCGCATCGAATACTCCGAGGAAACAAGCTTCGAGGATTTCCTGCAGCTTTTGCTGTGCCTTATAAAACTAGATAGAAGCGCAGGGCCATAACGAGGCCCCCCGCAGAAGTCAGCACATACACACTCGCTCACACAGCACAGTCTCGGGGTGAGAATAAGAGGGTGAGAAAAAGGGAGAGTCCGCAACTGCTGTGTTCCCTCACGAAGAGCAGCAGCAGCGCAAGCTGGGGAATGGGGGGGATGGGGGATGGGGGATGGGGGGGAAGCGCATCGCATCGCACCTCTCCGAGACCAAACCCCTGGTACGCGAACGCCATTGTCGTTGGAGGAAAGACCAAGTGCGACTAGCGATGGGCCTTTCGGACACCCGAGAAAAAGTTGGGTTTGTCGGGACGCAGGAGGAGGTATGTAGGACTTGTCACGGTGGTGAGAAACGTGGAAGGCACGGACAGATCGGCTAGCTGAACGGTGAGTCTTGGAGGGGGGGGGGGCAGGCGGAGAGATCCACGAGAGTGGAGGTATGCCGGGGAGATGTAATGACTGATGGGCAGCGAAGGGCCGCCGCGCCGTACTGCAAAAAATCGGAGCTCGATCTAGGTGTAACGGAAAGGCAGGCAGAAGTGAGCAGATCCGGCAGAGTGTAGAACACACACACTCTCTCTCTTTCTCTCTTTCTCTCTTTCTCTTTTTCTCTTTCTCTTTCCCCCCCTCTCTCTACCCTCTGCCGACATCCAGAGAAAGCGTCGGTAAGTCGAGCACGTCGGTAAGTTAAGCAGCGCCACTTTTTTTTGCACTAATGGCGCCCCTAGTCCACTAGTTGTACTCTAGAGAGTGATGGTTTGTGAGGTAGAATCCAAAAATCGTCGGCGCCCCCATGAACTCTGTTTGAACACCTGTGTCTCGCGACCTCTTCCAGGGAAAACCCATCGTTTCTCGGCCAGTCTCTATCCAATTACTCAAGTAAAAGTCTAAAACAATCTTCAGATGCAGAGCTACAAATCCATGGAAGAATCAAATCAACCGGCTCCTCAGCATCACCCATCCCCGCCATCAGAATCACTCTCCCCAAGTTCAGCACACTCTTCCTCCAGTAACTCTATATGATTCCTCCCAAATGCTTCTTGAAACAGAACGCATTCCGGATAGGTCTCATGTCTTGGTGTGCGCCTACCCATGAAAATCATTTAGCTGGATTCACCACGGTTTCATGACCACCCCGAGTCCTTTGGGTCTATTAGATGAAAACTGGCTAAGCAGTGGTGGCTCTCTGTCAGACAGAGTCCGCGCGACGATGTCTGGCCTTTGCGCAACGATGATGCCTGGCGCGCCCGGCGATTTTGGATTCCGCCGCATAAATTATCACTCTCTAGAGTGCACTAATGGACTAGTGCGCCCTTAGTGCGAAAAAAAGGTGGCGCTACACAACCATTAACTAAGCTACAAACGGGGGATTGGTGGAATCCTCCCAATCGAGCAAAAAACCCAACCCAACCCCCAGAGCGGGAAGTTGGCCAGAAAGCATTGGACGAAGGAGAAAACAGTCGATATTATTCGTCAAAGAGTGAGTCGTTGCCTGCTTGTCGCAGAGGCGCAGCCCTGACACCCTACCTATATTTAGTTCCAACAAACGTTTTTTTTTATCTTTCTTACATCGGGGCATCTATAGATATATCTAACTGCTCTGCAGAAGTGCAGCCGCAGACCGTTCTCGATCTCGTGGGTATCATTTCACCCACCAGCGTCTCGGGCGACTTCTTGGAGGACTAGGTACTACATAGATACAGATCTACATAAGTACATAGAGTACATAAGTACTTGAATTGTAGTTACTAGCATCCTGAAACGTGCAAGATTGGCGAAACCAAAAATATTCTCCAGCGCACGTATGTTCTCTAGATACCTGCCATTTCCGACCCGCACTCAAGAGTATGTATCTACGTAGGTACATACAACGTTTCGGTTCCGTCAAACCGTTTCGTGCGCAGCCGTTATCCGGGCTTTTTATTTTATTTAATCATACTCGCATTCAGCCTACATATGTAGACTATGGCGGCGCACTTATTTTAAACCGAGTCCCGGCCAAACCGTTATCCGGGCCGACCAGTAAACCAAACATCTCACCCGAACGTGCAAGTGACCATTTGTGAAGGGGTCGGGCGGGACGTTACTTGCCTAAGTAACCAAAAAGTCGACTTCCCAAAGAAAAGCGAGGCAACTTGGATACATACATAAGCCTCCCCCCGCTGTCGATCTCCCGAGTCCTTGATTTGCCATAGATCTGGGTCGAGCTTCTTCGTGCTAGATGATACATATCAATGTGATTTTTCATATGTCGCGAAGTGAACGAGGAAGGTATGTGATGGGTACTAAGGCATTGGTCGCGTTTCCTCCCTAGGCCTGCAGTCACCTCGGGGGAACTATTCGGTGACATCACAACTCGTCATTCTCCAAGTACCGGGGAGACTAGACATGGCTTTCTTCCTGGCGAATAGCTCGAGCGGATGACGACGGAGCGTTTCCTCGGCGCTGGTGAAGACGATTATGCACATGTAACCGATGCCACCCGAATAGCGAGGACACCGAGTGAAGAGAGACGTAGCTTGCCGCGGTTTGCGTGACCAAAAGAAAAGCAGAAATTGTCATCATTCTACGACATGTCGAGTGATTTTGTGTGCTCAAAGCCTTAGGGCGGTTGCCTCGTTTCCACCAACAGCTTAATTCATTCATGTTGACTTACCTGATAGGGTGAGACTCTCATTGCAGTCATATCCTGGGCTTCTTGCAGTTGTCAAAATCCTCCCAGTTCCCGAACTACCGTACATACAGTAATCCTTCGAGACCCAGTCTAGAGCAGAACAACATGAAGCGCTTCTATACATGATTTAACCTAGAAACACTTTTGAAAGACAAAACTAACCTCCTCCATCTTCCCCGTTTCACACAGCACACGCATGAGCACATCATCCTCGACACTGATCTCCCTGTACGGCAACGAGTCCACATAGTCGTCCAGATCTCTCGTCCATTCATCGCTAGTCTTCAGGGGTTCCAGCAGTTTGGTCGCAACGTGGTCGTACTCCATCAGTGCGCCTAGTCCCTCCTTCGTCACGGCTTGTCTCGCGGAACGACCGGAGATGATGTCCTCGCTCGCGGCGGAGGCCCTCATCAACCCCGGCAGCGAGAGGAGTTCGTCATCTTCGCTGTCGCTGTCGGTAAGCGTGGGGACGATGGGATCGGTAGTGTACCCTTTCCCGCCACAGCCGCAGCCAAGGAGGTCGTGGGTTTGACATTCTGTCCTTTCGTCGAGCGAGAACAGGTCTCTGAGCTCGGCCTGAGTGAAGGCTGATGCACCGGATTTGTTGTCCATGACTGACTCGGCGAGGCCTTGCTTGGTGATCTGACGCTGAAAGATTTTCTCATCGAAGCAGCCGGTAGTCAGGAGGCGGTAAATGAATACTGGGTGTTTTTGGCCGTCACGGTGGATCCGCGCCATTGCTTGTGCATCGGTGGCGGGGTTCCAGTCGAGGTCGAAGAGGACCAGGCGGGAGGCACCGATCAGGTTAATCCCTGCGCCGCCGCTTTTGGCAGAGAGGAGGAAGGCAAAGGATGTGGTGCTATTAGTATTGTTGAATCTGTCAACAAGTTGTTGGCGCTTCTCGTTGGGTGTGCTACCGTCGAGGCGTAGCCAGGAGAGGCCGCGAGAGATGAGGAGGTTCTGGAGGACATCTAAGGTGCTGGTGTAATTGGAAACGATGACGATTTTCTCCTCCGTATGGTTTTTGAGTACGCCGAGGAGGTGGTCCAAGACTCGAAGCTTTCCACTTGACGATGCGCTGCTGGACGCAAGGAGTCTGGGGTCCATTCCGGTAAGTAGGGCCTGTACGTTATCGCTCTGCTCTTTTCCCCCGGAGACCAGAAGCCCTGGCGTATTGCAGAGTTTCTTGAGTACAGTTATCAACAGTAGTGATTTGTCCGCACTGCTGAGGCACTTGCTGAAGGCAGAAGACTCGAGGATGTAGCGATACACCTCCAGTTGGCGGGACGTCGGCCGGCAGTAGAGGACGAATTCCTCTGCTTTTGGTTAGCGCCTGAGATCGGTCGAGCTTGGAATCGGTAACCAACTCTTGGGAGGCAGGTACTTGGAAAGGATCTCAGCCGTTCTGCGGAGAACAAACATTGCGGTAATTCTGGCCAACTCATCGCTACGGGCTTTGCCTTTCTCGACATCCTTCTTGGAGACACCCGGCTGGCGACTCTTCACAATCGGATTCTCGAACTCCCTCCGAAATGTACTGTAGGTTTCCAGCAGACCCGGATTGACAAAATCGCTGTTATCCGCATTGGTCAGAAACATCATGGCATCACTCGGCGGGGGAGACTGACACCATGATGAAAAACTCGTGCAGATCGTTTTGCAACGGCGTACCGCTGAGTATGACTCTTCTCGGTGTATTCAAGGCTCTGATGGCTTGCGCTGCCTTGTTTTTCTCAGTCTTGAGACGATGTCCTACGCGCAGTCAGTAAGCACAAGAGGAAATTTTACGGACACTAGGAAGCTGACCCTCATCGGCAATGACGATGTCAATGTTAGCTTTCTTGAGCTCGGCGTAGACTTTTTGCAACTGACATCGATTAATGCGGGTTACTAACAGCCTACAAATCAAGCAATGACCAACCTTTTCGTATCCGATCACCAGAATAGAATACGTCTTCCCTGCAATGAAGTCGCGCAGATTGGTTTTCGAGTCCACCACCAGCACTCCAATCCGCTCGTTTCCCAGCCATTTCTTGAATTCCTTGCGCCAATTGTTGATCAAGGTAACCGGGCAGACGATCAGCGCCTTTTTGACGACGGGGCTGTCACCGTAGATTGGATTCTGCTTCATCAGGGTCCATAGTAGGGCGATCGTCTGCAAAGTTTTGCCCAAGCCCATCTCGTCTGCGAGGATAGCTCCACGGCCTTCGAACGGCTTCATCCCCATGATACACTGATAGAGGAATTCGACACCCTCACGTTGATGCGGCCGCAGATGCTGCGAAAGATACGGGTCAACCACCACGTCCACCATTTTCTTCCCGGCCGGAATGGCCTTCGCATTTGGCCTCGGCATCACCAACGCATCCTCGGCCTCCGGATCATGTCTCGGCGTGGGGACCTTCGAGTCATTCTTCTTTGGGATGACAGTGGTACGCAGTAATGGTGTTTTGAAGCCCTTGGACGCAGACGGTGTCGTCGAAGGAACAAACTCTGTCTCCACGAAAGTCTTGCTGGCCTGAAGGAAAGGCCTTCCGGCAAGGTAGTCCGCTTTCGAGAGCAGCGAGTCTATCTCCACCTCCTTCCCGCCCAACGACACGATGTCTCCGAGCTCGAGCCTTTTGTTGAGCAGCGTCCTCCCGAGGTCTTTGCCACTCGAATCCTGTAGCGCCGCGTAGCCGCCCATCACCGAGAGGACACCGTCGCCATCGAAAGTCTTGTGTTTCTTGTTCGTCTTTTTTCGCCTACGGAGGGGGGATTGTCAGGAGAATCACTAGCAGGTGGGCGCAATCGATGATCTACCGTACCAGAGCACATTGTAATAACCTTCCGCACCATCGGCATCTCCCTGGGTAACGACTGCACCAGATGCAGGAGCTGAAGTCGCTTTTGCAGCGACGGGGTTCCTGACCGAGTGCAATGGCTTGCGCTTTACGGAGGTGGAGGCTGACTTGATACCGGGCCAGCGTGCCGCCACCACCGGAGTCGACGATCTCGATCGCGCGCTCTCGTCGGACGACTCGGTCTTTGCCTTTTTCGCAGGCGGCTCGTCGGCTGAAGCCGTTGGGCGGCGGGAGAGGAGCGGAGGGACGAATCGCTTCATCGCGGAGTTTTTCGCGGAGAGTGCTGTCGGAAGCCGCGTGTGAAGGAGGAAAAGACAAATGTTGTGGGGGGAGACGCGTAGCAAGGTCGTGCTACAATGGTCGTGTAACGTTACGCACGTGGGGGGGAATAGATCTGCCTTTGGTTCAGGCACCGGCGCGAACGAGATATCTAGGTACATATCTACATGCAACGGCGCGGGACAATAGTTAGATATATGCCGCTAACGGGACGATGATGTCTACATAGATTACCATACGATACCGCAGCCGCCCAGCAACCCATGGATTTCGCAGACCCGACACGGCCTTCTCAGTGAGCCATCCGAAGCCACACTTGGTAGCCGAACCGAATCCATGGGAGCCGGAGGAAATGAGAGAGCGCGCAGTACATTTGTTTTTTGTTTATTTTTCTGTCTATCCATACCCGCATTCAGCCTATATAGGGTAGACTATGGCGGCGTACATTTTGACCAGCTCCGTCGCGATGGCGGCACGTTGCAAGCTCCCCTTTGTCCTCCGCCCAGGCCTGAGCATGCGGTACACACACGCCCGCCCTTGCAAGTGCACTTACCGAATCCCGATCCGCCTCGCGAGGCGCGCGGCGCCATGCAAGCTCCCGCAGTCGTGTCATGTATCTATGCGAGATTAGATCCACCGGACCAACCAGTGCGACGCGAAAGAGTGATCGGAATGGAGGGTCTGGCCGGGAATCAAGGAGGCACAAACGGTTCGAGCCCCTTGAGACCGCGAATACCGCGCATATATGCCACTCCCCCACTCCCCCCTCGCCGGCTCCGAATTACACGCGGCCGGACATCCGCGATGCAGTCGCGCAGGCGCACCTTCCGAGAAGCCGGGCGGGCACATCGCCTTTTGAGGCAAGACGGTGGTCTTGCCCCGTCACGGCCAAACAAGCGCCAATACCCCCCCCTCCCGAGTGATTGTGCGTGCGCCCCGCCGAGTATGCCGGTTGGTGAGCGTTTGGCCGCGAGCTGACGGAGTAATCCCGCACGGCCGGGTGAGATCATTCTTTTTTTTTGCGCATGTCAGGGCTCGCACGTTTGCAGCTCTTGCGGACCTGATCTGGAAACCCTATATGGCGGGGAGTTATAGCATTAAAATTCGTGTGCATGCGCAGGTACTACTATGTACCGTACTTATTGGGTCTTCATTTCCGGCAGAGCGGTGGACGAGGATGCGCTCCCGCTTGGTCATCGAGGTGCGCACGCATTGATTGGTTCGCATGTCCAAATGATAGTACCCGACAGGTATGCCACGCGACCTGGGGAGCCAGTCATGTCGAAGAACTCGAGCTCTCGCATATGGGTATCATATGTCGATGGGTCCCCATCCACTCGTTACCTCCTCCTTATCATCTCTGGCAAATGGCCACTCTGGATCTGGAGCTGTCACGAACCGTCAATAGTATCTCCCCCTTCCCACGTCTGCGATTGGTCGCTAGGCTGTGATAGGAATCGCCTTCACACACGATGACTGGCCTGTGATCTTGTCGTCTCTCGAGATATCGACAGGGAGAGAAAAGCAAAAAAAAGGCCATGTCGGTGCTCCCCGAATCAATGGTCGGAAGTCAGAGTTCCAGAAGACTGCAATATCAAAGCCTCTCGGATCATGGGTTGTCCTGCCCGCCGTTGTCACCACTAGAGAGATGAAGCATGCGCGGCGATAGGAACTCCCGGCCCTTGAGCTCTTCAGGACCCGGACGCCAGCTGAAGAAGGCCCTCCCCCCCACAAGGTAAGGCGCGTTGACGGTCCAGTTGGACTCATGAGTCAAGATGCATCGGGGTATAAGACAACTATATTCCTCCAAGTGATCGAGAGAGGGACACCAGAAAGCTCGATACCCACAATGACCTATTCTCAAGATATCTTCATCATGAAGTTCCTTCTCAGCAGCCTTCTTCTCGGCCGCTCGGTGTCGGCATTCTACACTGTCCTCGCCGAGACCTACACTCCAGTCGACTTCTTCTCCAAGTTCAACTTCTACACTGTGCGTCCCCCCCTGCCATCCCGCGCATCCAAGTTCTCCTGACGTCTGATAGGACGCTGACCCGACCAATGGAGTGGTCAACTACATCTCCCAGTCCGCGGCCAGCTCCTTGAGGCTGATCCGCACCGACCCCACCAGCGTGTACATCGGTGTGGACAGCACCAACGCCTACCCGAGCACTGGGCGTCCCAGCGTCCGTCTTGAATCGAAGCGGACGTTCCAGCGCGGGCTCTTCATCCTTGACGTGGCACACATGCCGGCCGGCTGCGGCACCTGGCCCGCCTTCTGAACGCTCGGCTCCTCCGCCGGCTGGCCGCACGCCGGCGAGATTGACATCATCGAGGGCGTCAACGACGCCACGACGAATTTAATGGCGCTGCACACGACCCCCGGCTGCGCTATCAGCGGCGCCGGAGGCAGCGGAAACGTGATCAGCAGGAACTGCGACGTCAACGCGGCCGGCCAGTCGCCCAACCAGGGCTGCTCCATCTCGGACGCGCGCACGACGTCGTACGGCACGGTGCTCAACAGCATCGGCGGCGGCATCTTCGCCACCGAGTGGAACAGCGCCTTCATCAAGGTGTGGTTCTTCCCGCGCGGCCAAGCCCCCGCCGATGTGTTCTCGTCCAACCCGGCGCCCGAGACCTGGGGGACCCCCGCGGCCGTGTTCCAGGGCGCCTGCAACATCGACGAGAAGTTCCGTGACCATAGGATCATCATCAACACCACCTTCTGCGGCGACTGGGCCGGCAGCGTCTGGGCCGGCAGCCAGTGCCGGACCAAGGCCAGCACCTGCGCCGAGTGGGTCAGGAACAATCCTGCTGCGTTCCGGGAGGCGTACTGGAGGATCAACAGCTTGAAGGTTTGGAGCCAATGATGGTGGATATACCCTATGCCCTGTGGTGTTTTTTTTATTCCCCTTCATGTATCAAACGTATCGATGGATTTATAGAGCCAAACGTGCACGCACAATTTACTTTCCCAAAGAATTAGCGTGAGTTAGTGTGAGACTCGACAGCCAATTAAAAGCCCATAACTCGTACTCAACTTTGAGGGTCCAGTTGGGGAGGCTGTTGGAGATACAAACACGACCACCGCCCCCACAATTTGCCAACCAGTTTTCGCGAATTGTTCTGGAAGATGGGGTGGTTTTCGATAAGACGATAAAGACTATTGGAATTCTCAGGCAGCATGCGGAAGAATGATCGGAATTTGCGACCGTTATGGTGGTCGTAGAGCGTATCAAACCGCCAAGGTAGGTTGTTCATGGGAATGTCGGGATTTTGCGTATCCAGTACCGCTTCTTTTAAAGTTTAGAGCCGACTGTCGATAAATCTTCTGCGTATGGATCGGCCCCATCATCAAAAATGAAGTTGAGAATCTGTAGCGCGTGGAGGGTAGGGTCCGAAGTATGTATGCCGTATAGATACTCGAGTCGTTTGTGATGCTCGACAACCTTCTTGAATTGGCTTAAATCAAATTTTTACGTTCCACCCTAGTTATTCCTTTTACGTCACTCGAGGTTAGCACCAACTACAATTTTTCGAGTTGGTGGGGAGAGGGCAGTTGGCCACCAGTTGGCGCCAAACCCGATGAGTCAGCCAATCACCATTTGTTTTCACCACACTAATTCGTGACCAACTCCAACTCAAACTAACCTTGAGGACCCCCTGTTGTACGCGATCAACGGAGAAACGAAAGAAAAGACTGAGAGGGGTCTATGCTGTCCTCTATGCAGGCTGCGGCATCGCAGGACGGGCTGTTTTTTTGTTGCTAGTTTTTTTTCTTCGTTTAATCATACTCCAGCGCATTCAACTTAAATTTTCTGTTGCTACATAATTCACGGTGATGACTACGCTCATGCTGTCTGCACGAGTGATGGACTGTGTTCGGAAGACGGCGGAAACCTTGTCCTGAACCACGATTCTTGCTATGCAATCGCCGCGTCCAAGCCACCAGCACACAGGTGGCTCGGGCGGGTATCCGTAGAAGCGAAACTGAATCTTATCACGGAAGGAATTCTGTGCGAGTGCGAACACACTCAAAGCGATTGACCCCCGCATGCATCCGCTGCGCCACGCACACCCCATCTAACCAAGTACAATTCGTAATTATCCCGTCCGTTCCTCCGCCATACGACTGTTCGAAGCACAAAAATACAAAGACATTAAATGGTATGACCGCCACCGCCATCACCACTACCCCCGCAGCGTCTGCGACTAGGCGGCGTAAACTCCCTGCTGTGTCGGACGCGGAACAGCGTCCATCTCAGCGCCCTTCTCCCCCTCACTCAGCGGCCGGCCGGACGCGGGCAGATGCTTGTTTTCCGGCGCCTTACGGTGGCGGTGGAGGTGAATGGAGTAGATGATCAGATGGACCACGAAGAGGATCCTGCACCGATGGCGTTAGCAACCCGTGGACATGCAGATATGTATGTGAGTAAACACGAGGGGAGTTACCAGACGATCGCGCCCAGACCAGCGGTGGCGGCGCTCGCCTGCCACGCACTCTTCTGCGCCTGGCACGTGCGCTTGCTGGCGCCGGTGAAGTATCTGCAGCCGTCGAATGCGTTGGAGTCGTAAGCGATGTTCCCGAGCGCGGCCCAGCCGGCGAGCGAGCCCCAGGCCGAGATCCAGAATATCACGCCGAAGATATCGATGACCAGCGCGGCCCAGCAGTTCCAGAGCTGCGGCGCCCGCGCGGCGCTAACCAGCAGGTACCCGATCGTCAGGAAGTTGTACACGCAGCAGAAGATGTTGTAGCCGAACGTGCCGAAGATGTTGGTCAGCGTCGCGATGGCGTAGCCCATCAGCGCCACGATCAGCACGCTCAGGGAGATCTGCGCCAGTCGGAGCGTAAACAGGAAGTGCGGCACCCGCACGATGTGCGCCGGGTGCTCCAGGGCGTTCGGGGACTGCATTGTGGCGAATAGAGGTGTGGAGGAGGTAGATCGAAAGGAACGAGTCACCGGCTGTGAGGAGGGTTGGCTTGCTGGATTTCTTCACTGGCTGAACTGTCCGTGGGACGTGCTGGAGAGATACTGCTTTTATATACAACTTTCTCCATCACTTCTCCTCGCACCCCTCTCCCTCTCCGTCCGCATTGTATCGTAGGCTAGGCCACGAGCGCAGGACTCTGGGCCCGAATTACTGGGGGTGGGGGGGAGAGACCAAAAGATTGACTCCTCCGGATTCTGTCCAATCAGGTCCTGCTCCCAGTCACTGGCTCACACGGGAGCCGAACACGAGGCCACTTTAGGACAGGACTCTGCCAGCCGCAGATATAGAACAATCAGCACTGCGTGACTATCCAACAGGGCGTTTGTCGAACGGGAAATGATGTGCGCACCCAGACGGGCTCGGCCAGTCAGCCGATGGGATGGAGAAATCCCCCGTGTCGCAACTGATGCTCTCCAGGGGGAAACGATTTCTTGGTTCCTCGTCGACTCTTCGTCAGATGCATGACCACCTCGTCTCCGCAAACTCGAGCGTCAGCACGAGTATGTACCGCCATTGGAAGCCCCTCGATTAAGCTTCATTCCCTTCCCAGGGGCAAGTGGGCATGGGTGCAGCCGCCGCTGCACACCGTACGACTTCGCCCCCTACATACACGCCAGGGGCCCACAGCAACAGCAACAGCCCTTGTCGCACCTGCATAGCGACGCCACAGAGCAGCAAATCGCCGCGCTCACAGCGTTCAAGGTTGAACGGGGCGGGGGACGTGCGTTCGCCGGACACGCTGGACGAGAAAGGGTTGGTAGCGAAATTGCCTGGGGTGTAGCGAAATTGCACTGTATATCTGTGCAACCCTTAACTATCGCGGTTGCTATTCGTCCCCTCCATGATTCGGGCTCACAGGGCTGACAAGCTCAGATGGGTTCTGAGTCGATAATCAAAGCGTATTGGGTGCCAGTGTCGTCGAGGGGGCGCTCCGCGGTTGCTTTCCAGCTTCGAAGCGAAAACCGTGTCACTGGCCCGACCAGTGATGTCGAGGACGAAGAGTCACTCTGCACAGCATCGGGCAGGAACGATGCATGCACTAATGGTCCTCAAGGTGAGTTGGAATTGGAGTTGGTTCGGAATTAGCGTGAGTTAGAGTGAGACACGGCATTCACGAATTGTTCTGGAAGACGGGGGTGGTTTTCGACGAGACAACAAAGACATGAAATGCTCGGGTCATGCGGATCGTGGGGCGCATCAAACTACCGAAGTAGGCAGTTCATGGGAATGTCGGGATTTTCTGCAATTTAGAGCTAACTGACGACTGACGCCACTGACCAGTGAATGAAAGTGTAGAATATAGCGTAGATAGTTTACCCGGTAAACGCGTATCAAAGCGGTCAAAATACGTATTTTTCACCTCCTAATACGTGTCCAGCAGGAAAAATACTTTTTTTATACCCACCCTTGACTATACGGTGCATGTGCAATGAATGTAGCTTCCATTGCCTCGCGCGTTAGGTGTTCACACCTAGCTGAACTTAACTACCAATTCCAAAATCCGCAATTCACCGGAAACCGTACCATCGCCGAGCCAATCCGGGAAAACCGGCCGAGATTCGTAGACGTACTGGCGACAAGAGTGTGGTAGCTCAACAGCCCGTGGGGAGGCAATCCCAATTCGCGTCTTGGTGTTGCTATCCGGCATCATACGTTTACGCTCACCTCACGCGCTTAGTCATTCTATTATGGTTCATGGTAGAGCACTCGACTGCCCAAATAGGCTTGGCGCAATTACAAAGATGGCTAGTGTCACTTCTAGCGCAGACGGCTCGGGGTGCTACTCCGGACCTCCCCTTTTTAATTTAGATGTTTTTTTTTTGTTTATTCATTAGTCGCATGCGACCTAGATAGATCATGGCGTGAGATATTTACAGTCCGTTTCCCGTCCGCAGTCCGCGCATAGCGGCTCGTTGCAAGCTCCCCTTTGCCATCCGCCCAGGCCTGTCCCAAGAAAGAGTAAGAGCGCACTAAGGAAATCACAAAGGAAAAGAACAAAAGAAAGACGTGACCGTCCCCTATTCCCCGTCTGCCGATACTTAATTTAGATGTGTGGTGGAGGAGAAAAAAGGGGTGTCGAAATGGTGTCTGTTAAAGGTGTCCACAAACCTATGTAAATCCTCTGCGCATGTCGTCCGTATCAGAAGTCGAGAACCTGTAACGCGTGGAGAGTAGTGTTGAGGGTCCGAAGTACGCGTTTTTCCCATGAGATGATACACATCTGATGCTCGACAACCTTCTTGAATGGGTGTTGGTGGCGAACCCGATGCGTCAGCCAATCACCATTTAACTATCCCACCATACCAATTATATATCGACCAACATTGAGGACCCTTACTGCGTCCGCGGTTCCGGCTACAGTTGTGGCTCGGCCATCGTCAGGGCGGTGTAGGGTGATGCGGGATGACTCGAGCACAACTCTCCCGAACCCGTAGCAACTCGGAGGCATTAGAGGCGTTCTGCCTGACTCTTAGCATGGGGCCGGATTTTAGTTACCTACCTATCTTATCCAAGCGCCCATCTCAATCTTCCATATCCCGGCGTACTATGTACATACTCTGAAGACTCGGCCACCATGCCAAGAGTCAGGGCAACTTCTACGGAACGCCTCTGTTAGAGCTCCAAGATCTTTATTTGGACATCATGAGTCTGCAACTGAGTGAGGCTGTGGTCCGCGACCAGGTTCTATTAATAGCTGTCGCGTCTAGCGATAGTATGTATATAGTGCCCAAGGGTCTAGGATATTATGCGAATACGATCTGCATTGGTCTTTGCTGTAGCCTGCCGAAAGAATACGAGTCACACGCGTGTATATCTATGTACTGCTGTCCTCCGAGCCCTTTAGCTCGTTGTACATAGGCCTAGGCAGAGGGCGGGAGCTACAACGGGCCACTACAGACTGATCGAGGTTGAGGTTCGGACAAATGGCCAGGAACCAGACAGTTTGTTTATCGACATGATCTAAGGCCGCATGCAATTGATGTATATGTAAATAAATAAATAAAGGTCCTTTGGCTCATCACAACCGGAGCAAAAGCTCTGGATCGTGAAGCCTACACGTTCCCTATCGCAGCGAGCCAACAGCTTTGCGTCGTTTGAAACAGCCTTTCTGGTCTAGCATCCGGGCGTCTGTTCCTCCCTCGAAGGATCGGGACCGAAGGCGTGTCGAGCAGCGTCAACAGACGAGACCCAATCGAATTCTCCGTTCAGAGCTGGTACAGCGGCAGCAATCGTCCAGATGTAGCCCCCTCTAGTCACGGGATAGAGAGTGTGCGGGATGCCGTCGGAGTGAGCGATGTCTGGAGTTCCGATACCTCTCGTTGGGCCGATAGACGGTCATTCTCCATGTCAGTATCCCAAAGAAGAAGAAAGCCGGTGCTTAAGTATGTAGTCCGCCCTGGCCACGGTCCCACGCAAAGCCTTTCCAACGGTATAGTTGCGAGGATCGGACCGTGCGCCGCACATGGCTTTTTCCCTGCCTAAGTACACAACCAGTACTTTTTTGTTTTTTTGTCTATTCATACTCGCAGTCAGTCTATCTACTAGTAGACTATGGTGGCGTACTCTACATTTTGTCCGCTGTCCGCGCGATGGCGGCACGTTGCAAGCTCCCCTTTGCCCTCCACCAAGACCTAAAGTGTTCAATCATTGCTCACATACGACCAAGTTTGATCATGGCGAGCCTGGGTCCGAGAACCCAGGATTGAGCGAAGCAGGGTTCTCAAAAGTCCGGCCGGGCCTGGTCTGGTCTGCGCGAATCAATCCACGTTAGCCCACGGCCTTTTTCAGAGCCCGCCTGTCTGGACTGGGCCGGCCGGCGGGCCGGGCAAAAGAGGGAGATCTCATGATCCACTAGCGTCTTACCAGATCTTCGGCGGGGAGAGGGTTTTCAGGTGTTGGACTGCAACCAGGAGCTTTCGGCTGCCACCACAACAACAGACAAGCACCGGAAAGGTAAGGCGAACAAGATTATCTAAAAATTCTGCTAATCGGAGAAGAGATGGTGGAGCTGTAAGTGAAATCTGGTCGGCATTTCTTGGGTTGCGGGTTTTTGGGGCTACACCTTCCCTGTTACTGGGAGCTTTCGGCCACCACCACAAACAGGTAGGAAATCTTATACGACCGGAAAAGCACCGAGAAGATAATACCCAACTTCCCTTTGTCCTCCGCCCAGGCTGAGGCCCTTTGTATATGGACAGAACGAACTGCCTACGACCATATATCTTTAATCGAATCAACCATCTTCATCTCCATGGATCTCTATACCCCCACACCGATCTCGTTCCGGTGTCCACCTCAGTGCTCTGCGGGCGGTTGATTCCCCGCGGCGACGCTTGGCGACATTTTTTCCTAGCCACCGGTACCAGCGCTGGCCCGCGGGCGCCCGCCAGCCAGTCTGGGTCAAGGCAGTCCGGCAACTGGGCCCCATCCAGCTGGACTGGGTCCTCAGAAAGCCCGGCCGGACTGGACCGCCCCAAATGCCCGCGGGCCGGCCGGACTACCGAGACCCCCGGAGCAAAGGGAAAAGCAGACTAGACTGCCGAACCGACAGGGCCTGAGAAGCCATAAAACTCAACGATGCTGTTCTTTATTTCAAATGCAGAAGTCATTCAAAGTCTAGCGCTGCACATGGTAGGTACTCTACATAGGTACATTCACAGCTCATCTCATCACTTTGGCATACATGAAACTACCGATCATCTCGTGGGGGGCCATATAGATACAGAGCGACGAAACGTAGTCGAGCCGAGCATGTGGGATTTCGCCGTTTAAGGGTAGAGTGCCGGACGGAGTATTTGGAATACATACATACATACCCATCACTACGCTGCGCATGTAGTCAAGAAGACTCAGGATGAGCCTTCAGAACTCTAGTTGGGGTGGCTGGTAAGCGTGCTACGAATCACACCGAGTAGATGATCTTTATGGAACAGCGGGGTCGGGGAGCGTGAAGCCCCCTCGTTGCGTGTGGGCCAAGCAGCAAATGCAGCGGGCGCTCTGTGGGCTGTATATGACGCCGATATTTTTTTCAAGATAAGCCAGTACTATGCAAGTTAACTGGACTCGTTGAGGTTTTTGATCCCGCAAGCCGTTGGCCGCTGTTGTTTCAAGCGTCTGGTTCTCCCGCGAAATCCAGAATTTTGATATCAAAAACGACGGCTTATAAAGTATTAGGGGTAATCAATGTGTGCTGAAGTGCTAGCGTGTTGAAATGCTCCGTTGGCCGAGCCTGATTTCTATTGGCTGTTTGGTTTTCAACAGGTTAAGATAGCGCTGCTAGACAAAAGGTGGTTAGAATTTCGGGCGGCAACAAGATTTTAGTGTGTGCTCGGTAGTATAAAAAATTCTGCTTTGTATGCACTGTGTACTCTGTAGTACTGTCTCCATGCCTCGCACGTCGGAAGGGGCACGGATGTTGCAACGTCTACGCGCGTTACAATTGAGAATCGAACAGCGAAATAAACGGTAACAATGAGGCGGAATGTTTTTGCTTTGTTGGCTGAGCACGATTTTATTTTGTAGTTGTACATACAGTATGGCGCGCTAGAGGCTAGTAGACTAAAAGACCGCGACTGGCAGTCAACCTTTCAACAGGATGAATCAAAGTCTTCATCCTCATTGGCCGGGATCAGCGCGCGATTTTTTTTTAACACTTTGATTATCGTACCCCTAATTACAGCCCTGATCTTGAGAAAACCCAGCGACCAATAGGAATTGAGCAGTGACACTCCTCCAGAAATTGTGACACCCGAAGTCTGGGGATGATTTACGTATCTAGACTGGCAGAGGTGACGAAGGACCTGGGGTAACCCTAAGGAAAGGCCCAGGATGCAGGGTACTCTTGAGCACGCGACTCATATCGATTGATGCTTCCGGGCCAAGCCGATTTGCCCATTTCGCTTGACTTAAGCTCTTCCTTGTCGCACGTTGCTAGGTTCTAGCACCCCATTTGTTGCCATTCTTCCGAACGATCTGCTAGCTTGTGGGTCCGAACTTTTGGGGTACATATCGCGATCGTTCCTTCCCTCTCACTTTAATCGCACACTCACCATCGACCGCCGATACCACGATGTCGCTGTCTGCCATCTTTTCCGCCGGCAGCAGGGCCAACACCGAGACGAAATTGTTCCCTCGCCTCCAGGATGTGGTCCTCCGCACCTGGGACCTCGGCTTCACCTCGTTCGGTGGACCGCCCGTTCACTTCCAGATCTTCCACCGCCGCTTCGTGGACGGCATGGGAAAGACGCCCTGGATCGACGAGCAAATCTACCAGGAGCTCTTCGCTATCTGCCAGGCGCTTCCCGGGCCCGCGTCGACGAAGATGGTCTTTAGCATTGCGCACATCCATGCTGGCTTCCTCCCCGCCCTCTTCGTTTTCCTTATCTGGTCGCTCCCCGGCGCGCTGGGCATGTTCGGACTCGCACTCGGAATCCAGCGCGTCGGGGAGGTTCTGCCGGACCCCGTGTACGCGCTTCTCTCTGGCCTTAACGCTGCGACCGTCGGAATCATCGCGCTGGCGGCTGTGCAGCTCGCCAGGAAGGCCATCACAGACAAGCTGACCAGAGCTCTGGTTGTGTTCGGAGGTTGTGCGGGGCTGTGTTACAACGCGCTTTGGTACTTCCCGGTCCTGATGGTAATCGGAGGTGCGGCGACGGTGGCGTGGGATTGCTGGATGAAGGGCAGGGTGTATGAAATCAAGGAGAAGAGAAGGAGGCGGAGGTCGGAGCCGAGAGAAATGGAAGAGAATGTGGTTGTCCCCGTGGACGTGGCGTACGACAGCGCATCGACAACCCAGCGCCGGCAGGCATCGGCACCATCTACGCGCGGCGGCTCGCAGGAGGTCGTTAATGTGCTTCTGCCGGCACCCACGCCGAAGCATGGTATTCCTGTCATGTGGGGTGTCCTCACCATCATTGGTTTCTTCATCTCGTTCATCACGTTCATGGTCATTCGCGGAGCCCTCAAGAACGCCCCTCTGGCGCTATCCCTCTTCAACAACATGTACCTCGCGGGTACCGTCATCTTCGGAGGAGGACCCGTCGTTATTCCCCTCCTCCGAGAATACGTTGTTGAGCCTGGATGGGTTTCGCCCCGTGATTTCCTTCTTGGACTCGCGCTGATCCAAGCATTCCCGGGACCGAACTTCAACTTCGCCGTCTACCTCGGAGGACTCACGCTTTCAAAATCGTCGACGATCTTGGGCGCAGCGGTTGGCTTCCTCGGCATCTTCCTGCCGGGACTCGTGCTTTCGGTGGGCTTCCAGAGCTTGTGGGACGCTTTGCGCAAGAGGCGCTCCGTTGTGAGCTTGTTGCGGGGTGTGCACGCTGCTGCTGTAGGACTGGTCTTCACGGCCGTGTACCGGCTGTGGGAGATTGGCTATCTGACTGCCGAGGAGAGCTCTGGCGTCAGTTTGGCGAAGGAGCCCTGGTGGTTGGTGATCGCGGCGACGACGTATGCAGTCGTCGAGTGGTACGGCGTTGCGCCGGCGGTTGCGATTTTGGGAGGAGGAGTGGCCGGTCTGGGTTGGTGGGGAGCTGTTAAGCGATAATAGACGTACAATTGGAGCTGGACCGTGGGGGTGGAGGCTTGCTTTGAAGCGGGATACCATATACATACCTGAGCAGTAAGTGGGTGTTTTGGAGGTTAGCTATGTTAGGTAGGTACAATTTACCTATTTACTATTATGTTCTTGCGAAAAAGTTCTTCGGGCTTTTATCTCATCTTTCGGATGCACCATGAAGAGTGAACGCAGAAACCTGCGCGTAGCCAGTGCTAGCAATAGCCCAGTCGGCTTCCAGCCAAGCTGAAAAAGCCGAGCGGCCGTAACCTGGGCTGAAGGAGTGAAATTATATGATTGCTTGTTTTTTTCCTTACTCTCGGGATGGACTACAATCGCTGTGAATTCCTCGCGCCGATGGTAAAGCAAAAGCGCTTTTCGCACACTGTCCGAAGGATTTTTGCTTGGTGTGTTACCGACAGAGCACACAATATCACTCATACATACCAATACATACGGCAACGTTCTGAAATACAAACGGAGAAAAGGTTGATATCACACATGCACCGCGCTCTCCACCACCTCGCACCCATCTGCCCGTGCGGCTTACGCACGCACACTCTGGTCGAGCACTCCTGCTCCGGCCGGAGGTCTCGCTCTCCTCTGCCGGCGCCCTTCTAAGTCTACAGGTATGTAAAAGGCACACATATAGCCATGATTTTCACGGGCCGAATACCGAAACATTGGAACAAGGCAAATGATAAATCACGTTCCTGAGGCTTCATTGCTAGGATGAGTCTACTGCAGTGAATAAAAAAATAAATCAGTAGCAGCAGTCCTTTCTTGGACTGTTCGATGCCCGCCTGCCCGCGTAATCCACAACGTGAGATTTGACAACGCTCGCAGGTCTCCTCTTTATGTGTGCTCTCGTAACAGTGTTTCTCTTCAGATGTACAAGCCCGCGAGCTTCAAGACCTGTTCAGGTGCATACATACCTGCTACTTCCGGTTTCAGGGCTTCTTGACTTCAACGGCCCTCTACCCCAACGAAAGGTACATAAATTATTAGGCAGTGAGTGTGTGAGTACCTAACAAAACCAAATGTGGAAGTATACATGCATCAACGGTAACCCAACGCAGTTAATGTGGACTTTGTAACGAAAGCCCGGCTTAAACACCTTTTCATCTCTTCTACAACATCAGCTTCCCCCTCCCCCCTCCCACCACCACCCCACCCTGCCACAGCACACCACTGCCGCATCCCCTCCAATGGCACGCATCTCAACCAAGCGAGCCTCGTTCAGGGGTCTCGATCTCGACATCAACATGGACGTTTATAACGGTCGTGAGCGCATCGCCGACTACAATCTGGGGGTCAGAAGTACTCGCTCCGGTCTCCCGTACCAGAGTGGCGCCAGGCCGATACGCTCTCGCCAGAGGAAAGAGAAGCCTGCTAGTGCCGGAACGGAAGCGAACTCTGCAGGCGAAGGAAGCGCGGGGGGAGTGAAGGGAACTGCCGAGCCGAGTTCCGTCGGTGCCGCTGCTGAGTCGATTCGCCATGGCGCAGCTGCTGAGTCGAGTTCTGTTGATGCAGCTGCTGAGTCGAGTTCCGTTGATGCAGCTGTTGAGTCGAGTCCTGCTTCCGAAGCCGCTGATGGAGATATGCCGATCCTCCAAGGGCTACTACCAGGTGAGCTGGAGCATAGCACACCCCATCCGAATCTTGTTTTTGTCTCAGAGATTGACGGCAGTAAAGATCTTAGGCCTCGTAGCCGTCTATTGGCAGAGAACGCCAACGATGGCAACATTGGCGTTAGCAATTTGATTTTGTCGGAGGGTGTCGACTTACCTCTCATGATTGAAGACGAAACCGTTATCCCTCCGACCGCAACCGGCAGTAGCGACGAAAACGGTGACCACTGCGATGAGATGTCATATCGTTCTACACCCATGTCCTCGCCACCTCCATCTGACGACTTTGGTGAAATGAGATCGAGCAGTGACCCCACTAGCAGTCCAACCGTTAATATCAACTGCGGCAACGATTCTCCCACCCCCACGTATGAATTTTACCCGTCTGAGTGCAAGCGGCTTGCCGGCGGTACTCACCCAGTGAGCTGCAGTATCTGTGGCGGCGACGGCACCTGCAGAATAGATCCTTCTGTTTTCTTGAGAGACAGCCCGCTATCTCCCGTTGAAACTCCCGTCTCAAGCCACGTCACGAGTCCCGTGCGCTCCCGCTCCAACTCCAACGCCCCTTCTGTAGGAGCTCCTATGGAGATCAGCCACTGCCAAGATCTCGACAGTTACAACGGTGTGGCTGGTTCCCATGATAGCTCCGATAGTCACCCTCAGGACGGACTCCCCACTCGTAGAATGGATGCTGGCTCCCCGGCCGGACCGAATGGTAATTTGGCTGTCCCGTTCGGCTCTTATTGGTCGCTAACTATCCAAGGCAAACCCGAAAAATTTACTGCAGTTGACGACAGAGACTTTCGGGAAAGCTCTCTTTCATCACCCACACTCTCGGGTTAGTAGCTCTCCTATCGTGCATTACCAATAGCTCACATCTTCCAGTGGTTGATGAGTCCGCCATGGAAATTGAACATGATGGGAATTTTAACCATGGAGCCCCCGCGAGCAACGCTACCGTGTGCGAACACACCCAGACCCAGGACTCGATGGCTCCAGCCAACGGGTACCCTTTCGCGGCTCAGCAAGTATACGGCGGCGCTCCAATGATACAGAATGACTATGGCTTGAACTGGTTCAAAGCCATAGAGGAGAGGCACGGCGTCGCGGTCAAGGAGACCATCACACAAGCTATGGATGGCTGGTGGCATAACAAGTGAGAAGCCTATCCAACTGTGTTGCCGCTTTGGAGAGATAACTGACAACTTAGGATTCCAACCTGGGCGGTGGCGGAACTGGTCCATGCCTCCCTTCGGGACGACCCATACCTGATGCAATGGTTTGACTACTGCCTAACAGATCCCATTTACTATGAACGGTTGGGCTACAGATTCGAAGCCGAGCATGCGCATATCGTCAGGAATGGCCTTGATCCTCATGACTATTATGCTTCGACTCCTGATTGGGTTCCAGGGATTTACTACTCGGCCACTGCTAGCGCTGCTGCTGGCACCAATGTGGGGAAGACCCAGTCGCTTGGTGAGCTAGTCAGATGGGCGATCAACAGTTTCGTCTCGAAGGATGGGGCCAACGCACAGCCCCCGAGCGAGACCGCGGCTGGTACCACCGGCAGCAACACGCCCATGGACGTAGGCGCCAACGGAGAAGCCACGGATGAATAGCCAGCTGGCGAGCTGGATGTGATCCGAGATTACCGGGTTTTTTTTTTTTTTTTTTTTTTTTTAGTGAGAAGCCATTCTATGAATGCGACTTCTTTTCAAAATTCTTTCTGATCTCCGTTTGCTAGCTTCGTTGGTGTGGGATTCTCTTTTCTTTGATTTTGTACAGTACTTACATACACAAGTACACCTTGTTGCTTCAATGTTTGCTTCGATTTGCCGATGCGATCACACACGGGTTGTTATCTTGCAGATTCGTTGTTACCCGCAGATACCTATACCAATAGCGATCACTGTAGGTCACTCGTAGCTGATTCACTTACTAAATTTGTTGGGTAAACAGGGCTTCCGTAAGTTAGCTCCACGCTGTTGATGCGTGTTGCACATTTTAGCCCTCTACTTCAAGTCGGGGATACCTAGTATGGCCCTTCCTCTCCTCCATTCCATCATCGCCTCGCATCCATAATTTCTCAAGTCGAAACGGCGACCGCAACCATGACAACGACTACGATGCTTGAGCAACATGACATCGAATTGTCCCCTCACACACACAGGCTCGACCCGCTCCGTCTGTCGCTGGCCATCAAATCTCCCGCCGAAATCGCCGAGCTGGCCGCCGAACCCGCGTCCGCCACCGAACCGCGCTCGCGCATCCCGTTTTCTGTGCGGGGTCGGCCATCCACCGAGAAGCGCGACGTCAAGGGCCTGCAGTCCTTCTACGAGAGCCAGAATGCGCACATCCAGCGGATGCTCAAGAGCGTCGACGAGCACCGACGCGAGGCAAAGGATTCGGCGGAGGACACACGGCTGCGATTCTTGATTGCCGTCCACGGATCCCTGGCGGCGAACCTGATCCTTGCCGTTCTGCAGCTCTACGCGGCAATCTCGTCTGGGTCTCTGTCGTTGTTTGCCAGTACGTACGTGCCGGGATGGTTGGGGGGTGGCAGGGCCTTGTGCTGACGGTGCTGGGCTCTAACATAGCTGCCGCCGACTCCATCTTCGATCCTCTGTCGAACGTGATGTTGTTGCTCTCGCACCGCGCCGTTAACCGCGTCGACTCCTCGCGCTTCCCGTCGGGCAAGGCGAGACTCGAGACCGCCGGGAACATCGCTTTTGCGTTCCTCATGATCGCCGTATCGTTGGTCCTTATCGTCGTTAGCGCCAACGATCTCGCGCAGGCGGACCACGGCGTGACGAAGCCGTTCAGTCTTCGGTCCGTCATCGCCGTCGGGGTCGCGCTGGCGACGAAGCTTGTACTGTTCTTCTACTGCTACTCCCTGAGACATAAGTACTCGCAGGTGATGATTCTGTGGAAGGACCACCGCAACGATCTCCCGGTCAACGCCTTTGGGCTTCTCACGTCGGTCGCCGGCAGCAAGCTGGCGTGGTGGGTCGATTCCCTCGGCGCCATCGCCATCGGTCTCGCCATTCTCGGCGCCTGGGCGAAGACGGCCTACCACGAGTCGCTGCTCCTCATCGGAGTCGCTGCGCCACAGGAGCTGCGAGGCCTGATCACCTACGTCTCGATGACGCACGACGAGAGGATCACGCACATCGACACCGTCCGCGCGTACCACGCAGGACCCAGGATCATCGTCGAGGTGGACATCGTCCTGCCGGAGACCATGTCGTTGAAAATCACACACGACATCGCGGAGAGCTTGCAGATCAAGCTGGAGGAGCTGCCGGATGTAGAGAGGGCGTACGTGCACGTCGACTACGAGTGGATACATGCGCCCGAGCACTCGCTCAAGAAGGAGTTGTAAGATATATGTAGCCTGGTTATACATAAGTCGTCGGAATAAGGTGGTGGCGGCGGTGGCTGTCGCGTGAGAGGGCTAAAATGGCATGTGGCGTTGGGCGGCAATCTTAACGTGTTTTTGTATGTACATAGGCTTTTGTTTTTTTTCTTTTGTTTTTATATTTTGTTTGCCTCATATGTAAGACCTTGTGTCCACATCGGCCGTGTGGGAGTTCTAATCCGCCACGCACCTAACTAGGTAGGTATGCGGCGTACTCTACAAACCCCAACGCACCGACCAAGGTGTCGAAGCAGGGCCGCTACGCTAATAGCCCCCACGAAATGCGGCGACTATGCCTACTAACTGCTTACTTACATAAGAACATAGTCTGGGGGGGCGGTTGCCGGATTATCGGATTATCCGCTTTCGATCCGCTTTTTTTTTTTTTGCGGTGCTGTCTTCCCGCTCGCCGGAATCCCGAGCATCTCTCCGCACCCACCCTATGCATCTAAGGTAAAGAGGTAGGTACATACATAGATACATGTTACATACCCGCCGTCCGTGCAAAGGAAAGATGCGCCTCCAGTTCCACAACCCAAGGAATCGGTTAGCAACTCTACTCTAGAGTACACGATTTGGATCCCACGTAATTACCCTCCCCTATGCACCGTACCGTGTGTGCATCATGCGCTCCCAATCTTGAATCTTACCAGTCGGGGGGGTGGATGACTAATCTCCCGCCACCAGTGTGTACTCGCACGCACGCACGCATGAATGTAGGCCCACGCTTCGGCATCGTGCTCGCTCGAGCTCGACGCCGACTGCGACTTCGACTCCGACTCCGGGGCTCCGGTCTTCGGCGAGCGGATGCATAAGTAAGTACGGAGCACAAAAAAAAAAAAAGTCCCGATTTGCTGTGGCCGGCGCTCTCTAGGGGCGGGCTTCCCTCCTTTTGGCTCGGGCATGTAGTCCTGATACCGAAGACGTACATACATACATGCATACATGCATACATGCATACATACATACGTGAGTAACCATACGTCAGCAAGCCCGAGCCGTCGGATTCGAACTCTGGAAAGTCTGGGTCTGCGGAATATCCGTGGGCGTCGCCTCGCTCCGTGGGAAGGTAGGTAGGTAGGTAAGTGAGTATCCGCCGCCACCGTCCACGTACTGTTCATCCGAGTTTTGTTTCCTTCGCACCGAGAAAAAAAGCGTGGGCCTGAGTGAGATTCCGTGACATGGCAGAAGCCTGTCTCCCCCTTTCTCGACGACAAGTCAGTTATCTCCGGCTCGCTTACCCCCCCCATGTCCCTGAGGATGCTAGATGCGGCCATGGTCGGGCTCTGCAGGGTACGAGCGGACGGCCGGATGCGCCGTCGGGGGGGGACGCTGAGGCCGGCGATACCGCGCCACTTCCGGCAGTGGGTGTGGCCAGAGGGAGAAGGAGAAGGCGCCCGTGTGCCCGGGTGTAACCTGCGCCACCGAACCGCTGACGGTAGCGTCCAGCGAAGGGGAAGCTGCAGTTTGGGGGGCGGTGGAAATTGGCTGGGTCGGGCTGGGTCGGGTTACCCAGGTGGATGGCTACTGGGCGAGGTGGGTGGTGGGTTGCTGGGCCTTGGTGTGCACTGGTGAGGGAGCCGGAAAAAAACCAGCCGGAGATCTACGGTTCCTCGATCCGCTCTCTCCGGATCTACGTTTAGTCGGCCCCTCCCAGCGGAAAGCAGCGTCTAGGCTGGGCTTTCGACAGAAAACAACCCCGACCACTTACATGTCATCCGTGATGATGCTCGAGTGATGTTCCATGTCCAAGTACGAAACGTCGGCGATACCGAAGTCGTGCCACACACATCCACAATCCGTCGGGGGCGCGTGTCTTGCAGCTCATCTTTCCTCCTGGTCCTCTCTCCGGCACTTGCGGAAGCCAGACCGACCTGCCGTTCGGTGGCACCGGCCCGGGGGGGGGGGGCAACGTGTCGTCGTCTGAACTCTTACTTCCGAAGTGGAGGGACATTCCACCAGACGTGTGTGCACTCCGGTGCGGGAGGTGGGGCCGAAAATCGTGCAAACAAGCGAGTTTTCGAGGGACCGACTGCCTGTCGACTAGCTTTTGGCCCGGCGGTTTTCCCTGTGAATGGGTGGGGTGGGGGAGTGCGACGTGCGCAGTCCGAAGTTCGATCGCGCTCCCGAGCTTACGCTGAGAGGGTTAGCACAGCAGTGGCTCCAGCTCTCGGCTGTCGTGCTGGATCTGGGAAGTTGGTGCGTGGCTGGAAAGTTAAATATTAATATAAAAAGAAACCAAAACAACTTCGGATGAGGTACAGTAACGACACCACGAGGGCACGTTTCCCTTTTCGTGTCCCGGTCTCAGATAAGACTCGCCAGTCGCCGCCGCCCGCCGCCGCCGACTGGTGTTCCCGGGCACGAAGCGGAAAATAGAAAGGAAAAAAGAAAAAAAACGGGGGCTTTCTAACCGAGAAGTCGAACCACAAACTGTGAACCGACACTCCTCCGCACCGGGGAGAGGGGGAGGGGACGGACGGAAATAGCGAGACCTCTCCGTTTCGGTCCTGTCGGTCTGGTGTTCGCTGCGCATATTTGTCCGCAAAGGGGGGGGGGGAGATTACCGGACACGGGCACATGGGAGGCGAAGTGGTGGATTCGTTGGAATCGCCACCGTCCCGACACTTTTTTTTTTTGATGGAGACCCACATGCGGAGCGCGCGGTGAAGCACTCGCAGTCCCCCCCCCCCCCTCTCTCTCTCTCTCGCGGAGACGTGCGCTTCCGCATCCGCTCGCTGCTCCGTCCTCTCCTCGTATTCCTCGCCACTGATTTTCCGTGTGCTTCGTGGGGGTTCCTCCAGGCGGCGCCGTCCATCCGCGCCGCGGGCCCGGAGATGATTGGTGGCGATGGTGTCTCAGCACAGGACGACGACGGACGAGAAGAGCGGGCCCGTGCCGTTCGTACGTTGGTTCGGTGGAGATACATGCTCAGCAAATGCCTCCGCGGCCGGCCAGGAGAGAAGAAGAAGGCGACGGAAGATTCCACAGCCCGCAGCATGTTGGGCTGCAAAGAGCAGCGGGCTGCCGTATGTGCTCTGGATCACACACACGCGGCGGTTGGGCCACCGGAGTAGGACAGACAGGTCTCACGCAGCCGCTCAGCCCCCCTCCACTTGCGCACAGTATCTCACACGGTGGAGACAGCGCAGTCCAACAGCCCAGCAGTCCAACAGCCCAGCAGTCCAGCAGCAGTGCGGGGGGCGGTGTGCGCTTGCTGCGCCGTCGACGCCCAATCACCAACTATGGCTCGGGCCAGCGGGGCTCGCTGTCTGGCTTGAACTGCAGTCCGCTACACCACCATCGGAGCCAGATCTAACCAGTCGCCCGGTGCTCGGCCGGTCAGACAGAAACAGCCGGAGCTGCTCTCGGTATGCATGCACGTACGTTTCGCGGAGATGTGCATGTCCCGATCCGTGCGGGGGGGGGGGACGCGGAGGAGCGAGCCAACGGCCAGCGCGGAGAGGGGAGCACAAGGGCCGCGCCACCACCACCACCACCACAACCACCACCACCACCACCGCAGCCAGAGAACCGCATGCCATGCCGGACACAACGGCAGCACGGTCTCAGAAACAACGCTAGGCAGTGCTGATGTCACCCGGCTCCCCCGTCCGACGGGTGTTGGTGACTCAAACGACAGATAGACGGGGGCGGTCTGCGGGAGACCGCGGCGGCGGCGGGCGCGGCGGAGAGTGTGTGGGGAGTGCGCGCAGGCAGACACGACGGGCAGGGGGCAAAAATGCAGATATATGTATGCGTGCATTCGCATATATCGCGCGATCGGTGTGTGACAACGGGTGCTTGGTGGCACTCGCACAGTGCGCACAGCACTTGGCGGCTGTGGGTGACGTTACTGGCGATCACGCACCGCTTCCGTGTGTACGGGAGCACCGTGAAGACTGCTTGCTCCTGTCTCTCGGAGTGGATGCTGCATATGTGCTGTGTACTGCCGTATGTCGCTTTTTTTTTCTTTTTTTTTCTTGTTTTCTTTTTTTCTTTTGGCTTGGCTCGGGTTTTCTGTGATCCGCTTCGATCCCACTGGGACCTGACCCGCTTCTTCCAGCTCGAGCGGAGTCCCCGGGGGCGCGGCGTGGTTGATCTTGGGAGCGCACCGCGAGCGTGGAAATACGACAGATAGCCGCACCGTGGAAATGCGCTGGCCAGTCATGCGCGTATGCATCCCTCCGTCCCTCCGTCCAACTGCTCGCTAACGACATATCTGGTGGCGGCGGGGCGGAGACGCGCGAGAGCAGACCTTCGATTTGTGCCCGAACCGGTCGAAAGGGGATGTCCGTCTTGATGCGCGATGCTCCGGCGGGGGCGCCCTCGAAGCGGCTGTCCTCTCGTCTCCGTCGGCAGGCCGTCGACCGCGCCATTGTCGGCTCGGAATCCCCCTCCAGCCTGCGCGCCTGCCTGCGTGAGGCCATCGTAAGGCCATCCGACGGACGCTCGGTCGCACATGCCGCATCGTGAGTGTCCGATGGACGTGGTCTGGTCCGGTGCCTCGTTTCCTTGATACGAACATGCCTTGCTCAAGTTACTCTTCAGGACGACGCTCGCTCGAGTCAGCCAAACAGCCAGCCGGCGGCGGGGCGTGGTTCCGCAATGCAACGTCCCCCCCACCACCACCGGTCGTTGCGTAGATATCTACCTCATCGCAGTCAGCGCACCAATCGCGAGCTGCCCGGCGGGTTCGCACAGCGTTCTAGATCTCGTACGTCAGGCCGCAGACGAGACGAGGCCGGACGAGCGAGCGAAATCCGGGGGAGAACGGCTCGATCCAGTCAGGGTTCTCTTTCTTTTTTTTCCTTTTTTTCCTTTTTCCTTTTTTCCTTTTTTCCTTTTTTCCTTTTTTCCCTTTTTTCCTTTTTTCCTTTTTTTCCTTTTTTCCTTTTTTTCCTTTTTTCCTTTTCCCCCCCATGCATACCTTAGTCGTGATCTCGCCGAGACATGATCGCCGTACATACATATGTACCTGCTTGTACTTACATCACACGTTCAGTATGTACATACGCGCTCCAACATCACCATCGAGATCCGGTGGTGCCCGGCGCACAAGGGGGTCCCAGGGAACGAGATGGCTGACGAATGGGCCAAGCTCGCGGCAGAGAAGCCAGACGCCAGTGGGGTCGAATGGCTGAGCTGCTCGGACAGACCGGGGGCGCGCACGATGCCGCTCCCAAGATCTCTGGCGCATCTCAAGCGGGAGATCTCCGAGAAGAAGCGGGCGGAGGCACGGCAATGGACGGGAGGCCGGACCTCCAGGAAGAAATATCTACAGGATGCCGAAAACAGCACGGTGTCAGGGAGCACCAGGAGGCTTGCCTCGCGGTTCTACCAGGTGAAGACGGGGCACTGCCTTACCGGGCAGTACCTCCAGTGGACGAGGAGCCGCCCCACCGCTCAGTGCTGATAGTGCCAATACCAGACGCAAACGCGGGAGCACCTTTTGAAGGTGTGTTCGGAATGGAAGGACCAGCAGAAGGTCTTATGGGCGGAAGCTAAAGGAGACCGGGAGGTGGAAGAGCCGGTGGAAGATCCGGGACCTTCTTGCCGACAAGAGGTGCAGCCAGGCGGTGCTAGACTTCCTCACCGTTACGGATGTGGGGAGGCTGGTCCCGATTGAGGAAGACGCGGGGAGCGGGGTGTCCTAGTGGGAGCTCCGGGAGCGGGAAGAAGAGAGGCGGGCGGAGGCGGAGGAGCTGGGTGCCGGGGGGGAACCACCACTGTTCCTACCCACGCCCTCTTTCATGGCATCCGCGGAGGAGGATTAGGAGGGTGACTCGATTCCTTTGTCTTTTTAATTTTTTTTTTAATTTTTTTTTTTTAGAAAAAACCAAAAAAAAAAACCTGGAGGTGGTTTACAGAAAAGCATTGTGAGACAGCGTTGTCTCTGGAGACGGGCGGAGTGCTACATAGATCATATGTAGATACTGCACTACTGCACGCATGTATGGCCTCAACGGCCCGAAACACCGCGCGGCGCGGCTGAGATTCCGCGGCCGTCCCGCCGATCAAAGGACAGTGGGCCACACCGCGCAACGCCAAGCCGCGCTCCGTCGAGTTTACCACGCTCTGCGACGCGACTCTCCCGCCAGCACAGCCGCCCGCCGCGATTTCTTCGCCGTTTCGGAGATCTATCGCCCAGCCCCCAGCAGATGGAAATACATACATTGCATTGCCCGACACACCCCTCGGGGCCTGGTCTGAGGCGTCTCACGAGCCGCGGACGTGCGGAACGGCAAATGTGGGGGCCGAACGAACTATGTGGGCGACGATGTATAGTACACAGATAGGTTGGAGACGGAGACTCGGGAGACAAAGCGGGAGAGGATGGAGAGCCACGGGAGAGACGGGGGCGACATTGGCCGAGACGTCAAAGCGGAAGGACAGAAGAGACGGCAGAGGGAGGGACTCGCTCTGGGGGGGGGGGGGGGGGACCCGGAAGGGAGGGCGGCCTGGGGCCCACCCCCCCCCCCCGGGCGGCCCCCCCAAGGCGTACGGAAAATT
>Ga0307516_10000466_pt1 | contig 53591 bp, 47 predicted proteins | sample 19_EM_MG_FD_203310 | JGI IMG/M metagenome (GOLD analysis project Ga0307516, IMG submission 203310) | Populus trichocarpa ectomycorrhiza microbial communities from riparian zone in the Pacific Northwest, United States - 19_EM | ecosystem: Host-associated > Plants > Roots > Unclassified | place...
CACAGCAACAATTTGTTCTACTGCAAAGCGCTTCCTCTTCACGGCAACCTCCCGCCCTCTCGGGCTCAGCTTGCCGGAAAACTATCCTTCGTGCTGGACTCAGATCTCCATCTCAGGTCACATAGTGCCAGCTCGTTTTCTGGTGTGTAGAGATAAAACCCAGCAGTCCGGCCGACGGAATCTGAGGTCATCGATGGAAGCGATCTGAAGTATCGTGAACGTTAGCTGCCGATAGCGAAACAGTCAGTGCCGCACGCGGCAAGAAAAAAAAGACGACGGCCGGCGTTGGTGCTGGCCCTCGTTGACGTTCGTGAATGGGGATCTTCACGCGCCAAACCACCCATGGTCATCTTCAAGGTCCCGCTGCGTCAGCGGTACCCACATACGACACCACTTTACTCCGTGTGCTCGGTCACGCTCTGTGTTTTCCTTGCCGCGAAACGATGTCTATGTAGAGGCTGCTGGCGGATCATCACCGTATGGATATTTGTTCCTTCCGTCGTGAAGCAACTTTTGAAATCAAAGGCGCTCAACATCCATGATCGCTTGGGCAAACGCCTGCGGTGCCTCCTGCGGTAGGTTATGTCCTACTCCACCGTCGATTGTTCGATGTGCATATTTGCCCGAGAATTTCTTTGCGTAGGAATCGGGCAGCGGGTGCGGTGCACCATTGGCGTCGCCTTCGAGCGTGATCGTTGGCACCGTGATGTTCGGACTTGTGGCAAGGCGCCTTTCGAGTTCCTCGTACTTTGCCTCACCCTCGGCGATCCCGAGCCGCCATCGATAGTTGTGGACCACTATGTTGACATGATCGGGGTTGTCAAATGCTGCCACAGAACGGTCGAACGCCGCATCCTCGAAATTCCATTTGGGCGATGCCAACTGCCAAATGAGTTTGGCAAAGTCTCGCCGGTACTTCTCATATCCTTTTCTTCCGCGATCGGAAGCTAAGTAGAACTGATACCACCACTGATACTCCGCCTTCGGTGGCAACGGGAGCCTACCCGCCTCTTGGTTGCCGATGAGGTAGCCGCTCACAGAAACGATCGCCTTGCAGCGCTCCGGCCAAAGCGCCGCAACGATGTTCGCCGTGCGTGCGCCCCAGTCGAAACCCGCGATGATCGCCTTCTGAATCTTGAGCGCATCCATCAAGTCGATTGTGTCGCGAGCCAACGCCGACGGTTGCCCGTTCCGCGTCGTGGCGTCGGAGAGAAAACGCGTGCTGCCATATCCGCGCACATAGGGAACGATGACGCGATATTTCGCCGTGACCAACAGCGGCATCACCTCGACAAAGCTATGGATATCGTAGGGCCAGCCATGAAGCAGAAGGACAACAGGGCCGTCAGCAGGGCCCGCCTCGACGTAGCCAACGTTCAATACGCCGGCATCGATCTGCTTGAGCGGCGGGAACGCCTGATCATTGTTGGCGTTGGCATTGGCCGCTTTGACATTCGGGTTCGATGTCGTGCCATCTTCGGCCTGCGCTAGAGTCAACACATCGAACTGCGTAGCTGCGAGTGCTGCGAAGGCCGTACCAAAAAACTGGCGACGGTCAGATTTGATGTTCATAGGCGCTCCCGGTCGACTCGGCTACTCGTGCCGCGTTCTTAACCAAGCGCGGCTTCGACGATGGCAATGTCCTGCTCCGTGGTGCCACCACTGACGCCGACACCGCCGACCAACTTACCTTCGCTCATAAGCGGCACGCCGCCGCCCATAGCGGAATACCTTCCGCCAGCGACCGCGAGAAGCGGAAAGAGTGGCTGCCCTGGTTGTATCTGAGGAACAAGGTCGGCCGTTCGCACGCCAACCAGCGCGGACGTATAAGCTTTTCGCTCCGACAACTCGAGTGAAAAAACAGGCGCGCCCGTCATGCGGTGCTGGAGAACGAGGTTTCCGTGGATGTCGATGACGCAAACCGCAACCGGCACTTTGTGCTTGACCGATTCGGCCGCTGCGCGCTCTGCGACGTTTTTTGCGAGGGTGAGCAAGTCCATGATTGGCGTCCTGTCTTAGTGTTCGAGTTGGCCGATGTAGTACCCGAGGCGGTCTTCTGCATCTCCGGGCTTGTGGAAGCCGCGTTCGAGCAACGCCTTGATCCGTGCTTGCGCGGCGGGCCGCTTGATCGAGTTTATGCAGGCTTCCCAGCCGGCCGCGATTTCGACGTCCGGAGGCAGGCTCGCTGCGTTCACCAGGCGCTTGGTATTGGCAATCGCCCACTTGTCGAACGACGCGATGCGCATGGCGATGGCATCGACAAAGGCGTCGAGCTCGACATCCGGCAGCGAGCGATTGACGTAACCGATGGCTGCGGCCATGTCGCCGCGGATGTCGTCCGATCCCAGCAGGACTTCCAGAGCACGGTTCCTGCCGATGAGTCGCGGCAGCCGCGCCATCGGACCACCACCAGCGACGAGGCCGACACCCACTTCCCACTGCGAAAGAATGGCCTTTTCCCGGCTCACGAAACTCATGTCGCAGGCGAGCGCAAGCTCACTGCCATTGCCGGTTGCGCGGCCACGGATCGAAGCAATCGAGACGACGGGCGCGTGTGTCAGGCGCACGAGGATATCCGGCCACGCCTCCAAGCCGGTGGGGCCTTGCGGAATGCTCGTCAGATCCTCGAGTTTCCCGAGGAAATCGGAGTGATTCAGGAAATAGTTTTCGACGGCGCTTTCGAAAACCACGACCTTGACGTGTTCGTCGGTCTCGATCGCATCCATGAGATCTCTGAATTCCAAGACGAAGGGCGCCCCCATCAAGTTGAGCGGCGGGTTGTCGAATACAACGCGCCAGCAGGCGCGCGAAGCTCGATTTACCCGTATTTGTGCGATGTTTTTTGTAGAATTCATAGAGGCCTTATCCGTGGAAGAAGCGCGCGATGGGCTCGATGCCGTGCTGCCTTTTGCTTGGGCCAGAGTCGACACATCAAGCTGCGTAGAGGCGAGTGCCGCGAAGGCCGCACCGAAAAACTGGCGGCGGTCAGAATTGATGTTCATAGGCGCCTACTACGCACCAGCCGCCGCGGGAAGTCCGATTCAGGCGTATCCGCGTGATTTTTTTTTGCAGAGGTCATGAGGGCCTTGTGTGGATGAAACGCGCCATGTATTACTGCGCCAAGAACCTGTGTGTCACGAGCGCTTGCCCAACCGCTCGAATGTTGCGAAGGCATCAAAGCAGACTGTGTAGGGGAAAAGCGATTGCACGTTGGTATTGGAAATACTTTGGTACTAGTCGGAACAGAGCTGCCCGACCTACGTGATCTAAAGTCAGAGGCCGCGATGATCTGAAGCATCCTGATCGTGAACGTCAGCAACCCATACCCAGACGTTGCGCGCGCCAGGCAAGGCGAGCGCCGCCGTCGACGTTGGGTCCCGTTAGACGCGGCTGGCATGCAACCGTATCGGGGCTGTAGATACTGAGTATCACTCCTAGGACACTTCAAAGATCAGCTCTAACTCGACGGGAACTCCAAGCGGGAGACTGGCGACGCCGTAAACGAGGCGACTGGGATTGCGCTGCGCGCCGAATACCTCTTGCAGCAGTTCAGAAGCGCCATCGGCAACCTTCGGGTGCTCGCGGAACTCTGCATTCGTTGCGACCATTACGCCCAATCGCACTATGCGCTTGATGCGATCGAGTGATCCCAAGTGCTCCTTGGCAACGGCGAGCGCATTGATTGCCGCCAGACGCGCCGCGTTATACCCGGCCGCTACGTCCAGTTCCACGCCAACCCGCCCGAGAAATTTTGCAGTGTGGCCTTGCGTCGGCATCATTCCAGTGAGAAACAGCAAACCCCCACTACGTACGGATTCGACGTAAACGCCAAAGGGCTGTGGTGGTGCGGGAAGTTCAATGCCGAGCTGTTGCAACCGCTGCTCAGGGCTTGACGATTGTTTGTCGTGATTGTTCATTTCGTTCTCCTGCGCGTTCTTGAAAGCGGGTCGTCAATCGCACACGTCACACCCAGAGACAACCGTGTGCGATCCTGTCAGCAGACGGCACAAACGGGTCGCATCACTTGCCCGCGCTGAAGCCGCCGTCCACCGGAAGCACGATGCCAGTGACGAAATCTGCCTTGACCAGATAGAGCACGGCGTCGGCAATTTCTTCCACCTTCGCGATGCGATTGAGCGGCGCGAGCTTGCCGAGGTACTCGTGCGTATTCGGCGGGTTCATCGGCGTGTCAACCAAACCCGGCGCAACGGCATTGACAGTGATACCGTGCGGCGCCAATTCGAGCGCCAGCGCGCGCGTGGCATCGTTCATACCACCCTTGAGCGCTACCGCGAGCAAGGCCGGCACGTTGCTGAGTGGCTGCATCGGCAGCGCGGCGGTGATGTTGATGATCTTGCCTGATTTGCGTTCGCTCATGTGCTTGGCTGCGACCTGCGATGGAAACAGCGCACCCTTCAGATTGGTGGATATCTGCTCGTCGATCTCCTCCACGGTGAACTCAACGAACGGTTTCACTTTGAAGATGCCGGCGTTGTTCACCAGCACGTCAACTTTGCCGTACTTCGCAATGGCTTGATCGAATACTTTCTTTGCGGATTCCGGCTTGCCGACGTCGGCGGCGACGCTGAGGAAACGCTCACCTGCGTTCAACTGTGCCGCCGCAGCCTGCAGGCGATCGGCCGAACGTCCGGTACCGACGACGTTGTAGCCTTCCTTCAGAAATGCCTTGGCGAGACCAAGACCAATACCGCTGCTTGCGCCAGTGATAACAACCGTGTTTGCTGCTGACTTGCTCATGACGCACCTCTTTGAGTGTGAGTTTCGATGTTCGGTTTCGAGCGCTTCGCTCTCCGCCGGTCCGGACACAACTGTAGTGATGCTTGGCATCGAGAAAAATCGGGGTCGCGGCACTTGAATTGATACACGGGGTAATCAATCATGGCCGCATGAAACGCCATTTCGACGACGTCCTGCTGGGCAGCATCGAGCTGTTCTGCCTTGCTGCAGAAAGCGGCACGTTCACCGCAGCGGCACTCGCGGCGGGCGTCACACCTGCTGCGGTAAGCCGCTCCATTTCCCGGCTGGAGAAGCGTCTGGGCGTTCGGTTGTTCGTGCGCTCGACACGCAGTGTGCGCCTGACCGACGGCGGCAAGGCCTACTTCGAGCAATGTCGCGGGGCGTTGAACCAGCTCGTCGAAGCCGAACGGCAGGTCACGGGCGAGCAGGTAGAGCCCGCGGGCACGTTGCGCATCAGCTCGCCGACGCCTTATGCGCATCATCGCCTGCTGCCGCTGCTGCCCGCGTTTCGCGCGAAATATCCGCTGATCAGGGTCGAGGTCCACATCAGCAATCGCAACGTCGACCTGCACAACGAAAACTTCGACTGCGCTGTGCGCGTGCGCCCGCAGCCGGACTCGACGACGGTCGCGCGTCTGCTCGAGAACGCGCCATTGGTCCTGGTGGCAAGCCCTATCTACCTCAAACGCCGCGCCGCACCGAAGACTCTCGCCGATCTGGAGCGCCACGAATGCATTCAGTTCGAACTGCCCAGTTCCGGCCGAGCGATCGGATGGTTGTTCGACGAAAACGGCGAGGAAAGAGAGACCTTTCTCACCAGCAACTACACCTGCGCCGAAGACGTCCTCGGTGGTGTGACGCTGGCAAAAGCTGGCGCGGGTTTGTTCCAAACCTATCGGTTCGTGGTCGAGAAGGAATTGACTGAGAGGTCGCTGGTGGAAGTTCTGCCGAACTTTGCCGGCCGCTCGAGGCCTTTCAGCTTGCTCTATCCGCACGGCCGGCTGCTCCCCTCGCGCGTGCGTGCGTTCGTCGATTTTCTGGTGGAGCAGACGCAGCGGCTGCAACGGGCGAAAGCAGACCCCTCGATCAAGGTTGCGGCCAAGCGCCGTACGCGATAAGGCCCGCCGTCGGCGATTCATCCTCGCGGCATCCGAATGACGACGCGCCCACAGGGATGTATTTCGATAAGCATCCAGTAGCAGCGAGACACCGCACCCCCGTTTGAACGCGAAAGCTTCTCCGCTGTATTTCCGACAGCCTCATTCGCATTCTTGAACGCATCCATTTTCAGGATGCGGATCTTACGTGCACCATCTATGCTGCTTGAATCGTCCTTTGGTATCGCTCCGGCTCTGATCGAGTCAGAAGCGCGCACAGCGGCAAGGTCGCTGCCGTCCGCTCAAAACCGATACGAAGATGTGATCGCGGCGCCGAACGCGTGATGCTACTTTGTTGGCTTATCGTCGCTCGTGAGAGAGGGCGCGTCTGTTCGACGCTAGACTCGTCATTGAAACCCGACCTACTGTGAGCGCGATTTTTTATTGGACTCGCCAAGCGGAGAGTACGATGACAGCCGGCGATCTCCCCAGAGCAGGGCTAACTCTGCGACGCAAGATTGACCTCACGCGTGATCACGCGCGCGGCGGCGGTAACGAAGGCCGTACGCTGAACATTGTCGTTTACGGAGACTATCTGTGCCCTTTTTGTCGACGCTTGCGCACGGTCCTGGAAGAGTTGCATCTGGAGCTAGGCAACTCACTCGTGTATGTCTTCCGTCATCTCCCGAATGAGCGTGCGCATCCAGGCGCAGGTCTTGCCGCACGTGCTTCCGAAGCTGCCGCAGCGCAAGGACAGTTTTGGCAGATGCACGACTTGCTCTACGAGCAGGAACCGCCGATCAGCACGCCTCAGGTTTTTGCGCTTGCCCAGCATTTGGGGCTCGACGCTGCCCGCTTCAAACAGGATCTGGACGGCGAGGTAACGCGCGCGCGCGTCGAGGAGGACCTGGGGGAAGGCCACAGCAATGGCGTAACTGTCACTCCGACAATCTTCGTCAATAACCAGCGCTATGACGACGCATGGGACTTTCACTCGATACTCGAGGCTCTGCGACGACCATTGGCGGCGCAAGTGCGCATGTCCGCCCGCGCCTTTGCTGATCTGCCCGCATCTGGCGGAGCGACACTGCTGTTGGCGGCAGTTGCAGCTCTGATTTGCGCCAACACTGGAGTCGCGCCCTACTACCGCGCGATGATGAAATCTTCGTTGGCAGTCGGTCTGGCTGGTCGTGGCGTCGACATGGCGCTTGCAGAGTGGTTTTCGCAGGGACTACTTGCGGTCTTCTTTCTTCTCGTTGGCTTGGAGATTCGTCGAGAACTGACATCTGGAGCTCTGACCAACCCGAAAGCTGCCGTTCTGCCTGTTCTTGCGGCCATCGGCGGTGTCATCGTGCCAGCGATCATCTATCTGTCGCTCGCCACGCCCGCCGCGCGCGCGGGCTGGTCGGTGCCGACCGCAACGGACGTGGCGTTCACGATCGGCATACTCGCGTTGCTCGGCCAACGTGTTCCGAGCGCGCTTCGCGTTTTCGTTGCGACACTTGCCGTAGTCGACGACATTCTCTCGGTCCTGACCCTTGCGATCTTCTATCCCCTATCTTTCGTACCTGCGTGGCTGCCTGTTAGCGCGCTCGCGACGTTACTATTGTTGTTGCTCAACCGTTCACGTGTTTATGCTGCCTGGCCATACGTGACCGTGGCTCTGGGGTTGTGGCTAGGACTTCACGCGTCCGGAATTCACGCGTCGCTTGCCGGCGTGATACTCGCCCTGTTCCTGCCCACGCGCCCGGCACCGGCTGCGGGTCCCTTGCTTGGCCAAGCAGCAACTGCGCTTGCAGCGATCGAGAACGCAGAGCGCGACTTTCGATCCGACGGCGCGATCAGCAGCATCCAACAGACACAGATCTGGGAAGCAGCGATCCGCAACCTCACCGCAGCGACGGCACGACTTCTGTCTCCTGCGGATCGAATCGAGCGGGCTGTCGCGCCTTGGAGCGCGTATCTCATCTTGCCTCTGTTTGCCTTCTCCGCCACAGGCGTGGTCCTGTCATTCGAAGTCCAATCGGCAGACGAAATGCGTGTTTTCGCCGGGGTAATTCTTGGCCTTGTTTTCGGTAAACCTATCGGTGTCCTGCTAGCATCGTGGGTTGCGATAAAAACCCGGGTGGGTATCGCGCCGCAAGGTACGACGGTGCGCGCTTTCATCGGCGCGGCGTGCCTTTGTGGCGTCGGCGACACGGTCGCGCTACTGATGTCCGATCAGGCATTTCCTCAAAGCGCGCTTGCGGATGCGGCGAAGCTCAGTGTACTCATGGGATCCATTCTCGCCGCGGCACTTGGATCGATGATTCTCGTTGGCGCTTCCAAACGCGCAGCACATTGAGGGGCCAGTCGCGATCGCTACCTCGATGGCGAAGCCCTAGGCGATACGATCGCCTGCCATCCGTGACCTATCGCCCCACCGTTGCTCAATCTACCGGACTGGCCGAACAGATGCGTATTCCGTCGTTCTGATCAGAGAGTTCGGCAACGTGATCATGTGATCTAGTGCATTGAACAGAGTGTTCCAGCACCGCGCTGGCGTGGAGTTACTCGACACCCGCATGTTCCAATCGAGCTGATCATCACTTCAGAGCGTTGATCAGGTTACCGCCTATCAATTCCACTCTGACCATCTTTGACGCGTCGTTTGCAAATTCGCCAAATGCGCGCCACTGAGCAATAAGCCACCCATCGCGACCAGCGTGGCGTGCAATCCAATTCTGTACTCGTCGACCACAAAAGCGCCGCCCCATAGCAACACCAATCCGGGAAGCAACAGCAACCATGCTCGCGGCTGGCGGTGCCGGCGAGAGCTGGAGCCGATACTCCATAGAGCAAGAACGGTGGCGAACGCGATGAAGCCGCGTTCGAACCTATGGTCGGCTAGGAACCCCAAACCCAACGCTGGCAGCAGCGCAAGCACAAACGGCAGGGCGGCGCAGTGAACGGCGCAAAGGAACGATGCCGTCGCTCCGAGGCGATCGGCCATACGTGGGGCGTGCGCAATGTGGGAGGGAGCAGACATAGGCGTCGTGTGCATGACTTTTGACAGGTCGTTGGTCGCTGGAGGTATGATATATCATAACACTACGATATATCATTGCACCCGCCGTTCTCGCGCTGCGACTCTCGCTTCCCAATGGACACCTGATCATGAAAAGAACATTCCTGACACTGAGCATTGGTATCGCATTGATGAATTCCCTGGCCGCCATTGCCGATCCGGCAGCTGATCCAAAGGGCACGGCCGTCGTCACGCCGGACGGAGGACCGGATCCTGCAGGAACGACACAGACGCTGAATTCCGTCGAGGTCAATGCCGCGCTCGACAAATCCCGCAATCAGCTCTCGCCAGACATCGGTGCGAGCCAATACGTGATCGACCAGCACGCGATTGATCAATTGCCTCTCGGCGACCAAACGCCGCTGAACCAAGTGCTGCTGCAGGCACCCGGTTTGGTGCAGGACTCCTACGGGCAGCTGCACATTCGCGGCGATCACGAAGACATCCAATACCGCATCAACGGCGTGATCATCCCCGAAAGCATTAGCGGCTTCGGGCAGGCGCTGGATACCGACATCATAGAGCGCGTGCAATTGCTGACCGGAGCCCTGCCCGCACAGTATGGCTATCGCACCGCCGGCGTCGTGGACATCACCACCGAAAGCGGCGGACATCGGCATGGCGATGAACCCAGCGACAGTGACTTGATCGGTGGCAAGATCGGCGTGCTGGGCGGCTCATTTGGCACGCTGAATCCGGAGATCTCGCTGCACGGCAGCTCCGATCGGTTCAGCTACTTCTTCACCGGCGAGTTCCTGCGCAGCGACGTGGGAATCGAGAACCCGACCGACTCGCGTAACCCGATCCATGACCATACCGATCAGGTGAAGGGATTCGGTTACCTGTCGTACCTTCTCACGGACCAATCGCGCCTGAGTTTCATGTTTGGCGTGTCGAATAATCGCTTCCAGATCCCGAACAATCCCAATCAGGATCCTGCGTTCGCACTCGATGGCGTAGACAGTTTCGATTCGGCGAAGCTCAATGAGCGTCAACGCGAAGTGACACGCTTCGGTGTTCTGGCGCTGCAAGGCAAGTTCGGCACGACCGACTATCAGCTCTCAGTTGGCCAGCGCTACACCAGCGTCAACTACCGTCCCGATCCGATCGGCGATCTGATTTTCAACGGTATCGCTGGCACGATCGGCCGAAGCAACCGCGCCAATACGTTGCAAGGCGATTTCTCCACGCCATTGGCGGAATCGCACACTCTGCGCTACGGCGTATACGTGAGCGATGAACATCCGGTCAGCAACAGTTCGTCGCTCGTGTTCCCGGCGGACGCCGACGGCAACCAAACCAGTACGACGCCGATCACCATCGTCGACAACGCAGCGCACGTCAACGCACGTACCTACGGTGTGTATGTGCAGGATCAGTGGAACTTCACCGACAAGCTGACGATGAACTACGGGCTACGTGCCGACAAAGTCGATGCGTTCGTCATGGAGAGTCAGCTCAGCCCGCGCGTGGGCTTCGTCTACCAGGCAACGGATTCCACGGCACTGCACGCCGGCTATGCGCGCTACTTCACTCCGCCACCGGCAGAGCTTATTTCGCAGACCGACATTGCCTTGTTCCAAGGCACGACGAACCAGTTGCCGACCAACGTGAATGCGGAAACGCTGTCGGAGCGCTCGCACCATTTCGATGCCGGTGTCTCGCAGAAGATCGGCAGCCTGACACTGGGGCTGGACGCTTACTACCGTAGGGTGCACAACCTGCTCGATGAGGGTCAGTTCGGTGCGGCGCTCATTTTCTCGCCATTCAACTACAACCACGGACGCGTACGCGGCCTGGAGTTCACGTCCAACTACACCAGCGGAAATCTGAGCGCCTATTTGAACGTCTCCACCAGTCGAGCCATGGGCAAGGAGGTCGTGACTGGGCAATACAATTTCGCGCAAGACGAGTTGGACTATATCGCCTCGCATTGGGTGCATCTTGATCACGACCAGCGTCTGACCGGCAGCGGCGGCGTCAGCTACGATCTCAACGGCACGAAGCTCGGCGCGGATTTCCTCTACGGATCAGGCCTGCGTGCCGACTTCGCGAACTCCGCGCACCTGCCGGACTACTGGCAAGTCAATCTCTCGGCAAATCGCGACGTCAACGTGCCGCAGCTCGGCAAGATCAATGTGCGTCTCGCGCTCATCAACGTGACCGATGAAGTCTATGAAATCCGCGACGGCTCCGGCATTGGCGTGGGAGCGCCGCAGTTCGGGCCGCGGCGCGGCGCTTACGTCGGGTTCACTAAGTCGTTCTGACTGTGATGTCAGATGGAGCGGGGCCGTGCGCAGTCAAACACTCATGACGCGATCCTGATCGCGGCGGCACGGCATCTGTCGGAACGTGGTGCACAGCTCACGCCAATCCGACGTGCCGTGCTTCGCCTGCTATGCAGCGAGTCAAAGGCAGTAGGTGCCTACGATCTGGTTTTCCGGTATCAACAGGAAATTGGGAAACGCGTGGCGCCGAACACGATTTACCGGGCACTCGACTTCCTGCAACGGTATGGGTTGGCAGCACACCTGTCAAAGCAGCGCTGCTATGTCGCCACTGCGTCTCTGGTGCAGAGGCAGGCTACGATCTTTTTCATCTGCACAAGCTGCGGAAAGTTCACTGAGTGCAACGAGGTTGGCGTCGAGCGCTCGGTGCAAAGCATTGCCGACAGTATCGGATTTGTTGTTGCCAATTGCGCCCTCGAGGTCGAGGGCAAGTGCGTGCGGTGTGCGCCAACCTCATCGAAGAAATCATCGCGTCGGAAACCTTCATCGAAGTTTCCCATGCCCAGGGCATAGCTCCCAGTGCGAACGCGCACGTTGCCGGACTGGTTGCATACGTTGTCAAATTCGGCGGTCACGCTGCCGAACTGGTTGAGCACGTCACCAAACTCGCCGATCATGTTGCCCGAACTTGTCGTTCAGGATCTCCGGATCGGTTGGTCACGTTCTATCGGATTGACTAATCACGTGCACCCGGAATATGCAACAGACATTGATGGACGCCAGGGAGCTGATCAACACTTTGGTGCAATCGACGAGGCGACCGCTGTCTGGTGTCATTTCAATCGCCGGGTGATCGCGCCGTGTTGCGCCGCTGTCTCACCGCAGACCATCGTATTTGCAGACAGTGGAGAATCGCCCATGGCGAAGAAGTCAAATCGTAAAGAAGAACTTTCCTCGCGACGCAATGCGCCACTCGTTACTCCGACCGATCTCAGCGGTCAAGCGACGACGGACATCAGTGCGGGCATGAACGCAATTCTGGCCGACGTGTTCGCCCTCTACCTGAAAACAAAGAACTTTCACTGGCACGTGAGCGGATCGCATTTTCGCGACTATCATCTGCTATTGGATGAGCAGGCGGACCAACTCTATGCGATGACAGATCCCATCGCAGAGCGGGTCCGAAAGATTGGTGGTATGACGCTGCGCTCGATTGGCCACATCGCGCGAATCCAACGCGTAGAGGACAACGATGCGGAGTACGTCGACCCGCTCGACATGCTTGCCGAACTTCGTGAAGATAACAAGGCGCTTGCTCAGCGCCTGCGCGAGATGCACGACATGGTGAATGAGCATCGCGATATCGCAACGGCGAGCTTGATCGAAGGCTGGATCGACGAATCCGAGCGACGTACCTGGTTCTTGTTTGAGTCGAGTAGGCGTGGACCTTAGCGCTCAGGGAGCGAGACGGGAGTCATTCGATACCTGACCTTGCATTCGAATTCGACGGCCGACGCGGATATCATCTAAACCTTGCCTCGAAAGACCCATCGGATTGCTCAGAGGAGTCGATATGTCTGCCAAGCCTCTCAATATTCCGGGTCGGGGCCACCCGATCACAATTGAAAGGAATCCTCTTCGCGTTCGAGTGATCGTCGCCGGCAGAACGATTGCCAATACCACGGATGCGTTGACACTGCGTGCGGCAAACTATCCTCCGGTTCAGTACGTTCCGCGCAAGGATGTCGAAATGAGCCTGCTCAGGCGCTCTGATCACACGTCGTACTGTCCGTACAAGGGCGAAGCCTCCTACTACAACGTCATGCTGGGCGATGAGCGATCAGTCAACGCGATCTGGACTTATGAAACACCCTATCCGTCCGTCGTGGCAATCAAGGATCACGTCGCGTTCTACCCGGAGCGTGTCGACAGCATCTGAATCGCGCAACTGACCGCGGGCGAAAGCGATGCTCGATATCCACGCTGTACGAAGCGAGTTTCCGGCACTGACGCGAAGAAGCGGCGGTTCGAACCGCGTGTATCTCGACAATGCGGCAACGACGCTTCAGCCGCGCGCCGTGATCACAGCAGTCTCCGATTTTTATAGACACGGACATTCAGCCGCCGAGGCTTCCAAGCTTTACGCCGATGCGCGTGCCCGCATCGCGCGTGTTGTAGGCGCGTCGAATCCCGGATGCGTCGTTTTCTGTGCCAGCGCTACGCATGCCATCCACCTTGTCGCTGAGAGCTGGGGCAACGCAAATATCTGCGTCGGCGATGAAATCGTGATCTCGTCGGCCGAGCACGTCGCGAACCTTGCGTGCTGGCAAAGCCTAGTACGCCGTCGCGGCGCGGTCCTACGCGTGATCCCGATCGACGCAGACGGCACCCTTCCCGCCGATTCCCTGCGGAAAGCGCTGTCGAAGCGGACGAAGCTCGTCGCGATCACCCATGTCTCGAACGTATCGGGTGCGGCTTTCCCCGTACGCGAGATCGTCGCCGCCGCTCATGCCATTGGTGCATACGTTCTGATTGATGGCGCGCAGGCGGTTGCTCACATTCCCGTCCAATTCGACGAGCTCGGCGCTGATTTCTATGTGTTCTCCGGTCACAAGGCGTTTGCACCGCCGGGAATCGGCGTGTTACTTAGCAATTCCCTAGGCGCAATGTCCCCCGTTCTTCTTGGCACAAACGCGTTCGATGCGTTTACTCTGCAGGATCAGGTTTTTGCGCCGGCCCCCGGCCGGTTCGAAGGCGGCACGGTAAACATCGCAGGCGCATTGGCATTGGCAGAAGCACTTGAATTCACCGAACGACTCGGCTGGGGCGAGATTGCCGATCACGAACGTCGTCTGTGCGCCCGGCTCGACATGAATTTGGCACCCATCGAAGGCGTTACGGTTCTCGGGCAGAATAGTGCGGCGATCGGTATTCGTTCGCTTGCCGTCGATGGCCGCAGCCTCGTGGATATTGAGCGACAGTTGCATGATCGTTCGATCGGCGTTCGCGCCGGTCATTTGTCCGCACAAACGTTGCTGCACCAGTTCGGCGTCGACAGCGCGTTGCGCGCGTCCATCGCAATCTACAATGATCTTGACGACATTGATCGGTTCGGAGCGGCGTTGGCGAAGGTCGTGCGCAGGAATCCATGACATTGTTACCCTTCGTATCCGTTGCGGGGTAGCCTCGATGACCGCTTTCGTCGAATTCGAGCGAGTCGCTTACCGCGTCAATGGACTGGATGTCCTTCGCGGCATCGACTTGAGTCTCGATAGCAACGAAACGCTGGTGCTGCTCGGGCGCAGCGGCTCGGGCAAGACGACGCTGCTCAAGACGGTGAATGGATTGCTGTTGCCGTCGTCAGGCGAGGTGCGATTCGAAAATCGACGCGTGGCGGAGTGGGATCCGATTCGCCTGCGCCGTCGCATCGGTTATGTGTTCCAAGACGGAGGGTTGTTTCCCCACATCACCGTCGCGCGCAACGTCGGACTCGTGCCTGAGCTCGAAGCATGGCCGACGCAGAAGATCCGCGCTCGCGTCGACGAGTTGCTCGGCGCCGTCGGACTGGCGCCCGGCGTGTACGCGTCGCGGTATCCACGGCAGCTGTCCGGCGGCGAGAAACAACGCGTCGGTATTGCCCGCGCACTTGCGGCGGATCCGCCGCTGCTATTGCTCGACGAGCCATTCGCCGCACTCGATCCGGTGACTCGATTCGACATGCAGCAGCATTTCCTGACGCTGTGCAAGGATTTCGGCAAAGCTGTGTTGTTCGTGACGCACGACCTGCGTGAAGCCCTGCTGCTGGGCTCGCGCATTGCGCTACTGCATGAAGGCCAGGTCGAATGGGTCGGCAAACGCAGCCGGTTCTTGAGCGCCACATCGCCGCATGCACGTATATTTCTGCGCACACTCGAACTCGAGCCACCGCGATGAACACGTTCACGCTCGAAATCCTGAAAGCATCCGTCGAGCATATCGTGCTGGTCGGGACAGCCGTAGCCGCTGCGGTCGTGGTCGGAGCGCCAGCATCCATTGCACTCACACGCCATGTCCGAACCCGACGCTGGGTACTAGGCGTCGTCAATGTGATCCAGACGATTCCCAGCCTGGCCCTATTCGGCGTGTTGCTGCCGATCCCCCTGATCGGCGGCATCGGCAAGCGCACGGCGATCATCGTTCTGGCGCTCTACGCTCTACTGCCAGTCATGCGCAATATGGTCGTCGGCATCCTCGGAGTGGAGGCGAGCATTCGCGAGTCGGCCCTTGCAATGGGCATGACTCGACAACAGATACTTTGGCGTGTGGAGATTCCGCTGGCGCTGCCAACAATCCTGGCCGGTTTGCGTATTGCAATCGTATCGACCGTCGGAACCGCCACAGTCGCTGCCGCTATCGGTGGCGGCGGACTCGGCACTTTCATTTTTCGTGGAATCGCGACGGCGGACTTGACGACTGTGCTCGCCGGCGCCCTCCCTGCTGCAGTGATGGCGATCATCACCGACGAGGTGCTTGAATGGGCAGAGCGGCATTATTCGGTCTGATCGTTGCGCTTGCAGCCTGTTCGTCATCCAAGCCGACAATCATAGTCGGTTCGAAGAATTTCACTGAACAGGTAATCCTCGGCGAGATCATCGCTGCGCAAATCGAGCGGCGCCTGCACATCGAGGTCGATCGCAGATTGAACCTCGGCGGCACGTTACTCGCACATGAAGCGCTGAAGAGCGGATCCATCGATCTGTATCCCGAATACACCGGCACTGCACTGACCCAGATATTGCAACTGCCGATCGAGAAGGACCCGAAGCAAGTCTTGGAAAAAGTGCAACACGGCTATCGCGCAGCGCACGTGCAATGGCTCGCGCCGCTAGGATTCAATGACACGTTCGCGATGGTGATGCTTGCCAAGACTGCACAGGAAAATCACGTACGCACGCTTAGCGACGCGGCAACGCATCCGTGGCGGCTTGGGGTCGGCTACGAATTCACGCAACGACCCGACGGCTTGACCGGGCTGATACGAACGTATGGGTTGAAGATCGATGGCGAGCCCGTGACAATGGATCTGGGCCTGCTGTATGCCGCCCTGAAGACCGATCGCGTCGATCTCGCTGCAGCGAACGCGACCGATGGCATGCTCGGGCATCCGGAGTTCCTCGCGTTGGCGGATGATCGTCACTATTTTCCACCGTACGAGTGCGCGATAGCCGTACGTGACGAAACGTTGGAGCGCTTCCCTGGTTTGCAGGCGGCGCTCGCTGAACTGTCTGGCCGCATCGACGACGCGGCAATGCGGCGTATGAACGAGGCGGTCGACGTCAATCATAGAGCGCCAGCGGATGTCGCGCACGCCTTCCTGGAGACCTGGCAATGAGTTCCGAGCCCACGCACTTCGACGCGATCATCCTCGGCGCGGGCCAAGCCGGGCCGCCGCTTGCGGTAGATTTGGCGACAGCCGGACAGAACGTTGTACTGATTGAGCGCAAGGATTTCGGTGGCACGTGCGTCAACACCGGCTGCATCCCGACCAAGACTTTGCTCGCGAATGCTCGTGTCGCACACATGGCGCGCCGCGGCGGTGACTACGGCGTTTCGACCGGCAACATCGCGGTCGACATGAAGAAGGTGAAAGAGCGCAAGGACGAAGTGTCGGAGGCGTCGCGCGCGCGAGTCGAGGCTATGTTGCGTTCGACCAAGAATTGTACCGTCCTCACAGGACATGCACGGTTCGTTGCCGACCGAGAGATCGAACTCGACGGCAAACGTCTCGTGGCGGACAAGATCTTCATCAATGTGGGTGGTCGCGCGGCGATCCCCCAGATCGACGGCCTCGATTCAATTGCGTACCTCACCAATTCCTCGATGATGGCTGTCGATTTCCTGCCGCGCCATCTTGTGATCATTGGCGGCAGCTACATCGCGATCGAGTTTGCACAGATGTACCGCCGCTTCGGCAGTCACGTGACTATCCTGGAGCGCGGTGCGCGGTTGATCGTCCGCGAGGACGAAGGCGTTTCGGATGCGATGCGGGAATTGCTTGAGGCCGAAGGTATCGACGTCAAGGTCAACGTGACACAGATCGCAATCGAGCGGTCCAGCGACGGCGCATGCGTTCGCATCACGTCCGCCAGCACGACATCCGAACTCGATGCATCGCACGTTCTTGTGGCGACTGGCAGAACGCCCAACACGGACGACCTCGGCCTCGAAAGCACGTCGATCAAACGTGATGACAAAGGCTTCGTCGTCGTCGACGACACGCTGCAGACAAACGTTTCCGGAGTCTGGGCACTCGGCGATTGCAACGGCCGCGGCGCGTTTACACATACTTCGTACAACGACTACGAGATCGTCGCGGCGAATCTATTGGGCAAGGAATCGCGGCGCGTAACCGATCGCATCGTGACGTACGCGATCTTTACCGATCCACCGCTGGCGCGCGTCGGCATGACCGAAGCGGAAGTCCGCGAATCGACGAAGCGCGCACTGGTCTGCGTTCAGCCGATGTCCCGCGTGGGACGCGCGCACGAACGTGGTGAAACGCGCGGTTTCATGAAGGTGTTCGTCGATGCGGATACGAAACTGATTCTCGGCGCGTGTTTTTTTGGTATCGAGGCCGACGAAGCCATTCATTGTGTTACCGACATCATGTACGCACAAAAACCGTACACGACGATCACGCACGCCGTGCATATCCATCCGACGGTCTCGGAACTGGTTCCCACCGTATTCGAACACCTAAAGCCGTTGAAGTAAGCGTGATGCTCAGTGCGACCAGTCAGCGTTCACAGCTTTTGCAGCGGCTACACGATGCGCGCGCGCAGACCGATGCGCTGTTCAGCATCGTCAAGCCCGAATTTCTCTTCGAGCGCCCGATTTCCGAACGCCATCGGCTCGCGTTTTACATCGGGCACCTTGAATCGTTCGACTGGAATCTATTGAGCACTTCGCTGGGTCTTTCCAGCGATCGAGAAATCTTTGACAAGCTGTTCGCATTCGGCATCGATCCCGTCGATGGTGCGTTGCCGACCGATCAGCCGGCAGATTGGCCACCGCTGGAAGCGTTCTTCCGATATCGCGATCAGGCTCGCGCCGAACTGGACGCGACACTGCATCGAAATGACGGCGAGATGAGGCGGATCGATCAACTCCTCAACGTCGCCATCGAGCATCGGCAGATGCACGCCGAAACGCTGTCGTATCTGCTGCATCAAATGCCGTTTCACAGCAAACGTGGGTCGACGATGCGCAGGCAGCGTCCACTGCGTGCGCCGCCTGTGCCGGAAGCCGTTCGCGTGCCGGCAGGCGTGGCGAATCTTGGTCAGAGCGCCTCGTCCGGGGAATTCGGCTGGGACAACGAATTCGCGGCACACGCCGTCAACGTGCCCGCATTCCTCATCGACAAATTCAAGGTAACGAACGCGCAGTATCTTGCGTTCGTCAACGATGGCGGCTACGCGCGACGTGAATTCTGGAACGATGAGAGCTGGACGTGGAAGGCGTCGCATGCGGTTGAACATCCTGCGTTTTGGTTACAGCAGAACAGAGCATGGGTTTGGCGGTCGATGTTCGATGCGATTGCGCTGCCGTTGGACTGGCCGGTGTACGTCAGTCACGCTGAAGCAAGCGCCTATGCGTGCTGGACCAAGCGGACGCTGCCGAGCGAAGCGCAGTGGCAGCGTGCCGCGTTCGGCGCGAAGGATATTGCCGCTATTGACGACGTCACTGGCGTTGCACTGCGTTTCGATCCGCTCGCCGTCGACGATCCTGAGTTGGTCATGTCCGGCCCATTTCCGGTTGTTGGCATGCGACGCAACGGCTGGGAATGGACGTCGACGGTATTCGGACCGTTCGCCGGCTTTCATGGATTCGATTTCTATCCGGGCTATTCCGAACCATTTTTTGATGGCAAGCATTTTGTCTTGAAGGGAGGCAGCGTGCGCACTGCGGCATCGATGCTGCGTCCGAGTTTCCGCAATTGGTTCCAGCCACATTACCCGTACGTCTACGCAGGCTTCCGCTGCGTCGATGGGTGAAGGAGAAGACGATCATGACGATTCTTACGGTCCCCGGCATTTCCGCCCAGAAGCAATTCGCCGACGATGTACGCGCCGGATTGGGCCGTGTAGGCCAGAAGGAGCTGCCGTCCAAATATCTTTACGACGCCTTGGGTTCGGCGCTATTCGATGCGATCACGTTGCTGCCGGAATATGGGCTCACGCGAGCGGACGAGCGGCTTCTTCAACGCCATGCGCGCGACATCGCAAAATACATTCCCGACAGGACAATGGTCTCCGAACTCGGCAGCGGTAGCGGTCGCAAGACGCGATCGATTCTCGATGCCCTGCGCATGCGCGGACCTCTGTCCTACTATCCTATCGAGATCTCGTCGGCTGCACTCGCGAGTTGTGAAATGGAGCTGCGCGATATCGAGTCGATCAGTATCGTCGGCGTGGAGAGTGAATATTTGGCGGGTCTTGCAGAAGTTGCGGGGCGGCGCGATGCTGACGTGCATCTGTTTGTTCTCTTCCTCGGCAGCACGATTGGCAATTTCGATGCGGGTGCGGACGCACGATTCTTACGCGAAGTCCGACAGACGCTGCGCGCCGGCGATTCTCTGTTGCTCGGCACGGACCTGATCAAACCCTGCGATCAGCTGATCGACGCGTACAATGATCCACGTGGCGTGACCGCAGCATTCAATCTCAATCTGCTCGGTCGCATCAATGGCGAACTGCATGCCGATTTCAACCTACGCGCGTTCGAGCATCACGCCCGGTTCAACGAGACGACTCAAAGCATCGAGATGCATCTGCGCTCGAGGCGTGGACAGTCGGTGAGGATTCAGGATTGCGATTTGACGGTCGAATTCGCCGCTGGCGAAACGATCTGGACGGAAAGCAGCCATAAGTACACGCCGCAGGGCGTCGCCGAGCTCGCAGACATTTCTGGATTCGCAATGGTGGCGCAATGGGTCGACGAGAAATGGCCCTTCGCCAACTCACTGTTCGTCGCCGCGTGAGAGTCTTTCACGAGTAAATGGCGGACGCTCACGAAACTCGAAGTTCCCGCACGCCCTTGCCAAGCTTTCGACGCAGCAACGCACGCAGCGTGACTCCGTCCGCGTAGCCAACCATCCCAGCGATGCGGTCTACGCCGTGCTTGCTGGTCTTGAGCAAGTGCAGTGCGCGTTCGATCCGCAAGTCCTGGAAGAAGGCAAGTGGCGTCTTACCCAACACACTGTGCATCCGGCGCGCCAAGGTCCGCTTGCTGGTGGCCAACGCTTTCGCGGCCTGCTCGAGCGAGAAGCCTTTGGACAGGCGCCCGCGCGCCCAGCGCTCGAATTGCCGGATCAGCGGATCGACATGAGCCAGATGGTCTGGGATCGAGTAGATCGATTGCGAAGTGCGCTCGTCCGCCACCAGATACTTTGCGGTGAGGTTTGCCAGTTCCGGACTGGCGCGCCGGATCAGGGCCAGAGCCAAGTCGAGGTGGCTCAGCGCCGCGCCGGCGGTCACGACGGCGTTGGATTGCACGATGATGCGCGACTCGTCCAGCCGAACCCACGGGTAGCGCTGCCGGAACATCGGCGACAGCCACCACGTGGTGGTGGCCTCCTCGCCGTCAAGCAGACCCGACTCCGCTAGCACGAAGGTACCAACACACGCTGTTGCGGTCAGCGCGCCGCGCCGAGACCATTTGTGCAGCATCGCGCCGGCTTCGGAAACCTCGCTGCCAGCCAGTATCCGCACCAGTGGCTCCGGCATCATCTCCAGTAGGGCGGGCATTATCACCACGTCCGGTGTCTCTGCGCGCGCCGCAGAGGTCACAGGCACGCTTAGGCCATGTCCCGTGGTGACGCTCTTGCGCAACCCCACCACTTTCACCTTAAAGCGCGGCGAGGACATGCCGACCATCTCTGCCAGCGCATTGGCAGTGCCGAAAGCGTCGAGCACCGCGGACAGACCGGTGTCGAATACGCCGTTGAGAACCAGGACGTGGATACGCATGGCAACGATGCTATCAAACTTGGCAATCTTGCCGCTACGGTGAGGACCGCTGAAGGCCTATTCTCCATGCACTGACCCACCCAACCCCCGAACGAACCACGATTTCTCACTCTCTTGCGTCCGCGCAAATGTAATTTCCGATACCAACGTTCAATTGTTTCGCGACCGCAACTTCTGATGTGATCGCGTGCAGCCTAACTGGTAGCCCGCAACAAAAACCGAGGAATACTGTGATGACGATTTCTAAAGTGGCCGGCTCTCGTGCAAGGCGCCTGCTCAAGGCGTTGATGTGTGGATTACCTCTACTGGCTTCCGCAACAGCCCCCGCAGCAGACAACCCACCCCTCCCGACGCAAATCGTCGATTTGGCGAACAAAGTGGACGGCGTGCATCCTGGGTTTCGCGCCTTTCATGCGAAAGGCGTTGTGGTGGAAGGCAGCTTCAAAGCCTCGACCGAAGCCGCCAAGCTCAGCAGCGCAACGCTATTCAACGGCCGCACAATTCCAGTGACAGCGCGCTTCTCTGATGGCAGCGGGATGCCGACTGTTCCCGATGGCTCGCCCGCGATGCCGCGTGGCATCTCCATCAAATATCACCTATCCAGCGGAAGCGACACCGATATGGTGACCAACTCATTCAAGTTCTTCCCGGTCGCGACCGGAGAGGACTTTCGTGATCTGCTGCAGGCCATCGTCGCGAGCCCACCCGACGCCCCACACCCGAATAAGGTGGAGCAGTTCTTTGGCAGCCATCCGAATGCGCCGAAGGCAATCGGTTCGCTCCCTATTCCGGACAGCTTTGCCGATGAGGAGTATCACGGCATCGACGCTTTCATCTTCGTCAACAAGAGCGGCCAACGGCAGGCGGTGCGCTATCTGATCGTGCCGGAAAAGCTGGTGCACATTACGCCCGAAGAGGCGGCCAAGCAGCCACCGGATTTTCTGTTCGACGATCTGGCCAAGCGGATCGCGCAGAAGCCGCTGGTTTTTCATGTGAAGGCGCAATTGGCCGAGCCCGGCGATCAGACCAAGGATGCGAGCGAACCTTGGCCTGATGACCGCAAGGTCGTCGATCTCGGCGTGCTAACACTGAAGAAGGTAGTGCCCAACAGCTTGGAGGTGCAGAAGAAGCTGCTATTCCTTCCCACGAACCTTACCGCCGGTATCGAGCTCTCGGACGACCCGTTGCCGAGCGTGCGCTCTGCCGCCTATGGCGTCTCGTTCGGCAGGCGCCAGTAGGCAGCTGCTGTCAAAGGGCGAGCGACGTGATCGGCGAAGCTCTCCGCAAAACCGCAATTGATCACCCCGGATTAAAAAAGGCAAATCACATGAACCAGCAGAAGTCTGACTCGAGCGTGTCGAAAGTTGCAATGAACGTCGAGGTTCACGTCATTCCCGTATCGGATGTCGAACGATCCAAGGCGTTCTACCAGCGCTTGGGTTGGAGGCTCGATGAGGATGTCGCGCCGGCAAAGAACGTTCGCGTCGTTCAGTTCACACCCCCGGGCTCGGGTTGCTCGGTCAACTTCGGCACCGGAATAATCGCATCGGCCCCGGGGACGTCCGTAGGCGCGCTTGTTGTCTCCGACATCAAAGCGGCGCATGAGGAAGTCACCCGCCGCGGCATCAGCGCGAGCGACATGTGGCACGGCGCCCCGTTCCCACTGGAAGCACGCCTTCCCGGCCCGGATCCCAAGCGCACGAGCTATGGATCGTTCTTCGCCTTCGCCGATCCCGATGGCAATGCGTGGCTGGTCCAAGAGATCACAACGCGACGCCCCGGCCGCTGATACCACATCTGCATCGCAGGTAGGAACTTGTATGAACGAGAAAAATATAAGAGCGGCTGCAGCGAGTAATTCCGAAGGCCACATCAGCCGTCGCGATGCGCTCAAGCTCGGCGCCGCGGCGATGGCAGCATCGCTCCTGCCGCAGACATCTCAAAGTCGACCACTTGGTGAATCTTCACAGTCACAGTCCAAGCATGCCGAGAACAAGGAAAAGCTCATGAGCAGCTACATCAAAGTTGGCCAGGAAAACTCAACGCCTATCGAACTCTATTACGAGGACCATGGCTCCGGATCGCCAGTTGTCCTCATTCACGGATGGCCGCTGAATGGCGCGTCGTGGGAGAAGCAGACGGCGGCACTCTTGGCTGCCGGTCATCGTGTCATCACGTATGACCGCAGAGGTTTCGGCAAATCCAGTCAGCCCACTGTGGGCTACAACTACGACACGTTTGCGGCCGATCTCGACGCCGTGCTGACCACCCTGAATCTCACGGATGTTTCTCTCGTCGGCTTCTCGATGGGCACAGGCGAAGTCACGCGGTATATCGGCAAGTACGGCACCAAGCGGGTGCGCAAGGCTGTACTCATTGGCACCTTGGGTCCGTATCTGGTGAAGACCGCCGACAACCCAGAAGGTATCGACCGGAGTGTCTTCGACGGCATTAAGGCAGGCATTCGGGCCGATCGGCCGGCCTTTCTGATGGATTTCCTGCACAACTTCTACAACTTCGATGTTACGGGAGGCAAGCTCGTGAGCGAGCGCGTACTTGACGCTAACTGGAACGTGGCCGTCGGCGCATCTGCGACTGGCACCGTAACTTGCGTCGATTCCTGGATTGAGGACTTCCGTGCGGACATCGCACGCAATACCGTACCGACGCTGATTCTGCACGGTGACGCCGACCGCATCCTGCCGGGAGATGCGTCATCCAGAAGGCAGGCGAAGATGATCAAGGACGTCAAGTTCGTGGAGCTCAAGGGCGGCCCCCACGGTGTGCTGTGGACTCATGCGGAGCAGATCAACGCCGAGCTGGTGAAGTTCCTAGCGTAGGGCTGCGTTCTGTTTGGAACTAGCGACTCTTCGCGCGAATGACCTCTTGCAGAACGTCGCGCCCGTCTCCGTCCCCTAAGGAAGTCGAGTAATGTCCGCAATCATTTCATCTGCGTTTTTCTGCTTTGTGCGCCGAGTCGCGGCTGGCCTTGCCGTTAGCCTCGTGCTGAGTGTCCTTTCGGCGCACGCCGCACTCACGCCCTTCCCAGCCGACTTCCGCAGTTCGCAGGTAGTGAACGCCGACGCCACGATCAACGTCCGTGTCGGCGGTCACGGGCCCGCGGTCGTGCTGATCCACGGCTTCGGCTTCACCGGCGACATGTGGTCGCCGATGGCCGCCGAACTCGCGAAGGACCACACCGTCGTCGTGCCCGACCTGCGCGGCATGGGCCTGTCCTCGCACCCCGCCGGTGGCTATGACAAGTGGACGCAAGCCAGCGATATCCACGCCGTGCTCGACAAACTCGGCATCGACCGCGCCGACATCGTAGGCCACGACATCGGCGTGATGGTTGCGTATGCCTATGCGGCGCGCTATCCGGACAAGACAAGCCGACTGGTCGTGATTGACTCGCCCGTGCCCGGCATCCCGCCGTGGGACAAGATCGTGCGCATGCCTGCGTTGTGGCACTTCAACTTCGGCGGCCCGAATGCCGAGCGCCTGGTCGCCGGCCGCGAGCGCATCTACCTCGACCGCTTCTGGAACGAGTTCGCCGGCGACCCGTCGAAAATCGACGAGGCGACCCGCCGCCACTACGCCGCGATCTATGCCAAGCCCGGCGCGATGCGTTCCGCGTTCGCCCAGTTCCTCGCGATCGACCAGAAAGACGATGCCGATAACCTCAAGGCGATGGACACGAAGCTGACGATGCCGGTGCTCGCTGTTGGCGCCGAGAAGGCGTTCGGCGCGAACGTGGCGATCCAAATGCGCAACGCGGCGACGAACGTGCAGGAAGTCATCGTGCCGAACGCCGGCCACTGGCTGATGGACGAAGCGCCTGCAGCGACGATCGCCGCGGTGAAAGACTTCCTCGCAGCGCCCTGAATCCGCGAGGCCGGCGCTCGCCCCGCACGAACCCGTAGCAGAGCATTCGAAGTGGAACAGTTATCCACAATCTTAAGAACGCAACACTACACCAGCCAATCTCCCTAAGGAGCCGTCCATGTCCCGCACTATTGTTCGCCGCGACTTTCTAAAGTGTGCGCTTGCATCTGCCGCAGCAATTCCAGCGCTAAGGATGGCAGATGCGATGGCCACTGATGTGACGCCCCTGGATCCGACTGATCCTGTCGCGCAATCGCTCGGCTTCGTCTCGGATGCATCGAAAGTTGTCGCGAGTGCGAACCCCACGTTCAAGTCGGGTCAACACTGCGGTGCGTGCATGCAATACCGGGGCAAACCATCCGACGCAACGTCCGCCTGCAGCATTTTCGGGGGTCACTCGGTCCCATCCGGCGGCTGGTGCAGAGCATTCGTGCAGCGTTCCTGACTGTCCGTTGATCGGACGCCTCAGGTTTCTACGCCGCCCGCCAACAGGCAAAGCCCGATTCGAGAAACGCCCGCCGTACTACACCGGCACGCTCACCAAATAACACCTTGGCGCCACGCACCAGGAGTCACGCGCTATGTTGAGGGACAAGAGACCGTTGGCGATCGCCCTAACGGCAGTAGGCCTATTGATCTCGGCTGCGGCTATCGCCGACGACTCCGCACTCGTGACCGAGATCGTGGAGACCTTCTATAAGATCTATGGAACTCACCCGGGCTTCCGCGTCAACCATGCTAAAGGCGTAGTTGCAGAAGGCAGCTTTGTCGCCGCGCCTGCGGCGGCGACGCTGAGCCGCGCGGCGCTGTTCGACGGCAGCAAGATTCCTGTGACTGTGCGGTTTTCCAACGACGGCGGCATTCCAACCGTATCCGACGGCGCCCCCAGCAATCCCAAGGGCATGGCCATCAAGTTCCACATGCCTGACGGCGCCGAGGTGGACATGGTGATTCTAGCGATCAAGTTCTTCCCGGTGGCCACCGGCGAGGAGTTTCGCGATCTCCTGGTAGCCATCAGCGAGAGTCCTCCAAATGCACCCAGGCCGACGAAGCTAGATCAGTTCACCGCCAGCCACCCGAAATTCCCGGCATCCTTCGGCTCCGCGCCCACGCCGGACAGTTTTGCGCACCAGGAATACCACGGGATCGACGCCTTCATCTTCGTCGATAGGGCCGGACACAGGCAGGCGGTGCGCTACCTCATGACCCCGGAAAAGGAGGTGGGTCTGACTGCCGAGCAGGCCGCCATCAAACCGTCCAATTTTCTGGTCGATGATTTGCCGCAGCGCATCGCGAAGAAGCCGGTCGTGTTCCATCTCAAGGTGCAGCTTGCCGCTCCAGGAGACCAAACCAAGGATCCAAGTCAGCCCTGGCCCGACGATCGAAAGGTGGTCGAACTGGGCGTGCTCACGCTCGATAAGCCCGTTGCCGACACACTAGAGGCGCAGAAAAAAATACTGTTCCTTCCCAACCACCTCACCGATGGAATCGAGATTTCAGATGACAGACTTCCGGTCATTAGGTCCGAGGTCTATGCGCTGGCATTCGCGCGGCGCGCTAGGTAACCGCGCGGCGCGATCTAAGTGCTGCAATGAAGAACCTTTCGCGGAAGGTAGGATCAGATGCAAAGTTTCAAATTGATTTATTTTCTCAGAGCGCTTACACGGCGCTGTGCTTTTGAATGGAGTCTTACGATGTTTCCCTTACGCAGTCGGTTGCAAACCCGCGTATGGTCTGCAGGGCGCAGGTGGGCTGCAGTGTTAGTGCTGATGGTCGGGGCGGCGCACGCTGTACCTGCACGGTCCGCCACCGGATGCGCGGATGGAGACACCAGCATTACCCTGTCACCGGGTTTCTGCGCGACCATCTTTGCCGACAAGCTCGGTCATGCGCGACACCTTGTTGTTTCACCCGCAGGCGTCGTGTATGTCAACACGTGGAGCGGTGTTTATTACAACGCAGATCCGATCCCGGCCGGAGGCTTCCTCGTCGCATTGCAGGACACCAAGAGCACAGGCAAGGCGGATGTAGTGAAGCGATTTGGCGAAGGCGAAATCCACGGCGCGGCAGGTGGCACGGGCATCGCGTTGTATAAAGGCGCGCTATACGCCGAAGTGAACGACCGCATTATGCGGTACGCCATAGCGACGGACGAGATCGCTCCCTCGGGCAATGGCGAGGTCATCGTCTCCGGACTTCCGATCACGGGCGATCACCCCATGCATCCGTTCATCATCGATGCGAAGGGCAACTTGTTCGTCGATTTGGGATCCGCGACCAATGCGTGCGAGGAGAAAAATCGCGTACCCAACTCGCCGGGGCGGACGCCGTGCACAGAGAAAGAAACCCGGGGCGGCACGTGGCGATACGATGCCAACAAAACCAATCAGGTGTTCTCGGCCGCCGAGCGCTACGCGAGCGGTATCCGCAATGGCGAAGGCTTTGCGATCGACGCTGAGGGCCGACTCTTTGTCACGCAACATGGCCGCGATCAACTCTCCGAAGATTGGCCAAGGTATTACTCGCCGAAGAGCGGACCGAATCTTCCGGCCGAAGAAATTGTTCTGCTCGAAAGCGGTCACGACTACGGTTGGCCTGAGTGCTATTTCGACGGCGACCAGAGGAAGCTGGTGCTGGGACCCGAATACGGTGGTGATGGCGGCAAGAAGATCGGTGTCTGCGCGTCACGAACACCGCCTGTCGCATTCTTTCCTGCGCATTGGGCGCCTAACGATCTTCTGATCGCATCGAATGCAGCATTGCCTGCCGTTTATCGGAACGGAGCATTCGTCGCCTTTCACGGCTCATGGAATCGCGCACCCGCACCACAGGATGGCTACAACGTGGTTTTTCAACCTATGAAAAATGGTAGGGCTTCGGGTCCGTTCATTGTGTTCGCAGACGGATTCGCAGGCGCGGTCAAAGAGCCGGGCCGGGCGGCTTTTCGGCCCTCCGGCCTGGCAGAGGGGCCGGACGGCGCGCTCTACATTGCGGATGACTGGCATGGCAGAATCTGGCGTGTGACATACCACGGCGACGCCAACCCAACCTTGGCTTCAGCGCCGGTCGCGCGGGCAGAAGCGAAATCCTCTGTCGCGGCGACTCCACCCGAAGGCGTACATCCGAATGCCGCACGCGAGGATGTTGCCTCATTACCGACGCCGGCGGACGCCACGAAAGCGCAAGTGGCACTCGGAGCGCGCATCTTTCACGGTGAAGTCAGCAGCGGGACTTGCTCCGGTTGTCACGGTTCAGACGGCAAAGGCAGTCCTGTAGGAGCGGATCTCACCACTGGTACGTGGTTGTGGAGCGACGGCAGCTTCGCGGGCATCAAGAAAACGATCGCGGATGGTGTTCCATCGCCGAAAAAACACGGAGGTGCCATGCCCCCGATGGGTGGCGCGCCTTTGTCCGCCGGAGATCTGCAGGCAGTGTCGGCTTATGTGTGGGCACTTGGTCACTCCGATCGACCGTGACTAAGAAAATGTAATTGTAGACGTCGCGCAGACGGCATTCGACCGATGAGGCGACGCAGACGATGAATGGTCGAGTGTGTGTGTCAGCACCTCGCAGTCATTGGCCTCCCGATGATTCGAATTTTCCGAACGGCGCGCTGGCTACAGCGATGATCGCCTCGGCGAACGACCAGCAGCGCTTGCCAATGGTGGGCAAGCGAGTTTCTGCATCAACAACTGCTGTGACTGTCGCTCGTCCCAGCCGTTTCGCGACTGGAACACTCGCCGTTCGGCCGCGTTGTAAAATTGACGAGTAAAGCAATTCGTCATCCCGAACAAACAGACAAGCCCGGCTTCTTAGTCGGCACGAACTGCATTCATTGGCCTCAACACGGAGGACCTCATGCGCGCAATATAAGGGATGGCGACTGTACGTCACCCAATATACGTTCGGTGTATAGACTCTGCGCCAGCTGTAACGGATCGGAAAACCAATGAGCACCCTTAGTACCCGTGAGCATCAAACGTTTCCCGTCCTGAACGCGGTCCAAATTGCAACCGCCAGGCGCTTTGCGAGCGGACCGGAAAAGCACTTCGCAGCGGGAGAAAGCGTCTACGCGATCGGCGAACAAAGCGCACCGGCATGGCTGGTACTAGAAGGGACGATCGACGTCGTGCGGCGCGATGGCCTCTCGCAGGAAGCGCCAATCACGACACATCGCGCCGGCCAATTTAGTGGAGAAATCAACCAACTTGCCGGTCGTCCTGCAATCGCTGCAGGCCGGGCGGGATCCAATGGATGTATCGCGCTGCCGTTCGATCCAGCTCATCTTCGGGCACTCATGGTGGGATCGGCGGACGTGGGCGAGGTCATCATGCGCGCGCTCATCTTGCGCCGCGTCGGACTCATCGAGGAGGGCGGCGCCGGAACCATTCTCATTGGTGCGCCCGACAGTCCGAATCTGATTCGGTTGCAAGGGTTTCTCACGCGAAGCGGTTTCCCCAATCTCGTACTTGACGTGGCCGCCGACGCCGAGGGTAAAGCGCTTGTGGAGCGCATCGGCGCGATGCCCGAGGAGCTGCCGCTGGTCGTCTGTCCGAGTGGAGCAATGCTCAAGAACCCCAGCGATGCAGAAGTCGCGACGTGTCTGGGTATGACGCCGGCGCTCGATCCGGAAAAAGTATTCGATGTCGCGATTGTGGGAGCCGGCCCCGCAGGGCTTGCGGCGGCGGTGTATGCAGCGTCCGAAGGATTGTCGGTCATCGTGCTCGATGAGCATGCAACGGGCGGGCAGGCGGGTACGTCGGCCCGGATCGAGAACTATCTGGGTTTCCCGACGGGCATTTCAGGTCAAGCGTTGGCCGGCCGCGCATTCAACCAGGCACTGAAATTTGGTGCTGAAATAGCCATACCGGTACAGGTTCAACGAATCGTTTGTGCGAGTCAATTGCTGACCTTGGAGCTGGCAGGTGATCGCCTTTTGCGCGCGCGCGCAATTGTCGCCGCGTCCGGCGCGCGCTATCGTCAGCCCGAAATCCCCAATCTATCCACGTTTGAGGGTGCGGGGATTTCGTATTGGGCAACGCCAATCGAGGCGCGATTGTGCGCAGGCGAGGAAATCGCGCTTGTCGGCGGCGGCAACTCGGCTGGTCAAGCGGCCGTTTTTCTCGCGCCACAGGTCAAGCATCTACACCTGATCGTGCGGCGCGATCTATCGGAAACGATGTCGCGCTATCTCATCGATCGCGTCGCGGCACTTCCCAATGTCGAAATCCACGTAGGCGCCGAAATCACCAGCCTGGAGGGCGACCGGACTTCCGGTCTAACGGGTGCCACATTTCGCCATCGTGTCGACGGGTCTATCCAGCATCGAGCGCTGCGCCATATTTTCCTTTTTATCGGTGCCGACCCGAATGCCGACTGGCTACACGGATGTGCGCAGACTGATGAGAAAGGCTTTATTGTTACCGGAAAGGGTGCCCTGCCCCTGGAAACCACTGTGTCGGGTATTTTTGCGATCGGCGATGTTCGCGCCGGATCGACCAAGCGTGTCGCGGCGGCGGTCGGTGAAGGCGCGGCTGTCGTCGCCCAAATTCACACCCTGTTCGCCAACCGATCAGCCAAGGAGACAACGTGAAATCGTGTGCCCACAGCTCCACTATCAAGAAGGTCAACCCCACTGCACGTGGGTGCGAGGAATGCCTCAAGATTGGGAGCACTTGGGTTCACCTGCGCATCTGCCGCTCGTGCGGCCATGTCGGCTGTTGCGACGAATCGCCGCATCGCCACGCGACTGCGCATTTCCACGCGACGCGCCATCCGATCATTGAAGGCTACGATCCGCCCGAAGGTTGGGGTTGGTGTTATATCGACAAACAAGCAATCGATCTGCCCGATCAGACGCCGCAATTGGGGCCGATTCCACGCTATATTTGAAGCGGGGAGCCGAGCAAGCCATGGCGCCGCGCCGAGACAGAAAGACTTGCGCAAATTCCAATTTCCTTCAAGGTGCGGGCGGGCTATGGCCATGCCCGTTGTACGCGGACATGGCGGTACTACGAAGGGCTGGTGTTCGGGTTACATAGCAAAGAAAATTTTGATCAAACACGCACGCGTCACTACGCCTTCTACATCTGCATCAATTCGCAACAAGCCCATTCTCTTTCAGTTCCAAACTCACTTGCGTTCGATCTGTCTAGCCACTTCTTCCGCTCCCTGTTGCCGTGCCAGGGAAGCGGCGGTGTGGCCCGCGTCATCCTGCAAGGCGAGATTCGCGCCGCGTTGGTGCAGCATCTGAATCAGTTTGCCGTTACCCGCTAGGGCGGCATACATCGCCGCGGTCTGGCCATCATGGTTTCGCACATTCGCCTTCGTGCAGCGCTGGTCCAGCAACAGATGCGCCACGGCTAATTCGCCCTTGAAGGCCGCGCCCATCAATGCCGTGCTGCCGCGATTGTCTCTCGCACAGGCATCAGCGCCGAGCGTGATCAGCTGTTGCACAGTGTCCTTATTTCCGTGATAGGCGGCCAAGATCAGCGCGGTATACCCTTGTGCTGTGCGCACGTCGACAGGGAACCCTGACTTTACGTACTCAGCTAGAAGCACTTGGTCACCGCGGCGCGCCGCTTCGAAGAAATAGGTTTTGAGTTCCGCCTCCGCCTCGGCCTGCCGGCCCCCCGGGCTGGACACAACGGCGGCGGTTGTCGGCAAAGCGGTGGGCGAAGTCGATGAGGTGCATGCGCTAAGCAATAGGGCGAGCGCGGTTAGCCATCGTTTCATGATCGAAGTCTCCAATGGTCGAATGAAAGTGCCAGGCGACCCGGTAGTGAGAGCGTTACTTCCCGGGCCGCCAGGCCACTGCAGGCTGAGTGCCTACAGTGCTCGCGCGAGGCGTTCGATATTGGAAGGATTGGCACCGAGTGCCTTGCCGAGCCGGGTGCCATAGTCGGCATCCGCCTTGTAGAAGTAGCTAAGCATCGTCTCGCGCACCTTGGCGTTCTTCACCTGGCCAAGATCACCGGCAAGGTTGCTGATCAGGTCGCTCTTGTCCTGCGCCGACAGGCTGCGATACAACTCGCCCGCCTGCTCGAAGTTCATCGTGCGATGAATGCGATCTTGCTGTGTCGTTCCTGTGAGCAATAAGCGACTGGCTTTGTAGCGTGCATCGTCGGCGTAGGCGCCCTCGGTTTCGCTGGGCTGATAGTTCACGTCCGAGTTCGATGCGCCCGCGTTCATCGCGCCATCTTGATTGTAGTTGTGAACGCTCGCTAACGTTCGGTTGATCGGCAGCTGCTGGTTGTTGACGCCGACGCGATAAGCCTGAGTATCAGCATAGGAGAACAGTCTGCCCTGTAGCAGGCGGTCTTCCGAAGCCTCGATGCCGGGCACCATGCGAATCGGCGCAAACGCAGACTCCTCGGTCTCCTGGAAGAAATTGTCTGGCAGTCGATTGAGCATCATCGTGCCCAGCCTTGTCTCAGGCACGCCTGGCCACACCTTGGTCGCGTCCAGGGGGTCGAAGGCGAAATCAGCGAGTTGCTCGGGTTTGAGCACCTGCACGTAGAGATCCCACTTTGGAAAGTTTTTGGCCGCGATCGTGTCATACAGATCATGGGTAAGATTGTTGAAGTCCTTGCCCTGCACTGTCTCGGCCTCTTTCGCGCTGAGATTCTTGATACCGAGCTCGCTCTTCCAATGGAATTTGACGTAATGCACGTCGCCTTTGGCATTGACCAACTTGAAAGCGTGTACACCGAAACCATCCATGGTGCGATAAGAGGCGGGTGTGCCGTAGTCGGAATACACCCATGTCAGCATGTGGGTCGACTCCGGTACGTGAGAGAAGAAATCGAAGAACCGGTTCGGGTCCTGCCGGTTGCTGATCGGCGAGGGTTTCAGCGAATGCACCATGTCCGGGAACTTGATCGCATCGCGGATGAAGAATACCGGCAGGTCGTTGCCGACCAGATCCCAGTTTCCCTGCTCTGTGTAGAACTTGGTGGCGAAGCCACGCGGGTCACGCAATGTTTCTGGCGACCCCGAGGGGTGGATCACAGTGGAGAAGCGTACGAACACTGGCGTTTTCTTGCCCGCTGCAGAGAACAACGCGGCAGCTGTCAAATCACTGAAATCACCGGCGGCGACGAACTCGCCATGCGCGCCCGTGCCACGCGCATGCACCACGCGCTCAGGGATACGTTCACGCGCGAAGTGTTGTAGCTTTTCGATCAGCTGTGCGTCCTGCAACAGGGTGGGACCTTCGGGGCCAGCGGTCTGCGAGTTCTGGTTGTCGCCGACTGGCGCACCATTGTCGCGGGTCAGTGCAGTCTGGGCTTGAACACTTGCATTGAGCGCTACGAAGCCCAACAAGACGAAAGCGCTCGCGAGGCAAGAACGGCCATGACGTTGCATCGGTGATTCCTTTGTTCCACTGGCAGCGCTCTCGAACTGCCGGCTCTCGGGACGCACCCTACTTGACGCCCATCTATTGAAGAAATTGATTCTTCCTAACGCTTCGATAGAGGGAATATATGATTCGAAAGTTGAAGTCCGGCCAGAATTCCTAGGATTTCGCAGTAGCAGAATGACAATCTGCGGGAATTTTCTGGCCAAAATGGCGCGCGACGCTCTAGGCGTAGCAAAGTTCCTGTGCTGTTTGCTTTTCCCCTCGTAGCTGTTAAGACCGAGCTGTCGGCGGACCCTGTTAAGAGATTCGCGCATCCGAGGAGAAGGCCATGGCAGCACATACCACACCCGCTATATGCGGTGTCGATCACGTCGGTTTGAGCGTTCGAGATCTCGATGGCACGCGCCGCTTCTTCTGCGATTGCCTTGGGTGGGGCGAGGTTGGTGAACGGCCGGAATATCCCGCAGTCTTCGTTTCCGACGGCCACCAGACCGTCACCTTATGGCGGGTCGAGGCACCGGACCGCGCTGTCGAGTTCGACCGGCGCATCAACGTCGGCCTTCACCATCTCGCCTTCGCAGTCGCCTCGAGCGCGGGATTGGATGCCTTGTATGAACGCGTTGCCAGCTGGCCTGGCGTTACTGTGGAATTCGCGCCAGAGCTGTCGGGCAAGGGGCCGAAGATCCATTTCATCGTGCGCGAGCCGAGCGGGATTCGAATCGAATTCGCCTTTGACCCGCGCGTTGAGCGGCCAAGCTAGGGATGCTCTGAACAAGTATGCGCGTTGTCATGAAGATGCCTCACGGATAAATCGCCGTCTGCGTGCGGGGCCTCATTGGGCGCAACGCTTGGTCGCAACCTGGCCGAGGCACCCGCTTGTGCACGATGGAGGCGATGCGTCTGATGCTCGAAACAGCATCCGCTAATTCGTCGCGCCAAGCGTGCGGCATCGCCACCGTCGCGCGCGCGCGCGAGAGTATGATCGAGAGAAATCTTCATCGAGTCTGAGCTGCCCCCGGAATCCCATGCAGATTCAGCTGAACGCACGCATGGCGAGGTAGCCGTCATGACAATGCCGTGGCCAAAGGCATCACCCCGGATACGACAACTGGTCGGTGCTGTGCTGAGTAGCGCAGCATTTGTCTTTGTCCTGCTCGTGCTGCTGTCCCGAGGGACTATTGCCCAGCCGGGTCGGACCGAACTGCCTGCCGCGCCCATCGCTGACGTGCATATCGCCGAGGCCGGCCTGCCATTCCTTCGCAATTTCGGCTCCGCCGAGTACGGAGCGGGACCGTCGAACTGGGCTATCGCACAGGATCGCGAGGGCGTGATCTATGTCGGCAACGACAACAGCGGCGTGCTTGTCTTCACTGGCACGACATGGCACAAGATTGCCATTCCCAATCTAAGCACCGTGCGCGCGCTTGCCGCGGATGCAGCCGGGCGCGTCTATGTCGGCGCGGTAGGCGAGTTGGGGTATCTCACGCCGGACGGATCCGGCCAGATGCAGTATGTGTCGCTGCTGGATCGCATTGCGCCCGAGGACCGCGGCTTCACGGACGTCTGGCGGATCTTCCCGACCGACGATGGCGTTTATTTCGCTACGTTTACGTACCTCTTCCGGCTGCGCGGAAACCAGGTCACCGTATTGAAACCCGCCACGGCATTCCATTTGGCATTCTGGACCAGAGGATCCTTGTTTGTCCGCGAAGTCGACCGCGGCCTGATGCAACTGGTGGGTGATCGGCTGGTGCCGGTCTTCGGTGGCGAGCGCTTCGCGAAAGAAAAGATATACGCGCTGCTGCCCTGGGGCACACTATCTGCCAAGTCCGGTGATCTGCTGATTGGCACGCGCACCCAGGGCTGGTTCATCTTCGATGGAACTGGCTATCGCCCCTGGATCACCGAGGCGGACACAGCACTGAAGCGGGACCAGATATGCGGCGCGATCTGGCTTGCTGACGGCACGTTGGCGGTTGCCACTCTGCAAGGCGGAGTCAGCGTGCTCGACGACCACGGTCGATTGGTGCATCACTTGACCAAGGCCAGCGGGCTGGCCGACAACGCGATCAACTCGCAATTTCAGGACCGGCAGCGGGGCCTGTGGCTGGCTCTGAATTCCGGCGTTGGGCGAATTGAGCTGGGCTCGCCCATCACACGTTATGATGATCGCACGGGTCTGGAGGGGACTGTGCTTGCGTTGCAACGTCATGCGGGCCGCCTGTATGCAGGCACAACGCTGGGCGTGTTTCGATTAGATACCGATGCCGAAGGAAACATCCGGTTTGTGCAGATCACGCAGGTACCGGGTCAGACCTGGGCATTTCTAGACATGGACCGCTCGCTGCTGGTCGCCACGAACGCGGGTGTCTTTGAGATCGGCGACGGGCACGTCAAATTGGTTCGGGCCTCAGTACAAAACACGGTTTCCTTGCTGCAATCCAAACAGGACGCCGCCCGCGTCTTCGTGGGGATGCAGGACGGCATCGCCTCCCTGCGTCTTGAAAGTGAACGCTGGGTTGATGAAGGGCAGATTCCCGGCATCGCCGACGAGGTGAGAACACTGTTCGAGGAAGCGGATGGACGGTTGTGGCTCGGCCTCGTAGGGGGAGGCGTGATCCGCCTGACCTTTCCGCTCGGATGGTCAGGCACCAGTGACACGGCCCATCCTGTGCGCCTGGAACGCTTCGGCATCCAGCAAGGCCTGCCGGCGGGCTTCATCGCAGTCTATCCGATTGACGGTCTGCCCCGTTTCACCGGCAATTTGGGAGGGATTCTCCAGTTGGACGAGGCCCGAGGACGCTTTGTCCCTGATCCGCGGTTCGCCACCCTCTTTCCCGCAGGGCCGCGCGGAGTGTGGCCGGTACAGGAGGATGCCCGTGCGCGCCTCTGGATGGCGACCAACGAGCTGTCCAGCGATCTCAAGGAGGCCGGCGCCGCCATCAGGGATGTCAATGGGATCTATCGCTGGGTGCCGACGCCGCTGCAACCGATATCTGGCGGTGAATTTTACGCCATCCATGGCGACAGCGATGGCGTGATGTGGTTCGGCGGAGCTAAGGGGCTGTTCCGTTATGACCCGAGGGTGAGCGTCACTGACGACCCAGAGTTCACGGCACTGGTGCGCACCGTGGCCGGACGGGAGGGGCATCTTGTCGGTATGGATCAGCACGCGCAATCCCAGATCGCGTATGCGAACAATGCACTGCGCATCGAATTCGCTGCCCCCAGCTACGATACCCCGGAGGCCACCCGCTTCCAGGTTCACCTGGAAGGACTCGACCGGGACTGGTCGGCTTGGAGCAGCGAATCCTATCGTGACTACACCAATCTCTACGAGGGTGAGTATCGATTCCGCGTGCGCGGGCGCAATGTCTATGGCGTCGTGAGCGCAGAGGCGGTTTACGCATTCCGTGTCCTTCCGCCGTGGTATCGCACCTGGTGGGCCTACCTTGGATTCGCCACGCTATTCCTCGCCACGCTGTGGCTGGTCTTTCGTTGGCGTTCGAGCGCCCTGCGCCACCACAACATCGAGCTGGCCGGGCTGGTGTCCGAGCGAACAGAGGAACTCTCTGGTGCGAACAACGCCCTTGAGGAGCGCAATACGGAGTTGGAAACCTTGAATCAGAAGCTGGCCGGCGCGCAGACCCAGTTGTTGCAATCGGAGAAGATGGCCTCGGTCGGTCAGCTTGCGGCCGGTGTTGCGCACGAGATCAACAATCCGATCGCATTCGTGCGTTCGAACATGACCAGCCTGAATACCTACGTTAGAGACATCGTTTCGATGCTCGATGCCTACGAAGAAATTGAGCGCGCACCTGCGCCAGCAGCAAGGGACATCGCAAAGGGCCAGCTGGAGCAACTCAAGAAATCGATCGACGTCAGCTTTCTGCGCGACGACATTCCCGCGCTGCTGACCGAATCCTCGGATGGACTCACGCGTGTGGAGAAGATCGTCAAGGACTTGAGAGAGTTCACCCACCTGGACGAATCCGAGTGGCAATGTATAGACATTCACGAGGGGTTGGAGAGCACGCTGAATGTCGCTGCCCATGAGATCCGGCTCAAGGCCGACGTTGTGCGCGAATATGGCGATCTGCCGCCGATCGAATGCCAACCGGCTCAGATCAATCAGGTATTCCTAAATCTGCTAATGAATGCGACGCAGGCCCAGGAGGAGCGTGGCACCATCACCGTACGCACAGGCTGCGACGAGCATTCAATTTGGGTGCAGATTGCCGACACCGGCAAGGGCATCGAGCCAGCGCAAATCGGCCGCATCTTCGACCCATTTTTCACCACTAAACCCGTCGGTATAGGTCCCGGACTAGGGCTATCCGTGTCCTACAGCATCGTCAAGCAGCACGGTGGCACAATCGACGTGGCAAGCGAGCTCGGTAAGGGCTCGACATTCACCGTGAACTTGCCACGCAAGCGGATGGCAAGATTGGAATGACGCGCCGAATGTCAGGCATGACTGGCGAGCTCGCAGGCTCAGCGCGACCGTGCGCGAGAACGAGCGTCGTCGGCACGGTCTCAGCCGCGAAGCGGTCAAGTCCGCATCGCTGGTACGCTTCATTGCGGCTCGATGTAACGCCAAAGGCCGGCGCTGTAGTTGCCGGTGACGAAGATGTAGTGGCTGCCGTCGTAGGTCACGGCTACGCTGCCGGGGCCTTGTGTCATGGCGGCAGGGGTTCCCGGTTGCGTCCAGGTTCCCGTGCCGGGTTGATCGCTGATCCACAGGCTCGGATCGACGGTGCCGCCGATCCCGATCGGCCATCCCCACAAGGTATAAATGTGCGTGGATGTGCCAAACACCAACGCTTCTGCGCTGGTAGGGCCGACATGCGCCCAGGTCTGGCCATAGTCGGTGCTGCGCAAAATACCCCATCCAAACGCGGAGTAAATGCCGGGCAGAAAGACAACGCCGCTGCTATCGGGTTGATAGATCTGGAAGCCGCCGTGCGGTTTTTCGTTATTGTCCACCTTGTTCCAATTGGCGCCGCCGGTGTCGGTGCGCCAGGTGCCGATGCTGCCACCCGTGCCTTGGGGTACATACAGCCAGGTGTTTCTTGTGCTGCTGGCGTTGCCGGTGTCGATGAAAACCAATGCGGCGGTGCCGCCGTTTTGCAGCATGCCGGACGCCATCGTGATGTTGGTCCAGTTCAGGCCACCATCGATACTCTGCGCCAGCACATTCATTTCGTGTCCACTGATCAACAGGTGATTGGCATCGTAGGGATCGACGGTTGGTGCGTAGAAGTCCTGACGACCGCCGCCGGGTGCGATGGCGTAGCGTGTCCAATTGACCCCGTGATCCGTGGAACGCCAAAAACCCGTCGCTGCGCCGCGAATACACGTGAGATAGAGCGTGTCGTTGCTGCTGTTGGACGAACCCGTCACGCCGCCCGCGCAATCCTTCGTCGCACTCGCATTGCTGCCGCCGTTGATCGGCCCGCTCCAGGTGCGGCCATAGTCGAGGGACTTCCAGATTCCCTGGCAATCGAAATTCGCGTACAGCGTGGAAGGGTAGGCGCGATTGACGTAGGCCCCACCGCCATAATTTCCGCATCCCAGAGCATCAGTCAAATTCACCTCTGCGGGAGTCACATTGTTCCAAACGCCGAATCCCTCAAACCCGTCGGTGTAAATCTCGTCGGCGCCAATCGCCTGCGATTGCGCAATCGTCGAAAGCACCAGCAATCCGAATGCAGCCACTGAAATTCGAAACATATCGCGGCACCAAGAGGGTGAAAGTCTGCGTACTGTATGTCCCGGACGTAGCGAGATATGTGACACTCGTTGCAAATGCGATTGCAAAAATCTTGCTGACGCCTTTCGACGTCCTGACGCATGCGCATTCCATAGTAGCGCCGAGTTTTTCAACAGAATAGACCGGAAGTAGACTTTCGGTCTCTTTCTCGGCGTTTCGGCGGTAGCGACGACTACCCGATTTATCGAGTGCCCGAAACCCGTCCCTAGGGAACGCTGGCCATCTCGTTTGAGTTCTCGAGCAGACGCGCGACCGTCGTCGGGTCCGGTTGCGTGCGCACGCGCACGGCGCAGTCGAAGTTTTCGTTGTGCAGGTCGACGTTGCGATTGTTGATATGGACCTCGACGTTGATCAACGGATATTTCGCCCTAGAACGCGGACAGCAACGGCAGCAGGCAAGAATGCGCGTAGGTGTTCAGTGCACTGATACGCAGCGTGCCAGTGGGTTGTGCCTGATTACCTGTGACTTGGCGTTCGGCTTCGACAAACTGATTCAACGCACCGCGGCACTGCTCGAAATAGGCCCTGCCACCGTCGGGTCAAGCGGACGCTGCGCGTCGAGCGCACGAACTGGCGTACGCCGAGGCGCCTCACTAGACGCGAAATAGAGCGGCTCATCGCCGCTGGTGTGACGCAGCAGCAAGTGCCGCCGCGGTAAACGTACAGCCTTCAGCAGCTAGACAGAACAATTCAATGCTGCCCAGCAGAACGTCGTCGAAATGCCGCCATGCGGCCACGATTCTTTACATCGCGTATCAATACAAGTGCGGCGACACCGATTTTTCCGCACGACAAGCGTCACTACAGTTGTGTCCGGACCGGTGACGAGCGAGAGGCTCGAAACCGAAATTCAAAAAGCCACCATTGAAGAGGCGCACCATGAGCAAGTCAGCAGCAGCAAACACGGTAGTAATCACCGGCGCAACCAGCGGCATCGGCCTGGGTCTCGCCAAGGCATTCCTGAAGGAAGGCTACAACGTCGTCGGCACCGGCCGCTCGGCCGAACGCCTACAGTCGGCTGCGGCTCAGTTGAATGCGGGCGATCGCTTCCTCGGCGTGGCCGGGGATGTCGGCAAGCCGGAATCTGCGAAGAAGACATTCGACCAAGCGATTGCGAAGTACGGCAAGGTTGACGTACTGGTGAACAACGCCGGCATCTTCACCGCGAAGCCGTTCGTTCAGTTCACCCCAGCAGAAATCGACGAACAGATCGCCACGAATCTCAAGGGCGTGTTGTATCCGTCGCAGGCTGCGGCGAACCACATGATGGAACGCAAGGCCGGCAAGATCATCAACATCACCGCCTCGTTGGCGATGCAGCCGCATAGCAACGTGCCGGCGCTGCTGGCAATCGCCCTGAAGGGCGGCGTCAACAATGCAACGCGTGCACTGGCGCTCGAACTGGCACCGCACGGGATCACTGTTAACGCCGTTGCACCAGGAATCGTCAATACGCCGATGCACGCGCCCGAGACACATGACTACCTGGGTGACCTCGCGCCGCTCAAGCGCATTGCCGATGTGAGTGAAATTGCTGACGCCGTGTTGTACCTGGCCAAGGCCGACTTCGTCACCGGCACCGTTCTTCCGGTCGACGGCGGTTTCAGCGCGGGCAGATAACGGTTTACCGGTATGCATCGACACGATCGCGTATGTCGTTCAAAGGTTCTGACGCTCAATGTAGCGTCGGATGCGGCTGATGAAGCCGCATGCGAACACTGCGCGGTTTACATCAAGTGATGCAAGCCAAGGCCACAAATCGAACTCGCTACGTGAGAAAACAGCGGCAGCATGTCGGTTATTTCCGGTGCCGTTTGTGAGATTCCGCCTGCAATCAATCAACCACTTGGACACTTCCGTATGAAACTGCAATCGCTCACAACTGCACTGATCCTCGTTGCCGTGGCAGCTGCCGGTCCAGCCATCGCCGACAAGTCGCCATCTGCACCCGCCGCTTCGTCCGGTAAACCTCCGGTGGTGACGTCCTCGAAACACCAGATTCAGCTCACTCGTGTCACGCCTGAGTACTGGCGCGTCACGTTCCATAACCCGCCGTACAACATCTTCGGCCCAGGGACCATTCCGCAGTTGAACGAAGTGGTCACCGCCATGGAGACAGATCCGAAGGTCAAGGTTGTCGTGTTTGACAGTGATGTCCCGGATTTCTTCCTGACCCATTACGACTTCGCGCCGCCGCTAACGGATACGCTCAACATGCCTAACGGCGTGACGGGCTTGCCGCCGATCCCCGACATGATGGTGCGCATAAGCCGTGCCCCAGTCGTATCGATCTCGTCGATTCGCGGCCGCGCTACCGGTGTCGGCAGTGAGCTGGCACTGGCAAGCGACATGCGCTTTGCCAGCCGTGAGAAAGCACTGTTGTCGCAATTCGAAATCGGCGCCGGATTCACTCCCGGCGGTGGTCCGATGGCCCGCCTTCCACGAATTGTGGGACGCGGACGTGCGCTCGAAGTCTTGGTTACCGGCAGCAATATCGATGGTGATCTCGCCGAGCGCTATGGTTACGTCAACCGTGCGTTACCCGACGCGGAGCTGGACAAGTTTGTCGACACTATGGCTCGCCGTATTGCCTCGTTCGACAAGCAGACCCTTGCCGATATCAAGAAGCGCGTCGACGTCTCCACCCTGCCTCCGGATGCGGAGGTCGCTGCGGAGTGGAATGCGTTCATCACTTCGGTGAAACGTCCAGCCGCGCAACAGCGGGTCGGCAAACTGATGGGACTTGGCCTGCAGCAGAACCGGGACGTCGAGGCGCACCTTACCAACTATACCGGCACGCTCGGCGAATCATCGAAGTAGTCATCCAAAGGCACCAGGCTCCTTCTGGTGCCTTCGCAGCAGTTAACGAAGGACTAGTACGTGAACACTCAACACAACCGCACGCTGCACCTGCAAGTTGTCGCCGATCTGATCTGTCCGTGGTGCTTTATTGGGAAGCGCAGCCTTGACCAGGCGTTGAAGATACTGGCGGAGCAAGGCGTGCAAGTGGATGTCGATTGGCTTCCCTACCAGCTCAATCCGGCGATGCCCACGGAAGGTATGGACCGAAAGGAATTTCGGAGTATGCGCTTCGGCTCATGGGAAAACGCATTGACAATGGATGCTCGCGCGGTGGAAGCCGGCGGTCGTCGATGCGCGGAAATCAACTATCAGTTTCAGACGCGCACTCCGAATACCGTGACGGCGCATTCACTTGTGCGACTGGCCCGCGCCGAAGGTGGTCCGGTTCTGCAGGAACGGGTCGTGGACGCTTTGTTTGCTGGCTATTTCTCCCATGGGCAAGACATTGGCGACCATGCGGTACTCGAGCGAATCGCAGGCAACGCGGGAATGATGCCGGGTGCTGTGCAGCGGTCACTGCAGGGCCGGGAGGAAGTCTGGCAGCGAGACGACGCAATACGGGCGATGGGCGTGAACGGTGTACCCAGCTACCTCGTAGACGGCAAACTGCTCTTTACGGGGTCGCAAGAGGTGGATGGTTATGTGGAACGCCTCGTTAGCGCCAGCCACGTCAGTTGAAGCTTCGATTGCGAGATTTATTTGTTAGCCCGCGCGAAAATTCAACAGGTGAGATATGAGTAAGAACAAGGTGGTCCTGATAACGGGAGTCAGTTCTGGCTTTGGCCGCGCTTTCTCCGAAGCAGCGATTGCTGCCGGTCATACCGTGATCGGTACAGTCCGTCGTGAAAGCGACCGTGCGTCTTTCGAGGCGATCTCCCCTGCGATGGCCCACGCGGTAGTACTTGATGTCACCGATGGTTCAGCTATAGCGGACGTGATTGCTTCTATCGTTACCAAGTTCGGCCGAATCGATGTGCTGATCAACAGTGCTGGTTACGGTCACGAAGGTATTCTGGAAGAATCACCACTAGAAGCGATGCGCAGCCAGTTCGAGGTTAACGTCTTCGGGGCCGTCGCCATGATCAAGGCCGTGCTTCCTGGCATGCGTGAGCGCCGAGCCGGGCACATCATCAACATATCGTCGATGGCCGGTTACGCTCCGCTCCCTGGCATCGCCTACTATGCTGGTAGCAAGTTTGCTCTGGAGGGAATAAGCGGCGTCCTGGCCAAGGAAGTCGAACCCTTCGGCATCAAGGTCACGGCAGTGGCTCCGGGTTCCTTTCGTACTGATTGGGCTGGTCGCTCAATGGTCCGCAGCGAACGGACCATCGGCGACTACGACGCGCTGTTCAATCCAATCAGGGCAGCGCGTGAAGAGAAGAGCGGCAAGCAGGCCGGCGATCCTGTGCGCGCCGCGCAAGCACTGCTGAAACTGATTGAAAGCGACAACCCGCCCGTGCACATCCTTCTCGGCACTGATGCCTTGCGCCTCGTGCGGACGCACCTCATCCGACTGTTGGAACAGATCGATACCTGGGAGCCGCTGAGCCGGTCGACCGACTTTATGGACCCGCAAGCTCAAGCAAGCGCAAATCTGTAGCACAACAAAGGGATAAAGACGTGATTGAACATCAAGCCGTATTGGACCTGACGCAACGGTATCTCAGGGGTATCTATGAGGGAGATGTGGATTGCCTTCGAGAAGTCTTCCACACCAATGCACGCATTGAAGACATGGTCAGCGGAACCTTTCGGTCCAGGAACGTTGCCGACTACATCAACGCGGTCGGTTCCCGTCAAAGTCCGAGCGCGCATGGCGAACCGTTCCGCATGGCGCCGGTGTCCATTGGGATTTGGGCGGATATGGCCACAGTCACTGCGGAGCTTCGATTCCTCGGAAACCACTTCTTTAACGTGCTATCGATGCTTCGATGCGATGGAAAATGGCTCATCACCCACAAGCTCTTCGGCTCTGTTGACGAGCAAGAGTAAGCACATGTCAGTCGTTTGGTTGTGCGCATCAAACGGCCATTCACAGGCGGTTGGAATTGTTGTATGAATTGCCACGCCACTCACGGAGACAGCTATGGCGAACTTGGTTCCCCCATTCACCCGAGAAACGGCGACTGCCAAAGTTCGGATGGCCGAAGATGGCTGGAATAGCCGGGATCCGCAACGAGTATCGCTGGTTTATACGGAGGAAAGTCGTTGGCGCAATCGCGCCGAGTTTCCCGTTGGCCGGGCGCAGATCGTGCAATTTCTCGCACGGAAGTGGAACAAAGAATTGGACTACCGCTTGATAAAGGAGCTGTGGACCTTCGAGGGCGACCGTATCGCTGTTCGCTTCGCGTATGAATGGCACGACGACAGCGGCCAATGGTTTCGCTCGTACGGCAATGAGAACTGGGAGTTCGATTCCGAAGGCCTCATGCAGCGTCGATTTGCTTCCATCAACGATCTGCCGATCAAAGAATCCGAACGTAAGTTTCGCTGGCCCCTTGGACGCCGGCCGGACGATCACCCTGGACTTTCCGAACTGGGCCTCTGATGACAGACTGCAGAACCATGTCGCCGACCCTTTGGTGGCACCGACGGCAACGAGCGGAGGCGCCGGACTGAGCAGTTCCGATATCGCGAATCCCGTGCAATGTTCCTAGTGACGCACAAGGCTGTTGGCTACGCTGCGCTGGCAGCAGATGAAACCCGACACTAAAGTACCGTGGAACTTGCCCATAGAGTGGCGCATTCTTTGTCGTACGATAGCGCCGAATAGGAGAATTCTGGGGTGAAGAATGAATTCATCCTTTTCGTTGACACGCGTTCCGGTTTGGTCTGGACAGGTCCACGTTATGCGTATGACGCCTGCAGTTCAGCACATGTAACCTTGGCGGAGATGTAGTGTCCGTACGTTCCATCGTATCGGTCGTTGATGACGACGAGTCCGTGCGCGAGTCGCTACCGGACCTGCTGAGTCAGTTGGGTTTTGTAGTCCATGCGTTCTCGTCAGCAGAAGAGTTCCTCGCTTCCGATTGTCTGGACCAGACTGGATGTCTGATACTCGACATCGCGTTGAAGGGCATGTCCGGACCCGAACTACAGCGAGAACTGGCACTTCGTGCGCTTAGAATTCCGATCGTTTTCATCACGGCGAATGAAGACCAGACCGTTCGCCCGTACCTGCTCGAACAGGGAGCCGTAGAGTGCTTGTTCAAGCCGTTCAGCGATACCGCTATGCTTGAGGCCGTCAATTCTGCATTTCGAGCGAACTGAGATATGTCGGCCGGGCAGCAGCGTGAGCAATATACATTCGCGTCTAACCGTGAATCGAGATCATTAACCATGTCGCACGTCACACCCATTGTGTTCGTTGTCGACGATGACATTTCGGTGCGCGAATCGCTGGAACTGCTGATCCTCTCGGTGGGCTTGAAGCCAGAGATATTCGCGTCCGCCCAGGAATTCCTCGCTCGCCCACTAGTCTCGGTTCCGAGCTGTCTGGTGCTTGACGTCTCCCTTCCGGATCTTAACGGTTTGGATCTCCAAACGCGCATCGCCGCTGATCGGATCAGCATGCCGATCATATTCCTCACAGGCTACGGGGACGTGCCTACAACGGTTCGAGCGATGAAGGCCGGAGCCGTCGAGTTCCTGACAAAACCATTCGACGCCGACGTACTGTTGATGGCGATCTCGCAAGCAATCGAGCGCAGTCAAGCTGCACTCGGTGACGAGGAGGAGTTGCGGGCGCTACGTAACTGTCACGCGACACTCACCCGTCGCGAACGGGAGGTCATGGCTTTGGTGGTCTCCGGGCTGTTGAATAAGCAAGTCGGTGGCAAGCTCGACATCAGCGAGATCACAGTGAAGGCACATCGAGGCAAGATGATGCGAAAGATGAAGGCTCGCTCTCTCGCCGACCTGGTGACAATTGCTGCGAGGCTGCACCTTCCACCTGCGCCGAAGGGCTGACGCGAGAATAGTGCCTGCGGCGCTCAATTTCCCTGAGGTCCATCTTTGCTATCGCTGCCGCCTTTTTTCCTAACGTCCGGGCTCGGCGCGGGTCGCCGCCGGGATTTAAGTGTTCGAGACCCAATGGCCCGATGGCCCGATGGCCGGGCCCTGTGTGACAGGACCTAAGAGAACCACGCCAGAAATTCGATTGCGCGATGGTGTCCGTCGACACTTCGGAGTTAGAGTAGAGACCACGCGTAGTGGATCCACAGGAGGAGCACAGCGTGAAGACACCTGCGGCGCCCATTCCCTTCGCCGGCTCACAGCTAAACGAAGTACGCCATGTGTGCGCGTTCTTCAACAGCGACGACGACGAGTATCGCGTGCTGCTTCCGTTCATCAAGGACGGCTTCGAGTGCGGCGACAAAGCGGTTCACGTTGTCAACTCAGGCCAACATTGCGACCATCTGCAACGTTTGGCCGCGGCAGGCATCGACCCGGCTGCCGCTCAGCAGAGCGGGCAATTGGAGCTTCTGACTAATACCGAAGCCTATCTTCGAGACGGTCGCTTCGATCAGGATCGAATGCTGGAGGTATTCGAACAATTGGCCAGCGGAAATTCGAGGGGCCGATTTCCACTCAGTCGAATTGTCTGCCACATGGACTGGGCGGCCGAGGATCGATCGCACATCGACAGTCTCCTTGAATTCGAATCGCGCGTGAACGATGTGTGGCGTCGCCACGACGATGCGGTCATCTGCGTGTACGACCTTGCCAAGTTTGGAGGAGACACGATCGTTGACATCATGCGGACGCATCCGATGGTCATTATCGGGGGCATTCTCCAGCAGAATCCGTTCTTCGTTCCCCCGGAGGAGTTTCTACACGAGCTCCGCGAACGGCGAGCCGAACAGAACTGCGCCGCTCGAACAGCGGCCTGACATGGACGCGCAACCCCCACATTCTGACGGGGAGCTCACGCGACTTCAGCGCTGCATCAACGATCTGGTCGGTGTCCTCGCCCTTCCTGCGATCTGGAGAGGTCGCGATGCATCTCAGATTGTTCGGACGCTGCTCGAGGTGCTCCTGACTCTGCTAAACCTGGACTTCGTCTATGTGTGGTTGAAGGATCCGGTCAGCGGGATGCCGATCGAGATGGCGCGGGTCGCTAAAGCGAAACTCACGGCCGCGCCCGAAGAGATCGGCGTCATGCTTAGGCGCTCGTTGGGACCTGATCCAGAGCAATGGGCACCGGTTGAGCGATGTCGGATTGGCGACGGGGACTTTTCGGTTGTTCCGTTGCGACTTGCACTGCAGAACGAAATCGGAGTAGTCGTAGCGGGGTCTCAGCGAGTGCACTTCCCGGGACAAACGGAGAGCCTTGTTCTGAGTGTGGCGGCCAATCAGGCGGCAATCGGACTACAGGAAGTGCGCATCCTGGGCGAACAGAAGCGTGCCGCCGACGAGCTTGACCAAAAGGTCGCGCGACGGACTGCAGAACTTTCTGAAGCTAACGAAGAGCTGAAAAACGAAGTTGCCGAACGCAGGCGGGCTGAGGAAGACCTGCATGCGACCGAAACCAATTTCAGTAAGTTTGTCGAATGCTTTCCCGGACTCTTGGTTACCATGAGTCTGACCGGTGAAATTGAACTTTTTAACCGGGAAGTCCTGGAGTTTTTCGGCAAGACACCTAACGATTTAAGAGGTTGGGCAACCAGCGATGCTGTTCATCCAGATGACCTCCCTGGTGTGGTCGCCACCTTTACGAATTCCGTCGCAACGGGAACCCCCTACACCATGGAACACCGTTGCCGCCGGGCGGACGGAGTCTATCGGTGGTTCCATGTTCGCGGCCTTCCCGTTAAAGACGCGGGTGACAATGTCACCGGCTGGTACGTCCTGCTGACGGATATAGACGACTTGAAGCGCGCCGAGGATTCGATTCGGGCGAGCGAACGCAATCTCTACCAGATCATCAACACGATTCCGGCGCTCGCTTGGTCGGCACGTCCAGACGGTTCCGCGGAATTCTTCAACCAACACTATCTTGATTATGTGGGCCTCGCTCTAGAGCAGGTGAGGGACTGGGGCTGGACGGTTGCCGTTCACCCTGACGACCTGAACGGTCTGATCGGCGCGCTGCAAGGCATGATGGCTTCTGACCAGCCGGGAGAGAGCGAAGCGCGACTGCGCCGGTTTGACGGAGAGTATCGGTGGTTTCTGCTCCGCATTAATGCGTTGCGCGATGAATCCGGCAACATCATCAAGTGGTACGGGACAAAGACCGACATCGACGACCGGAAACGCGCAGAAGAGGAACTGCAGCGCAGTGAGGCATTTCTCGCGGAAGGCCAGCGCCTCAGTTTGACAGGCACCTTTTCTTGGCGCGTCGCAGCAGATGAAATTATTTGGTCAGAGCAGGTCTATCGCATGTTTGGTTTTGAGAAGGATCTGCCCGTAACGCTCGAACTGATCGGTTCTCGAGTTCACCCGGATGACCTCCCCTTGATGGGCGACATGATAGAGCGTGCGCGAGGTGCTGCGAGCGACTTTGAATACGAACACCGGCTCCTGATGCCCGACCAGTCGATCAAACACCTGCACCTAATCGCTCATGCCAATCGTGACTCCCAGGGCAGACTGGAGTACATCGGCGCGGTTCAGGACGTGACGGAGCGCCTGCGCTCTGCAGAGGCCCTAAGCGTCGCACGCTCGGAGCTCGCGCACATGGCGAGGATCACGAGTCTCGGAGTATTGACAGCGTCGATAGCGCACGAAGTAAGCCAGCCACTGTCGGGCATCATTACCAACGCCAGCACCAGTCTGCGGATGCTCGCCGCCGACCCTCCGAATATCGACGGTGCGCGCGAAACTGCGCGCCGCACCATTCGTGATGGCAAACGCGCTTCCGCTGTGATCGAACGGTTGCGTGCGCTCTTTGCCAAGAAGGCCGCGACAACGGAATCGGTGGACCTGAATGAGGCGACTCGAGAAGTGGTCGCTTTATTGTTGAGCGAACTTCAGAGAAACCGCGTGATATTGCGAGTGGAGCTTGCCGATGATCTCCCGTTAGTCACCGGCGATCGCATCCAGCTTCAGCAGGTCATCCTGAACCTCCTCCTGAACGCCTCCGACGCAATGAGTGGAGTAGACAATCGCCCGAGAAACCTAGTGCTCAGAACCGAATGGGAGAAAGGCGATCGCGTGGTCTTGGTCGTGCATGATGCGGGAGTGGGTTTCAAACCTGATGTCATGGACAAGCTCTTTGAGCCTTTCTATACAACCAAGAGTAACGGCATGGGCATCGGCCTGTCCGTCAGCCGCTCGATCGTTGAGAGTCATCACGGTCGTCTATGGGCAGCACCGAATGATGGTCCGGGAGCGACCTTCTCATTTTCCATTCCGCGCAAGCCCGAAGACGTAATGAATGCGGCGCCTTCATAAGGATCGCTTAGTGGTCAAGTTTTCACTCACGTCAGACGAGGCAGCTGGCATCTCAGATCAACTTGGCGTCCAAGGTAATCGCAGTGTTGAGGATCCTGGAGACTGGACAGTTCTTTTCGGCATCGCTTGCGATTCGAGCAAACGCCGCTTCGTCAAGGTTCGGCACTTGGGCACGCAGCGTCAGAGCCGACCGACTAATGCGAAATCCCTGGCCAAGTTGCTCAAGAGCGACTGCGGCTTCCGTACTGAGTTCCGTGGGTGTATAGCCAGCTTCCTGCAGCCGAAAGGCGAGCGCCATGGTGAAGCATCCTGCGTGGGCGGCAGCGATCAACTCTTCCGGATTGGTGCCCTTCTCGCTCTCGAAACGGGTCCGGAAAGAATATGGCGTCTCCGCGAGCACACCTGAACCAGTGGAGAGATTGCCGTTGCCAGCGCGGCCAGTGCCGCGCCAAATTGCTTTCGCTTTGCGGATCACGAAACGTCTCCTAGCTATTGAGTGAATTGGACTCTCGCGAATTGCATCAGATAAAGCCCCGGACCAGTGCGGCTACCTCATCCGCAGCAGTGTCGAGCGCGAAATGGCCGCCGTCCAGAATGTGAACTTGAGCGTTCGGTACGTCGCGGCGATAGGCTTCCGGTTCCGAAAAGTCGAAAGAAGGGTCGTACTTACCCCAAGCGACGAGTAGCCGCGGCTGCTTTTCGCGCATCCATGCCTGCCACTTGGGGTAGGACTCGACGTTTGTGCGATAGTCGTAGAAGAGGTCCGTCTGAATATCGGCCTGGCCGGGTTGATTGAGGAACGCAAATTCATCGGACCAGAGATCCGGGTCATAGCGTTCCACGTTGGGGTCACTCCCAACATGACGCGATCGCGTCGTCTTCAGCGACAGGAGATTTTCGCGGAGAGCGCTTTCGTTGGCAGCACGATCGGCCCAGAAGGCACGGCGCGTCTTCCAAATCGCGCCAAGACCTTCGTTGTGCGCCACGGCATTCTGTACGATCAGAGCTTCGACCCGCTCTGGATGGCTCAGGGCCATGCGAAACCCGACCGGACCGCCGTAGTCCTGCATAAAAAGTGTGTATGTGCTCAGCTTGAGCGCCTCGACGAAATGATTCATGACCGCGGCCAATCGATCGAAGGTGTACGCGAATTCCTTTGGATTCGGCCAATCACTGTGTCCGAAGCCCGGATAGTCGGGTGCCACGAGATGAAAGCGATCGCTGAGCCGACTGAACAGCGGCTCGAACATGCGCGATGAAGACGGCAGTCCATGAAGTAGGAGAATCGTCGGAGCATCCTTCGGCCCGGCTTCTCGGTAAAAGATTGATAACCCATCAACCTTCACCGTGCGGTACAGAACGTGACTGCTCATGGGCGCTCCCTGAGTCTCAGAATGCCGGGGGTGTGACGATTCGCTGAGTGACTCGCTTTGAGACGTGCGCGGCAGAAGCGATGTTGCCATCGCCGCGGCAGCGAGCTTGAGCGCATCGCGGCGGTTGATATGGCCTTCGGAAGTAGGCGCTGCAACTGCTCCGGCATATTTCTCGTTCATGGTAGTTCCTTCTCGACCGCAAACTGCCCGAGGGCATCAAAGCAGATGCATGCGGGCAAAGCGATTGCACATTGGTATCGATAATCGGCGTTGTGCTCCCGAAAGCCTACGATGCGAGTGTAGAGCTGCCTTTCACTGCGGACATCGCGAACTCGTTTGATCGCGAATCGCTGCGCGCGAACTGCGGTAGAAGAGGTTGTAATCCCCAAGATCTCAGGATGTGAAGGAGTTTCAACGACGGGCTCGCCGGAGGCTTCGTGCCGGCCTCCTATTTCTGCAGGGTCGACGCGCTCGCATTAAGCAAACGTGCGAACACGGCTTGACTAGATTGGTGAACTCCTACTGGGTCATATCGCCAAGCAGAGCCGCATCGTTGAGCCTCGGCGCAGTGTCGAGTACCGCCGATTCAATGGACCTGCGCATCCTCTCCGCCCCCGGTTTGATCCGGTGCGCAGGAGTGATCACGCAAGATTGTAGTGAAGTTCGCCGTAGTACACAGGTGTGCCGCGCGGATTCTTCTCTAGAAGATCCAGTACCGGCGAAGGAATCATCTTAACAAACTGGTCGACGACTTCATCGACACCGGCCTTTGCTAAAGACGCCACTTTTCATCGATCTCCAAAAATACTCAGGAGCGTGGCGCCTGAACTTTGATCGAACCTGTGTAGCCGTTCCGGCAACTGCAATGATGGCGGGTAACTCCCTCGCCGGTGGCGTGGTGATGTGAGTATGCGAGATAACATCTATTCAAATTCACCCTCGTCGCCATGGCGCCTCCTCCAGCCAGCTGGCACCTATCTTACTGCCGTATAGGCACAGCGATGGGACTAGTCCTTGGATACATCCAAGAGCAGAAGAGATGAGCCGAGATCCCGCCCTGCTCTCATCTCCCTTTACTCGGTTCTCTTCTTGGTTCCGGCCACGGTCAGACACACGGCCGTGCATGCCAGGTGTGCTGTTGAAACGTGCTTAGCGGAGGGATATCTTTGAGATACGTTCCAGTGAGAGTCTCTTCCGTGAGTACAACAAGACGGATAGCACGCGCTAGAGAGAAGCCCCAGATCGCCTTCCGCTATTACATGGACGACAGCGCGGCGGGCGTAACCCGGCAGACGGTCAAGCGCATGGCGGCATTTCTAGGCATTGACGAAGCACAAGTGATCCATCGGGCGCTGCGCGAACTCGCCGCCAAGGTACTCCCAAATTACGAACGCGATGACGGGCCGCTGACTGTCGTGCAGATCCGTGAGATCCGCCGGCACATCCCGAAGGGTAAAAAGCGTTCCGCGAGTTCCACCTTGTTCGAACCGGCTCGATTGCTCTGATCGGATTGCGGCGACCCTGACTCCTAGATCCGCGAGATGTGCGATTCGGACTCACCTTAGTAGAGGGATCAGGCGGCTATAGTTAGTAGAAGCTGGTTCGAGCAAGACATGCAACGATGCGGAGTGGTAGCGATCAACCCTCATTCCCGAACGGGAAGATAAGTTGAAAATGCGCGAGATTACCTTCCTATCTTCCCGCTCGGGAATACCGCGTTCAAAACGTCGCGGCAGCGCTCGATTCGGTGATGCCGTTATTTCACGGCTGGTCGGGACGGTACGAGAGAACCGTCTCGCCTTTGGACTAACGCAGGCCGATCTCGCGGGGTTGAGCAATACCGGCGTTCGTTTCATCGTTGACCTCGAGAGCGGCAAGCGGACGCTTTCGCTGGGCAAATTTCTCGACGTGCTTGTTGCGTTAGGGCTGACACTTCGAATAGTCGAAATACAAGCCAGTCGACGTGAGGCCAATTCGAACGGCGTATAGTTCCAAGGTCCTCATGTCTCAGTCTTGTGCGGCGTTGTGATGGCACGTGTCTCGCGCCGAACGCGCGCGATCGGTCTGCTGCGCGCACTCGGCTCACCGGCATCGTGCATCCTGCCCATGGCTTTTGGAACTCGCGACATTGCGATGCGGCGTCCTGCTCGATCTCGTCATCGGAATCCCCCTGGCGCGAGCGGTGGTCCGTCACTGCTTCAAGTCGGCGACAGCGTGAAGCCGCTCGTCCTGATGGCGACTCTGATCGTCCCCATCGTCACGATCAGTTTCGGAACGGTGGTTTCCCGTGCTGCGGGCGTTGCGACTCGATCCTGCAAGAGCTGCGGTCGGAATGATCGAGGTCAGTTCTTGGCCTATCATCCTGACCAGCGCACTGACCATTGCATGACGGAACTTGTGATCAAGGCGACCAGCTCTCGCAGCTCGCGCTAGTGCGGCGAAAGAGACCGTTACCGACTTTATTGCCAAACTGCCGAATCGCCTAAGAAAAAGTCGCCGTCGTTACAGACTTTCGAGATCTTCGCCAATCCTTTTCGCGTCTGAAAATCAAGGGATTGGACACATCCTAATTACAGACTTTATTGTCTACGATCAATGGTGATCGGTGATCGGTGACAATAAAGTCTGTCTTTAGCTTTAAAGTCAGTCTGCGTACTTTGCCCGCAAAAATGGGGAGGGCATAACGGAGACCACCAGAAGAACGCGAGAAAACGTGACCAGCGTCTGGAAGATCAGATTGGCGGACAGATCACCGAGGTGTAGCCGACCTTCTCGATGACCGAT
>Ga0307516_10000467_pt1 | contig 53539 bp, 59 predicted proteins | sample 19_EM_MG_FD_203310 | JGI IMG/M metagenome (GOLD analysis project Ga0307516, IMG submission 203310) | Populus trichocarpa ectomycorrhiza microbial communities from riparian zone in the Pacific Northwest, United States - 19_EM | ecosystem: Host-associated > Plants > Roots > Unclassified | place...
GCGGATTGGAAAGATGGGAGCCCCACGGGGGTGGTATGGTGAGGAGGAGCGCAAGTAGCCTGTAGTGCTTAGCGTAATTGATCTAAGTTGCATATTATCTCTCTCCACAGACCTACCTCTCTATCCCTGTGACCGGCGCTGCGACCACCACTCCTGAGAACAACGAGCCCACCCAAAGGCGTGTGAGAAGAGCCGCGAAGAGACCACGCCGGGCGTGATGGATACCGCGAGAACAACGAGCCCATGCAAAGGCGTGTGAGAAGAGCCGCGAAGAGACCACACCGGGCGTGACGGATACTGTGAGAACAACGAGCCCATGCAAAGGCGTGTGAGAAGAGCCGCGAAGAGACCACGCCGGGCGTGACGGATACCGCGAGAACAACGAGCCCACGCAAAGGCGTGTGAGGACGACCGAAGTGTGAGTACGCCGGTAGTGTGAGTAGGACCCCGTGTGCCACCGCCCCACCTACGTTACCTGTCGTGCCCAACGGAGAAGTCGAGGCAGGATCTTGACACTGCCTTCCAGATGAGGGGTGTCAGGGCATTTGTCTTCTGGACGCAGTGCATGTCTTACAGATGCAGAATGTCAAGGCAAATTTCTTCCGGACGCAGAGTGTCAAGGCAAATGTTGTACGGACGACACGCACCATGGCATCTGCCTTCTGGACGAGGAGTGTCAGCGCATTTGCCTTCTGAACACAGCACGTACTTTACAGACGCAGAATGTCAAGGCAAATGTCTTCCGGACGACGCATGCCATGGCATCTGCCTTCCAGACGAGGAGTGTCAGGGCATTTGCCTTCTGGACGCAGCACGTGTCTAACAGACGCAGAGTGTTAAGGCAGATGTCGTTCTGATGATGCATGCCACAGCATCTGCCTTACGGATGAGGACTGTCAGGGCATTTCCCTTCTGGACCCAGAGTGTCAAGGCAAATGACGTCCGGACGATACGTGCCACGACATCTACCTTCTGGACGAGTGTCTTTGCCATCCGGATGCAGTGCATCTTATACACGCAGAGTGTCAAGGCAAATGGGATCTAGACAAGGCTTACGATGGCGCACCACACATAGGTAACAGAGTGGTCACAGTGGTAGCATCGAAACGCGACTGTCAGGGCACGGTACATTGCAGCGAAGACTATTAAACTCGCATTTGGTTCCAGGCATTGTGACTCAAGCCAGTTCTATTCATTACATCGAATTTACATCTATATACCACATCACTGTAGACAGCATAGCTCTACGTCCGGATGAGACACGATGTGACGAGGACGATGTCAATGAAGATGTCGGTGAGGCTGCCGGTGACAAAGACAATAGCAAATATGACGCAGCGAGAAGATCAACGAGCTTCGTGAATTGTTAGCGCAGCACTCACAGGAACATTGGGAAGTTGTACAATACGATGCGACGCGACGGGTACGATGTCAATGAGGATAGCGGTGAGGCTGGTGGCGGCAAGGACGATAGCAAATATGACGCAGCGAGAAGATCAATGAGCTTCGTGAATTGTTAGTGCAGCACTCACAGGTACAGTGGGAAGTTGTACAATACGACACGACGCGAGGAGTATGATGTCAATGAGGATGGCGGTGAGGCTGCCAGTGGCAAGGACGACTGCAAATATGACGTGGCGAGAAGATCAACGAGCTTCCTGAATTGTTAGCGCAGCACTGACAGGGACAGTGGGAAGTTGTACAATACGACGTGACGTGACAAGTACAATGTCGATGAAAAGAGGATGCTGGCGGTGTGGATGACATCAAGACGTGACGAGTACGATGTCAATGAGGATGACGGTGAGGCTGCCGGCGGCAAGGACGATAGCAAATATGATGCGGCGCGAAGATCAACGAGCTTCGTGAATTATTAGCGTAGCACTCACAGGGACAGTGGGAAGTTGTACAATATGACACGACGCGACGAGTACGTTGTCGATGAGGATGGCAGTGAGGTTGATGCAGGCAGCGTGGATGATAGCAAGATGCGAGGAGTGCACTGGTCGCGTATATGATATGATGAAAGTAGAAGAAAAAAGGGGTAGACTTGTGGCCCGTGCCTTCGTATTCAGCAAGCCGTGATGTGGTAAGCGAGCCAAACCGTATGAAAGTGCAGGCGCTAGCAAACGCTTGGCACCTTGCAAGTTGCATGCGAAATCACTTGCAATCTGTGAAAACGGTGAATTCCTCTCCCATTGTCTTCAATACCCCGGAACCTGCTGTTTACATATGCATACTTGTTCCCTATTATATCAATTCAGTTGAACCTAAAGTTTGTGACTACTTACTCCTGTTTTTCAAGGTTGTAATACTGAAAACATGAATGATATACAGATGTGGAGCGTTGTATATAATAGAGATTCTCCTAGCAGATGAAGTTGAATCAGGAGAGAACCATCGATAGGTTGCAAATCAGGAGCCGGTTGGCACAAGCTTTAGGTCCAACGGAATTGATATAATAGGGAATAATTGTGCATATGTAAACAGTGGGTTCTGGGATATCGACGACTAAAGGAGAGGAATTCACAGTTTTTGCAGATTGCGAGTGATTTTGCATGCAACTTGCAAGGTGCCAAGCATTTGCTAGCGCCTGCGCTTCTGTACGGTTTGGCTCGCTTACCACAGCACGGCTTGCTGAATACGACGGCATGGGCTGCAAGTCCACGCCTTTTTTCTTCTACTTTCATCATATTATACACGCAACCAGCGCACTCCTAGCATCTTGCTATCATCCACGCTGTCTGCATCAACCTCAGCGTTATCCTCATCAACAACGTACTCGTCACGTCGCGTCGTATTGTACAACTTCCCACTGTCCCTGTGAGTGCTGCGCTAACAATTCACGAAGCTCGTTGATCTTCTTGCCACCTTATATTTGCTATCTCCTTGCCACCAGCAGCCTCACTGCCAGCCTCATCGACATTGTACTCGTCGCGTCACGTCGTATTGTACAACTTCCCACTGTCCCTGTGAGTGCTGCGCTAACAATTCACGAAGCTCGTTGATCTTCTCGCCGCATCATATTTGCTATTGTCCTTGCCGCCGGCAGCCTCACCGTCATCCTCATTGACATCGTACTTGTCACGTCTTGATGTCATCCACGCTGCCGGCATCCTCTTTGCATCAACATCGTACTCGTCGCGTCGTATTGTACAACTTCCCTCTGTCACTGTCAGAGCGGCGCTAACAATTCACGAAGCTCGTTGATCTTCTCGCTGTGTCATATATGCTATCGTCCTTGCCACCGGCAGCCTCACCGCCATCCTCATCGACATTGTACTTGTCGTGTCGCGCCTTATTGTACAACTTCCCACTGTCTCTGTGAGTGCTTCGCTAACACTTCATGAAGCTCGTTGATCTTCTTGCTGCGTCATATTTGCTATCGTCCTTGCTGCAGGCAGCCTCACCATCATCCTCATTGACATTGTACTCGTCACGTCTTGATGTCATCCATGCTGCCGGCATCCTCTTTTCATCGACATCGTATTCGTTGTGTCGCGTCGTATTGTACAACTTCCCACTGTCCCTGTGAGTGCCACGCTAACAATTCACGAAGCTCATTGATCTTCTCGCTGCATCATATTTGCTATCGTCCTTGCCGCCACCAGCTTCACCGCTATCCTTATTGACATCGTACCTGTCGCATCGCGTCGTATTGTACAACTTCCCACTGTCCCTGTGAGTGCTGCGCTAACAATTCACAAAGCTTGTTGATCTTCTTGCCGTGTCATATTTGCTATTGTCTTTGCCGCCGGCAACCTCACCGCCATCTTCATTGACATCGTCCTCGTCGCGTCATATCTCATCCAGACGTAGAGCTATGCTGTCTATGGTGACGTGGTATATAGATGTAGATTCGATATAATGAATAGAACTGGCTTGAGTCACAATGCCTGGAACCAAATTGGAGTTTAATAGTCTTCGCTGCAATGTACCGTGCCCTGACGGTCGCGTTTCGCTGCTACCACCGTGACCAGTCTGTTACCTATGTGTGGTGCGCCATCGTAAGCCTCGTCTGGATCCTATTTACCTTGACACTCTGCATCTGTAAGATGCGCTGCGTCTGGATGGTGAAGACACTCCTCGTCCAGAAGGCAGATGCCATCGCACGCGTCGTCCGGACGTCATTTACCTTGACACTCTGCGTCTGGAAGAAATTTGCCTTGACATTCTGCATCTGTAAGACACACACTGCGTTCAGAAGGCAAATGCCCTGACACTGCTTGTCTGGAAGGCAGATGCCATGGCATGCATTGTCCGGAAGATATTTGCCTTGACATTCTGCGTCTGTAAGACACACGCTGCGTTCAGAAGGTAAATGCACTGACACTCCTCGTCCAGAAGGCAGATGCCTTGGCACTTGTCATCCGGACGATATTTGCCTTGACTACCTACGTCGGTAAGACACGTGCTACGTCCAGAAGGCAAATGCCCTGACACTGCTCATCTGGAAGGCAGATGCCGTGGAATGTATCATCCGGAAGACATTTGCCTTGACATTCCGTATCAGTAAGACACGTGCTGCATTCAGAAGGCAAATACGCTGACACTCCTCGTCCAGAAGACAGATGCCATGGCACTTGTCATCTGGACGACATTTGCCTGGACTACCTATGTCGGTAAGATACGTGCTGCGTCCAGAAGGGAAATGCCCTGACACTACTTGTCTAGACGCATATGCTGTGGCCGCTGCATCCGGATGCACGGTGCCATGGCAAGTGTCGTCCCAGTTAATCAGGTTGCGTCAGAAATGTCTAGTTCCTCTCGAGCATCCGAACGCTCAGGACGCAATTTTTTTTTTTCCTGATGTTGTCTGGACGCCATTTGCCATGACACTATACGTCTAGAAGACATACGCTCCGTCCGGAAGAAATATGCCCTGACACTCCACGTCCACAAGGCGTATGCCATGCCTCGCATCGTGCGGATGTACCCCACCATGACATTCTACGTCAGGAAGACATGCGCTCTGTCTGTAGGAAATATGACCTGACACTCCTCGTCCGGAAGGCGTATGCTGTGGCTCGAGTTGTCTGGAATCCCTTTGCCATGACACTTTGCGTCAGGAAGACATGTGCTCAGTCTGTAAGAAATATGCCCTGACACTCCTCATCCGGAAGGCATACGCGATGGCTCACGTCGTCTGGACGCCCTTTACCGTGACACTTTACATTAGGTGGACATGCACTCCATCTGTAAGAAATATACCCTGACACTCCTCGTCCGGAAGGCATATGCTGTGGCTCGAGTCATCCAGATGCCCTTTGCCATGACACTCTGTGTCAGGAAGACATACAGTCTGTCAGTAAGAAATATGCCCTGACACTCCTCGTCCAGATGGCATATGCCGTGGCTCACATCGTCCAGACACCGTTTGGCGTGCAACTTTGCATCTGGTAGACATGCGCTCCGTCTGTAAGAAATATGCACTGACACTCCTCGTCTGGAAGGCATATGCTGTGTCTCGCATTGTCCAGACACCCTTTGCCGTGACACTTTGTGTCTGGAAGATATGCGCTCCGTCTGTGGGAAATATGCCCTGTCACTCCTTGTCCGGAAGACGCATGCCGTGGCTCGTGTCATCCAGGTGCCCTCTGCCATGACACTTTGCATCTGGAAGACATGCGCTCCGTCTGAAAGAAATATACCCTGACACTCCTCGGCCGGAAGGCGTATGCCATGGCTCGTATCGTCCGGACGTCCTTTGTCAGGACACTTTGTGTCTGGAAGACATACGCTCCATCCCAAAGAGATGTGCCCTGACACTCCTGGTCCGGATGGCATATGCCATGGCTCGCATCATCCAGATGCCCTTTGGCATGACACTTTGCATCTGGAAGACATGCGCTCCATCTGTAAGAAATAGGCCCTGACACTCATCGTCCGGAAAGCATATACGGTGGCTTGCATCGTCAAGACGCCCTTTGCCATGACACTTTACGTCTGGAAGACATGCGCTCCGTCTGAAAGAAATATGCCCTAACACTCCTTGTTTGGAAGGCACATGCTGTGGCTTGCATCGTCAGGGCGCCATCTGCCGTGACACTTTGTGTCTGGAAGATATGTGCTCCGTCTGAAAGAAATATGCCCTGACACTCCTCGTTCGGAACGCGTATACCATGGCTCGTATCGTGCAGATGCCCGTTGCCGTGACACTTCGCGTCTGGAAGACATTCGCTCTATCTGTAAGAAATATGGCCTGACACTCCTCGTCCCGAAGGCGTATGCCATGGCTCACATCGTTCGGATGCCCTTTGCCATGACACTTTGCGTCTGGAAGACATATGCTCCGTCTGTAAGAAATATGCCCTGACACTCCTCGTCTGGAAGGCATACGCCATAGCTCATGTCATCCAGAGGCCCTTTGCCGTGACACTTTGTGTCAGGAAGACATGTCCTCCGTCTGTAAGAAATATGCCCAGACCTGCCTCGTCCAGAAGGTGAATGCCATGGCTCACGTCATCCGGACACCATTGCTGTGACACTTTGCGTCTGAAAGACATGCGCTCCGTCTGTGAGAAATATGACCTGACACTCCTCGTCCGGAAGGCTTATGCTGTGACTCGTATCGTCCAGACGCCCTTTGCTGTGACACTTTGCATCTGGAAGACATACGCTCTGTTCAAAAGAAATATGCCCTGACATTCCTCCTCCGGAAGGCTTATGCAATGGCTCGCATCGTCCGGACGCCCTTCGCCATGACATTCTGCGTCCGAAAGACACGTGCTACATCCTGGTAGCAAATGCACTGACACTCCTCGTCCGGACACTATGTGCCATGGCATGCATTGTCTGGAAGGTCAATGTGTGGGCAATCTACGTCTAGTAAGTATACGCCTGTGTGTCTTGCGTTGGGAGCAGCACATGCCTCGACTAGCATCATCCAGTAGGCGAATACGTTGCCAGGCTGCGTCCTGTGCCTCTGCATGTTTCCGACATGTAGGGTGCATCCGGATGCAGCATGCGTATCCGGACGCAGATTTTTTTTCCTGATGTAGCGTTCGAACGGAAGTTGCGAAGGTACTTTGTCTGGATAGTGGACGACACACCAGAGGTATCGTCCAAACGGAAGTTGCAAAGATTCTTTGCGTGGATAGTAGACACACTAGCAGACGTAGCGTTCAAACAGAAGTTACAAAGGTACTTTACATGGATTCTGGATGTCATTTTGGACGTAGCGTTTGAACGGAAGTTGCAAAGGTAGTTTGCGTGGATAGTGGACAATACACCAGAGGTATCGTCCGAATGAAAGTTGCAAATATTCTTTGCATGGATAGTAGATGCCCCACCAGACGTAGCGTTCAAACGAATATTGCGATGGTACTTTGTGTGCATAGTGGATGCCATGCCAGACATAGTGTTCAAACAGAAGTTGTGAATATTCTTTGCATGGATAGTAGATGCCCCGTCAGACGTAGTGTTCAAACAAACGTTACGATGGTACTTTGCGTGCATAGTAGATGCCATGCCAGACATAGTGTTCGAACAGATCTGCTGCATGGAGATGATATTACTTTCTCTTTCTACATTCCGATGGGAGTAACAAACTTACTCTACGTGGATAGAAGACCCTATGCCAGAGGTAGCATTCGAAAGGAGTTACTGTGTGGAGAAAATAATAGTTTCTCATTTCTTCATTCCGATAGAAGTAATAAACTTACTCTGTGTAGATAGTAGGTGTGCTGCCAAACATAGCATTTAAACGGAAGTTGCGAAGATTCTCTACGTGGATAGTAGACCCCATGCCAGACGTAGCGTTCAAATAGAAGTTACAAAGGTACTCCGTGTGGATAGTGGACGACACGCCAGAGGTATCATCCAAATGAAAGTTGCAAAGATTCTTTGCAGGGATAGTAGACATTCCACCAGACATAGCATTCAAACAAAAGTTGCGATGGTACTTTGCGTGGATAGTGGAGGCCATGTCAGATGTAGCGTTCGAACAGAAGTTGCGAATATTCACTGCATGGATAGTAGACCCCATGCCAGTTGTAGTGTTTGAATGGAAGTTTCGAAGGTACTCCGTGTGGATAGTCGATACTACGCATTAGGTTTCATCCGAACGGGAGTTGCGAAGATACTTTGTGTGGATAGAGATGCCATGACAGATGTATCGTCCAAATGAAAGTTGCAAAGATACTTTGCGTGCAGAGTAGTCACCATGCCAGACGTAGTATTCGAATGGAAGTTGCGATGGTGCATTACAGTGGGTAGTAGACCCTATGCCAGTGGTAGTGTTCGAATGGAAGTTGTAAGGGTACTTTGCATGATTAGTGGATGTCACGCAAGGTGTAGTGTTGGAATAGATATTTTCTGTAGAAACTACAACGATGCATTGAATGCGTTTTTGTTACACTGGAGAAATATCACGGACAGGTACGTACCCTTAGAAAGGTACGTACTGAGGAGGAAGATACGTACCAGTAGCTAGCTGCTCTCATCAGGTGGATCTTAGAGAGTCTAGGTAGGAGATAAGACGGGGTTAAAGGTTACGGCTGAGAAACGATCGTAAGGATTAACTCCGGAAGAAGGGAACGGCAACCGGAAGCGTGAGAGGGAAGGTGTTAAGGACGAGACTTTTCCGAGAGCTCGTTTGTCGTAATCCCTAGCTCCAGACACCAATGGGCTGCAGAAAGAACTCAGTCTAGAACTGAGGGAATTTTGCGGTGCCAATCACCCCTGGGCCTTACCTTATCGACAATACCGACCAGGACCAATAAGAGTCTCAGGCGAGCCCATGCTCTAGGGGGGGTTCGCCGACCTCGGAGGAAAAGTTAGCCCGAGTCACCAGGTCTCACCCAGCCTCACACCTATATATGCCGGTCCTTCTCTCCTAAGAGAAAGAAACAGCAGACCGAACATGACCCTCGAAACCCACATACAAGATCTAAGATTATTCCATTGTGAATTATCAAAAGTAGCCTGATTACCTTTGATTCTCTCCACACTCCAGTTACGATACAACCCCAGTGTCACACTATAATCTTCGATTCAAAATCACCCTACTTTCACGGAAGCAGACCAGCACATGCCCTCCTTTGAACAAGATCACGAATACCTCCTCGAACTTTCAAGCATATTCGAACCGACTTCCCAATACTTGCTCGACTACACATTCGCCTCGATCGACAGTGATATTACAAAGTACGAACAGTGGGAAGAATTCTTTGACGGACCAATCCCAGGAACTGCGCAAATCAATTGCACCCCCGAAAACTGGTATACTCAATACTGGTCCAACTGCGCATCACTGCAACTGGCAGCCAACCTCAACAGAGACAAATTCTGAGAAATTTGGGATTATACCTTTGAGGACGACAAGACAATCTACACAGGACACTTCCTGGACCTATACTAGAAAATGTCTACCTCCTCCAACTTCAACATGCTTCGCTTGGAAGCCCTATGGGACCTGCTGCAAATCACCGACGGAACGGCTCCGCCGGAACAAGCGCTGGAGCTAGCCAACCCCGCGGTCTGGGTCTGAACCATGGCACGACAACAAAAGCAGGCAGAAAGAGATCTACGGCAGCTCACTGAACTATAAGACAACACGATCGATAAAACCGATCAATGAATGATCCGAATCGAAGAAGCCTATCAAACCCTGGCCAAGGGCACCAGGTACATATATGACTGGGTACATGCTAACCAGGAGATCGCAGAAGCCTGGGTACGAACCAAGCTGGCAAATGCAGCCAATGCATACCAGACGTTGGCACAAAACGTTTGGCAGGCCATTCTGGAACGTACCGCCGAAGACAACCAGTGGCAGATATGCCAGGCCACTCAACTCACCCGCGTAAATGATGCCCTCGCTTGCCTAGTGGAGGCCAACGTCGCCCGAAGCCAGCACCTGGCCACCTTCCAAGGTAACGTAGAACTATGGGCAACTAACCACCAAAGGAAGATGACCCAGGTCGAGGAGGAGCTACAGCAGGCCAGAGATGAAATTCGGCGGATAGCCACCCGAATACCCCTCCCCGGCTCTCCAATGACAAGACGCCTGTCCCCGTAACCCCTGCAGCTGTGGTGTAGCCCAGTCAGGCCACCAAGCACCAGTGCCACCACAGCACCAGCTGCGTCCCCACCACTTCCGGTACGGCCAACACTCCAGAGCCCTATCCGACTTGCTCCTGCCTCCCCTGTATGAAGGCAGAGACGACCGGCACTCCCGCCATCAAGCACGCCGGAACCACTGCTCCCGCTGTGGCCAGCAGCTGGAGGTAACGGAGGAAGAGGAAGAGGATCGCCAGCGAGGCCAGGACAGCCGTCAAGATCACCTTCGCCCTTGACGCCACCCAGTGGAGACGACGATGACCTATACATACAGAACCTTTCCGCGGGAAGACCACCGACGGGTGCTGGGGAACCAACGAGAGCATAGCTAGCCACTATGCTTACGCTGGAGGAAATAGCAAGGCTAGTGGGCGCAGGAATTGTGGCGGCGCGAGCCCCAGAAAGACCAGCGAATAAAGCCCAGATAAATGCCTTGAGGCTGAAAATGGAGAACCCCAAGAAATTTGACCGGAAAAGCTCATCCACCTTCAACCAATGGTGGGAGTCTGTCACAATGTACCTGAGATTTTACCCGGAGACGGTTGACAGCCAAAAAATCACCTGGGTCAGGACTCTCCTAACTGACACCGCTTTGGTATGGCACCTCCACCGATACCGTGAGCTACGGGATAACGACACGTGGACAACTACTCGGCAGCCATTGGGACGGAATACCGGAACGAGTGCGAGGTGGCGGACGCCCAATTTAAGTTAGGGCAGCTCAAATACCAAGGGTCCATCCGTGCCTACCTGACCAAGTTCTGAGCGCTCAACAACTTTGTGCGGGCAACTGGGTAAGCGCTACAGGAAAAAGTCGACCTAGCTATGCCGGACGCGCTGCTCGATATGCGGTTCACCCATTACCTGGAGGACTTCGCGGACGACAAAGGCTTCCTGCAGGCTACCCACCAGGCAGGCTCACAGGTAGAAAAGAAAAAAGCCCGCAAGCAGGCCCGGGATCAGATGAGAACAGGAGCCACCAGCAGTGCCACTCGAACAGAAGAGAAAAAGAAGGAAGAAAAACGGTCGGACGGAAGGAGACTGATGGAAGGTGCAAAGAACACCAGAGTGGACCAAGTACCGACAGGCCGCCAAAGCCCATGGGGACAACCGGGCCGATAGGCCACTAAGGAAGCTGCCCTAAAAGGGGTACCCTCGCAGGAACACGAGGAATACTTCAAAACCCCGGAAAGCTGCTGGCACTGCGGTCAGAAAGGACACCACACCTACGAATGCTTCGCCCATACCACCCGGCGTGGAACTCCTCTTCCAAAAGCACCTTGGAAAGCTGCCAGAGTAACAACAACAGAAGCAGGGAAACGAAAGCGCTTGGAAGAGCCAGATGAAAATCTGGTGCCCAAACAACAAAAGATCGCCACTGTCGACACTATGGAGGAAGAACCGTCCCAAGCCTTACCAATATGGGCCGACAACAGCGATCAGTCGGATTTTTAGAAAGGCCTACCAAAACCGCCTATGCAGGCCTTCGCAATACTTTGTGGAACCTCCCGGAAATGGAAAAGCGAGGAATCAAGCACTAAAACCTCGAAAAAACCGAAACGGAAGAACCCACCAGCGGTACCTGCCCCATTATACACATGGTCATACATCATGGCCAGGAACGACACCCAGTCACCATGCTACTGGATACTGGATGTTCAGTACCACTAATCAACGAACAAATGGCAAGGTGCCTTCAACTCCGGCTGCTCAAACACGAAAAACAGCGTCTCATCGAGAACTTCAGGGGCCAGGCCATGCAAGGAGCCGGGGAATTCTACCCTGACCGATCAGTGCTTCAACACCGAAGGCACTTTTCAAGGGAAGTCATGGAAGTAGCACCCATGGATAAGGAAATTGACATATTCCTCCCATATTGGTGGATAGCCAAGCACCCGCTGCAGGGAGCCTGGGAGAACCAGGAAGTTAGATTCAACAGCCTACACTGTCTCGAGAAATGCACCAAATACAAAACAAGCGACTGGAAGCTTTCGTGGGACAAAACGGTGTGCTATGACGACAACCCTCACTGCATTGGCTACGTCTCCGTGGTAAACCAAGAAGACCCCTGGGATAGGGTTCCTCCAGAATTCCGTCAATACATAAACACGATGAGAAAAGAGATGGCGGACGCCTTACCCGAACACCGACCATACGACTGCAAAATCGAACTAAAGGAAGGAAGCACAGCGCCATGGGGACCCATTTACCCCCTATCAGAAACAGAGCTACAAGCTCTTAGGGAGTGGCTCAAGGAAATGGAAAGAACAGGAAAAATCCAGCAATCGACCTTGTGGGCGGGTTCGCCCATCCTGTTCGTTCCAAAACCCAATTGAAAGGGGCTGCGCCTCTGTGTGGACTACAGAGGCCTCAATAAAATAACAATCCCCAACCAATACCCACTGCCGCTAATGCAGGAGCTCCAGGATTGAGTCCAAGGTGCCTGGTTCTTCACGAAAATGGACCTAAAAAATGGGTTCAATCTGATCCGAATGAAAGCAGGAGACGAATGGAAAACGGCATTTCGGACCTGCTATGGCTTATACGAGTTCAAGTTAATGCCATTCAGGTTAACTAACGCCCCCTCCATATTTCAAGACATGTTGAACCACATATTCACTGACATGCTGGACCTCAGGTTAATCGTTTACAGGGACGACATCCTAATATATGCGAAAACACAGGCCGAGCACGATGGGATTGTCCGGAAAACGTTGAAGAGATTACAGGACAATGGTCTGGCAGTAGCGGCGGACAAGTGTGTCTGGAGAGCAAAAGAGGTGGAGTTCCTAGGCTATGTCTTGAGCCGAGATGGGGTTAAGATGGCACAGGACAAAGTAGAAGCCGTGCTAAGGTAGGAAACTCCGCACTCGTTAACAGAAGTCCAGGCATTTCTAGGATTCACCAACTTCTACCAACGGTTCATTCAGGACTACTCCCAAGTAGCCCAGCCGCTTACGGAATTAACAAAGAAAACGGAGAAGTGGGTCTGGAACAGCGAGATGGAGGCCGCTTTCACGGAACTCAAGCAACGATTCACCATGGCTCCAATACTGGCCCATTTTGATACACAATGACCAGTAATCATCGAAACCGACGCTTCGGACTTTGCCATTGGCGCAGTACTCTCGCAACGAGACGACAAAGGAAGACTACACCCAGTAGCCTTCCATTCCAGAAAGTTCCAACCAGCGGAAATCAACTACGAGGTCCACGAGAAGGAACTCCTGGCAATCGTCGACACCTTCAAACACTGGAGGTGCTATTGCGAAGGAGCCACCCACCAAGTACAGGTATTCTCCGATCATCAAAACCTGGAATACTTTACAACAACAAAGGTCCTCAACAGATGGCAGACACGGTGGGTACAGGAGGTGGCAGGCATCGACTTCCGGATCTACTACTGACCAGGGACTCAGAACGGAAAACCAGACGCACTATCAAGACGTTTGGAGTACCGCCCGGAAAAGGGGGGGATAGAAAACCAGCCGATTACAACGGTTTTGGGAAAAAACCACTTTGCAGAACCAAATTGGCAAGGACCGACATTTATCTGCTCCTCAGCACGACTCGCTTCTCTCCCAACGAAAAGATGGGAGGAAGAATTTATGGAAAAAATAAAGGAAAAAGGACGGAAAGATATGGCTTATCAACAAGCATGGAAGGAAATGGAAGCTGCTCTCCCAAAGGAGCAGTGGATGGACCGAAAGGTCAGGAACGTGTTGGAAATCCAGGACGAGCTGCTTTACAGAAAAAGGCATACTCTGGGTGCCAGAAGAGCTGGTACAGGAAATTCTGAAATCAGAGCATGACACAAAGGTGGCCAGACACATGGGCCAGGACAAAACCATCTAACTCATTAGGTGGAACTTTTGGAGGCCAAAAATGAATGAACAAATAATCGACTTCGTCCGAAGCTGCCCGGAATGCCAGCAGAACAAAGCGTCCAGACACCAGCCTTATGGACTATCGCCACCCTTGGAGCTTCCCTATGCACCCTGGCAATCAATTGCAATGGATTTCATCACGGACCTATCATTGTCAAACGAATGTGATCAGTTGTGGGTGGACATCGACCGATTCACCAAGATGGCCCACTTCGTTCCACTGAAAGTAAAAACAGCGGCGGACTTGGCGGTCATATTCGCTCGAGAAATATGGAGACACCATGGGATTCCAACAGATATAGTCTCCGACTGCGACTCTTGGTTCACATCCGAAACTTGGAAGCAATTCTTAGGACTACTTGGAATCCGTCCCCGTATGTCTACTGCCTTCCACCCCCAGACTGACGGACAAACAGAATGACTCAATTAAACAATCGAGGCATACATCCGCGTGTTTGTCAGCAAGGAACAAGGTAACTGGGCATCGCTCCTGCCAATGGCAGAGTTTGCCAATAACAACTTGGTTACGGTCGGTAACGGAGTAATGCCTTTTTATGCCAACTTTAGATTCCACCCAACGACGCTGGACCCACCCGATGGCAAGGAACCACTCAACCCAGCCAGCACGGTCTACGGGCATTGGATGCAGATAGTACACGAGGAATCCAGAAAAGGATTGGAGACGGCACAAGAACGAATACGCCGGTACACCGACCCAGTACGAAAAGAACCCCCGGCATACCAAGTAGGAGACTTGGTGATGCTCAACGGCCGCAACATCAAAATGCGTCGCCCAACAAAGAAGCTGGACCACAAAAATCAAGGTCCCTTTCAAATCGAGAAAATCATCTCCCCACTCGCCGTCCACCTCACGCTGCCTCGAAAATGGAAGATCCACAATGTCTTCCATGTCTTGTTCCTCGAACCATACCGAACGAGTGAACACCAGGCCCTGCCGGACCCCTCGAGGGTACTCCGGGAAGTGGACGACATTGAGCAAAGTGAGGAATACGATGTGGAGGAAGTTATGTCCTTGGTCAAGCACGGCAGATGGATCCTTTACCTTGTCAAATGGCTCAACTATCTGGAACGTATGGACTGGACGGAAGAACCATTCAACAACTTCTCAGTAGGCAGCCTGGAGAAACTCCGGGAGTTTCATCGATGGAATCCTGACGCGCCGAGGGACTACCAGCTCACTGAGGGCTAGACCAGTTCCACCGAGGAACTGGCGGTAGTGGGCTGAAGGTGCGGAGGACTTCAGTACCAAAGCACTACGAACCAACAAAAAGACCTGCTTCTTGGGCACCTACGAAAAACCGCTGACCGAGCGTCCGACTGAAAACTCGAACCGACCCGAGGAACTTGACGCACTCCTGTACGGTCATATTCCCCTTACCCCAAAATGGAACCGGCGACAGAGCAAGCATGACGGTCATGCGATCCCCGAATAAGGTGCGGTCACTCTTACCTACACTGTAGAGCCCTAGATCAGGCCCTGTCACTTTCGGGATACCAGACTAGCCACGAAGGATACCATGCCTCCGCCGATCCTCTGCGACCTTTGTCAACCCCGAAATTCGAGTACGGGAAGCAGTCATAGCGAATGCGTGACGTGATCAATGTTCCTCAAGACAGTAAGAATACGCACCGGCTTATTCTGAGGGCCCAGACATTCTGACAGATTACAGAGTCATGTCCTGATCTGGTGTCTGGGAGGGCTGTAGGGGTGGAGGACTACAGTCACGGGAACCACACAACAAGTTACCCCATGAGAGAAGATACACCTACAGAAAGAGACGGGCTACTTGGGAAAAAAGATATCAAAGCTTCAGGACGAAGCTAAGGGGAGGGGAGGTAGTGTTACACTGGAGAAATATCATGGGCAGGTACATACCCTTAGAAAGGTACATACTGAGGAGGAAGATACGTACCGGTAGCTAGTTGCTCTCATCAGGTGGATCTTAGAGAGTCTAGGCGGGAGATAAGACGGGGTTAAAGGTTACGGCCGAGAAACCATCGTAAGGATTAACTCTGGAGGAAGGGAACGGCAACCGGAAGCGTGTCAGAGAAGGTGTTAAGGACGAGACTCTTCCGAGAGCTCGTTTGTCGTAATCTCCAGCTCCAGATGCCAATGGGCTGCAGAAAGAATTCAGTCTAGAACTAAGGGAATTTTGCAGTGCCAATCACCTCTGGGCCTCACCTTATCGACAGTACTGACCAGGACCAATAAGAGTCTCAGGCGAGCCCAAGCTCCAGGGGGGGTTCGCCAACCTTGGAGGAAAAGTTAGCCATAGTCACCAGGTTTCACCCAGCCTCACGCCTATATATGCCGGTCTTTCTCTCCTGAGAGTAAGAAACAGCAGACTGAACACGACCCTCGAAACCCACATACAAGATCTAAGATTATTCCGTTGTGAATTATCGAAAGTAGCCTGATTACCTTTGATTCTCTCCACACTCTGGTTGCGATACAACCCCAGTGTCACAGTTTTAATGGCAAATTAGTATCTGCAATACGTTTTAACACTCCCAATGTTACTAGTGCAATGCTGCATTGCAATGCATATCTTTTTTTCCTGATGGATAAGGACTTCTTCCTCCAAAAACAACCAGACGAGGAATCCCAGGGTGACAAACAACACCTGTGGAGCAGTATTGGGGGCCATACAAGTCAAAGCAACACTGGACGTAGTGACTCCAGATGCCACATCAGATTCTGAACGCAACTCCAGTATCACCTCCTCCATAATAAGGTGGCAGACTGTGCAAAGTTCTCGTCCCGATTCGTCGGTATCATACAGAAGAGTTTACACAGCTCCAACACCCTCAGAAGTGCTCGTGGCAGCATTCAGGACACCCAGTGGCATGCGAAGTGTCATGCACAAAAATAGTTTGTCATTGGCATTTGTGCTCAACACAGTTAAGAGGCTACTGGAGCAGCACACCGTGAAGTATCAGCTGTTTCTTCCACTGATCAGGAAAAACATTCTGCGTCCGGATGATGCATACGTGTTGGAAACATCTAGATGCTCAGGACGTAACCCAACAAGGTATTCTCCGTCCGGACAATGCATGTCAGCACACATGCTGCACCAAACACGACCCACCCGTGCATATTCGTATAGACAGAAGTGGGCTACGCATTGGTCTTCCGGACGACTAATGTCAAGGCAAACTGCATCTGGACGATACATACCATGGCATCTGCCTTCTGGATGAGGAGTGTCAGCGCATTTGCCTTCTGAACACAGCGCGTGTCTTACAGATGCAGAATGTCAAGGCAAATGTCTTCCGGACGATGCATGCCACGGCATCTACCTACCAGATGAGGAGTGTCAGGACATGTGCCTTCTGAACACAGTGCATGTCTTCGGGACGCAGAATGTCAAGACAAATGTAGACCGGATGATGTGTGCCATGGCATCCACCTTCTGGACGAGGAGTGTCAGGGCATTTGCCTTCTGGATGCAGCGCAAGTCTCCAGACACAGAATGTCAAGGCAAATCTCTTCCTGAAGACGCATGCCACGGCATCTGCCTTCCAGATGATTAGTGTCAGGGCATAGGCCTTCTGGGTGTAGCGCGTGTCTTACAGATGCAAAGTGTCAAGGCAGATGTCATCCGGACAAGGGGTGTCAGGGCATTTGCCTTCTTAATGCAGTGCATGTCTTACAGATGCAGAATGTCAAGGCAAATATCGTACAGATGATGCACACCATGGCATCTGCCTTGCGGATGAGGACTGTCAGGGCATTTCCCTTCTGGATGTAGAGGGTTAAGGCAAATGTCGTCAGGATGACGTGTGCCATGGCATCTGCCTTCTGGATGAGTGTCTTTGCCATCCAGACGCAGAGTGTCAAGGCAAATGGGATCTAGAGGAGGCTTACAATGGTGCACCACACATAGGTAATAGAGTGGTCATGGTGGTAGCATTGACACGCAACTGTCAGGGCACAGTACATTGCAGCAAAGACTATTAAACTTGCATTTGGTTCCAGGCATTGTGACTCAAGCCAGTTATATTCATTACATCGAATATACATCTATATACCATGTTACCGTAGACAGCATAGCTCTGCATGACCGAAACAAACGCAGTTTACCAGAGGAGACACGACGCGACAAGGACGATCTCAATGAAGATGGCGGTGAGGCTGCTGGCAGCAAAGACGATAGCAAATATGATGCAGCGAGACGGTCGACAAGCTTCCTGAATTGTTAGCGTAGCTCTCACAGGGACAGAAGGAAGTTGTACAATACGACACGACAAGTACGATGTCGATGAAAAGAGGATGCTGGCAGCATGGATGACATCAAGATGTGACGAGTATGATGTCAACGAGGATGATGGTGAGGCTGCCAGCGGCAAGGACGATCGCAAATATGACGCCACGAGAAGATCAACGAGCTTCGTGAATTGTTAGCCTAGCACTCACAGGGAGAGTGGGAAGTTGTACAATACGACACGACGTGACGAGTACGATGTCAATGAAAAGAGGATGCCAGTGGCGTGGATGATTTCAAGATGCGATGAGTACGATGTCAATGAGGATGACAGTGAGGCTGCCGGCGGCAAGGACGATAGCAAATATAATGTGACGAGAAGATCGACAAGCTTCGTGAATTGTTAGTGCAGGTCTCACAGGGACAGCGGGAAGTTGTATAATATGACGCGATGAGTACGATGTCGATGAAAAGTGGATGCCAGCGGCATGGATGACATCAAGATGCGACGAGTACGATGTCAATGAGGATGACGGTGAGGCTGCAGGCAGCAAGGACGATAGCAAATATGACACGGGAGAAGATCAACGAGCTTCGTGAATTGTTAGTGCAGCTCTGACAGGGACAGAGGGAAGTTTTACAATACGATGTGATGAGTATGATGTCGATGAAAAGAGGATGTCGGTGGCATGGATGACATCAAGTAAGACACGACGAGTACACTATTGATGAGGATGGCAGTAAGGTTGATACAGGCAGTATGGATGATAGCAAGATGTGAGGAGTGCACTGGTCGCGCATATGATATAATGAAAGTATGTAGAAGAAAAAAAGGGTAGACTTGCAGCCTGTGCCATCATATTCAGCAAGCCGAGCTGTAGTAAGCAAGCCAAACCGTACGAAAGTGCAGGCGCTGGCAAACGCTTGGAATCTTGCAAGTTGCATGCGAAATCACTCGCAATCAGCGAAAACTGCGAATTCCACTCCCATAGTTGTCGATACCCTGGAACCTGCTGTTTACATATGCACAATTATTCCCTCTTATATCAATTCTGTCGGACCTAAAGTTTGTGTCAACCGGCTCCTGATTTGCAACCTATCGATGGTGCTGTCCTGATTCAACTTCTTCTGCTAGGAGAATCTCTATTATATACAACGCTCCACATCTGTATATCATTCATGTTTTCAGTATTACAACCTTGAAAAACAGGAGTAAGTAGTCACAAACTTTAGGTCCGACTAAATTGATATAATAGGGAATAATTGTGCATATGTAAACAGTAGGTTCTGGGGTATCGAAGAGAATGGGAGAGGAATTCGCCATTTAAGCAGATTGCGCGTGATTTCACATCCAACTTGCAAGATGCCAAGCGTTTGCTAGCACCTGCGCTTTCGTACGGTTTATCTCGCTTACCACAGCTCGGCTTGCTGAATACATCGGCACAGGCCACAAGTCCACCCCTTTTTTCTTCTACATACTTTCATTATATCATAGGTGCGACCAGCGCACTCCTCACATCTTGCTATCATCCACGCTGCCTGCATCAACATCACCGCCATCCTCATCAATATCGTACTCGTCGTGTCTTACTTGATGTCATCCACGCCCCCGGCATCCTCTTTTCATTGACATCATACTCATCGCGTCATATTGTACAACATCCCACTGTCCCTGTAAGTGCTTTGCTAACAATTCACGATGCTCGTTGATCTTCTTGCGGCGTTATATTTGCTATCGTTCTTGCCACTGGCAGCCTCACCGTCATCCTCATTGACAGTGTACTCGTCACGTCTTGATGTCATCCACACCACCAGCATCCTCTTTTCATCGACATCGTACTTGTCGCGTCGTATTGTACAACTTCCCTCTGTCCCTGTCAGAGCTGTGCTAACAATTCACGAAGCTCGTCGACTGTCTCGCCACATCATATTTGCTATGGTCTTTGCCGCCAGCAGCCTCACCGCCATCTTCATTGATATTGTCCTCGTCGCGTCATGTCTCATCCGGCAAACTGCCTTTGTTTCGGTCACGCAGAGCTATGCTGTCTACGGTGACATAGAGCTATGCTGTCTACAGTGATGTGGTATATAGATGTAAATTCTATGTAATGAATAGAACTGGCTTGAGTCACAATGCCTGGAACCAAATGCGAGTTTAATAGTCTTTGCTGCAATGTACCATGCCCTAACGGTTACATGTCAATGCTAGCACCGTGACCACTCTATTACCTATATGTGGTGCGCCATCGTAAGCCTTGTCTAGATCCCATTTGCTTTGACACTCTGCGTCCGGATGGCAAAGACACTCGTCCAGAAGGTAGATGCCATGGCACGCGTTGTCCAGATGATATTTACCTTGACACTTTGCGTCCAGAAGGGAAATGCCCTGACATTCCTCATCTGGAAGGCAGATGCTGTGGTGCGCATCGTCCGTACGACATTTACCTTGACACTCTGCATCCAGAAGAAATTTGCCTTGACATTCTGCATCTGTAAGACACGCACTGCGTTCAGAAGGCAAATGCTCTGACACCCCTCATCCGGATGACATCTGCCTTGACACTCTGCGTCTGTAAGCACGCACTACATCCAGAAGGTAAATACCCCGACACTCCTCGTCTAGAAGGCAGATGCCATGGCATCCATCGTCCGGAAGACATTTGCCTTGACATTCTGCGTCTGTAAGATACACGCTGCATTTAGAAGGCAAATGTGCTCATACTTCTCGTCCAGAAGGCAGATGCCATGGCACTTGTCCTCCGGACAACATTTATCTTGACTATTTATGTCGGTAAGACACGTGCTGCGTCCAGAAGGGAAACGCCCTGACACTACTTGTCTAGAAGCATATGCCATAGCCGCTGCATCCAGATGCACGATGCCATGGTGTGGTGTGTCGCTATGCACAGTGCCATGGCAAGCATTGTCCGAGTTAAGCAGGTTGCATCCGAAACGTCTAGTACATCTTGAGCATCCGAATGTTCAGCATGCAATATATTTTTTTCCTGATGCAGAAGATGAGCTTCTACATGTGAGTCGTGAACACCATCCCAGGCATAGCCTTCACCTTGCTGAAACACAATCTAGCAAATAGATATATTGTGGTCATGAGTATGCGCAAATACGGGTACCCATGTCAAGTTCAGTGTTAACCAGAAATTGAACATTGCAGCGGTAATGACTTCCTTCCCCAAAGTACAGTTTGCAGCTTTTAACATCACATTCTGTATCCAGCTCAAGAATGCCCTGACTGGTAGACAATCACACATGATTGACAAGGCATGTTCTAGTATTAGCGAGCTTTATCGCGTACACGAGTTTCTCGACGATACCAAACGATTAGTCACCATCAATGATTTGCTTGAGAGCAAAACCTTTGCTGTGAGAGAGTCTGATCGTGTAGTACACGGGGTAAGTAGTTCCTAGCATTTCTGGTGTGTTCGCACAATTCTCAGTGGGGCTTACTGGTTTCCTAGCAACATGCAAGCTAGTTTCTTACGGGACAAATCTCCCAGTTTCTGTACATCAAGTACTTCAAGAGAACCCAGGATCGCAACCCTGTGCTTTACAATTGGATAATTGACAGCCCTCCCCCTGCTTTGATCATTTTCGCAACCGCAGTATAGCATCGTGCGCTACGTAAATGCCAGAACAACAACAGTGTGATGACAGTCAGGGCCGCTGGTACCAAAAAACCACATTGGATGTACTCATTCAATATGACAAATGATGGCTGTAAGTTGGCATTGGACACTCAGGGAACAGTGCTAACAACATTTCAAGCAGTATATACGAAGTGGATGAATACGTGGAACAAGCTGCTAGATGCAGACCAAGAAAAAGTGACCATGACGATCACTGCGAAGCTGCCTAAGAATGTCATCGACACAAAACCTACGATTGGCACCCTGTCAGTGCTGGACGACACATTTCCTGAGGAAATTGATACTGACATGATGTCGGCACTGATCGCGGAGCCCTTACTGGTAGTGCCTCCATATCAGCAGATGCAGATTCCGCTAGCAGTCAACAAAAAATTGATTGACGCTGAGGATGGCATTATCCCCGATGATGCCAATATTGGAGAGGATACTAGTGATGTAATGTTCAACGGTTATGGTACCAACGAGAATTGGGAGGGTACGAAGGGTGAAGATGTGGGGGAGGATAAGGAGACTGGTGATGCGGAACAGGATGAGGAGTCTGGAGGTGAGAGTGATATATAGTATGGATTCAACTATGATGCGACTGATGTCATGAACCTGGCGCGACAGGCTCCTTGGCGCCGGCGCCGGTGCCACTCTAACCCTTGTTGCCCTGTGGCTAGTCCTCGTTTCTGCTGCCGCAGCCGCGGTCATCCCCTGCACTTAGACGCCTCGACCGATCTCCGCCATATTGCTCCGGTAGCGATATCCCTGACTGCTGGCCAGTCTAGACCTCTCTCCTTCGTCTCCGTTATGTTACTTGCGCGTCCTTCTCCAGTCATCGTTACGTATGTCGTTTCCTGTTGATTATGCTTGCACGTCCTTTCTCCTGTCCGCTACGTTTGTTGTCTCCCGTTGATGAAGCTTGCACGTCGTGTTCCCTGTTCCTTACCTTTACTGCTTGCGCGTCCTTTCTCCTGTCCGCTACGTTCGTTGTCTCCCATTGATTGAGCTTGCACGTCCTTCTCCCATGTTCGTTACGAGTATTGTTTTCCCTTGATTAAGTTGTATCTCAGTCTTCCTTTCCTTTACGGTTACTGCTTGCGCGTCCTTTCTCCTGTTGCCACGAGTAGAGTGTTGGCTGCGCGGCAGCCAAGTGCGATCATGTGTTTTCCTTGGGCGTGGCGATTGAGTCATGATGTTAGACGGAGGAACTGTGTCAGTCTTGCGGGCAAGCTGTGATTCCACAGAGGGAAGGAAAAGTATAAAGGAAGGGCGCGGTAGCTAGTCTGGAGATTCTTCTCCACGCAATATATTATCTATACACCTGGACCTACCTTTACCCATCTCTGAGCGGCATGACGAAACCAGCACCAGGATCTCGGATCACTTGCGCCGATGACCACTGGGTCATACGGCATTGTGATGAAGTGATCCAGGATCGCCTACGACGAACGACCTCGAGATACGATTATCTATCTACCTTGACCTACCTTCACACATCTCTGAGGGGCTTGACGAAACCAGCGCCGGGATCTCGAATCACTTGCGCTGATGACCACCGGGTCATCCGGCAGCGCGACGAAGTGATCCGGGATCACCTACGACGAACGACATTGAGATACGATTATCTATCTACCTTGACCTACCTTCACACATCTCTGAGCGGCGTGACGAGAGCAGCGCCGGGATCTCGGATCACTCACGCCGATGATCACCGGGTCATCCGGCACCACGACGAGTGATCCGGGACCACCTATGATGGACCCGCAACACCACCGCGCATACTGGGCCGCCGCAGACAGAACGGAACACCACCGCGTATGCCGCACCGGGCGAAACGGGAGACTGCCGCGCATGCCGCCCCGGGCGAAACGGAAGAACACTGCGCATGCCGCGCCGAGCAGAACGAAAGAACGCCGCACGTGCCGCGCTGGGCAGAATGGAGGACCGCCGTGCAGTCCAGGCCACACCAGACAGAATGGAACACCTATGCCGCGCCGGGCAGAACAGAACACCACCATGCACACCGGGCTGCGCCAGACAGAACGGAACACCACCGCGCATACCGGGCCGCGCCAGACAGAACGGAAGACCTCCGCGTATGCCGCACCAGGCGGAACGGAAGACCGCCGCGCATGCTGTCCCGGGCGGAAAGGAAGAACACTGCGCATACCGCGCCAAGCAGAACAGAAGACCGCCGCGCATTCCGCACTAGGCAGAACAGAAGACCGCCGCACATACCGAAGGCCGCACCGGACAGGACGGAAGACTGCCGCACATGAGGGAAGTCTGCTGCGCATACCCCAGGCCATGCCGGGCAGGAAGGAAGACGACAACAATGATGCCATGCCGGGCATGAAGAAAGATGACAACCACAATGCCACGCTGGGCATCAAGGAGGACGAGCACGACGAGTGAGTGGGAATCACTTGCGCTTAACGACACCGAGACACGAGTAGCGATCCGAGATCACTCAAGAACAACAAGAGAATGATACCGTGCTACAGTAAAGACCAATGGGTGGTAGTAGACAAAGACCGTGTAAGACCTAGCACGGCCGCACAGAAGGCTGGGAGTACAACGCCTTGCCAGTGAGAAAGGCATGCCGAGGAGCTACGTTGCCTGTCGAGCCCAAGAAAGAGAACGGAAGTTGGGGTCAGGTTTTTGACATTATATTGCATCTCCAATCGATACCTGGCATAGCGGGAAATCCTCGAGAAACCGTAATCCACCATGGATTCACCAGACCAAGAAAAATAAGAGTTGCGAATTGAGGAGGTCACCGACATCGAAACGCCACTGCACCAAGGCCAGTGAGCCCAGCTACACCAAAGGGAAGCCAGAAAAACACTGAAACACACTGAAAAACACCGGAAGATGCAGGAAGCTGGGAAGAAGAAAAACCCACGAAGAGAGCAGACCCATGGAACACAGTGACTTCTTTATCCCATCGTAATTGGGAATAACACCGTCCAAACAAGAACAGCTGCAAGACCCGCATACGGATGTCACCAATGGGCATGCCAGTACGAGTTGAAAAGGAGGGCTTGTGGCTATGCTTCGACTACCGAACGGAGTATGAATGGACGTCTGATGAATCACAAACAGCGATGTTGACGCAAAAGAGGTTACGAACGGCCAAACACGGCCTCAATTGATAACGCGGCCAGTGATGCGAACGGCCAGCCAACGGTTGGTTTTGACATCAAATATTGCCCAGAAAAGTGCCGGCAAGACAAACATACTTGCTAGAGAGTCAGGAGACTCGCCCTGGAAAAGGGATATGAAGCTTCGACAAAACCAGTTCCAAGTATTGCTGTCAGTAGCAAGCTTTCACAAAAAACATCAGAAACAATGAAAGCACCAGAAACGCCGAGAACGCCGGACATATCGGAAAGACCAGAAATGCCGGAAACTCAGGAAGGAACAGAAACATTGGAATCGCTCCACGGATTCCAGGACACCTGGCCACTTGCCGCCGGGGACACCCGGAACCGGTGTTCGACAGATATGATGCCGAAGATGATTAGGGTGAAGCCGTATACCGCCACAGCGAAGTCGAATACCGCAACGATACCACGCTGGGCATGAAGAAGATTAGGGCGAAGCCGAATACCACCACAGTGAAGTCGAATACCACAACGATACCCCGCCAGACGTGAAGAAGATTAGGGCGAAGCCGAATACCGCCACAGCGAAGTCGAATACCACAACGATACCATGCCGGGTGTGAAGAAGATTAGGCAAAGCCGAATACCGCCACAGTGAAGTCGAATACCGCAACGATACCCCGCTGGGCGTGAAGAAGATTAGGGCGAAGCCGAATACCGCCACAGCGAAGTCGAATACCGCAACAATACCATGCCGGGTGTGAAGAAGATTAGGGCGAAGCCGAATACCGCCACCGCGAAATCGAATACCGCAACGATACCACGCCGGGAATGAAGACGATTAGGGCGAAGCCGAATACCGCCACAGCGAAGTCGAATACCGCAATGATACCACGCCGTGTGTGAAGAAGATTAGGGTGAAACCGAATACCGCCACACCAAAGTCGAATACAGTAACGATACCACGCTGGGCGTGAAGAAGATTAGGGCGAAGCTGAATACCACCACAGCGAAGCCGAATACCGCCACAGCGAAGCCGAATACCGCCACAGCGAAGTCAAATACCGCAACGATACCACGCCAGGCATGAAGAAGATTAGGGCGAAGCCGAATACCGCCAGCGCGAAGTCGAATACCGCAACGATATCACGCCGGGTGTGAAGAGAGTAGGGCAAAGCCGAATACCACCACAGCGAAGTCGAATACCATAACGATACCACGCCCGGTGTGAGGAAGATAGAGTGAAGCCGAATAATGCTACTGCGAAGCCGAATACCGCTACCACGACAACGAATACCGCAACGACACCGAGATGCGAGTGCGCAGACTGGCGGAAAGGAAAGAGAACACGCAATCTATTATCTCTCTCCACAGACCCACCTCTCTATCCCTGTGACCGGCGCTGCGACCACCACTCCCTGAGAACAATGGGCCCACGCAAGGTGTGTGAGAAGAGCCGCAAAGAGACCACGCCGTGCGTGACGGATACCGCGAGAACAAGGAGCCCATGCAAGGCATGTGAGAAGAGCCGCGAAGAGACCACGCCGGGCGTGACGGATACCGCAAGAACAATGAGCCCACGCAAGGCATGTGAGAAGAGCCGCGAAGAGACCACACCGGGCATGATGGATACCGCGAGAACAACGAGCCCACGCAAGGCATGTGAGAAGAGCCGCAAAGAGACCACACCGGGCATGACGGATACCGCGAGAACAACGAGCCCACGCAAGGCGTGTGAGAAGAGCCGTGAAGAGACCACGCCGGGCATGATGGATACGGCGAGAACAACGAGCCCATGCAAGGTGTGTGAGAAGAGCCGCGAAGAGACCACGCCGGGCGTGACGGATACCATAAGAACAACGAGCCCACGCAAAGGCGTGTGAGAAGACCGCGACGAGACCACACCGGGCGTGACGGATACCGCGAGAACAACAAGCCCACGCAAAGGCATGTGAGAAGACCGTGATGAGACCACGACTGGCGTGATGGATACCACGAGAACAATGAGCCCACGCAAAGGCGTGTGAGAGGACCGTGACGAGACCATGCTGGGCGTGACAGATACCGCGAGAACAACGAGCACATGCAAGGCGTGTGAGAAGACCACGACGAGACCACGCCGGGCGTGAAGGATACCGCGAGAACAATGAGTGGTGCATGAGTACACTGGAAGTGAACTCCCACACCCCATCGAAGAAGATCAAAAACCCCACCCGCCGCGGCCGCCGGCACCACTCCCCAAGATGAGCAACTTGCGCTGCTGGGGGAAATCGTCACCATGATACATCAAACAACCACCAGGGACGCTCGCCGCAATCACATCGTACACCGGATGCTGACCCAGCGGATGAACGAGTTCCACGATGCGGACCAACAGCAACTCCAGCAGATGGCCAACACCCTGGGAGCCATCATCACCGAACAACTCTAAGCCCGGCAGCAGGCTAGCCAGCCCGTCCGCATCTACCGCACCCCATCCACCGCCGGACCCTGATGACCCGACATGACCTCACCGGAGCTTCAGTCTGGACAGGAGACGTATTGTCACAAAGCTGGCACGACAGGCTCCTTGGTACCAGTGCCCGTGCCACTCTGACCCTTGTCACCCTGTGGCTCGTCCTCGTTTCCGCTGCTGCAGCCGCGGTCATCTGCCGCGCTTAGGCGCCTCGACCGATCTCCACCATATTGCTCCGGTAGCGATCTCCCTGACCGCTGGCCAGTCTAGACCTCTCTCCTTCGTCTCCATTATGTTACTTGTGTGTCCTTCTCCTGTCATCGTTACGTATGTCGTTTCCTGTTGATTATGCTTGCGCGTCCTTTCTCCTGTCCGCTACGTTTGTTGTCTCCCATTGATGAAGCTTGCACGTCCTGTTCCCTGTTCCTTACCTTTACTGCTTGCGCGTCCTTTCTCCTGTCCGCGACGTTTGTTGTCTCCCATTGATTGAGCTTGCACGTCCTTCTCCCATGTTCGTTACGAGTATTGTTTTCCCTTGATTAAGTTGTAAGTCACTCTTCCTTTCCTTTACTGTTACTGCTTGCGCGTCCTTTCTCCTGTTGCCGCGAGTAGAGTGTTGGCTGCGCGGCGGCCGAGTGCGATCATGTGTTTTCCTTGGGCGCGGCGATCGAGTCATGAAGTTAGACAGAGGAACTGTGTCAGTCTTACGGGCAAGCTGTGATTCCACAGAGGGAAGGAAAAGTATAAAGGAAGGGCGCGGTAGCTAGTCTGGAGATTCTTCTCCATGCAATATATTATCTATACACCTGGACCTACCTTTACCCATCTCTGAGCGGCATGACGAAACCAGCGCCGGGATCTCAGATCACTTGCGCCGATGACCACCGGGTCATCCGGCAGCATGACGAAGTGACTAGGATCGCCTACGACGAACGACCTCGAGATACGATTATCTATCTACCTTGACCTACCTTCACACATCTCTGAGCAGCGTGACGAAACCAGTGCCGGGATCTCGGATCACTTGCGCCGATGACCACTGGGTCATCCGGCAGAGTGACGAAGTGATCTGGGATTACCTACGACGAACGACATCGCGATACGATTATCTATCTACCTTGACCTACCTTCACACATCTCTGAGTGGCGTGACAAGAGCAGCGCTGGGATCTCGGATCACTCGTGCCGATGATCACCGGGTCATCCGGCAGCGCGACGAGTGATCCGGGACCACCTATGACGGACTCGCAACACCGCCGTGCATACCAGGCCGCACCAGACAGAACGGAACACCGCCGCGTATGCCGCACTGGGCGGAACGGGAGACCGCCGTGCATGCCACCCCAGGCAGAACGGAAGAATGCCATGCATGCCGCACCGAGCAGAACGGAAGAATGCCGAGCGTGCCGCGCCGGGCAGAACAGAGGACCGCCGCGCACACCGGGCCGCGCCAGACAGAACGAAACACCTATACCATGCCGGGCAGAACGGAACACCGCTACGCACACCGAGCCATGCCAGACAGAACAGAACACCACCACACATACCAGGCCGTGCCAGACAGAATGGAAGACCTCTGCGTATGCCGCACTGGGCGGAACGGAAGACTGCCGGGCATGCCGCCCCAGGTGGAAAGGAAGAATGCCGCACATGCCACGCCGAGCAGAACGCAAGACCACCGTGCATGCCGCGCTGGGCAGAACGGAAGACCACCGCACATACCGAAGGCTGTACCGGACAGGACGGAAGACCGCCGCGCATGAGGGAAGTCTGCTGCGCATACTGCAGACCACGCCGGGCAGGAAGGAAGACGACAACCACAATGCCACGCCGGGCATGAAGAAAGACGACAACCACAATGCCATGCCGGGTATGAAGGAGGATGAGCACGACGAGTGAGTGGGAATCACTTGCGCCAAACAACATTGAGACACGAGTAGCGATCCGTGATCGCTCAAGAACAATCAGAGAATGATACTGTGCTACAGTAAAGACCACCGGGTGGCAGTAGACGAAGACCGCGTAAGACCTAGCACAGCCGCACAGAAGGCTGGGAGCACAACGCCTTGCCAGTGAGAAAGGCACGCCCAGGAGCGATATTGCCTGTCGAGCCCAAGACAGAGAACGGAAGTTGGGGTCAGGTTTTTGACAACTGAGCTGTGTATGCATGTGTAAAAGTGGGTAAACGGATGCCTGCATGGCTGCATTGCCAACATGAGGAGCTCCGGCCAGCAATATTTGAACATACATCACCATAGCAGCTGTATCCAATGCCTGGTGCCATGACGGCCCTGGTGTCTTTCTCGCTGTGGTGGTTGCCGGATCGCTCGTTTGTTATGCATGTCGACGGCTTACCCTCCGAGCCAGTTACTACAGAGACCAAAGGCGCCGCTAAAAACAACAGGTTCAATAGTATCTACGACTGTAGGAGTGTTGTCAACGTTTTCGCATCACGAGTGATTCCTTATGCACGTATTACTAGTGGTAGCACGCTTGCTTAACATTAGCATGAGCCTAATTAAACGTCCGCAAAATACCTAACCTCGCCTCTCTCAATCCTACATGTCATCGTTCACCACGTCACCATCATACCAGCTGCTGTCATACTCATCACATTGTATTGCATATCTTACAGCTGTTTCTGATGCACTGAGAGCTGCACTAAAGACATCAGAAAGGTTGCCAGCATACTCATTGCATCTTACATGCCATCGTACTCCTTGCATGGTACTTGCCATTGTACTTGTCACATCTTACTCCCTATCGTACTTGATGCCAGTGTCGTGACTGCCATCTTCCTTATCGATATTTACCTGTTACATCTTACTTGCGATTGTACTCACCGCATCTTACTCGCTGTCGTACTTGCCATCTGGGTCGTACCCGCCATCCCTCTTATTGGCATCATACTAGTAGTATCTTGCTTGTCATCGCACCCGTCTCATCATATGGCACAACATCCCACTGTTTCTGACAGTCTGAGAGGTGTGCTTACATCCTGAAGATCGCCAACATAGTGGCATCTTACATGCTGTCGTAGTCACCAGCATGGTCCTATCTGCCATCCTCCTTATCAGCATTATACCCACCACGTCGCCGCCAGGGTACAGACCACCATTGTCCTCATCAACAGTGTACTCGCTGTATCTCACTCGTCATCATAATCGTCTCGTCATATAGCACAGCATCTCACTATTTCTGACACTCTGAGAGCCGCACTTACTTCCCAAAGATCACCAACATAGTCGTCATCTCTTACTCGCTGTCTTAGTCGACAGCATGGTCCTGCCTGCCATTCTCCTTATCGGCATCATACCCGTCGTGTCTTGCTTGCCCTCATACTCACTGCCAGGGTACTGACCACCATTCACCTCATCAACATTGTACTTGGAGTATCTTATTTGTCCTCATATTTGTCTCATTGTAAGGCACAACATCCCACTGTTTCTGACGGTCTGAGAAGTGTGATTACATCCCAAAGATTGCAACATAGTGGCATCTTACTGACTGTCATAGTCGCCAGCATAGTCGTGCCTGCCATCCTCCTTATCAGCATTATCTCCGCAGCATCGCCACCAGGGTACTGACCACCATTGTCCTCATCGACAGCGTACTCCCAGTATCTCACTCGTCATCATAATCGTCTTGTCGTATGGCACAGCATCTCACTCGTCATCATAATCGTCTTGTCGTATGGCACAGCATCTCACTGTTTCTGACACTCTGAGAGCTGTGCTTACTCCCCAAAGATTGCCAACATAGTCATCGCCTATTACCCACTGCTGTAGTCACCAGCATGGTCCTACCCGCCATTCTCCTTATCGGCATCATACCTGTCGCGTCATGCTCGCCCTCGTATTCACCGCCAGGGTACTGACCACCATTGTTCTCATCAACAGTGTACACACAGTATCTCACTTGTCATCATAATCATCTCGTTGTTCAGCACAACATCCCACTGTTTCTGACACTCTGAGAACTTCACTTACTTCCCAAAGATCACCAACATAGTCGTCGTATCTTACTTGCTGACGTAGTCACCAGCATGGCCACCACCTTATCAACATCTACCCATCACGTCTTACTCGCCATCATACTCGCTACATCTTACTCACTGTCTTTCTTGCCAGCTGGGTAATACCTGACATCCTACTCATTGGTATCATACCCGTCGCGTCTTGCTTGCCAGAGTCCTCGCTGCCAGAGTATTGACCACCACTCTTCCCACTGACACTGCACCCATGGTATCTGACTTATTATCATAATCGTCTTGTCGTATAGCCAACATCCCACTGTTTCTGACACTCTGAGAGCTGCACTTACGTCCCGAAGATCACCAACATAGTCACATCTTACTCACTGTTGTATTCGCCAGCATGGTCCTGGCCACTATCCTCCTTATCAGCATCATACCTGTCGCGTCATGCTTGCCCTCGTACTCGCTGCCAGGGTCCTGACCACCATTATCCTCATCGAGAGTGTACTTGCAGTATCTCGCTCGTCATCATAATCGTCTCGTCGTATGGTACAGTATCCCACTGTTTCTGACACTCTGAAAGCTGTGCTTACTTCCCAAAGATTACCACCATAGTTGTCGCACCTTACTCGCTGTTGTAGTCGTGGGCATAGCCACCACCTTATCGACATCTACCTGTTACGTCTTACTCGCCCTCGTACTCGCCGTATCTTACTCGCTGTTGTTCTTGCCAGCTGGGTTGTGCCCGTATCCTCCTCATCAGCATCATACTTGCAGTATTTTACTTGTCATCATACTCGTCTTGTCGTATGGCAAAACATCCCACTGTTTCTGACACTCTGAGAGCTGCACTTACATCCTGAAGATCGCCAATCATCGCATCTTACTCACTGTCATTCTTGCCAGCTGGGTTGTGCCCGTATCCTCCTAATCGACATCATACCTGTTGAGTCTTACTTGCTCTCATTCTCGCTGCCAGGGTAATGACCACCATTATCCTCATCGACAGCATACTCACAGTATCTGACTCGTCATCATAATTGTCTCATCATATGGCACAACATCCTGCTGTTTCCAACACTCCGAGAGCTGCGCTTACATCCCGAAGATCGCCAACATAGTCGTCACTGCTTACTGACTGTCATAGTCGCCAGCATGGCCACCTCCTCATCGACATCATACCCATCATGGCTTACTCACCATCGTACTTGCCACCTGAGTCTAGACCACCATCCTGATCGTCTTCATACGCGACGCAGCTTACTTGCTGTCATACTCGTCTGGTCGTATTTTGCCTCTTCCCACTGTTTCTGACACAGAGCTGTGCTAACAACATCACACTTGTCAACATACTAGTCGCATCTTGTGAGCTGGTATACTCGTCGGTTTATACTTGTCGGCTTCCAACTGTTGACACTCGTAGAGCTGTGGTTAGCACGTTAAGAACAGCGTATGCAGGTTGTGATACTTGTGAGCTATAAATGCGGCAGTTGGTGCGGCATTGGACAAGGTGGTAGGTGCGCTGCTGTGTGCTCGCGGTGAGTGCTTTGTAAGATAGCGTATATAGCTGCATGTTAGATATAATGAATACAACTTGAGTAAGTTGCTACCCCTAGAATGCGGATGTGATTTAAGGCTTCACTACAGTTTTCAGTGCTATGACAGCTGTGTCCGAATGCAGTCACATTGACAGCTGCGTCTGGATGCATGGTACTATAACAGGCATTGTCTGGTGGCTATTTGCCATGATATTCTTCGTCCGGATGACACGCACTGCATCTATATGGGCAGATGCCCTGACACTCCTCGTCTGGAAGGTATATGCAGTGGCAGTTGCGTCCAAACACAGTTGCCTTGCCAGCTGTGTCCAGAAGGCAAATACCCTGACATTCTTCATCTAGAAGGTATATGCCGTGGCAGTTGCATCTGAATGCAGTTGCGTTGACAGCTGCATCTGGATGCGTGCTGCCGTGACAGGTGTCGTCCATTCGCTATTTGCCATGACATTCTTCGTCTGGATGACATCCGCTGTGTCCAGATGGGCAGATGCCCTTAATCTCCTCATCTGGAAGGTATATGCCATGGCAGTTTTGTCCGAACGCAGTTGCCTTGCCAGCTGCATCCAGAAGGCAAATGCCCTGACACTCCTCATCCAGAAGGTATATGCTGTGGCAACTGCGTCCGAATGCAGTCGCCTTGCCAGCTGTGTCCAGATGTGCTGTACCATGGCGAACTGTATCTGAGCACATGGCACCATGGCAAGCAGCATCCAAGTTAAGAAGGTTGCATCCGAAACGTCTAGAGTGTCTAGTGCGTCCGGATGCTAAGGACGTAAATTTTTTTTTTCTCCTGATATGCCATACTATGCTACATTGGAAGAAGTAGATTTGCAGAAACACTGTCCGGATCTTTCTGTCGATAAGGGCAAAGGCTACACGTAGAATAGTGCCCTGGCTGCTCAGGATACTGATGCACTACCTCTGTGGCTGCTGTCAACATCGATCAACCTTTTGCATGTTGGAGGCAGGGGCCATTATTTATTCCAAGAGGATGCTCTGTAGGGAATCTGCATACCTGGAGGAAGTTGGAACAGCCCATATGCTTTTATGGCAGTCATCATTCACCCAGACAGATGCAGCCACAGCTCACGCAATGGTATATAGGATCTGTACAATGCATTTGGCCTGGCTGCGAGCTGGATTTTCTCAAATATTGGCAGTCTCACCCTCCTGGTGCTTTTCCAGACAGTAAAGACACTGTCATCTGACTGGGAGTCCTGTATGGTATGTGGATGTCTGGTCAGATCCCACAACCCGATCGAAATGGTGAATATGGATGGTATAGCACATTCCATTCAAGAGCAGAGAGCATGTGATAAGGGCCAGACATATGTGTTGGGAGAAGATGACACAACTCTTCTATGGTCTGACAGGACTGTGAAATCCTTCTTTGATAGTGTTTTGAAAAGATTACCATGGGTACTCATGATCCTCCACCAAAACCCCACCTATGAGGGGGGTGATACCCCTCCACGAGGTCTGCAGATAACCTTGGATCCTTAGGGTACAGTGGTTGTAGCACCCCCACTTCCTGCACGACCACAGGCCGCTCTGGGCTTGAAGTGTGACATGATAGCTGCTATTGACTGTGATGAGTATCTCAGATGGTGGATGGAGGATGAGCTCAGGACATTAGACAATGTGGCCAGTGACCTCGGACTCAAAGAGGATCCTCTGTCCATGTATATAAGGAAGTGTCTAAGGGCCTTGGCCAAATGAAAACCCTACTGTGAAGAATGATGATGATCAGAGCAGGGTACATGACAACATTGTAGGAGAGAAGAATGATGAATAATACAGCAGCAGCAGCTTGGGTTGGTAAGGAGACTTATTTGAATTGTTTTTTATATGGGGCACAATACCATACAGTGTGAGAGGAATAGATATTTTGACCACTATGTTCACTATTTCATGCGTGTTATTTAGTTTGATTATTTTTGGATACCACTTACTAGCTACTGAAGATGTAAAGACCATGAATACATCAGGAAAAAAGTGAAAATTTAAGCGAGCACGTCAGTAACCCCTGCCAGCATCTGATGCTGTGGTAGCTTTCCTAGCTCCGGTAAGCTTCCCAAGCTCCGGTAAGACTGGTCATACTCCTGTAAGGTTTCCTAAGTATCAGCAACTGGTACAGTTGGTGTCTCGACTCCCATGAATGGGCAGTGCGGGCGTACGCACCTGAACGTATTGTCACAATCCAATGGTTTGTTTTCCGGACACATACATTCACAAATTCACGGTGTTTGATACATTTTTTCTCCCGTTATTTGCTTGTCTATCATGGTCGCGCTTTTAAATCCGGCAAAATGAAGGGTACTGGGGAACACCCGTTTACTGGCGTGCCTTTTCGTACGTATTTATTCACAGCAGCGCACATTCAAAGATATATAAAAAATAATTCAATATTTATATTACTCCTATGCTAGTCAGTTCATCACCTCCTTCGCTCAGTGCCCTCCCAGCACTTGAAATGCTTTTGTAAACGCTTTTGCAAATGCTCACGGCAACCACGCACACAGACTTGTGACTCCAATACTCCCGTATAGATTATGTGCCCATTGACTGAGGTGTCCCTACGATGAGCTCCTGGCAACGCACATCGGTGATCCGAGTCCGCGAACTTCTGTTCATGCTTTGTCGCTAGATCATGCCTTTGAGATTGTCACTGTCGGGAGACTCTGTCGAAATGACCAGGCTGTGTTGCCTTTGCCAGCTGTGCAGCCAACTCCGGGAGTTGTTCTCCCAGCTCTTCGAACACCTTGGCAAATCCTCCCCACTGGCAAGTGCTCCCACCGGTCTCACACGTAGACTATCGAGCTGCTGAACCTTGGTTACTCTTCCGGCGATGCACGATGCTGATCCGTGTCCGCGAACCTCTGTTCATCCTTCGCCACTAGATCGCGCCTTCGGAATTGCCGGTATCGGGAGTATCTGTTGAAATGACCAGGCTGCGTTGCATTTGCCAGCTGTGCTGCCAACTCCGAGAGTCATCCTCCCAGCTCCTTGAACGTATTCGCAAATCCTCACCGCTGTCAAGCGCTCCCACCGGTCTCACGCGTAGACTATCCAGCCGTTGACTGAGTTGAACCTCAGATACTCTCCCGGCGACACATGTTGTTGATCCAAGTCCGCGAACCTCGGTTCATGCTTCATCGCTAGATCGCGCCCCCAGGATCACCGGAATCGGGAGTCTCTGTTGAAATGCCAGCTGTGCTACCTACTCCGACAGTCGTCTTTACAGCTCGTCGAACGCCTTTGCAAATCCTCCCCACTGTCAAGCGCTCCCACCACTGCTCTGAATCTCACTAGTAGACTATCCAGCCATTGACTGAATTGAACCTCGGATACTTTCCCAGCGATGCACGTTGCTGATCCATGTCTGCAAACCGCTGTTCATCCTTCGCCACTGGATCGTGCCTTCCGTATTGCCGGTATCGGGAGTCTCTGTTGAAACGACCAGGCTGCGTTGCATTGGCCAGCTGTGCTGCCTACTCTGACAGTCGTCCTTCCAGCTTGTCGAACGTATTCGCAAATCCTCACCGCTGTCAAGCGCTCCCACCGGTCTCAGGCGTAGAATATCCAGCCGTTGACTGAGTTGAACCTCGGATACTCTCCCGGTGACGAACGTCGTTGATCCGAGTCCGCAAACCTCTGTTCATGCTTCGTCGCCAGATCGCGCCTTTGCGATTGCCTGTATCGGGAGTCTCTGTTGAAATGCCAGCTGTGCTACTTACTCCGACAGTCGTCCTTCCAGCTTGTCAAACACCTTTGCAAATCCTCCCCACTGTTCAGCGCTCCCACCACTGCTCCAAATCACACTCGTAGACTATCCAGACGTTGTCTGAATTCAACCTCGGATACTTTCCCGGCGATGCACGTTGCTGATCTGTGTCCGCGAACCTCTGTTCATCCTTCGCTACTGGATCGCGCCTTCGGTATTGCCGGTATCAGGAGTCTCTGTTGAAACGACCAGGCTGCATTGCATTGGCCAGCTGTGCTGCCAACTCTGAGTCGTCTTACCAGCTCCTTGAATGTATTTGCAAATCCTCACCGCTGTCAAGCGCTCCCTGCGGTCTCACGCGTAGACTATCTAGCGGTTGACTGAGTTGAACCTCGGATACTCTCCCGGCGACACGCGTGGTTGATCTGTGTCTGCAAACCTCTGTTCATCCTTTGCCACTAGATCGCACCTTTGGGATTGCTGGTATCAGGAGTCTCGGTGGAAACGGCCAGGCTGGGTTGCATTTGCCAGCTGTGCCGCCAACTCTGAGAGTTGTTTTTCCAGCTCCTCGAATGTATTCGCAAATCCTCACTGCTGTCAAGCGCAGGTGGAAGCTGCTGTCCCTGGCGTTAGAGGCCTGTCCTTCATGGATGATATCAGCTGGTGGGCAGAGGGAGCGGATGACAGGGAAGTGGCAGCCAAGCTTACGGCAGCAGCGGCCGCCTCGATCGAGATGGCAGCCGGCAATGGGGTGGCTTTTGACGATGGCAAGACTGAGGTGGCCTTCTTCCGGAAGGGGGGGGGAAGAAGAAGAAGGCACCCGTGGCGACGGTGGCAGTTGGCGCCAGCAATGTCCCGTTCAACAAGACCGCTACAAAGTGGCTTGGAGTATGGCTTGATTTGCAGCTCACACTCAGAGACCACCATGCCACCCGGCTGAAGGAGGGGTACAAGGCTCTGGCTCGGCTCCGCCGCCTCACGGGCAGATGGGGCTGTCACCTGCCAACTGCAGACAGGTGATGACAGCATACGTCCAGTTTGTCGCAATGTTTGGCGCTGAGCTGTGCCGGAAAGGTGACCAGGTCCAGGGGACTATGGGCCAGGCGGACGAGCTTCAATTGCTGGTCAATCAGATGGCACGGGCGACGACAGGCTGCTTTCGGACAACAAACCTGGGGGCCCTCACAATGGAGTTGGGGCTCCGAGCCACAACAGCACAGCTCGAGAACTGGCAATGGCGGTTCAGGCTGAGACTGCTCAGCCTGCCGCGGGGAGACTAGGGACGAGGAATCGTCGGTGCAAGAACGGCAATCGGACAGCGGCTCTAGAATGCTCTGGCAACTGCATAGGGGACAGACGGAGAGCACAATACTGCTCGAGGAGCCGGAAACCCTCGACATGGAGCTGCGGTAAGAGGAGGAAGCTGAGGCAAGGGCGGAGACAGAGCAGGCATAACCGTGACTAACCATGTTCACCGATGGGTCACTGCTGGAGAATGGGGCGACCGGATGCGCGGTAGTGTGGAGGAGGGGCCAAACCTGGGCAGGCGCCAAGGTACACATGGGCAGCAACCAAGAGGCCTATGATACAGAGTGCGCCGCTCTCGCCCAGGCACTCGAGAGGGCATCGAAGAGGAATACAATCCCAGAATGGGTAACAATCTTCACAGATGCACAAGTGGCCATCAGACGAATGGCGTCGGACGAACCTGGCCCTGGTCAGCAGTACGCACTCCAGGCGCGGAAGCACATCGCCACGCTGCCCAGGACCAGACCAGGCATTGTCATCAAGATCCGGTGGTACCCAGCGCACAAGGGGGTCGTCGGCAACGAAAAAGCGGACGAGTGGGCCAAGGCGGCAGCGGAGCAGGCAGGCGGCCACTGGCCTATCCCGTGATCTCTCACCAGCCTCAAGCGGGAAATCTCGGAGAAGAAATGGGTGGAGGCACGCCAATGGGCGGGGGACCGAACCTCCAAGAAGAAGTACCGGTTGCCTGTGAGCCAGTGGCCCAATGGTACAGTAGCAGGGAGCACCAAAAGGCTTGCCTCGTGGTTCTACCAGCTCAAGACAGGGCACTGCCTGACCGGGCAATACCTCAACTGGACAAAGAGCTGCCCCATCCCGCAATGCTGGTGGTGCCGGTACCGAACACAGACCGGTGCTGGACTTCCTTTCGACCACGGACGTGGGCAGGTGGGTGCCGGCTGTGGAGGATGACGCCATGAGCGCGGTGTTGGAGCTGGAGGTGCAGGAGGTTGGAGGTGCAGGAAGCGGGGGCCAAGGAGTCGGGCACTGAGGGGGAACCGCCACTGTTCCTGCCCACACCCGACTTCATGGTATCCTCCGGAGAGAGTTAGACTTTTTCATTTGTTCTTTCGCGCTTTCTCATTGTCTTTTCCTTGGTGTACTTCATATCTTCACGGGACAGGCCTGGGCGGAGGGCAAAAGGGGTGCTAGCAATGTGCTGCCAGGATTGCCGGTATTGGGAGTCTCTGTTGAAATGACCAGGCTGCGTTGCATTTGCCAGCTGTGCTGCCAACTCCGAGAGTCGTCCTCCCAGCTCCTCGAATGTATTCGCAAATCCTCACCGCTGTCAAGCGCTCCCACCGGTCTCACGTGTAGACTATCCAGCCATTGACTGAGTTGAACCTCGGAGACTCTCCTGGCGACACACATCGTTGATCTGTGTCCCCAAACCTCTCTTCATCCTTCGCCACTAGATGACGCCTTCGGTATTGCCGGTATCGGGAGTCTCTGTTGAAATGACCAGGCTGCGTTGCATTGGTCAGGTGTGCTGCCAACTGTGAGAGCCGTCCTTCCAGCTCCTTGAACGTATTCGCAAATCCTCACCACTGTCAAGCACTCCCACCGGTCTCACGCGTAGACTATCCAGCCATTGACTGAGTTGAACCTGGGATACTCTCCTAGCGACACACGTAATTGATCCGAGTCCGCGAACCTCTGTTCATACTTCGTCGCTAGATAGCGCCTTCGTGAGTGCCGGAATTGGGAGTCTCTGTTGAAGCGCCAGCTGTGCTGCCTACTCCGTCAGTTGTCCTTCCCACTCATTGAACGTATTCATAAATCCTCACCACTGTGAAGCGCTCCCACTGGTCTCACGCGTAGAATAACCAGCTGTTTACTGAGTTGAACCTTGGATACTCTCCCGGTGGTGTACGTTGTTGATCCGAGTCCGCGAACCTCTGTTCATCCTTCGCCACTGTATTGCACCTTCGGTATTGCCAGTATCGGGAGTCTCTGTTGAAACGACCAGGCTGCATTGCATTGGCCAGCTGTGCTGCCAACTCTGTGAGTCGTCTTTCCAGCTCCTCGAACATATTCGCCAATCCTCACCGCTGTCAAGCGCTCCCAGCAGTCTCACTCGTAGACTATCCAGCCGTTGACTGAGTTGAACCTCAGATACTCTCCCAGCGACACATGTCGTTGATCTGTGTCTGCGAACCTCTGTTCATCCTTCGCCACTAGATCACGCCTTCGGGATTGCCAGTATCAGAAGTCTCTGTTGAAACGACCAGGCTGCATTGCATTTGCCAGCTGTGCTACCAACTCCGAGAGTCGTCCTCCCAGCTCATCGAACGCCTTCGCAAATCCTCCCTGCTGGCAAGCGCTCCCACTGGTCTCACGCGTAGACTATCCAGCTGCTGAACCTCGGTTACTCTCCCAGCGATGCATGTTGCTGATCTGTGTCCACGAACCGCTGTTCATCCTTCGCCACTGGATCGCGCCTTCGGTATTACCTGTATTGAAAGTCTCTGTTGAAATGACCAGGCTGCGTTGCATTTGCCGGCTGTCCTGCCGACTCCGAGAGATGTCCTCCCAGCTCCTCGAACGTATTCGCCAATCCTCAGCACTGTCAAGCGCTCTCATCGGTCTGCGTAGACCCTCCAGCCGTTGACTGAGTTGAACCTCAGATACTCTCCTGGCGACGCTCGTTGTTGATCTGTGTCCGCGAACCTCTGTTCATCCTTCGCCGCGAGATCGTGACACCGGGATTGCCCTTATTGGGAGCCCGTGTTGTAATGGCCTGACTTCGGTGCCCTTGCTACTGCTGTGCTACCCACTCCGGAGGTTGCTCTTCCTTCGACATTGTGTGACGAAGTGAAAGCATGGCTGCTGCGAAGACGTGCAACGTACCTGCAGCAGCCCCGATCAAGACTCACCACTGGGATTTCTCGCTGTTGTCTTCAGAATCGCAATTAGACTCGGAGTCCGAGTCTACCATGACCAACTGAGCAGCGGTTTCCGCAAGTACTTCATCTTAGTCCATCGAATCCTCATCCATTTGGTCATCCATTGTGATGTCATTCCACGTTTCGATATTGATGTGCGAATTGACAAGCCATACGCAGTTAGTCGTACTGTCAGGGTCAAATGGTAAACGATGCGCTGCCCCATCAATCTCAGAAGCATGGACGAGTCAGTATTCAGTCCCTGGTGTTGCTTGCACAACCTTCACCATCCCGGAAGCCCTTTCGACGGCACCCCCTGCAGCCATGGTTGTAGTCTGAACAAATGCCAACTGAAGGTCCGGCATTGCCTTGCCGTCCTTCATTATCGAGAACTTAAATAGCGAGATTAGCCGTACTGGCGACGGCCTTTCAGCGCTTTCCATGGAAGTGGAGGTAACGGTGACTCTGAGGGTTGCCGGCTCATCACCCTGGACTCTTTGCAAGCTCGCCACCAAGCCCAGTCTTGGCGCGGCGGCCCCCCATGCCAGCGAGTCTCTAATGTGCATCAGAGTATTTGCTTCTCCCAGATGACTGTTCCATACTTTAGGACATGAACCGCAATGGATTTGTATACCACTATTGGCACCATATCGAGCTCCTCATCCCCTACGGAAATACCCTCTCCATTGAGAAAACGATAGGTGGTAATCTCCATGTTATTCCGTAGCTCGGGATTGCTAATTCAGGCAAAGAATACACCAAAGACATATCTATGCTGCTCGGTAGGACTTTTAAGAACATTAGGAGGCCGCAGGTGAGAGATATTCGGAGAAGACATGTCACAACTCTGAGGCTTGAGGTTTAACTTCCGGATATCGAAGGCCTCAATCCTTCCATTGGACTCCAGGATCTGCGAGTAAAAGTCACCAGTTTTGTTGGAGCCCCGATACCCTTTTTTCACCTGGCTTTTATGTAAGAGCTCTGTGGCAGATGTGGAGTGTGTCACGAACCTGGCACGACAGGCTCCTAGGCGCCGCCGTGGGCGCCACGCTCACCCTCACCACACTATGGCTGATTCTTGTCTCCACCACCACGGCCACCATCATCCTATGCGCCTAGCCGCAGTACCCCAGCCCCTGCCAATATTGCGCCGGTAGTGATATTCCTCAGAACCTGATTGCGGGCCGCCCAGGATTTTCCCCGCTTGTTTCCTTACTGTCTGCGTGTCTGTCTCGCTTTACTCTGTGTTATGTTTATTGCTTACCACATTGCGCTTGACGTTTCCTTACTGCCTACGTGTCTGCCTCGCTTTACTCTGTATTATGTTTATTGCTTACCTTGTTGTTTCCCTACTGTTGTGGGTGTCTGTCTTGTGTATTGCGGGAGGGTGAAGGGCCGAGTAGGATCGTGTGTTTCCTTGGGGCGCAGCGATTGAGTCATGATGAGCTAGTGAGGAACTGTGTCAGTCTTGCGGGCAAGCTGTGATTCCACAGAGGGAAGGAAAAGTATAAAGGAAGGGCGTGGTATCTAGTCTGGAGATTCTTCTCCACGCAATCTATTATCTCTCTCCACAGACCTACCTCTCTATCCCCATGACCAGCGCTGCGACCATCCCTCCCGAGAACAACGAGCCCACGCAAGGCGTATGAGAAGAGCCGTGAAGAGACCACGCCGGGTGTGACGGATACTGCGAGAACAACGAGCCCACCCAAGGCGTGTGAGAAGAGCCGCGAAGAGACCATACCGGGCGTGACGGATACCGCGAGAACAACAAGCCCACACAAGGCATGTGAGAAAAGCCGCGAAGTGACCACGCCGGACGTGACGGATACGGCATGAACAACGAGCCCATGCAAGGCATGTGAGAAAAGCCGCAAAGAGACCACGCCAGGCGTGATGGATACTGCGAGAACAACGAGCCCAAGCAAGGCGTGTGAGAAGAGCTGCGAAGTGACCACGCTGGGCGTTACGGATACCGCTATAACAACGAGCCCACGCCAGACCTGTGAATACGCCGGAAGTGTGAGTAGGAGCGCTCGCTCCGCAGACCCACGCCTACGTTGCCTGTCGAGCCAGAACGGAGAAGTCGAGGTAGGATCTTGACACTAGATTGCATCTCCCCCATTGACACCTGACGTAGCAAAAAGAAAAACACGGTGGAGTCCTCGGACCCCCTCAACCTGAGCGAATTTAGGGATGTCCATGACGACCAGCGAGCACCGAGTCCAGTAACCCCAGAGCAAAGATTCAGGCCACAGACCCCCGAGTTGCCAGAACAAACCAGAAGAATGATGGAAGGACCCCACCTGTTGACAATGGAAATGTTGCAGGCCCTCCTAGCGGCACGCGACAGACCGCTGCAGACCAGCTACCCAAAGCTCCGGGAACCTGAACTGTTCGAAGGAGAAAAAGCAAAATTCAAAACGTTCCTGGCGCAGTGCGAGCTGAAGTTTAGAACAGAGGGAAATCGATTCGATGACGATGAGAAAAAAACGGGATACGCATCCTCCCTACTCCGGGGGGTGGCATGGAACTGGGTGGAAACCTTTCTGAACCAGGAAGGAGGAATCAACCTAACCTGGGAAGAACTGAAAACTAACATGAGACATGTGTTTGGCCAAGTAGACACAGAGGAAATCGCATTCGAGAAATTCCAGAAAATCCAGCAAGGATATCGAACGGTGGCAACCTACTGGGCAGAATTCCAGCGGATCAAAGCAGATCTCCCCTACGCAGACAACATATGCATTGCACGATTCCGAGACGGATTACACCCCGAGGTAAAAAGGCACCTAGTCATGAGCGAAACCCCCGCCACAGTCTTGGTGGACTATGCCACCGCTGCCATCAAAACGGATAGCCACCTATGCAACCTCGGAGTCATTACTCGACGACCTACCACCAACCCAGAAGCACGCTTCCATGTCCACACAAAAGAGCCTCCGTCAACACCCCCGGGAGACCCAATGGACCTCGATGCCACCCGATGATTCAAATTCGCAAGGACGTCAAACCGATTCCCACGATTAGTAATCATGGGAGAATGTTACAACTGCGGAAAGAAAGGACATTTCGCAAAAGAATGCCCCCAGCCCAGGAAAGAACGAATTCTATGGAGAAGACCATACAGGGCTGAGGAAGCCACCTTCGAGGAAACGACCGAGGAAGAAGCTTCAGGAAATGACAGCCCTCGGGAATAAACAACAGCAACAGTCACCCGGGGGAAAAGCCACTTGCGAAAGAGGAACCTCTCTACCAGGTCAGGCCCACCCGGTACGATCGGGAAGAAAAAATAATGATCAAAGTAAGGATCCAGGGAACTGATAGCAAGGAGTGTACCACCACAGCCCTGGTGGACAGTGGAGCATCAGAAAACTTCATCGATAAGGCCTATGCTGAGGCCAGCGGAATACCCATGCAGCAGAAAACAATGCCAAGACGAGTACTAACAGTCGACGGAAGGGAGGTCACTGGCAGGCTGGTAACCCACGACACTCAAATCCACCTAACCATCAACCACCACGAAGAAGATATCCAGCTAGACTGTATCACGATCGGGAATGCCCCGATCATCTTAGGGCTTTCGTGGCTCAAGCTCCAAGATCCAGTGATAGGATGGAAAAATCATACTGTGAAGTTCCATTCAGATCACTGCACCGACAGATACTTACCCAGCTCGCCGAAAGCCAACACCGTCCCTGAGGAGAAAGCCACGGAGCAATACTACAAGAAGACATCGGCAGAAGAAGAATGGGAAATCGGCGAAACCGACTCATGGGAGGTATGCCAGACAGTAATCAACAAAATCAAGGAACCCTCCAGGACTAGCAAAAAGCCAATTCCCCCGGAATATCACGAATTCCTCGAGGTGTTCACCAAAAAGGAACCAATGGCCCCTCCGCCCCACTGTACTCAGGACCACCATATTCCGTTGGAAGAAGGAAAGACACCCCCGTATAAGCCCCTGAGGCCCCTGAACGAAGAAAAAATGAAGGCCCTCAGAGAGTACTTAGAAACCAACGAGAAACGGGGATGGATCCGCACATCCACCTCCCCAGCGGGGGCCCCAATACACTTTATCAACAAAAAGGACGGAGGATTATGCCTGTGTGTAGACTACTGGCAGTTGAACGAAATCACAATCAAAGATCGAACCCCTCTGCCATTAATCGGAGAATCCCTCAATCAACTATCCAGTGCCACCATCTACACCAAACTGGACATCCGACACGCATACTACAACCTCCGCATTGCAAAAGGTGATGAATGGAAAACAGCGTTTCGTACTCGATACGGACTGTACGAGTATTGCGTCATGCCATTCGGACTCACCAACGCCCCGGCCTCCTTTCAGCGATGGATGAATGAGATCCTAAGCAACTATCTGGACATCTACTGTGTGGCATACCTGGACGACATCCTGGTCTTCTCACCCGACAAGGAGACACACCGGGAACATGTCCGGGCAATACTCACACGAGTACAAGACACCGGACTGATGCTGAAAGCGTCCAAATGCGAATTCCACACAAAAGAGACAGAATACCTAGGATACGTCATATCACCACAAGGACTAAGAATGGACGAAGAAAAAATCCGGACCATCAGAGACTAGAAGGAACCGACGAATGTCAAAGGAATACAGAGTTTTCTGGGCTTTGCCAATTTTTACCGACGGTTCATCAGAGACTACAGTAAGATTACAACGCCTCTATCCTCCCAGACAAGGAAGGAAAAAGCATGGGAATGGGGGGATAAGCAGCAGGAGGTGTTTGAAACTCAAGGAAGCAATGATCACGGAACCAATACTGCAACACTTCGACCCGGAACGGGCCGTTACCATCGAAACGGATGCATCAGACTACGCCATAGGAGCAATCTGCTCCCAACCCGACAAGAAAGGGATCCTACATCCTGTAGCATATTACTCAAGGAAACTCAAGGACCTGGAACGCAACTACAATATCCACGACAAAGAACTACTGGTGATCGTAGACGCACTGCGAAAATGGGATACCTACTGCAAGACAACGGGACTCAAAATCACGATTCTCACGGATCACAAGAACCTCGAATACTGGAAAACAAAAAAAGATACCAATTTGCGACAAGCCCGGTAGGGTGAGCGATTAGCTAACTATGACTTCGTGATCAAGTATCAACCCGGGAAATTGGCCGGCAAGCCAGACATCCTCTCTAAAAAGTCAGGAGACTCTCCCTGGGAAGGGGATATGAAGCATCAACAGAACTATAGCCGAATCTTGTTACTCGAAGAAGCTTTCGAAGCACTCCAGGCCAACACAACAGAAACCATCAACCTTGAGATAGACAAGGAACTCCTGAATGAAATCTCAACACTAAGCGTAGCAGATAAAGAGATCCAAGAAATCCGAAGGAAAAAGGCAAGCAGGATCACCCGCAACGGGAAGATCGCATTAGGACTATGTGAAGAAAACGAGGGGATACTACTATACGACGGCCTCATATGGATCCCTGACAACAATGACCTGTGACTCCGGATATTAAGAGACCACCATGACGCGCAAGCCGCGGAACACCCGAGCTGCGCAAGAACCCTGGAATTCGTTAGCCGAAACTTCTACTGGCCACAGGAATGAAGATATGTCCATCGATACGTCGACCACTACGACACCTGCCGACGAATCAAGCCAATCAGACACATGCCATTCGGACTCCTGCAACCTACTATTGAACCCCCGCACAGGCCATGGGACTCCATATCGATGGATTTCATCACAGGACTACCTACGAGCAACGGAAGTGACGCTCTGTGGGTAATCATCGACCGATTGACCAAGATGGGACACTTCGTAGCGTGTGACGGTACGATGGACCCGGCAGGACTCACAGACAGCTTTGTGAGGCACGTCATACGCCCCCACGGCCTACCCACAAACATCATATTGCACAGAGGATCACTGTTTACGTCGAGGTTTTGGGAACGTGTCACCGAGGCACTCGGCATCTCACAGAAACTCAGCACGGTATTTCACCCCCAGACCGATGGACAGACAGAACGAGTCAACGCAACACTGGAACAGTATTTGTGGGCATACTGCAATTACCAGCAAAACGACTGGGGAATGCTCCTGCCAATTGCCGAATTCTGCTACAACAACATGCAAGCCGAAAGCACGAAAGTAACCCCCTTCTTTGCTAATTACGGATGCCACCCCCGTTTTATGCCGGACCTCGGCACTCAGAACGAAGAAATGCCGGAAGTCTCAGAATATGCCACGGCGCTTCAAGCCTTGCATGAAGAACTCCGCGCAGAGATGATCGAGGCACAAATGGCTCAAGCAGAGCACGCCAACAAAGGACGACATCCAGACCCGGTATTGGAACCCGGCGACAAGGTCTGGCTCCAGAGGAAGAACATCTGGACAACATGACCCTCGAACAAACTGAACCACAAACAAATAGGCCCATATACCATAAAGGAGAAGGTGGGCTTGCGCGCATATAAATTGGACCTACCACCCACTATCAGACTCCACCCAGTCTTCCACATCAGCCTCCTTGAACCCACAGCCAGCACCGAACCCATCCCAGGACACCAACAAACACCGCCACCGCCCGTGATCATCCAAGAACAGCAAGAGTGGGAAGTAGAAAAGATCCTCGACTCCCAATGCCATAGAAACCAGATACAGTATCGAGTCAAGTGGACCGGCTTCCATGACCCCGATCGTACCTGGTACCCAGCCCGTAACTTTGAAAACTCACTCGACCTCATCCACCAGTTCCACGAGGAGTACCCTGAGAAACCTGCCCCCCAAAATTAGCAATATGTTCACTACCGCCACGATCGACACCAATGAAGGCTGGACCTTCCCTGACGACAACAACTCCGTTCCCGAATTCCCTACCACGACCGAGCCCGACAACAATTGGGGTATTCCTCGCGCCGCACCTTCCCTGCCGCTGTCCGCTGTAGGACATCTCCATACCAACGATCATACCTCCCTCCACTGGACGGCTTGCTACAACGACTACTGCAACACTCACCGCCAAATGAAGGACAACAACTACTACCCGCAACGCAGCAACAACCGCCGCCGCCGCAGCCACCAGCAGTGCGACTGCCCCAACGCCCACCCATACATGCCGGCCGAAGTCATTCGTGTGAGACACCTGAACCCACGCAAGGCCTGCGCCGATTGGCAGAAGGGAAAGTGGGTCTGCCCCGACTGCCGATTCCTGGTAAACTTGAACGACCACCACCTACATTGCCAAAGCACCGCGCAGCGCGTGCCACTGGCCAACATCACGCCACCCCAGGAGGCCCCCACGGCCGCCAAAGAAAACCCCGACGCTGAGCTGGCTACGTCCCCGGATGACCAAATCCGCCTGTTGGCGGAAATCATCACCACGGTCCAGAACACAGCCATACAAGAAGCCCACCATAACTACGGGATCCAGCACCTGCTGGCCCAGACGATGTGCAACCAACACAATACCCACCAACGACAACTCCAAAGGATAGCACGAACCCTGGAAACCATCACCGCCGAACAGCAGCAAATAAACGAACAAACCCGGCAGCAGGCCAGCCGACCCATCCGCATCTACTGCACTCCGATCCGCCACTGCACGACCGCCACCCGGCCTGACCTCGCCGGAGCTTCGATCTGGACAGGGGACCTACTGTCACGAACCTGGCGCGACAGGCTCCTAGGCGCCGCCGCAGGTGCCGCGCTCACACTCACCACACTATGGCTGATCCTTATCTCCGCCGCCATGGCCACCGTCATCCTATGCGCCTAGCCGCAGTACCCCAGCCCCTGCCAATATCGCACCGGTAGCAATATTCCTCAGAACCTGGTTGCGGGCCGCCCAGGATTTTCCCCGCTTGTTTCCTTACTGTCTGCATGTCTGCCTCGCTTTACTCTGTGTTATGTTTATTGCTTACCACGTTGCGCTTGACATTTCCTTACTGCCTGCGTGTCTGCCTCGCTCTACTCTGTATTATGTTTATTGCTTACCTTGTTGTTTCCCTACTGTTGTGTGTGTCTGTCTTGCGTATTGCGGGAGGATGAAGGGCCGAGTAGGATCGTGTGTTTCCTTGGGGCGCAGTGATTGAGTCATGATGAGCTAGGGAGGAACTGTGTCAGTCTTGCAGGCAAGCTGTGATTCCACAGAGGGAAGGAAAAGTATAAAGGAAGGGCGCGGTAGCTAGTCTGGAGATTCTTCTCCACGCAATCTATTATCTCTCTCCACAGACCTACCTCTCTATCCCCATGACCGGCACTGCGACCATCCCTTCCGAGACCAACGAGCCCACGCAAGGCGTGTGAGAAAAGCCGCGAAGAGACCACGCCGGGCATGACAGATACCGCGAGAACAACGAGCCCACGCAATGCATGTGAGAAGAGCCGCGAAGAGACCATACCGGGTGTGATGGATACCGCGAGAACAACGAGCCCATGCAAGGCGTATGAGAAAAGCCGCGAAGAGACGACGCTGGGCATGACGGATACCGCGAGAACAACGAGCCCACGCAAGGCGTACGCGAAGAACCGCGAAGAGACCACGCCGGGCGTGACGGATACCCCGAGAACAACGAGCCCACGCCAGATGTGTGAATACACCGGAAGTGTGAGTAGGAGCGCTCACTCCACAGACCCATGCCTTAGTTGCCTGTCGAGCCAGAACCGAGAAGTCGAGACAGGATCTTGACAGAGTGCTGCTCAAGGCTGCCAAACATCTCGATCGACTCCCTGAAATGGCTGGTGAGATGGATCTTTGGGAAGTTGAAATGCGTATGTTTCTGGTAAATTCGAGCCCTCTCTGCAGCGAATTCTTGGTCATAGGAGCCAGAGATTTTTTGGTGGTCGCAGTGGCGTGTCTTCTTCAACTCCAAGTCTCTTGCCTTAATGCTCTTAGTCTTTGCTGCCTTGACTAACATACGGATTTGTTTCGATGCCCGATGTTCCAGAAACACATCCTTATTGTTGTGAAAGCAACACAGGGAGGCTTCCATGGAGTCGAGGGAGATGGCATCATGGGTTGGGTATTGGCAGTAGATGTAGAACTCACCAAGTCCGCGGGCACACAAAATAACTTGTTTGAATGCGAAATGCTCAGAGTTGGACAGACGACCTATAGAGTTGGCCAGACAACCCACCAGAAAGCGGCTCATCTTCTTATACTCACCACCTGTCCATTGAACAATCTCCTCGAAAGATTTTTTGGGTTGTGTCATACTCAGGTAGGATGGAATAGCCATCCATAAAGAGTTAAACAGAGCGAGCCGATGGTGCGATTTGAGAAAACTCATGATCCAAAGTAGCAAGTGCTTGAGCATTCCTACCTGTATGGTGTGTAGCAAGTTGGGTTTCGGTAGTTCAGTGGGGTTACATCGCAGTCTCCACAATACGTTATCGGTAGTTGTACACACACCCCATGCAGTAAGTTGCGCAATTCTCTGAGTTGAGTCGTTGTGGTAGAATACGTGCATGTATTCCAGGTGATCACAGCGTGGGAATACTGAAGGATAATCTCCGAATTTCGAAGTGGGAACCTCACACCAAGGACAAGAATTTGTGCGTAAGGATTGCAGAGCTATGTGTTCTGGATAGTCGGCAAGCCATCCACCAATTCGGACAAAGCATTGACGCCAGGTGCCATCGCCACACAGAGCATAGAAGTACCAGCTCGGATGTGAATTGTTGACATCACAATTTCTCGAGTGGTCAAACAATGGTTGCAGGACAACTTTCAGCACCTCATGGATAATCTGATGATCCCAGGTTGCTTGCTTCTGCTTCGAGATACCACTCTGTGCAGAATACTTGGTCTTCTCCGGCAGAACCGCAATCATGACAACCGAGTGAGTTGTCGGTTTCATCCTGACAACTGAAGATAGATTTCCAATTGTCATGTAAACCGGCCAGATTTTCTTATCTCCTACATAAGCCTCTCCAGAACCCAGCCGAGATGTGGATGATGCTGAGCAACCAGTTCAACAATACGTACTCCCAGATGCAAAAGGTGGGTTGAGTCGGAGAGGATTATAAATGGAACGAGAGATGCGCCGGCAGGGAGCTTGTCTTGCTCATTCCACCACCAGTCCCCTGTTTGCATTTCCCCGTATTGTCGAATACTGTTGGTGAAGGACCTCTCAGGGCTGAATACCAAATTCTGAGAGTTGTAGGGTTGCCGTAGTAGCCACTTTGCTGTTTCGATAGGATCACGATACCAGAACTTTATCGGGTCACAGTGGCTGGCATTCAGTGTCATGTCAATCTCGGCTTCCGTCCATGAGTTCATGCTGAGTCCATCCTCCATTTTCTTGATCAGCATTTTGAGGCAGTGGACAGACTTTATCGATTGCTGTACGTTCTCCTGGAGTGGAGAGTGCTGTCCTTTTAGTAGTTGATCCACTGCGGTTTGGGTGATGTTGTTCGATATGCACCAGTTGACAAATTCAAAAGACCTTTCATCCTCAAATGGGTGATATGCATATGCTGGATCACCTATGTTGGATATCAGGTCATTTTGTTCACGGACATACATCATTTCTGTCGGGTCCGGAACGTACTGGATAGGTAGTTCAGTGTGCAGGTACGTGTTGGTAAGTTCGGCGATTGGAACTGTATCTCCAGGAAAGGCACATCGAATTGCGTCGGTTGGGAAAAAACATACATCACCGCCCCGCATAGCTATGATGGGATCTCCATCCTCGAGGAAGTTTGGCAAAACAGGATCATCCCCGCTGTAAAACGGGGGCCATCCTGCAATATGATGCTCATAGGGGTTCGGGGACATGTCGCGATCGTGGTTGTCGCCCATATCAAGGAACCCTGGATGCTCCTTCTCGTAATGCACCTTCAACCATCCCGATACCTTGAAGGGCTTCCTACCAACCTGGCAGATTGGAAGATGAGACAATATGCACAACTGTGAGTCTGGCAGTTTGAATTGTAGGAGTTCCATTACCAACCTTAGGGATTGCCAAATGACTAGGAAGATAGTAGGGCAGCGACAGCAGTGATGAAACAATGAGTGTGAGCGCAGCTGCGAAGAACTTAGTATAAGTGACCGAGAGCATCCAGTGCAATTGTTGGAGTTCTGCTACCAACCTTAGGGATTGCCGGAAGATAGTTGGACGGCGAAGGCAGTGATGGAACCACATGAGTGAACGGGCTTTGAAGTACCTAGAGTAACTGCCGTGAGCATCCGGTGCAATTGTAGGAGTTTTGCTACCAACCTTAGGGATTGCCAGAAGATAGTGGGATGGCGATGACAGTGATGAAACAACAAGTGTGAGCGCAGCTGCAAAGAACTTAGTATAAGTGACCGAGAGCATCCGGTGCAATTGTAGGAGTTCTGCTACCAACCTTAGGGATTGCCGGAAGATAGTTGGACGGTGATGGCAGCGATGGAACCACATGAGTGAACGGGCTTTGAAGTATTTAGAGTAACTGCCGTGAGCGTCCGGTGCAATTGTAGGAGTTCTGCTACCAACATTTGGGATTGCCGGAAGATCGTTGGACGGCGATGGCAGCGATGGAACCACGTGAGTGAACGGGCTTTGAAGTACCTAGAGTAACTGCTGTGAGTGTCCGGTGCAATTGTAGGAGTTCTGCTACCAATCTTAGGGATTGCCAGAACATAGTTGGACGGCGATGGCAGCGATGAAACAACGAACGTGAGTGCAGCTGCGAAGAACTTAGTATAAGTGAACCGAGAGCATCCGGTGCAATTGTAGGAGTTCTGCTACCAACCTTGGGATTGCCGGAAGATAGTTGGACGGTAACGGCAGCGATGGAACCATGTGAGTGAACGGGCTTTGAAGTACCTAGAGTAACTGCCGAGAGCGTCCGGTGCAATTATAGGAGTTCTGCTACCAACCTTAGGGATTGCCGAAAGATAGTTGGATGGCGACGGCAGCGATGAAACAATGAGCGTGAGCACGGCTGCAATGAACTTAGTATAAGTGACCGAGAGCATCCAATGCAATTGTAGAAGTTCTATTGCCAACATTACATGAGCCTGTATGAGCGAACATTGCAATCTCCAGGGTGTGTACTTGCTGTAACGTCGTGGGATTCCAGAGGCAGGTACTATGTAATGATTGCACATTTCTAACCGATTCCCACTTCAGCAGCCAGATGCGAAGCTGTATCATGATGCCTGGTATTTGGTGGCACATTCTGACACCCGCTCTGACCGAAGGTACCCCAGAAGCAGCCATCAAGGATGATTCCACATTCTTGTATGCTGGATGCGGCAATGACCGCTGGCACTATTACCACTCGGGGCTAGATGCTGCGGCAACAGAAATTAAAAACGAGCCATGCACAAATCTGATGCTGCGAGTTGCGACATACGTGAGCGAAGAAAACAATGTGCAGCCATCAAACCTACTCATGGCGCTCATCAAGCACCAGGTAGTAGTACCATACCAGTTTGTAATTTATTTATTCTATCCATTACTCGCATATGGCCTCGACATCCTCCAAAGCGATGACAAAGGACTGGGTGCCTGTTGATTCCCCCGCCACCCGTGTATCATCATCGGATGGAAGCAGACAAGAGTGACGTTTTGGAGTCCTCATGTTTGACGTGAGCCAGGTTTCTGCACAATTCTGAAGGCCATTCATGAAGTCTGACATAAATACATTTGTATCGATTGCTACTGCAGCCAATTAATATGATCCTAGGTTAGGCGAACAGG
>Ga0307516_10000468_pt1 | contig 53539 bp, 61 predicted proteins | sample 19_EM_MG_FD_203310 | JGI IMG/M metagenome (GOLD analysis project Ga0307516, IMG submission 203310) | Populus trichocarpa ectomycorrhiza microbial communities from riparian zone in the Pacific Northwest, United States - 19_EM | ecosystem: Host-associated > Plants > Roots > Unclassified | place...
GCAAGAAGTGAAACAACCCGGGGGCGGCCCGGCCACCCGCCCGTTTGTCCTTTCCACCTCTTATCATTCCCATCATCCTCCCCCCCCCCCCCGGGGGGGGGCCCGGGGGGCGGCGGGCGGCGGGGGGGGGGGGGCATTGCGCGAGGATGAGACGGAAGACGGATGGAAGAAGGGCTGAGAGGAAGCGCAAAGGGAAAGGGAAGGATAAGAGAGGGGCGGGGGGAAAACGGAAAAGGTGAGCGTTCCTGTCCTGGGCTGCTTAAAGCTCGGGGCGGGGGCGTCTACATATGTGACCCCGTAGTCATCGGCGGGGGCAGGGACGCAAACCCAATAAAGGCACGCAAACCCAATAAAGGAGGGGAAACGCCTGTGCGAGAGCAGTGCTGTGGGGGGAGGAACGGACATGTATGCATAGGCCAATAACGGTCTTTACTGCGCTACGACTTTGCTTGTGACGGCCCAGGCGGGCAGGGAGACGGCGTAGTGGACGGGATTTGGCCCCAACATATCACCATGATCTAGATAGGTCGCATGCGATTGATGAATAAATAAAAAAATATATGCAGAATTCAAATCCACATAAAACAGGATATCATCCTAACAAAAACATATCACAACATGAAAAAAGAATCACAAGGAAAAGCTAAACAAAGCGACAAACACATATGCGGGCACACGGTAATTGTTGATAAATGAGAGGAAGAAAAAGAGGGAGCGAATCCCCACATGGAGTAGAAATATCAGTCGTGGAATATGAAAGAAAAAGCAGAAAACTCCGCCCCTGCCGCTCCCTGGCCAACCCACACTTTTAAGCTTTTGGATTCTGTGAAAACCGAAAATAGGAAAGAAAAAAAAAAAGAGAAAAAAAAAGGCCAACGCCTCGCCCATCCCCCGCGCTGTGCTCCAGTAGATATCACTTTTGTGTACAAGGATATAGGCAGTAGAGGTAAGCAAAAAAGCAAGATCTCCCTGTACAGAGTTGTTTATCCCTCTCTCCCCGCCTATCCTTCGAAATGCATAAAGTACCTAGATCGCCCGCGTGGTATAAAATGACAAGACCAAACAGTAAATGCTATAACAGGGAAGAGTAAAGAAAGAAGGCACAAAAAAAAAGACATAAAATCAAGGCGCTCTATATCATTTTTCTATGATGCAATCCACCCTCATTTCTATCCGAAAGATATCTTGCCCAGTCCTAGTCCAGAGCGGTCAGTAGAGGTGCCTCCGAGACTCAGGAAGCCTCCGGTGTGCTTGGTGGGTCCGATTTCCTCTACTTCCAGGTTAAACTGGGTCTCGGGTTCCTCGTCGATCGGGTGAACCTTGCTATTGCCGAGACGGGGAGAAGAAGTGATGCGCTCGACTGGCCGCCCGCTGATTGCAATGTTCTTGGGAGAAACTATTGTGTCTGAATCCGTGAAGCTACCAAACTTCAAGCTCTGGGTGAGAGCAGAGATGCCACCGCTCGTGCCACGCCCAGGGGAACCGGAGAAGATACCGTCGCTAACAGTACGACGCACGATCGGGTTGGCATCCGAGTGGAGATAGGTGTGCCTCAGCGGCGAGCCGACGTGTCCCAAGCCGGAGACCTGTGAGTGATCCTCGTCGCGCTTGTGACGGTTAATCAAAGGGCCCCAGCTGCCCGGAGAGCCGATAGGAGATCCAAAGGCGTCACCAGGCGTTCCCGGAGCGGTGAAGCTGCGCCCGCCCGCAACCTCGTCGTCGGTCCTCGACATCCTGCGGTTGCGTTCCGCTGGAGTGAGCAGATCAGTCAAGCTCTCGGGCAAGAAGTCCTCCTCAAACGCGAACGCTCCTTCTGACGAATCGATCGTTCCGTTGTCCCTCGCGTTTCCCATTCCGTGGAATCCGTTGAACATGGTCTGTGGTCCACCGTAGCTCGAAGAGTACACCTTATTACGCCTCGCGGCTGATGAATGCAGAATCCTCTCTCCCAGAGAGACTTCCCGGAGTTGAGCGGACCGAGAAAGCTCTCCGCTGTCGTCCTCTCCGAACGCTGATCTCCGCAGAGCGCTGATGGTGGCTTCACCTCTGACGCTGCTCGGCAGCGAGGGGGGCGGGGACTCGACTCCGAACGCGTTCGGAACCGACGACGCGAACGGACCATGCTTGGCGTAGTAGCTGTAGTCGTACCTGTCGATCGAAGCGGGGAGTGTGGCATCGAGTGGTCCCAGTGTCCTCTGCGACGATGCAAGGGAAGACATGGCCAGTCCGTCCCGCGGCGAGCCAAATTGAGTATCCGGAATGGCTGTCGGCGCAGTCTGCTGGTGCTGCTGCTCGGCCTGTGGGATCGCCTGACCCGGGAGTGCCGGGAAATCGTCTGCGCCGCCGAGCGAATGTGTGGGGGTGTGGTGACCGACATTGTTCGCCTGCATGAGCGAGTTGTGGAGAGCCGACCGGTGGCTGGTGTAAGCAGGGTCCATGCGACCGAAGTGGAGGTGACCGTTGTGACCGCCGCCGTTGCCATGCAAGGAAGGCCGGTTGACCCTGCGACCATCAGGGAGGATGTGTGCAAGCGCACATTTGGCACCAAACTTGCAGTTTCCCTATATCACGAATCGTGTCAATTAGAAAATTCTTTCCGAAAGTCGCACCGAAATTATTGTCCTCCAAACCTTAGAAAAGTACTTGCACGGCGCCGACTCGGTGGTTGGATCGGTGCTGTGTGAGAACGGACAAGCCTTGCCTGCCTGACAGCCGCCCTGGCGAAAGAATTTGCATGGAACGTGGTTCAAGTCTGATTTCCCCAGCAGTCAGACACCGCCGCCAACCACTGCCCCTCAGCGGATATGAGGACTCGCAATGGAGACTCACTTTTGCTGCCCGGCGGACTCCGAGAGCCCTCGAAAGGCGGTACACCTGGACCCACTGGAATTCCCGAAGGCTGGACGTGAGACTGTTTTGCTGGGACCGGGGTCGGCATAGCGTTGCTAGTGGGATTTGCATTCGCGGCCGTAGAAAGCTGTCCTTGAGCATTAGAGGTACCTCGTCGGGCAGCACCGTTGTTACGGCTGTGGTGGGGGAGGTGGGGGAGAGCAGGAGCGATGTTCAGTCTGGAATTGGACGTTGTGGCGGGGTTCGAGGTATTGGCGGTGGAGGCAGCGGTGTTGTTGGAAGAGGCGGCGGAATTGGAGTCGGATGGGGCAGTGGTGGCAGACATTGTCGGGTCCGAAGACTGGGCAGGCTTGGGCCCCATGCGACTTGCAGGTGTCGGGGTTAGTGATGGGGTGTGGAGGGGAGGAAGTAAGAAGAAGCGGAGAAAGAGGAGGAGGAGGAGGAGGAGGAGAGGTGGGTTGGGGATGGTGGAGGAGGGTGAGGTGAAAAGACGAGGTTGTGACCAGAGCCGCGAAACGGCTGGTGGCCACGCTAGCCAAACCCTACCGACCACTCCAAAACCAGCACCAGCACGCCAAACGACCCATCAGCCATCGTGTTCGTCCGGAACCGTCAAACCACTGGGGCACGGTACGTACGACAAGCACTCGCGCCCAATCACTCGGTGCCGTGTTGGACGGCCGGATGTCTGTTTTTGCTGTACGCAAAGCTAACAGCCGGCGCAGTCCGGTGTCGATGCAATAGAGTACAGTAGCTACAAGCCGCCGCCCGACACGCAATCTGTTAGAGTTAACTATTACCTGCCTACCCAGGCAGCAGTCCGAACCTTCAACCGCCATTTTCCCGCAGAACTGCGCACGCGTACGGCGGGGACAGGACAGCCCAGCCACCGACTGGCCGACTGACCGCCCTGGCAACAGCTGCTTATTCGCAGGCGGGAGATGCAGCACGAGCTCGAGCGATGCAGGCAGTCCTTATCTCCATGTCTCGCAATCCTCGATCCCTCGTCGCTCCGCTGGACAACAGCAGTCGACTTAGCGTTCGCGTCCCCACCCCTCCCCCCTCCCAGCCCACGCATGGCCAGTCGGATAATTCTCTCGAGATCAGATGGCCATCGAATCGATGCACCGGCTGCGTTTCACGCGGCTAGACATGTGTATGTAGTCAGCCCCGAGCCCCCGAGTGATTCCCATGAAGCAGCAGCTCGCCATCTGTCTGCGGGAGAATGGTGAGCGTGAACACTCCGCGCACGTGCTCTACCGTACTGCACCGTGCTCTGCTCTATGCTGCCATGCACCCGAAGCTTCCGTCTCGTCGATACGACAGCCCTCGCCTCGAAGGTCAAGGGATCCGCTGGGGTGCGTGGTCTTCGAGCCTGAAACCCCGTGCCCTCATGGTCATGCACCAACCCATCCAGCCCTCATGCATATGTACTCCACTCCGCTCTGCTCGATGCATGTCGTGTCTCCACCGACACAGTGCACGCGGGAGCTCAGCGCGGAGACAACAACCGGCCTCTGCCCCTTCAGCAATCATCATCATTACCACCATCATCGTCATCATCATCATTACCACCATCATTATCATCACCAACCCGATCGGTGCGCGTCATTGCACATCTCCCCAGGAGGGATGGCATCCTACATTTCCCCACACTTTCGTGCGTGTGCCAAAGACCCTGGGGGGGGGCTGGTGGTGGTACGATCCCTGTAGTGCATCATCCGCATGAACGGTGAATCTCTCGTATGCACGAGTGGATTATGTATGTATATATATCTATGTATGGAGCATCCTCTCCGCGTACGCAGATCCTTCGCACCGGATGTTTGTCATAAAAAATCGAGAAGGATCACGTGGATCGAACAGGATCCATACGTGTTTGGGGACGAAACGAACGATATCCCTTGAATTTTTTTTATTTTTTATCTTGTTATTAATCGCGTGCGACCCATCTGCATAGACCACGGCGATGTACACACACTACCGGCTCCCGTCCACTGTCTGGCCCCGAGCTCGATCAGTCTGCAGGTCGATATCTTTTTTTGTTTATTCACTCATCGCATGCGACCTAGCTACTAGTAGATCATGGCGATATGCACACCGTCCGTTTCCCGTCCACAGTCCGCGCCGGAGGCGGCTCGTTGTTGGCTCCCCATTGCCCTCAGCCCGGGCCTGTCCCAGAAGTGATAGAGCGCACCAAGGAAATCGCAAAAGAGATTACAAAGGAAAACACAAAGGAAAGCCGCCCCAGATCCCACTACTCTTCCGCGAACGCCATGACGGAGGGCATAGGGAGAGAAAGCGGCTGTTCCTCACCCCCCGGCACCAAGCTCATCTGTCTCCGCCCTCCTCTCCAGTTCCCGCTCCCGGAGTTCCCACTCTGACGCCTCGCTCTGTGCGTCTCAGTTGGGGCAGGCCGATATCCCTTGAACGAGGAGTCAGCGTCGAGCTGGAAAAGGTGTGGCGAGTGATAATCTATGATCAGTGGAAGTTGGGGGGCCAAATCGCGAAGCTTATCAGGGAAATATGTAGAGAGCCAACAAATGTCGGAGAGACATGACAAACAAAAACTGAAAAGATCAAAGCCCGACGTGGGACTCGAACCCACAGCCTCAACATTAGAAGTGTTGCGCGCTACCATTGCGCCAGCCAGGCAATTTAATGCTGTCGGAGCGACCTTGGAATTTATAGCTACAAAACATTGGCCGAGAAAGATAACTTCAGCGACATGACGAGCTACACTGGTCCTGAACCCCTCGGACGCTGAGTTCTATGGCCAGGGGATCGGACCAACTTACAGGATCAAACCTTGACTCGTTCCGCTGCGTAACCGCCGAACGGCGAGACGCATTCGTCGTGTTGGCCAGGCGCCGATTAGGAGTGCCGGACGGAGAGCTGCCGACGTACACAAACACACTTAGATGGATGACGCTGCTTCAGGTAATGCCCGAGGGCATATTGGCCTGGTGATTGCGCCAAGAGGCCGTGTCCGCGGTGGAGGAAGAAAACAAAACCCTCATCACCGCTGATAGATAGCTCTGGAACCAGGCCCCAACCGCGGTACAAGCTGCCCACCGGCTCCCCGCGCTGATTGCGACACTAGCTTTTCCTGTTTGTAGTATTCGGTCCAACTGATACGACGCACCAGCAGCAGCAAGCGCAACAATCACCCGCGGCACAAAACCCCCACCGCCATAGCCGCCAGAAGCGGATGGCAAGAGGGGAGGGACCACAGGGAGCTATGTAGAACACCTGAAGCTGTATTTTCCAGTGACGGCAACCACCGACACGGGCAAAGACGTTCAAAATCACTGCTGCTCACTCGGACCATCTCCGCCCTCTCGCTGAAGTTCACTGGCCATATCCAGCGAGCCCAAATTTTCTCCCTCTCTCCCGAAATGCCGCCACGCTGCTGCCATATAGCTGCGGCTTCCCGGGGAACCTGGCTCGCCGGTGCCCCTGACCGCCTCTCCCAGTCTCTCCCGGGCCTACCAATAGAGGAAGAGGATCGTTCCGACTTTGGATACGAGGAATCTGTCGCCTCGCATCGGCAGTGCGAGAGACACTGACCAAGATAAAGGGCCTCAAAGCCCCAATGGATACGATGAGTGAGAAAACCGACTACACAGCCCCCCCCCCCCCAAAAAAAAAAACACTCACACCAACTGTCGGTAGGCACTCTGTGCACGCAGACGTGGAGACCAATCCCCGCACAAGCCGTGCCATCGATATCACCAGCTGCGGCCAGTGGGCCCGGACCTCGTCATCTTGAGACGGGTGAGGGTCGGAAGAAGGTTGAGAGGAAGCGCAGAGGAAAAGGGGAGGAGGAGAAACGGAAGAGAGTTGAGCGTCCCCACCCGGGCTGATGAAGCTCGGGGCAGGGGCGCCTATGTGGCCGTCTTCATCGGCGGGACGCTAGGCCACAAAAGGCACGCAACCCCCCAAAATAGGTGCGGAAAAGCTGTGAGAGCAGCAACGTGACGGTCTTATACAGCCATGATCTATATAGGTCGAATGCTATGATGATGGAACAGATAAGGCCCGGTCGTTCAACCTCCTAGTATCAAGAATCAAGAACGATGTCCATTTTGTATCAAATAAGCGGAAAAAACAACAGAGTAGTGTGAGCGTATTACACGTGTTGGACATATGTAGGAAACTTCTAGCTTATCGTGTAAATGCCGTCCAGTCCGACCATCAATGGCAACACGATTCCAGATCCACCACGTGAGACAAAAGTCCACGCGTATATACCAGCCTAGTCATCCGGGAACTCAGATTTGACATTACTCACGAACCTCCCTTCGACGGGATCGAATCTCTTGAAATATTTTCCGGCAAGCTTCATCAGCGCATCGACATTCTTGGGGCGGATGGGCTGGATGTTTTCCTCGGCGATGTAGCGAACCGTGCCGTCATCGACCCTGTCCCAAGCTTGTTAGTCTTGCCTGCAAGATGGGGGAGAGGCTGGAACCTACAGTACGTGGTAGAACGGCGGCTGGTTCCGTCCCCTGGGAGTATTCTCCACATTCACTCTCTCGCTAATCCATTCCTCGTCCTCGTCTTCGATCGTGCGGCACTCATTCGTCCAGCCGAATATCGCACCCGTGAAGCCGTATCGCCGGTGTTTGAATACGGTTCCCACACGGTGCTGTACAACGCCGGGGATTTAGTGGGTGGGATCCGACGGGGAGTGGATGGTGTTACCAGAACACTCTTGTTTTCAGGACTATCCCGACGGGAAGCCGGCGACAGAGTATCCGCGCGGAGAGCACCGCAAACATTCTCCAGCAATTGCCGTCCGGAGGTGCTAACTCTGGGCAACAATTCCTCCTCCAAGAAGCGTACGTCCATCGGGAAGTCCGCCGGAATCTGCCGCGTCATATGCTCGACGATCTGCATGGACGGTTCGGTAATACCGAGTACCACCAATGCCGTCAGAGCACCGTACAGCGCCGAGTGCTCACATATCTCCGGGTATCCGTGGTTCACCTCCGCTCGTCTCATCGACACCAGCTGCAGCGAAGTGACGAGGTTGTGTGCCGCGCGGGTGACGATGGAGGAGACGCTGGCAGGCGCCAACGCCTTGAATTCCTCGGGTGCGAGGTGTTCCATCAGACGAGCTTTGTCGGTACGGGGGTCACCGCTTGATCCTTGAAAGATGTCGTAGTGCTTGTGTTGACCCGTAGTCGGGTCTTCGACAATCGCTAGAACGTGGCGAGGGTATGCACATGGGTACGCGATGATTCCGACTCGACGGGCAATCCCGCAGAAGATCGTAACGAGTGTCAGTGGGATTGCGGTGCGGACCGTGCGGATCGTCAGGCCAACAAAGACATTCTTAAGGGCACGGTACTGCACTGCGTTCGTCTTTCTAAAGCCTTGTTCCCACATCCACCTGATCAATGTCACCGCTTTTTCCTCAGCGTCGAGACCCGAGAACTCGGGAGTGGCGGCAAGGAAGGCTGTGGCGAAGCCATCAATGTCCGCTAGGTAGTCCTCGATGTCGGGCTCAGGTGTCGTAGCGACGAAGAGGTCGAGTGCTAGCAGTGCGACCTCGAGTGGCACGTCACCGACCTCACGGACGCGGTTCCAGATCGACAGTGCGCGCCGACGGTGGATAAACCGAATCGCAGCTGTGGCATGATACCTCCGCGCCAATGGGTCGTCGACCTGGTCGTCCGAAACATCCGCATGCACTTTCAGACAGTCTTTCGTGTCATAGCCAAAGTCGACGATTTGATTGAACTTGGTAATGTGATTCGCCGGATTTGCGATTATCTGGTCGAGTAGATGCGCAGCGGCGAGTTCTACTCGGAACCGATAGAGGAAAAGACCGCGCCAATCGACCGCGGTGACGCGGGAAATCCGCTTCTTCTCCTCGATCTGGTGGCGCTCATCCCACCACCGAAAGCGGATGCAACGCTGGCGCATCTCGAGCGGCGAGCTGCATATCCGATTGAGTTTCCTGCAGACTTGCGAAACGTTTACTAGGCAACTGTCGGATACGAGCGAAACAATGGCGGTAAGGACTTCCTCGGGAAGCGACAGAAGGGCATCACGGGTGGTCATGGAGGCGGAGAGAAGACAGGTGTCTGCATAACATCAATAAGTACGTGAGCGTGACTGGTACGCAGGCCAGACGGTGGGTGTGGAGTACGAGAAGTGTTTTGTTTTGAGCTGAAACGGGGGGAATTGTGTTTGGTGGTGGGGCTGTGGGTATGATAGGATGAGATGGAGGTAGCTAGTAGTAATAGTGGCTGCTGGCTAGAAGAGGCTAAATGGCGATGATCATCAACCACACAAGTTGTGACATTTTCAATATAGATATACGATGGGAAGACGCGTGGGCTTGGTATTTAAGACCAGAAGCGGTTAGACCATGCTGAGCCGGTGATACTCGCCAAAATTAGCAATTTTCCTTTTTGGGGAGAGATTCAAAAAAGAAGGGTTATCACATGTTCGCCATGCCTGTATTTTCAGCCTCAACTCGGTTGTAGTTACTTTCAGCCTGAACTCGGTAAGAACCGCCCAGCCCAAGGCTCAACTAGCTCAGCCTGCCGAGGTACGTTACCGAAACACCACCAGCAGCAGTAGAGCACGACAACCACGCACGGGGATTCATCATGCCAACAAAACGTACGAGAAAGTTAGAGGTCTTCGCCGACCGCGCTGCTCCCACGAGGTCACTGAGGAATAAACGAAAGCACTCTGACGCCGATGCTATCGCTGCCACCGCCGAAACCGGATCCCACGCACCGACGCCGAAGAGACCTGCACTCGGTGCAAAGACCGCCAATTCGCGGGACACCTCGCGCCGTGAGGAGGCTGATATCAGCACCCAGGCGAAGGTCGACCTGAAAGCCATCAAGCATGGGTCATTGGAGTCGCAGCCGTTTTTAGTTCCTCAATTGGCGTCGCCATCGCCGCCTCTCAGCAGTGTATCCCAGAGGAACAAGTCACCCACTCCCGCCCTGCGCGCTGCGCTCAAGCACGGCTCCGATATTCGCAGGCATCTGGAGGACCACTCCTCTGACATCGACCAACTGAACTCTCTCATTGCGAACGGTAAGATTCAGGAAGTGTCAGACTACGTCTCCCTCAAAGGTTGTATCCCATCACGCATGACATCTCGAAAAAGCTGACTCCTGCTAGGGCTTTGGACTCCCGCTCTGCTCAGTGCCTTCGCCGACACCCCACTGAAGGTGTTGAATCTCGGCTTGCAAGTCAGCAATGGCAGCTTCTCGATCCCCGCATTCTCATCTACCCAGCTTCTCGCTCCGCTGTTCAGCCCGAACCGTTTCCTAAAGCTCAGCACCATCGCTCTTCGCGACAGAAGTGTGTCATCCGATGACATTGCGTTGCTGCGTGTGTTGCCTTCCCTCGCTGTCCTGGATCTCACCGGTACCGGAATCTCAAACCTTGCTCTTCATTACCTCGTTTGTCACAGACACACCCTCACCACCCTCAACATCTCCAACAATCCTGAGATCAACGACGAGGCGCGACTGATCATCCGTCCGCTGCACAGGCTCCAAGCCCTGTACCTACGCGGGACGAATATGTCCATGCCAGCACTACGCCGTCTCGTTGCGGACGATCTCGCGAAGGGATGCAGGCTGCTGAGCATTCCGGCCCACGCCATCGAAACCATCAACAGCCTCGACGAGAAGTACTACCCCGAGATCCCAGCCGGCTACATTGAGGATGTAGGCAAGGTAGACGCAATCAGTGTGTCGGCCCTTAAACGAAACCTGGAGCTTCACGCAAGGCGCAACAAGGATATACTGGTCAGCGGTACCAAGAGCGAGCTAGTGCACCGCTTGAAGACGATACTAGCCAATCGCCAGGCGGACCTCAAGATCATCAGTATTCTCGGTAGGGTCAAATCCGACGGATAGGTTTCTTGCGTACTCTTTCCACGCATCTTAATGGCGTTCGTGCATTGCTTTCTTTCTCTTGCTTTTTACTTGAAGTGGCGCTCTTGATGGGTTCTTTTTCGGTGGTTCCGTTTCGTAGATTTCGCACGATAGAGGAAATCATAGATCCATAGATTGGACGGGGTAATGACATGGCTGTGGGCGTTGGGATGAATTGAAGGCCCGCCAACTGAATGTTCGCCGACTACTGTTTCGTTGTTGCAATTGTAATAATTACTTTCCATGGACGGCTCTGGTGGCGAAGGGGATCGGAGCGAAAGGATGTATACGATAGATACTGCATGCCTTGACAAATCGATGGGTAGAAATGAGCGCGTGCGGGAGATCACTCGAAGACCGGCGAATCTCCACTCTCGTACGTTGAGACATCGTGTGACCGACCGGGGGGGGGGGGGGGGGCACCCCGGCCAGGGCGGGCAGGAAAGGTTTCTTTTGTACGTGCTATTTGCCAATCTACACATATACATACATACTTAGGCTGCACGCAAGTTCAAATTGATGTCTCTCTTAGTTCCGTCGTGGGCTCTTTTTTTTTTGCGTACGTACTTGGGTTTGTATGCGGCCAGGGAGGGTCTCTAATACATAACTACATAACTAGTGCAATGGCGACCAGTCGCCTCTTTTAGGGGGGGAGAGGTTCTTTTGAAACTTGTGATGACGATGCCGATGTAAGTACGGAGACGGGGGTTCGCTGCAGAAAAAGGGGAGCTTCAGGTCACATCCGATCTTTGCGTTGCAAATGCACTAGGTAGGTATCTAGATACATATATCGCAATATCGCACTGCGGAGGTGCCCGGCGCAGATGCAGAATGCTCTTGGCCGAGTGAGACACTCCTCTAGTCTGCATACATAATTTGGGTACATACATACTACACATCGCAACGGCCCCCTCTCCGTCGAGTCGAGAACGTGCGGACGAACCCCACTTCCCGGCGTGCAGTTGCAAGAATAGCCATACGTATGTACCACATGTGGGATGTACCGTTATTCCTCCCACAGCCCCTATGTATGTATGTATCTATATGCAGCGATCCACGGATGGAAATGGGCAACGTTTGAAGGACGCGGGTAGGTACTCTGCATCGTTGGTTGGCGTTTTGTGCCGGGAGGACGTGGGAGATATGTAGGATGGATGGATGAGAGCTTAGCGATACCCATGTGGCCCCCTTGCCGCTGCAGTGATAAGGGGCATATCTATCTACATATCTACATCATCGGTCTTGGGGGGTTTTTTTACCCCTGACTAACGGTCAGAATGCAGGTACATACGCTACAATGTATGTAGATATCCGCCCATGTCGGTGCTCTTTTTCTTTTGCTTTTTCGGTCCGAGAAGATGGAGGCGTATGTATGTACTGTGTGTGGAGATCAAATGATCATGGATGTGTGCATGTGCGTAGATACAGTACCTACTGGTCGTGCATGCGCTGCTGCTGCTGCTGTGGAGTCTGGGTAAAGGATGCACATACATAGGTATGTAGCTGATCCGCTGCGGTCCGGCCGCCGGACGGACAGAAGGCAGAATGACGTGGGGAAGAACAAACATATATGCACTATACCTATATCCACATATGCATGATGCTTGGGGCACGAAATGGGATGAATGTAAGCAGAACCGCGCCATTCTCCGGAATGTTTGGAGACGAAACACGGGATGGAAGGGTGGAAGGAGCCGGGAGTGGCTGCGAACCCAAACTGGACATGAAGCCAAGCCGCGGGAAGAAGGGAAGAAGCCGAAGGGAAAAAAAAAGGAAGAAAAATTGCCGAGACGGTTGGTAACGGAGGTATGCAAACCAAGGCTTATGTATGTAGTTGCGAATCTAGGCTCGATGTTTTGTCTGGCACCAGCAACAGGCCACGAGACGTCGTCAAACTCGTCGTCGGTTGTAATTTGCTTTTGGCTGTTTTTGGTCCGAAGCAAGCGTAATTCTGTCAACTCGACGTTCCGTTGCGGTACGTTACCCTTTCCCTTCCTTTCTTCCTTCTTCCCCCTCCGTCATCCTCTTCTCTCCCCTTTCCATTCACTTGCCGTCCCCCCTTTCTCGCACCGCGAAACCGAGCACGATCCATAGCTCAGCCCATCGCTTTCGTTCTTTATCTTGTCGGTCTGCCTCCCGCTCGTCGTTCTGTCTGCTCCAGAGCCTTTCATCCACCCACACTCCTTCCTTTTCTTCACGGCGACTTCAAGAGAAAAATAGAAAAAATAGAAAGCCGCTTGTTTTTCCCTTCCGCACCCCCTTGCTCGATCCTTGGCGAATAGATAGGTTCATCTCGATAACGAAACGAAATCGAACTGAAGTCAACGCCAACGTCAACGTCAATCGAGAAACCCTCCACCAACTATACACATAACTTCTTTTGATCTACCACTCCTAGCAGGAGCATGCCCTCTGCTATGGAGCCCCCATCAATACGTCTCCACGTGGACGAGATAATCCTGGACTACTTGCTCTGGTACTGTACGTCATCGCTATTGTCTGCCCGGCAGCTGCGAAACGAACACAAGAGCGAATACGCCGAGGCCATGCGAAACGGCGACACGGGGATCAAGTTGGTGAACAGTACGCGCCCCCTCTGACAGGCGAGTGGCGCAGTATTGAGACTAACTGAGACATCTTAACAGGCTTCTACCTGTCGTTCAAGCACACTCATCCGAATAGTCCCCTGCCCGAGCCGATCATGCTACGGTTGAGGATATGTCGATTCGCTGTGACCATGTTGCGTCGTGTGGATGTTACCGCGCTCGACCTAGCGCATGACGTCGACGCTAGTCGGCGGCGCAGCGAAAGTTGGTTGCGGCGTGAGGCGAGCGGCACCGATTCTGTTCTCCCTGCGGCTGACGCCATGGTGTTTGCGCAGCCGGCAACCCCGTTCTCGCAGGAGCTCCTGCAGAGGAACACCGCCGCACTGCGAGATGGCCTTGGCATGACCTCCGAGCCGTCACTGTTTGGCATCGCAACCCTGAGAGATGCGCTTTGGGACTTCCTGATCATGACGGCGCATATCGGTGCGCGCGACGGTGAAGTGACCGGGGAGTGGATGGTGAATACGGTGGATTTCATGATCCAAGCTGCGCTAGAGGCGTATCGGTGCCATGGAAGTGTTGGTGTCGAGGTGCTGAACGAGTGTTTTGCTGTTGGGCTCACGGGCATGGGCGAGAAGATGGACGAAATAACCGATGACGAGATCATGATCAACGAGATGTTTGCTGGCGATAATGGAGCGGTGGGACACGAGTTTAAAGATCTACGGGCCGAGGGACTGTTGGAGGTTTTTCTGCGCCCCACTTCCATAGCTGCACTGTGGGTCGTTCGCTGACTCGTGACTGCTAGCTCCTTCCACAACCGGGGCTCACGCTCGAGGCGCACTTTGAAAGCCTCGCGAAGGAGTACCCATTGACGGAATTCGAGGATAGAATCGTCCACTATCTCGTGGCCGCCTCGAAGAGCCTGGCTCGACCAGTTCTGGCCCAGCTCGAGCAGGGCCGCCTCGAGGGCTTCGACCCGCGCGGTGTCCAGGCAGTTCTCGCTAGTGCAGGTGTATCGGACTCAGTCTGGCGGTAGCAGCTAATCTCTAGTATCCACATGCCGCCTCACGGATTACTTTCATCTACATCATCTATTCTTTAATGTTTATTGGCATCTGCTGTCTTCCCAATCAGTAGTATATCTGTATGTATATCACCTCTCATATTTTGTATCTATAGCATGTAGGACTGCATCGGCGCTGTGGCATATTGCACTTTTTTGGGGTTTGATCTTTGAATATTGCTGCTGGGCAGCACGGGCAATGGGCGGCATTTTCAACCCATTCCCCACTTAATACTACATACACGGTTTCCGCCTGTCGGGGGCGGACGAAGCGATGCTCGAGTCGGCGCTGCGTGAAGCGCGCTTAACGCGGTACTTGGCGACTTCCATGGTGAGCGTGACCTCTTCCGCTTCGCCGTTCATCCTCACTACAAGCGAAGACCGCCGGAACGGTATGGCTTCCCATCTACCAGCTTTTGCCACACGAAGAAGTCTGTCCGGCCTGGAGCCAATCCCCGGACTCGACATGGCGACCCCTCCACTGATGCTCGACAAGCTCATCCTTCGGATTCCAGCCCTCCACTTCCTGGGGAACTACCTTTGCTTTAGACAGCAGCTGGACAGCAGCATGCCTTTTTGTCAGACCCGTCGACATTCCGCAACAGCTTGCCAGTTTACCCGCCGTCTACGCAGAGTACACCAACAGCGGGATGTGCCCATGTTGCCAGCAGTTTTCTCGAGGTAGAGTACTGGTATTGTTACATCGTCCAAAGACCGACAGAGATGTTGGTCAGCGCGGATCTCGCGTAGGCGCTGGTCCAGATACTCGTCAGGCCACGGAGTGGACGAGCCGTAGCCGCAGCGGAGTGCGAGCTCGATTGAGCCGAGTATCAGCATCGTGCTCACGATTGGCCACGCGTCTCGCGACCGCCATGCGGGGGCCACTGGCAATGTGGGTTTTAGAGTTGGTGTCTCTCCATGTGCTTTGGATAGATGAGCGATCTATGTGCTTACAAATATCTCTGCAGGCCGAGACAGTCGAATACCGGACCTCACCGCTCCCATCTCCCTCCCGCCAGCCACGCATGCATGCAGTACTCCATGTTTCATGCACCAATTTAAATGCCAATATGTGCCGCAGCATCCCCAGAAATCGAATCGGCCGGACCGGGAATTCCGCACCCCGCCACCCCCTACTCTACCATGCATACCCCCGGCTCGCGCGGGCGTTCGCAGACGAGGCGGCACGGAAAACTTGAACCTCCCGCCGGGCAGGTATGTATTTGCGCTGAATCGTGGCTTGTCGTCTGGTGGTGGAGGGATCCGGGTAAGTGAGTTGCAGCGGAAGGGCGCGCGTACATACATCGTACATACTGTTGACAATGGACATAAATGATGGCACCGACGAGAAATCCAGGCGCGCATGCCTCCCCTCCGATGGCTCATCTTGTACATACGTTGCTCGCTCCGGGACAAGCGCCCTCCATTCTGCTTTCGTACGAAGCGTCCGCCAGAGGGGGTATGTTACTATGGGAAGGAGGCACTGCCGCCGGACATATGGAGCTGGAGCTGGCCCTGGATCAAATTGCTCTATGCGGGCTGATTGGGAAGGTGTTGCCCGTCGTGAAGTGCAGCGACATGCCCGTCGTGTTGTGGCCAGGGTAGCGATGCAGAGTATATACTCGGTGTTTATAATCCTCGCTGTCCGCCAGCCCGCTGGAGGGTTGTCGCTGCTTCTACCCGTTCTCTAGAGTAGAGCAGCTAATTGTCGATAATGCGCCCCTCACCGTACAAGACCCTCTTCTCCGTTGTTGCGATGTCCCTGGCGCTCTCCAGCAGCGTGGCGGCGGCCCCGGCGCCCACTGGCGATGCACACCGTATATCCAGCGCCAAGGGATTGAGGTACTTTTTCTCCTTGTAGGTCTCTCCCTCCGATCTCCCATTCCCCTCTCCCTCCCCTGAAGAGACGTGCTGATGAGTGCAGCGGTGATTCGTACACCCAGACGGGATTCAACCTTACGGACGGGTCGCCGATGCCCAGCTCCGAAAACCCCCTGGGCAATCCGATTTATCCTGGATGGACCTCTGCGAAGTGAGTTGAGTGCTGTTGTGGGGGACAATGGCTGACAGTCGGCGGTGATCGTGACTTAGTGGCCCGAACTGGATCGACTATCTCACGGTGGAATACAACAAGACCGAGACGCTGACCTACAACATGGCCTATGGAGGCGCAACCATCGACTCGGCCCTTGTGACTCCCTGGCAACCGCAGGTCCTCTCGCTCAAGGACCAAGTGCAGTCGCTCTTCCCCATCGCCCGCACCCGCGCGGCCTGGACGTCCTCCAACTCTCTCTTCCTGGTCTGGATCGGCGTCAACGATGTCGGGAACACTTACCAGTCGCATCCGGACGACACGGATGGGTTCCAGACGACTCTGATGGATGCGTACTTTGGACTCGTCGAAGAGGTACGTTTTCTTGCTTGCTAGTGTGGTGAAGTTGGGGTCGCTGACAGAGCGGTGTGTGTACTCGCAGCTCTACGCAGCCGGGGCCAGGAACTTCCTCTTTCTGGACGTCCCCCCGATCCAGCGGGCGCCGCTTACGCTCGAGCAGGGTGCTGACGCGATCGCGCTCGAGACGCGGGCGGTCGACTCGTATAACTCTCTCCTCAGCGCCCGTGTCAGCGCGCTCAAGAAGGCGCATACGGGCGTCTGGGCCAAGGTTTTCTCCACCACGAAGGTCTTCAACAACATCCTAGACAGGCCGAAGAAATACGGCTTCGAGAACGCGACGGGCTACTGCGCCGCCTACGCCAATGGCACGTCGGAGTGGGATACCCAGTACGAAGAGTGTGGCCCCGCCGTCGACAGGTACGTCTGGCTCAACAGCCTGCATCCTACACATCTCGTACACAAGTTCGTCGCGAGGGAGATTGCGAAGGTACTGTAGATTATGGGTGGTAAATAGCGGCGAGTTGTGTGTAGATATGTATGTAAGTACGTATACACCCGTGTAATGGTGGCAATCTGTCCGAATACAAAAAGGAGATCGAGATCAAAATGCTGGATATGAGCTGCAATGTACCTAATTATGTAATATCGGAAATCATCCCACTAAAGAGCACACTCGAACTCCACTTCACACGGAAGCATTCGTCGTTGCACCCGGCCTCACTCGCCCATCCTTTCACACAGACGCTGAGTGTACCCCACAGTAGAGTACGTGTTCGGTCCAAATTGGCCCTTGGCACCGTTTCCAAACGCGTGAATGGATCTGCATGGGCGCGTTGCAACGGGGAGAGCGAGTTGTCTTGGAACCTGATGACATCATTGGTCCCCGGTGGTGACAGTGTAGTGCGCGAATATATAACATCCGGCTCCCCTCTTTCCCCGGCCGTCAGAATCCCAACGCTTAAAAGCCACCCCCACTGAGCCGTCGGATCCCATCCCACACCATCAACCGTACACCCGTACACCCGTACACCCGCCCATCCACGCATACTTCCTTCCCTTCACCACCACGCCACGCAACAATGGTCACCACCCGCCGCGGTAGTACCTCGCGCCCGAGCGCTTCCGCCAAGAAGGCTTCCTTGCCGACGAAGAAGGCTGGCAAGAAACGCAAGGCTCCCGAGAACGAGGGCGGCGAAGAGGGAGGGCCCGCCAAGTCCAAGGCTGGTAAGAAACACAAGGCTCTCGAGCACGAGGGTGGTGGAGAAGGAGAGCCCGCCAAGAAGAAGCCCAAGGCCGCTGCTCCAAAGAAGGGACAGAAGATGAGGGGTGGCGCCAAGGCGAAGGGAGCTGGAAAGAAAGCTGCCGTCAAAAAGGCGGAGGTGAAGGGTGGTGGGAAGGTGGCGGAGGAGGCAGACGAGGAGAAGGAGAAGGCGCCTGAAAAGGAGGGCGAGATGGCGGATGCCAACCCGAAGTCTGCCGTTTCCGTCTCCGCCTCCCGCGAGCAAAAGGTCGAAGACTCCCCCATCGTCGAGAAGGGCCTGGTCTACTTCTTCTTCCGCGGCAAGGTAAACGTCGAGTACCCGGAGTCGATGGACGAAGTCAAGAGGTCGTACATAATCCTCCGTCCGCTGCCGCAGGGCGCGAAACTTGCCGACGGCAAGCTCGAGGACGCCGGAGAGAACAGGCTCATCGCGATCCCGAAGAAACGGCTGCCGAAGAAGGGCTACGAGAAGTTTTTGACTTTTGTCGAGGAGCCGAGTGCGACTCTGCAGGAGATGAGGAACTATCTCAAGGGAAAGATGTATCAGACCAAGACGGTTGGGTATGTGAAGAGCTCCGTTCCATTCTCTCTCTGCTGGATATGTGTGGGGACGCTAAAAGTTATGGTTCTCTAGAGAGAGGACGGATTTCCCAGCTCAGCCGATCGGCGAGGGCGTCTATGCCATCGTCAAGTCCAACAACGAACGCCAATCCCACTTCGTATACATGCTCACGACCCCCACGAAGCCAGGCGAGCTCCAGGAGGACTTTGGTCTGAAGGAGAAGGGAAGCTTCATCATCTCGGTCAGGAACCCGCAAACTCCGTCGCCGCCGAACGCTGCGATCCCAGGTCCGGCCGAATACTCCAAAGAGTGAGTTCAAACTCACGGCCCCACCGTGACCCCTTGTTTTCTTTTGCTGATCGAAGATTGAAAAATCCGTAGGATTATCGAGGAGTTCAAAGGTCTGCGCTGGGGCTCCGTCCAACCCAAACACTTCGTCAAGAACGCCGAATTTCTCTTCATCGGAGAGAACAAGTTCCCCGAAGATGGAGACCACGAGGGCACCGCCGATGAAATGGCCCAATTGGAGGAGGAGGACGAGAAGCGCATTTCGCATCTAAAAGGTATGTAGTCTGGAATACACGCCTCGGTCATTCAACCCCGATGTTCCAATTTTATGCTAACGTTGATCCGATCGACAGGTGATGAGAGTGTCTTTGCGGATCTTGAGCTGAACCGGAAGGAGTTTATGGGAATTCAGACGGCATGGGGAAAGGACGGTGACGAAGTATAACTATCTAAGCGATTGCATCTTCCGGGGGTGCCATTCTGTATTGGCCTCTTCCTCTCATTTTTTCGCATGTATGTAGTCGTATGGTTACCTTGCGTAGTTTCTGCATGAATGAAAGCTGGGTTGTCTTCCGTTTAACGTATCATACCGTTCTTGTGCCAACTCCCACCCTGTCGTAATTGGCCGGCTACCGAGCGGGTTCTCCGGCATCCTTGCAGCAAGATTTTGCTTTTCCTGCCCAAAAGCGATCAAGACGTGCCGGCATGATCAGTTCGCCCGTCGGACAAAGTGAAACGGTACCTACTGAACTCTGCTTGGTTCTATCTACATAGTTACCCAGCTCCAACATCCATTCATTTGTGCACTCATCTTTCCTCTGCTGCGATCCCTGGTCACCCCCCCCAGAATCTACGCTACCCGTACGAAAGCCTGACGGATTGCTGGTTTTGCATAGGTACCGGTTATCTAGTTAGTACTCTTCTTCGCTTTGGAGGTGTTGTTGGAGTTGGCGTTTCCCAGTACTGGTAACTACTCCGAACCTTCCCTCTTACAAAAATTCCCAGAGGCACACACACATACAATTGCAGCCATGATCCGACCACTGCTACGAACCAGAGTTCCCTTTACATCGGCCGCGCGGATACGAACATCGACGGTACTCAATGGCAGCTACTACGGTGCCGCACGGGCGCAGTCCTCAGCGGCGGCGGCGGCGGCGACTGCAACGACGTCATTACAAGATACTACGACGATCCTCCCTCCCCTCCCACCACATGCCGCCGCCGCCCCGCTTCCTTGCGTCGCCCGCATCCGACCGGGCGAGATCGTGGCCACGGAGCTGAGCCATCTCAAGTCGCAGATCTCGCTTCTGCTGTCGTCTGGCTATCCCGGTCTCGACTCGGCGACGAAGTACTACCTGCAATCATCGGGAAAGCTTTTCCGGCCGATGGTCGTCTTTCTCATGGCACGGGCGACGTCGGTGGCGCCCAAGGTGAAGGGCTGGGAGGCCGCCTGCGTGTCCCTCGAGGCGAAATTCAATACGCCAGTCGCCCCAAAGTCAACTATCGCAGATCGCAATCCAGATTTCACCATCTTGTCGTCGCGGTCAATGCCAGCAAACATCCTAGGCGCCACCCAGGGCGAGCCCATCGCGGTTCTGGGGACCCAAAGACGCCTCGCAGAGATCGTGGAGTTGATCCACACCGCCTCGCTGCTCCACGACGACGTGGTCGACCATGCCGAGACTAGACGGGGAATGCCTAGCGCGAACGTCTTTAGCGGCAACAAGCTGAGCGTCCTGGCCGGTGACTACATGCTCGGCAGGGCGTCCGTGTACCTGGCGAGGCTGAGACAGCCGGAGGTCATCGAGCTCATCGCTGAGGTCATCTCGGAGCTGGTCAAGGGCGAGCTCTACCAGCTCACCAACACCCAGACCGACTACGGCTCGAAGGAATATCTCTCCAAGTCGCTGGAGTACTACCTGGAGAAGACGTACCTGAAGACGGCCTCGCTGATCAGCAAGTCCTGTCGTGCGGCGACGGTGCTGGGCGGCACAACGGAGGAGGTGTCGCACGCAGCATACACCTACGGAAAGCACATGGGCCTCGCATTCCAGCTGATCGACGACGTGCTGGACTACACCAGCAGCAGCGAGGAACTAGGGAAGCCCGCGACGGCGGATCTGGAGTTGGGGCTCGCCACGGCGCCCGTATTCTACGCATGGGAGGAATTCCCCGAGCTCGGTCCCATGATCGCACGGAAGTTTGAGCAGCCGGGAGACGCGGCAAAGGCATGTTTTCCTCGCCTCGGCCGATGAGAGGTTGCATGCGTCGTTTTTTTTTTCTTTGTTTTTTCTCTCTCCTTTTCTAACAGAAAGCTCCACAGGCAAGAGAAATGGTGCACAATTCCAACGGAATCCAGCGAACACGGGAACTGGCGCAGTCGTTTTGCGACACGGCGAAAGAGGCGATCCAGGTCTTCCCCGACACCGAGGCACGAGCTGGTCTGGAGGAGGTCCTGAATATGGTTCTCACACGGAAGAAGTAGGCCGGGGGGGGCAGACGTTATGGTCTAAAAAAGAGAGACATTCGGATGCGACGGCACATACGACCGGTTTTCCTTTCTCCTTCTTCTTCTCTTCATTTTTTTTTTCTCCATTTCTTTGCCCGAATAGGTTGGGGTAACTCAAAAGCAACTATGGGATACGTTGTGCACGAGCGGATGGATGGATGGTGTCTATAAAGAGCATTGCATGCGCGATATACAGCGAGATATGGGCTTTATATCTGCTCAAGGCAATTGGCTTACGACCGACATTTTTTCGATGCAGAAAGTTTTTTTTTTTTGATATCTTTCCATAGCTTCCCCTTCGGCTGATTGATTGGGCTTTCTCGTGTCGCTTTTTTTTTAGTCTAGTTCTAGTCTAGGATAGAATGGAAGGGGACGGAAAAAGAAGCTTGATTTGAATTTCGTTTATGTACGATAGATCAATAGATGGGATTGACTTGGGATTGACTTGGGACTGACCATAAAACGACAATCTGACGTCGATCGATCATTGATGGCCCTGATTGTGCACCATCGCGAAGCAGCATCGCACTAATAGCGGGGCACGGGCGCTCCACCTACCGTCGCATCTCCCCACGACACCCGAAATCCACCAACCATGCCCACCGCGACGGCCTCCGCCAGCACCGTCCTCTGCGGCGAGCCGCCAGCGTGCCTCTCCTTCGTGCCGCACGACGCCAACCTGCTGCTGGTGGGGACCTACACGCTGCACGAGGCCGCATCGACGCTGTCGACGAAGAAGACGGGAACGCTGTGTCTGTACCGGTCGCCGGCGCTGACGCTGCTGGACGCGCGCGCGGCCGTCCACGGCGCCGTGCTGGACGTCAAGTTCTCGCCGCGTGGGGACGTGTGCGCGGTCGCGCTCAGCCGCGGCGTAGTGACGCTGGTCGCGGTGCTCGAGCAGCGCATCGTCGTGCTGCGCGACGTCCGCGTCGTCGACGAGGCCGTGCTGCTGCTGAGCGTCGCGTGGGCGCCCGCCGCGGAGACGCTCGCCGTCACCGCGAGCGACGGCCGCGTCCTGCTGGTGTCCGTGGGCGAGGAGGAGGGGGAAGGCGTGCGCTGGGCGGCAACTCCGCACGGCCTCGAGGCCTGGACGGTCGAGTTCTCGCCCTGTGGCCGGAAGGTGTACTCGGGCGGCGACGATGCGTTCATGGTGGTTACGGACGTGGCGACCGGGACGGAGCTGGGGAGGAGCAGGAGGGCCGCACACGGGGCCGGGGTCACCGCGATCCTTGCGAGAGCCGGCGAGGAGCTGTGGACTGGGAGCTACGATGAGATGCTGCGCGTCTGGGACCTACGGAGCCGCATGAGGGCCGTGGAGGAAAAGGGGTTGGGCGGCGGCGTGTGGAGGCTGCATGAGATGCGGGGTGGGAGAGTGCTGGCTAGTTGTATGCATGCGGGCGCGCGGGTGGTGGAGAGGGCTGAGGCTGGGGTGGAGGTCGTGGCACGTTGGGAGGAGAACGAGAGTATGAACTATGGGGGACATGTCCATCCTAATGTTCCGGGGGTGGTGGCTAGCTGTAGCTTTTACGATAAGAAGGTGGCTGTTTGGAACGTTTGATATAGAAGCTTTTGTCCAGCTAGTTGTACAAAGCAAAAACATCATCCATCCATTGCTGTCCAATAGCGTGCATATCGTCTAGACGATCGTCTCCAACTCCTGCGCGTAGCCAATCGTGTTCTCGATGATCTTGTTGCTCGACATGGCCTCCTTCTCGCTCTCTTCTACGGGGAAATAGATGCGGCCATCGCGGACCTCCCATCCTCTCTGTTTTCCCGTCGATGTCAGCCAATGACACCGAATGCGGGTAGTAGTAGTAATAGGGCACAATACCTCTACCGCGAACTTGACCACAGCACCCTCCGACTCCAGGAACAGTAGCTGCTTCGCATTCGATACGGGCAACGAAGTGTACGCCTTCTCGGAACAACTGGCGATCTCGCTGCGGATCGTTCCCACCAACACCTGTTGTTCCCACACATCCATCAACCAGCCGCCATCACCGCCAATCATGAAGGATAGGAAGCCCACCTCCGAAAACATCGCATATTCGTCGCTTGGGACATGGCTACTCTTGGTGGCCTGCCAAACCTTATCATAGCTCCCTTCCATGAGCCATCTCTCGAGCATGACTGGGTACCTCACAAACACGTCCTCCTCGAGCCCGGGCATATTCTCGAGGGTAGTGTGGAAGTCGGCGATGTTGTTCTTGGTGAGCAGGAGCAGTAGGTACAGTCCCATGATCTTGTTCTTATTCTTACTCGGCGCAGCCTCCAGTGCCGCCATCGCATAGAACGGCTGTAGCTGTGCGTAGTACCGTAGGAACGCGCCCTCGTCCCGGAGGTTTATGCTGACGACCGCGCCGGTTTCGAGGACATCGCGGGCAAGACACAGCGCTTGCGGAGCGGCGGAGACGTTCGGGATCAGGATGTTGCAGCCGAGGAGGGTGAGCTTGAGTTGGGCGAGGATCTGGGCTCCCTTTTTGTAGTCTTTCGCCCTGACTGTTGAAACAAGTGCCGCATGCTGCGCGCGAATGTCGCCGATATCTTGCGGAGGGGGCATAATGGGTCGTGCGTGTCGATGGAGATGATGGGGGGTAGGTGTGATGGTGATGAAGCTGTAGGTTGGAGGTGCGTGGTGGTGTTGAGGCTTTGGAGATCTTGAGAGCTTGGGGAACGCCGCTAGTACTACATAGTATGTCGAGGTCATGCAGCCAAGCCAATGTTTCTGTAACCTTGCGTTCACAGGCCATCGTTCGGTCACAGCTCACTGGCACTCGGATTTGCACTCGAACTGGACTTTTCGAAGAAAATACCGATTACGGACGTGCCTAGTGTGTTCGCCATAGACTAGTTAGGCTGCATGTGAAATAAATTGATCTCTCTCTTTACCTATCGCGGACACTCGCAATAAGCAACTGAGCCGCACGAACACGCATCAAGGCGAAGTACCTAAATTCCATAGAACCAATTGAAGCTACTCGCTATATTCAGTATATGTACCTCTTTCTGTATATAAAAAAAGCCCCCCCTCAGGGTCCTATATTTGGGCTTGGTAGTGTGGCCACTGCTGTGCTGGCATATCCTGTTCGGTGCTGCATGGCGGTCAGTCCTGGTTTGCGGGGATGGCGATAATAGAAACTGACATCCTCATGTTCCTCCGCCAGCGATTGAAGAATTGCCAGCACTCCAGGATCCCAGCCAAAGTCCTCTTTCCCACATCGACTATGGTGTCGCGGACTACGCTGGGAGACTCTGCTTTTCCGATGGAGAGGCGGTCACAATCCTCATCGTCGCAAAAGGCATCTCGATGGACGAGTCGGGCGTATACTTCGGTCGGGTGTGGTGGTAATGCCGCTGGCCTCGTGTGTGATTTCGACGATGACGGATGGAGGCAATCTTCCCGGCCTATCGGAAACCGGGAGTGTAAGAGAGGAGCTTCGGAGATGGTGGGAAGAATTGCCATTGATGCTGAGGACGCTACAGCCCTCAGACTAGGGGCCGGATGAACAGCCGTTCACAGCCCCCTCGGATTCCAGACCAGCATATGCTGCAAAGGAAACATCGAAGGCGGTCAAACTGATCAAGGCTGCGGGGGTAGTGACCGGATTGTTTGAGAGCTGTTTTGAAAGATTTGGCCACCATCCAGGTACTCTCCTCCTTTCTAGCCAGATTGCCGGGTTTCCGGCCCACCTTGCAAGGTTCTCGAACCGAGGCCGGTGGTTCCCTCAGGCATCCTCGTATTCGTTTCTTCGATCAGACAGGGACTCCAACGTAAGTCGATGGGTTGGTGGTGGGCCGACTTCAACTTCTTTGAATCAGGGGGCTTCCTGGATGAGTCGGCGTGGCCAGCTCCGGTCGCGCTGTCCTCAACACTATCTCCATCCAAGCTCTCTACTCGATCGGTTCCCAGCGTAACACAGCCAGAGTTCGACGGTTTCTAGGACAGGGCTGCAAAGGGCTCAAGGAATCAAATTATATCCTGAGCCGGGCAGACGGGGCTGGGCTGGATGAGGCCAGTAGGTAAGGTGGTGTTGACCATCGCATGAAATGCAAATGGTTACCCTGTGTTGGTGTGAGAACGTCATCCAATGAGCAGTGAAGATAGGTACAGACACGGGTCATGGTTCTGTGGTAGACGGTGGTGAGGTGATGAGGTGATGTCCGGGGAGGAAGCCGATAAGTAAGAGGTACAGATAAAACTTTGGCCGGGAGCTCGTAGAATTTGGGTTTCGAAGACAAGCTTTGATGGGCCATAGCCCGGTAGTCGAAATAATTACTTATGAACAGTTTAAGCTCATGCTTTCTTCTATATAGAACTAACGAGTCCATAAACTCAAGAACGGGGCCTTTTATGTAATCGTGAGAAGGCTACTGTATAGTTCAGGTGTGAAAGAAACTGTTGCTCCCGCTGGAGGGATATCGGTAGAGTGCCAAACACATGTATTTGAACCGATTTGTCAAACATGATTACCGGGATTTTCACCCCCCTTGAACTAGATACCAATACAGTAGATATTGGTAGCAAATTGGATGCGGATTGTCTGCCCGATCTCGAAGTTCCTAGCGTATTATCGGGGCAAAGTTGGAATAACTATCACTTTTCCTGAGCACAGCTATGAGCATGTTGAAGCTCGTCGAGTGATATGTCATGCATCTGAGGGGTATAGAGCTTACTGGAATCTAAGAGACCCGGTTAATCAGCCTCGCTAGTGCTGCACCGTTGAATCATACTGCGTCACCTCCGATCTTCCTCCGCCAAGCCCCTTGCCCCACCACACCATCAAAACTCCGAAAGCTCCAATGTAGCCAACCAGGCTCAACAACACGAAGAAGCAATGGGACAAACATCCTCCTCTGACGCTGGCGGCCAACCCGCAAAAACCTGCTACTACACGATCCTGTCCATCAACCGCACCGCGACACCGGAGGAGTGAGTGTACCCCCGCCTACTCGCAGGCGCATCTTCCCCGCTAATAGATCGCAGGATCAAGAAAGCCTACCGCAAAAAAGCGCTCGAGCTCCACCCCGACCGAAACTACAATGACGCTGAGCGTACTACCGCACTATTCGCCGAAGTACAAGCCGCCTACGATGTCCTATCCGATCCCCAAGAACGAGCATGGTACGATTCGCACCGAGATGCCATCCTACGAGGCCACCAACCTGGAGGTCCGGGTGAGGCATCGAAACCTGTGGATATCACCACGGCTGAAGACGTGCTTGGGTGGTTCAGTCGCTTTAGCCACACATCGTTTGATGACAATGACCCGCAATTGTTTTATCAGCTTTCGAAGAAGAGTTTCGAACGATTAGCAGATGAGGAGGTGAAAGCAGCCGAGTGGGAGGGCAAGGAGCCGGTTTGGTATCCAAGCTTTGGCGGAGAGAAGGACACATATGAGTCAGGGGCCGTTAAAGACTTCTATCTTGCGTGGACGAATTTCTCGACGAGAAAAAGTTTTGCGTGGTGCGATGTTTACCGGTATAGCGACGCTCCAGATCGGAAGATCAAGAGGGCCATGGAGAAGGAGAATATGAAAGCTCGGGAAGCGGCACGGAAGGAGTTTAACGATACGGTTATATCTTTCGCTAAGTTTGTGAGGAAGAGGGATCCAAGGTATACGCCGAACTCGATGAATGAGAAGGAGCGGCAGGCGGCGCTGCTGCAAAACAGTAAAGAGCAAGCTATGAGACAGAGGGAGGCGAATAAGAAAAAGCGGGGCGAATATAAGGCTGCAGATTGGACGCGGGTTCGCGAGGACGGTGGTGACGAGTTTGAGCGCGATGAGGATGAGGGGCACGGGACGGTGGAGGCGGAGGCGAAGGCGGAAGAGGTGGCGAGCGATGAGGAGACCGAAGAGGAAGAGGAGGAGCGGTATGAGTGCATTATTTGCAAGAAGGCGTTCCACAGCCAGGGCCAGATGGACGCCCACGAGAAGAGCAAGAAACACGTCAAGGCGGTCCAGCAGCTAAAGCGTCAGATGATGAAAGAGAATAAGGAGTTTGACCTGGATAGGGACGTTAGGGGAAGGGCGCACAAGCCCGAGACTGAGTATACGCTTATGGAAGACGAGGAAGAATTGCTGGTGGAAGAGGGTCACATTTCGGATGACAAGCTGGATACAACGGAGCCCAAGCCTGCGCCAAAAGAGGGGGAAACAGTAGAAACGACGACCCCCGCCAAAACAAAACCAGAACCAGCAGAAGACTCAGACATGGATGGATACATCTCGGGGGAGAAATTCCAAACGCGGATCCTCAGCGAGGAAGATCCGGACGGGATATCAAGTGGCCTCGCCTCCGCGGCTCTCTCAGAACTTGAAGGCTCTAAACCCACCACCAAAGTTGGTAAGGCAAAAACAAAGCGTGCAAAGCGTGCACAAAAGATAGCGGTAGCGGAGGAACAATCTAATGTAGGTTACCCCTCGACCGAGTGTGGTGAATTGCACCTGACATCACTGTGTACAGCTCAATTGCTCAAGTTGTAAAGAGCCTTTCCCGTCGAAAACGAAGCTTTTCAACCATCTTAAAGAGAACCCTAGTCATGCTAAACTAGATCCCGTGAAGGGCGGAGGAGGAGGGAAGAAGCGAAAGGCGAAGCGGTAGACGGAAGATGGGATGAAGGGAGTGGAGCATGGCGTTATTTATTTTCCGTTAATCATGGGCATACCTAGATCGGGATATCATGCAAAAGTAGCAGAATTCTAGAACCAAATGATCATACTCATTGTACCTCCTTAACTGCCACTACTAGCCCTTGGTCTCCCAGCCACAACCTCCATCACCGTTGCGGGCACGGTCACCGGCGGGGTCGCAGCGGCAGGAATGGGCCAATCACTCCTTGCGGGCACAGGTGTCGGGGCCCTCACCCGCTCCCTCTCCCTCTCGCCCTGCACCCCACTCGCTCCAGCCTGTAGGTATCTGACCTCTCTATCTTGGACCACCTTCACGAAAAACTTCTCCGCTTCCCATGTACAACAGTAACTGATTGGCCGCCACCCTTGGCGATTAAGCTTGTCAACTGCGACCCCTCTATCCACCAGCGTCCATATGACTTTCTCGTGTCCGTAGGCACATGCATAGTGTATCGGGGTGTTTCCAAGGGTATCACAAAGTTCGGGGTCGGCGTGGTATTTGAGGAGGGTCTATACCGCACCCAGCACGCCGATTAGTTTCTCTCTCCCGCCACAAGGGGCTGGTGCTCACATTGATAACGTCATCGACGCCGGCCACGGCGGCAACCATCAACGGCGTGTACCCCAGCCGGTTCTTGGTGTCCACGGCTTCCCTGCCGCCCTTGACAGCGAGGTAGGTGACCACATCGTCGTGTCCAGCGGCGGCAGCAAGCAGCAGCGGTGTGTCGCCATCGTTGTTCCTCCTGCTGATCGCGGCGATGCCTTCGCGCTCGACGAGGAACTTGGTTATGCTCAGTCGCCCCCAGCTCGCGGCAAGGTGCAGCGAGGTGTTGCCGGAAATGTCGGGCGTTGGAAGTGCGTTCGGATGGTTCTTGAGGATGCGCACGACGATCGGTAGGTTGTCGACGTGAATCGCCCGTCGGAGTCGGAGCGGTACTTCTAGCATTGCGAATTGGCGGCGGTTGTGGTGGCGGCGATAGTGGTATATATAGGAGCTGGAGCTGCCCCTGCGGCTGGGATGGAGCTGTCGGGTGGTATGTAGGCTGGTAGTTAGATAGATGGGATGTAGACTAGCGCGGCTGATGGAATGCGGGACACTCTATCTATTGTGAAATGTATCCAGTACATAAGTGATAGCAACGCCGACGCGCGAGAGAGTGGTTCGTCTGAGTACGAGGTTCTCGGGGGTCCGCCATCTAAAGAACGACATGGGCTGCAAGTTTGTATGTACAACTGCTCAAAGATGGCCTGGCCCATACTCTCGAGACCACCGGTTCAACCAACATGCATTATTACCAGCCAACCATATCAGAGAAAGATCGCAAAACAGTACAACCACAAACACTTAGCAAGCGCACCTAGACCTTGACCCACAGACCCAGCACACCCTTCGCATACTCGACAATCTCATCGCCACCGAGCTTACTCTCGCCGTACAGTCTATCGACAAAACTAATCGGCACCTCGCCAACCGAATAGCCTGCAGCTCTAGCGCGCACCATCATCTCCATCTGAAAGGTATAACCTTTACTCTGGGTCTCGGCGATGACACGATCGAGGACATGCTTTTTGTACAGTCTGAAGGATCCCGTCAAGTCGCTGACACCGGGTTGGAGCATGACGGTAGCGAACAGGTTCGCGCCACGAGAGACAAGCTTCCGCTTCAAGTCCCAGCCGTACACGCCGCCGTCGCCGGCGTACCGAGTACCCGTCACGATATCGAGGTCCCGCGCCTTCTGAAGCGCGATGAATTGTGCGATGAATTTGGGCTTTCGAAGTTACAGTGTTAGCAAGGGCGGTGTGGTGGATTGGATAGGGGGCGAGGGGGAAAGGTTGGAGGGAAGGAAGTACATGGTGGGAAAAGTCGGCGTCCATGATGATTACAAAGTTCCCGGTCGCAAACTGGAGACCGTGGACGTAGGCGGTTCCGAGTCCGAGTTTGCCCGCGCGGGGTTTGAGAAGGATCTTGTCGGCGCCGTAGACGTTCACCAGCTGTTTCGCGATATCCTGGGTGCCGTCCGGGGAGGCGTCGTCGACGATGATGAGTTCCCATGAGAGGTTGCTATATCGAGAGCGTCAATGAAGGGGGGCGTCAGTAGGGCAAAGGGAGCGACGGACTGCTCGGTGAAAGTCCGGTTCAACAGCCAGGTGATTATCGGGAGGTTCTTGCGTTCATTGTATGTTGGGATGATGACCGAGTATTTGTCGGTTTTTGTGGGTGCCATAATCGCAATTGTGTTTTCGTGTTGAACAGTGAATGGGGACGTTGGACAAGTGGTAAAGAGCGGTGGCCGAAAGGAGCGTGTCGTTGTTGGTGAGGTTAGTGAAGCGTGTCGTCAAGGAGGTGAGGTAGTACAGATATGTACGAGCCATCGCATTCATTCGCTATTTTAGGGCCTGTTCTTTCAGTATAATATTTACCATATTACACATGTCATACGGTGAGCGTTCGGCTCAACACCTCGTTTTCTGGTTTCGGGGGTCCCTATCACTGGTGACCCCGAATACGTGAAGATCTAGCTGGGAGGTCTGGGCGCTGAAATATGCACGATAGGGAGCGCATCTTCTTGTAAAATACATATAGATACGCTCGAAAAGAACAGGCCCCTAGCACCCTCCAGTTAACTGCTAGTCTACATAGGCTCTAGCTTCATGCCATAAAATAGTTGAATAAACTTGTAGCGAAGAACCATATGTTCCTACCAATTATTGCTATGGCCGACTTCACCGCCGGGTACTTGCCCCTCCCCTCTGCCCTCACTGCTACTGCCACTACACTGCACTGACACCGAACCTCTAGCTACATCTCCGGCGCAGCGGGTATCCTCATTGGAAGTCCCTTGGACATAATCAAAGCGAGGCTGCAGACGGGCACCTCCAGCTACACATTCGGCACCCCACTCGCGACGCTCCGGGGTGCCGCTCCGCCGCTGCTAACTTACGGTGCACTCAACGCGGTCCTTTTCAGCGCGTACAATCGGTCAATTCCGTACCTCTCGGAAACGCCCCTAGGGATCTTCGCAGCAGGTGCAATTTCTGGGCTCGCAACGTTCACCATCTCGGCGCCAACCGAGGTGGTAAAATGCCGAGCACAGCTGTCCGCACACCACAAATCCTCGGCCTCGGTCGCGATGGAGCTGGTGAGGGCGCACGGGATAAGAGGGTTGTACCTCGGCGGCGCCGTGACGGCGCTGAGGGATAGCATCGGGTATGGAGCGTATTTTGCGGCTTATGAAGCCGTAAAACCGGCCTTTGAGGAGCCCGATGGCCAGTTAGCGATTCTTGTGGCCGGAGGAATCGCTGGTGTGGCTACGTGGGCAAGTATTTATCCGCTGGATGTGGTGAAGACAAGAGTACAGACACAGGTTCTTGAGGCGGGGGCGGCAGAGGGGAGCAGGCTGCTGGCGGGTGGAGCCTGGCATGGTGGGTTTGGAGCGAGGAAGTGTGTGAGGATGGCGTGGAGGAACGGAGGAATGAAGGCGTTCTTTGATGGAATCGGGGTTTGGTGAGTCCTGTATTGCTCTCCAACGACCGGAGAGGATGAGTACTGACAGAGTTAGCATGGCACGAGCATTTCTGGTAAGTTGAACGCCCAAGCATTTCGACTTCCTGTCCTCTCGCCAAGGTCGATTGACAACCCATGACGCCACAGGTAAACGCAGTACAGGTGTGTTCCCTTCCCCCACCCTATCCTACTCCCCCGCTTACCCGGAAAAACAGTGGGCAATCTACGAATACATCATGCGACAGCTCCGCACCACCAGCAGCTCCCCGACCAACACCTGAGTACGTCAGTCATGGTTTATCCCGAGTGGGTGCGCGGGGCGGCTACATATCAGAGTATCAAAGAACATATGTAATCAGACCACTTTTTGACTCTTTTGACTAGCGGGGTTTCATCGTGTCAGGAGTCTGGGTCCTCGTTCATGAAACGGGCCGAGCTGTATAAGTCCCCAGTCTCCCCACAGGAAACGCTCGGCAAGGGACTTACACACGGCACAACAATTTTCATCTCATCTCGAGATTAGCACAATGCGATAACGCAATAAAGATGGCAGACATGATTTGGGTATCCTTAAGGAAATAACAAACCCCCTAAAGTAATGCAATAACGGAAAGGGGAGAGAGAAAAAAAAGATATCTCACAGGATCGAAAAAAAAGAGAAAACCGTCCACAAGCCACAAGCCATACAACACGGAACTTTACTATCCATAAAGAAAAACGCTATGTAAAAGGTGAACCGAAAGAAAAGTAAAACCGAAAATTCCCATTGAATCATAGTACACCCAGACACTGTATAAACCCAATCAGCGCTGCGCGCTAATCCACAAACATGAAGACAGTCTAAAAGTTCTCCTTGCCCCTACAATGACGAAGCTGTTAGCACACTCGCTCAGAAGACAGAAATAAGATAGGGTGAAAAACATACCAGACAAACGAGAATCCCGGCTCCGAGTATTGATTGCACTTGACGTGCAGTGTCGAACCCAGGGCCTTGGGCCCGCAGAAAAACACCCCGCACTCAGCGGGCTTGTGAATCGAGCGGATGCTCTTGAACACAGTGTCCCAGTTCGGCCGACCGAAGTTTGTGGGAGCACGCAATCCAGTGATAGCATCCTTTTCGGCGTTCGCGTCGTTGATCATGATGTTGGTAGCATCATCGGGCTTGATTTTGGCGGTGAGGTAGGTGTGGATCTCGATTAGGTGACCAATATCTTGCGCTTCGATGGCCAACAGAAGTGAGCGGAACCACTCGAACGAACCAAAGTCTCGGCAAATCCAGAAGAAGTACACCTTATGAAGTCTGGTCTTCTTCTGGGGGTAATTACTCCTGTACCAAATACTCTTGAGGATGGATGCAAAAGGCGTAACGCCGATACCGGCACCGACCAGGACAGCGACCTCATACTTGAACACGTCCTCTGAGGCACTCCCAAATGGTCCGTCGATATAGACTCTGGGTAGGACTCTTCGGATGGCCGGGTCGACATCCTCCTTTGTGTTCTTGTCCACGCCAATGATCCTGGACTCTCTCTTGCTCCGCTTTGCGTCCCTACCGCTCTCCTCCTTCTTCTCCAAGTTACATCCCAGCGTCTTTCCAAGTGCCTTGGTGAAATCGCCAACCATGCGGACGTGGACCGAGATGTAATCCTCCTCCGGAGCACTCGTGAGAGTGAATGGATGATACTGCCAGATGGAAACCTCGGGGCAGCATAGGAAGATGTACTGCCCAGCCCTCGCCGTGGTGCGTTCCTTCATGATCTGAATCTCGACAACGTTGCTGGGATGCTCGATAACCTTGCTGATGTACGTCTGGTGCTTCCCCCGAATTTCGCGCCAGGTCCTCTCGCCAAGGTACATCAGACCGCCCACCATCCAGAACTTCCAGAAAACACCGATACTAGCGCAGAACGGAGCTCTGTCCGGTTTGATCATGCAGAACGAACCATGGAAGGACCAGAAGAAGAAAAACACCAGGAAGAGATGATGGATGTACCAGAATCTCTCGAACTTCTTGTGTCGGGGCCCGTCCAGGGCGGTGATTGCCATCGCCATCAGGCAGATTAACATGATGTATCCAGTCCAACCTGGCCCCGAGACAAAGTTGGCCTGGAGCCAGCCGACAAAGCCAATCTTTTGCTTGATAGCGAGCTGCGCGAAGTTGTTCCAGTGGGCGATGGTATGAAGCCAGGAGAATAAGACGATTGACCATCCCGTCACTATCACATACGGTCAGTTACATGTGCTCCGAGAACAGCCGGGAGAGTGCAGTAATCACTCTTGTGAAGAGCAATATTCTTGTCTGTCACCAGTTAGCACACTGTCCACAGTTAGGATTAGATGAAAACCTACCGAACGGAACTACTCCATTGAGTGCAGTCTGTCGGGCCATGGAAATCAGGTTACGACATACAGCTGCCACCAGTCAGCACTGAACGTCAAGAATATGGCATGTGGCATATACTCACGAAAGAGAATGAGAGCAGCATCGACATGGAGAACCAGAGCGGCAGATCTCGCTATTGGCAAAGTAATACCAAATACAGCTCGCGGACCGACCAGGTTGTCCTGTCGTACATCGTCAACATTAAACTTTCGTTCTACGCCAGGAGAAGGTAGTCAAACTTTCAAAGAATAATGGATGAAGCCGAATCCGAACACCAACAGATGCAATAATATGAATACACCGATGAAACTGTACTGGGGTTAGAATAGGACACAAACAAGCTGTAAAGGGGTGCGCACATTCGTCTGTATCCCTCATTCACCATCCAGCGGTCGATCTTCTGCCCCAGTGTGAGCGTCTTTGTGCCCGAATTGACGATATCCGGTGAACCCATTCTAGTAGCTAGAGCCGGCCATCGAGACCTCTCCGATTGCGAATTGAGCGCCCGATTAGACATTTCCATTGTATTCATGTTGTTCTGTTCCTCTACGGGGCACTCGGCGCTCCGTCCTCTGCTGTTTAGAAGGGTTGGTACAGTGGATGGGTAGGTATATGGTTCGTGTTGTTCAGAACCAGCTGAACTGCAGTTGAACGGTTAAGAACTCGGCAGTAGGCAGTTGCCGGAAACCGCGGGAGACGATTGTACGATGCTGGTACCTTCGAGTAGTGCGGTGGAGGAGGAGGAGGAGGAGGAGAGGGAAGGAGTAACGACGGGTTTTTGGTTATTGTCGGTCGGCGGCTCGTTGTGGAGAGGCCGCTTCGTGTCGAAGAAAGGAGGGCGAAGGATGTTGCTGGCTTGCTGCTAACTGCCCGTGCTGCCCACACAAAAGGAAAGACACTTCGGCGATGCACGCTGGCGGGATGATCTTCACAGATATTTGGGGTGAGAACGAGGGACAAAGAAGAGAAGCGAAAAATGCAACACAGATATAGAAAGAAACGCGTACCCGCGAGGGAAGGGGGTCAAGCCGCAGCAGCGGTTGGAACGCTGCTGTGAGTGGTCGGGAGAGGGGGTATGCTTGTATGCCCGCCGAAGGAGTGCGTATATATTTCCAGAGGGAGAAGGGGGGAAGAGTGGGAGGAAAGAAAAGGTACGGACTGAAGAGATCGGCTTTGCGCGATGGGTATGCAGGTACGTTGTCGACCGAGCGAGAGAGGGTTTGTTGCCACCCTGCGCCATGGGTCTCCACGACCGGAGGACATTCTGCGCATAGATGTGAACCTGTCCATCAACCCTACACGGGGCCAGGGATATTTGTTGGTGCACGAATATCTAATCAGAAATACCCCATCATGGAGGCCTATGTCCGCGGATTCGAGAATACTTCAGACAGAGAACGTGCCGGGTTACGCACGAATGGCCTGATTTTTTCTTCGGTCAAAGCGACGAAGCCTGTACGGAGTATCTGGGCATCGCGTTCTCCTCTTTCTTCTCCTCCTCCTTCATTTCTCCAGCTCTCGTATCGTTACCTGAACCGCTGGGCGGTGGCCAGCGTCTATGCAGGCAAGTCGCTCGCTGTCAAGGCTGCACAGGGGCAGGAACCATTCCGTTTCAGCAAGCCCATCTCGAAACGCTTCTGCCACCAAGTCGAACCGACCAATAACGACTGCCGCTAGACGCTTGGACGCTAGCCAACCAATTGTCTGATCTCATTATTCCTCCTCCTTTTCGGGACTCTTATGTACACCATCCATCAACAGAAAGCGGTTCCAGCTTGACTCTCGCTGTGTCCCTGGACGACATACAACTCCGTGTGGGGCGATCACGGCGTGAATGGGGCTCGCTCGCTCGTCACGTATCAGCTCCCACGAAGAGCGAAGAGTAAGGCATAGCCCCATCCACCATGTTCGCCGTAAGGCCAGCACGGTGCCGGATTCTGCTGTCCCACGGCAGATCTTACCATGAGGGGTAGGGATACATATGAACGGCAGTCTATGTACCTACCTATGTACATAACCTACCTATGTACATACTTCTTTGAAGAGTTGTAGATATGAACACAAGGGTCTCAACATCGCGAAGGAAGCATTAGCCGCTAGTCACCGCAAGATCAGTAAGAAGACGTCAGCTTCGAACAACACGGCGGTTAGGATGGATCAGCCTCAGCCCAGCCCGCAACGCCGTGCTTTAGATGCGGATCTCGTGCGTAATATCCGGAGAAGACACCGATATCCGCCAAGATCCCAAAATGCCGATGGCGAGCACGGCTATGTACATAGCAGAAGTTATATTCATCTTCGCTTGTATTTACCCTGCCCTGCAACGCAGATGGATAAGTAGGGACGAGGGTGAACAACAATGGTGCCTCTCTCACACTTCGTCTTGGGATTTGGGGAAGCATCCGGGTTGAGTGGTTGTCGAGTATACAGGCCGTCGTCATTGTCGAGACTCTCAACGTGACAACCTCAGGTCCGGAAGAGCGGGTTCCCAAACCTCCACGTGCGACTTGGTTTCTTTGGAAACAGTGTGATTGACGAAAAGCCGGCTGGATAGCATCCCGAATATCCACTTAGTGAATGAAGGAGAGGGCGGTAGTAGTTACGGACTGTATGTACATACATACCAGAACACTACCTTGGCATGGCAATGCGCTGAGTATGTGGAAGATTGCTTCACCACGTATGTATTCGCTGTGCATACTCGACCGATACCGAATCGCGCTTAATTCCGCACGGCCATATTCATATCCACTGTGTCCGCATCCGGGTGCGGATAGAGATTTGCCCTTATAAACTTAAGTTACGCACCTGGCGCAAAAAGCCACCGAGCGGCAGGCCCTTCCTCTACGGAGCGACCAGACTGATGTCTGTGTGTGTGGAGTGCAGTTCTTTCCGTCCTGCACGAGTCGCAACATGCACACTCGGGATTGCCATCCGCAGTCCGGGTCCGGCGTTGAAGACCCTCGGGCCGGACTCAATGCGACTTCCCACTACCTATTTAATCATTAATCGCATGCGACCTACCTAGATCATGGCAATGTGAACTACCGTACCTACCTATTCGCATGGTACAGCACTCGCCCACTTGCGCGAGTGAGACCATGTGTATGCGTAGAAGCAAATTCAGTGGCGGGGAGCCAGTCCACAGCCAGATGCCGGTGTGCCCGTACAGGGCCCAGGCACGGGAACATCTCTTTAAGTGCTGCCCGCACTGGAAACGCCAGCAGATAATCCTGTGGGCAGAGGTGCAGAGGGAGACAGGACTGTTCAAGATCCGGGACCTCCTCGCCGATACGAGGCGCAGCCAGGCAGTTCCGCACATCCTCTCCGCCGCAGATGTGGGGAGGCGGGCCCCAGTCCCGGTCGAGGAAGGCGTCCAGAGTGATGCGTCGAATGTGAACTCCGGGAGAAGCAGCATAGGGAGTAGGCCGAGGAGGTGGCCGCCGAGGGTGAGAGACAGCCATTGTTCCTTCCCACACCCTCCTTCGCGGCCTCTGCGGGAGAGGAGTAAGGCGTCTCGGGGGCAGGTTGCTTTTCTTTTGGCTTTTCCTTTCTCTTTTCCTTTGTTATTTCTTTGGCGCTCTACCACTTTTTGGGCCGGGACTAGGCGGAGGGTAAAGGGGAACTTGCAACGTGCCGCCATCGCGTGGACAGCGGACGGGAACCGGTCAAAATGTGCGCCGCCATAGTCTACATATGCTGAATACGAGCACGATTAAACAAAACAAAACATTTCCGTAACTACTGCGGTACAAGTGATTCGCCGGCCCCAAGCCGGGGCGATACGTTTACCGCCACTTAGTCGGCAACGCTGATTTTAGCGACAAATAATACGTCCTGCATACTCCGATGCCGTGTGCCACTGTATCAAAGCCCATTGAGGCGTCTGCTGTATGGTTTCGTCCGATTCTGTATGCTATGCCGGTGGTGGTTTCTTCTTCCTCGGTACGTACCTATCCTGTAACGGCATGGCAAGGCATCCCCGGCTGTAACCTGAATGCCGAGTGCAACTTGAGCCGGCGGGGAAACCCTTGCGAAAAAGGGGGGGTTCTCGGAGTCGTATTGGGTGCATAATTTCTCCGTCGAAAGAGTATTTCAAAAATTAAACGAAAGCCAACAGTCTACCAACTAAAAATTCCGCTTCCTCGTATCCACAGTTCAACGAATGCGAAATCTCCACAAGTAAGAAAGCATAAGGCGTACAAAAGCTTTAATTCATGTTGGTTATCTTGCTGTATTGACGTGTTGTCTCATTCTTACTTACTCTTCCGAAGAAATATACACTCGTAACGTTCGTTTCACGTATTGTCCACAATATACGTTCTCCTGGCATTTTCGAACAGTTTCGTGAACCTCCGAAACCTTTGGGCAACATTTGATTCCTTTGTATAGTAGTGATCTATCGTGGACCCACTCTGTTTAGAGAGGTTTCTAATTCCGTCACGGTGGTTCTGATGCTCATTTTACCCTACATACATAGTAACAACGTAAAGTCTCCAATCCCTCCGCCATATAAGTACAAGACGTTACTGACCGCATTCATAGATAGATCCTTTCTTTCTCCGTTATGTGAGAAGTGTCTGTTGAAGTAGGTCCGCTGTTCCTGACCTTACGAATGCGCCGACAGCGTCGCTCCAGATACTTACGGTAAAACTCGTTTTTCCGGATAGTATTGATGTTAGACCACCACATTCCCGCCCAATTTTACTTTGTACATGCTAATGCTGTCTTCCGTAGACACAGTATTGTACTATACATACTCCTCTCCGTATGCTGCCAATGTGAGTCGATTGTCACTCATTCACTCCTCATTTACATCTGCTAACATAACAGCCCTGGACAGATGTAGATACTATGATTCAACGTTCACTGCGGCTGTGTACATCCGGAGGCGGGCGGGGACTCTGAGACCGACCTGGTCGTCAACAAGAATGGCCCGCTGTAAGCCCATGAACGGGGGATTTAGAGGAATTTGGAGGAAGTGGGTGGAAAAGAGGTCAGGATATCAGGAAGGTGTAAGCATGTGGCGGACGGGGCGGTGTGGTAGAGGAGGCTTGAGTAGATATCAATGAACTTGTCCTAAATCGAAATAGCGCAAATATCAACAGCAATAAGCCCGATGTGAATCCAGCTTCATTGCCAATCTTTTATACCTAACGTTGATGTCTGTTGTGACGATACACCCAACGTTGAAGTCCGTTGTGACACGCTTAAAAAACGCCAGGAAAACATTGGAATCAACGGGTCTACAACGTGTTGGGATTAACGTAGCTCTTCATCGCGTCGTGAAAATTTAAAGACTTCAATATTCCGAAACGACAATTTTTTGATTTCAAGCATCGAAACGTTTGACTTTCGACATGAGTCGAAATCCAATACTATCACCAAGTGCTCAGAAAAAGAATGGTCGTATGACGGTCGTATGACTAAAGTATGTAGATCGGTATTTATTTTATCTACAGTACCTTCCCTTTTTCGCAAGGGTAGGCTGTGGTGACGGGTGGCTGCGGCGACTCTTGCCTCGCATTCGCTAAGTGTTGCTATGGCATCATTTCAACATCCCCATTAGTTATGCATATTAATATCGAGATTATCCTGCTCCTGGTATTCGGATCGAGCCCCTTCTATTATCGCAAAGCCCTCTTTTTCATATGGAGTCTGCTACCCTGATCCCTCGAGTCACGGCTGAAATTCTCCGGCTGCCATCCCCTCCCGTCTACATATACAACATCGTTCGTCACGAAATCACTAGCCATCACTCGCTAGCCCACGTGGGGCGCAGGGGACTCCGCGGCCAGTTGCTCTATTTTTAACTGACTGGCCCCCGAGCTGCAGCATGAGCCCCACTTGCAGTGCTTCTGTGTCGAGCAACTGCTGACTCCGCCCCGTGTTGGCTTCGATCCAGCTCGGAGGCTGAAGCTTTTTGCGCATGCATCGCATGCACCCATATGTACAAATAAAAGCGCCCGCGATGACTTGTAGATGGTAGCTAGTCTACATAATGCAGCGATCATCCTTTTCACCCACCACAGCTGATGCTTCTACACCTGTCTTTTGCTCGCCCGTTGTCTCCTGTCCTCTGCTGAACGGCTTCCCGGCTGCCCTGTTCTTTCGCCGAAGCACTCGTCCGCCTGCCTCTAGATAACTAACTAATCCTCGCCGCGAGACTACCATACTCCGCCCGCCACTGCCCGGAATCGTCTCCATCCGTGCCGGCACCATCGCCGCTCAGCCACCGTGCGCTCCCGGGCTTCCCGTTGACTCCTGCCCGAAATTTGGCCGCTTAGATAGAACTCTCTAGCGACGCGGCACGGGACACTAACGTCGTACCCAGAGGAGCAAGGGTTTGTCTCCCAGCAACCCAAACAACCCTCCCCCGAGGGTCGTCAGAGGCACTAGATACCCCGCCCAGTTACAACAACCACGAACACAGGATTCCTGAAAAGAAAGCCTTCCTTCTCAACACCTGCGTCTTCCGTCCCCCACCCCCAACCCCACCCTGCTGGCATTTCAACCTTTGTTCTCCAGTGTCCGGAGTTCTTTCCTGAGCAAAAAAAAATACCTCTTAATAATCAGCGGCGAACCCCCAATTCGCTGCTCGTTGTGCCGGAATCGAGAGCGTCTCGAAGATGGCGTACGCAGGTCCAAACTACGGCCACACACAGCAGCAGCACCAGCAGCAACCCCACCGCACCTACAGTTCGCAGGGCAAAGGTATATATATGTCCTGGACGGCGTTTGGCTCATCGCCATCCGCCACGGACCCCTCCTGTCGCCCGCGCAAGGATGCACAGCTAAACTGCTTTCGCTATGCGGTTTTAGGAAGAAATAATGGAGGCCATTCACAAGCCACTTTCTATCCCGGCAGAGATGATTACATGATGCCTGAGCTCAACATTGTCTCTCCTGCTCCGCAACGGTGTGCTTCTTCTCCTTTTTGACTCCTTCTCCTCTCCTTATTCCTTTCCCTCGTTCTCGGTCGCTCCTTCCACTCCTTTCATCCTTCTCTTCCTCTTATCTATCTATTTACCGCGCTGCTTTTCGTCCGGTTTGCAACTGCTTTTAACTCCCACTCACCCAGTTTGCTGATCCACCACCCAACAGCATCATGCCGGAGGTACCTGTCCAGATCACCGACAGCCTTGAGCACCTTGAACTTGAGGCGAATGACAATCGGACTCACCACCAGGGCGGTGGCTACCACGATCAGTATGCTCCTCCACGGCGACCGGTCAGCGAAGACCACCGTTCGTCGTACCATTCCTCGATTGCGGATGAATACCTGACCCGTTTCGACGGAGCCCACGAGCCCTCCCCTTTTCCGAAACTGATCAACCCCGGCCAGCATATCCCCCCGTCCGACGAGGAGAAGGAGGTCCAGATCGAGAGTGCCCGGATGGATGTGCTCTCGTCCAACGATCCGGAAATGCAACTGGTGTGGGCGCAGGATGCCTTGAACCACGTCGAGATCGCGATGAACTACTATACGCGGATTGCGGATCCCCCCGTGCGGCCGCAGACTCCGGCGTTGGAGCGCCAGATCAAGATCGACGCGATCAATGTTGTGAGCTTTTTGGCCGATCAGCATCACCCCCGGGCCGAGTTCATGAGGGGCAACTGGCTGGAGTTTGGCAAGTTTGGTTTCCAGGTGGACAAGAAGGAAGCTTTCAGGTGTTATGCGAGAGCCGCGGAGAAGGAGTACGCGCGGGCGGAGTACCGGATGGGTATGCAGTTCGAGAACTCAAACGAGCCGCAGAAGGCGATTGCGAGGTATGAGCGTGGTGCTCGCTTAGGTGATTCGGCCTCCAACTACGTCAGTGGTCCCGCAACCTTGTTCTGCTGGGTAGTACTGACTTTGCCACAGCGATTGGGAATGATGACACTACTTGGACAACACGGCCAAAGACAAGACTACCGAAGAGGCTGTGAATTGATCCGACTTGCAGCGGAACACGCGGATGAGAACGCCCCGCAGGGTGCCTATGTCTACGGTATGCTCATCGCCCGCGAGCTGCCTGGAATCGACGTTCCGGAAGGCTACCTCCCGAACGACCTTACGTTGGCGAGGGAGATGATTCAGAAGGCAGCATTCCTTGGGTTCTCGGTAAGTTGCATGGCGCATCCGTAGAGCTTAATCTTCTAACCATCTGCCTTGTAGCGTGCTCAACTCAAAATGGGAACTGCCTATGAACTGTGCCAGTTGGGCTGTGAGTTCAACCCTGCCCTGTCCATGCACTACAACGCGCTTGCGGCTAGACAGGGAGAGGCGGAAGCCGAGATGGCCATCAGCAAATGGTTCTTGTGCGGCCACGAGGGAGTCTTTGATAAGAACGAACATCTCGCCTACGAGTATGCGAAGAGAGCGGCCTCAAGTGGTCTTGGGACTGCCGAATTCGCTATTGGTAACTACCAATAGCTTCTATGACATTCCTGACCGCTAACATGGGCAGGGTACTTTTACGAGATCGGAATGTATGTCCAGGTTGACCTTAAGGAGGCTCAACGTTGGTACGCTAAGGTAAACTGGAACAGCTGCATGTTCATGCCCGTCGTTTGTTTCTGACGGTTGGTAGGCTGCGGAGCACGGTAACAAGGATGCCACCGGACGTATCGATGGTATCTCGAGATCCAAGACCCTTTCCCGGAAGGACCATGAGAACGTTGCAGTTGCCAGGATCAAGTCTCGCCACGGTTCCATGCGCGGGAAGAACCCATTGACCGATAGGCGATCACAGCCCAAGCCCATGACACCTGCCATCGAGGAAGTCGACATGCCGGACCCGTCGAACCCCCAGCCCGGACAGTACAACTACCCTCCTCCGAACCAACACCAATTCCCGCTCCGACACGGCTCTATGGTGCCCATGAACACGAATTTCATCCGAACAGACGACGCACCTCCCCATGGTATGCCCTACGGATCTCACCCTGTCATTGTCCCTCCTGATACCCACCCACTTGGAATGCCCCCCCGTGGAATGCCCCCACCTGCTGGAACCTATGGAGCCCCCCAATCTGCCATTCTTCCTCCCCGGTCTGGAACGGCGGTCCCTTACCCCTTGAATGATCGTCCAGGAATTTCCAGCAGCGTTGGCCCTCGTCCTTCCTCTGCCGCTGGATATGGTCCGCCACCTAGTCTGGTCTCTGTTGGTGATTGTCTCGCTAACATTCCTCTCTCTATAGCCGGACCTGGAATGATCCCTCCCGCTGGGACGTATCCTCCACGCGCAGGAACTGCAATGGGCGCTATGGGCGGCCCCGGACCTAGCGGACCCTTCCGGAAGCCATCTGGTCAAGGACCACCTCCCCACGGACCTGGTAGGCTGCCACACCCTGGACGGCCTGGCCTGCCTCCTAACTCGACACCAGATGGATATGGCGCCGGACCTGAAGGCAAGCACCGTCCTCCCCCGGTCGACGTCGGATTCGAAGCACCCCTCACCAATGCACCGAGGTCGCCGCGACCCCCGAGATCCCCAGGCCCCGGAATGCAGGCCGGACACCCTGGACGACTTCCCGTCGGTGGTGCCAACTCTCCGTCCACTCCTGTTAGCTCGAGGCCCGGCGGAAAGCCGATCGGTTTGCCCACCTCACCCTCCCCCAGTGGTAGTCCATGGGCGCCTCCGCAGCAGCAGCAGCCTCGTCCCTCGACGTCTAATGGCCCTCCGCCCCAACAAGCACACATCGAGCCCAGCTCGCCCGATCCTGCACCCCCTCCACCTGTGAAGGCGCAGACGGCATCCCTCAAGGCGCCTCTGACCGGAAAAGGACCCAAAACATTCGAGGAGATGGGGGTGCCTCAGCAGACGAAGGAACAGGATTGCGTGCGTCATTATTCCCCCCTATTGCGCCGAACGACTTCCGCTGACACCGAACAGGTTATCATGTAAATGTGTGTGTTTACAAGCTTGCAGGAGATGTTCGGCGAATTGGTTTGTTTTGCATTGATGGATTTGGGACGGTTGGGGGGGGGGAGACTGGAAGGTTTCGAGGGATCATAGTATAGACAGGAAGAAGTCCTTAATTCCTTTTCATTTCAATTTTGAGGACATCTCTTTCGGTTGGCGAGTGGGTTGCTTTTTTATACGGGACTTCTTTGCTGTTTCTAATCATTTTTTTTGGCGATATACCTTTCACTACTTTACCATGCATCTACTTCACCCAGAACATGTTAGAAATATTTGTTGGCGTATTTATCTATCTATTTGTCGTCGTACGTTCCGAGTGGGCTGCTCATGAGAGTTTGGACGAATGTTGTGCGATGTATGATGCGATGCCTCGGGTTGCTGCGCCGAATCCCCGTCGGACATACTTCTAGAAGACCATGGCCCCACACACGCAACCTTACTGTCCGGCTCGGCGTAATCCGTCGACTTGATCCAGACAAGCTTGATGGTACGACACCTGCATTTGTACCTATTACATACCGCCCACCATTGCTCCAACATCACCGACGGCGTCCACGATAGTTATAATCCCGCATTCGCATTCCAATTGCCCCCGGCATACTTTTCTTCGCAATGAGCTCCACGCCGCCGGACTCGCACCCACCGACGCCGCCCCGAAACGGGAGGTACAACTCTCTCCCGTTAACGCTGACGTCGGCGTTTTCATGGACATTCAAAGCGCTGACGTCGCCGAGCAACTCACCGCCGGCGGCAGCGGTGTCGGAGGGGTTTTCACCGCCACCGGCGGCAGCAGCAGCAGCAGCGGTAGTGCCTCCCCCACGGACTGGGGGGTATTCATTCACGCCGCCGCCGTTGCCCGGGCTTCGGATCCCGGATTCCTCGCGCCTGCTGACACGGACGCTGGCGGAGGAGATCCGGCTGCTGCTCCCGCCGCGCCTGCAGCTGCACGATACCTGGCGTCTCGCGTACTCGCTCGAACAGCACGGCGTCTCTCTCGCCACCCTCTACAAGCGCTCCGAAACCGCGCGCGGCGCCGGCGGTGGAAGTGTTGGCTTCGTCCTTGTTGTCCGCGACTCGCTCGGCGGTGTAGGGTTCCCCTCGCTCCTCCTTCCCCCACAGCCACATCCCTATACATCCAGGGCTAACGAGTGGAGCGGTTCAAACTTAGATCTTCGGCGCGTTCGTCAACGAACCGCTGCGCCCACGCCACGGCTACTACGGAACCGGGGAATGCTTTCTGTGGAAGGCCCGCCTCCTCCCGAACTCCGATCCGACCAAAGAAGAAGAGGACGAAGAAGGAAAAGGAGAAGAAGAAGACCAACAGCACCTCAGCTTCAGGGCGTTTCCGTACTCCGGCGTAAACGACTACATGATTCTCTGCGATGGGAGCTATCTGAGCGTCGGCGGCGGCGATGGGAAGTACGGACTGTGGCTGGACAGCACGCTTGAAAAGGGCGTCAGCGCTAGCTGCCCCACGTTCGGGAATGAGCCGCTCAGCGAGGATATCGGTGGCAAATTCGAGGTGTTGGATGTCGAGCTGTGGAGAGTAGGCGGGAATCAAAGTTGAGCTGAGTGAAAGTGGGTGATTTTGTGATCCGTGGGTGATTTTTTTCTCTTTCTTTTCTTTGTTGGGGTTTTGTCTTTGGATTTGATTTGATTTTGGAATTTTGGGTATTTTTCATGCATCGTTTTCCCCCATTTTATTGGTGTTTTGCAGACCATTTAGGTATCTCGAATATTTCGCCTTTGATTCCATGCACGTTTTAGGAGGGTACATAATGTACGTACTTACCTAGGTATGTTGGTACATATAATAATCAACTGGTCTCTCGGCAAGGGATTTCATAGCCAGTCATTATAATTTTTTTCATATCGCAGAATCCCTCATTACTCTACAGTTTGCTCTCCCTCCCCCTCCCAAAAGAACACATGTTTAAAGCTCGTCCTTCACCTTCACCTTCACTTCCTCCTTCTTCTCCCCTTCGCCGGCCAGGTGTCCCGCCCGCTCGCCGCCCGCCTTCCTTCTCGCCAACTCCGCAACCTCATTATCGTACGCGGTCCACTCGGGCACTTGCCGTCGCGCGCGGTCGAGCTTGGGCTCCTTGGTCATGGGATTGTTGCACAGGTCGATGGTCTTCGCGGTCTTGAGGCTCTCATCGCTGCACCACGTCTCGCACCAGAGCCAGTCCTGGGGGAGCGACTTGATCGGGATGATTCTCTGCATGTGGTTCGGTAGGTCCTGGTCCAGGTTCGCCAGCGACTGCGGGTCGGCCGACAGCTGGTGGTACTGCTGTCGCAGTCGGTCGCCGGCTGCGATCTGCCGGAACCTCTTGAGGTCGACGACGTACAGCGCCGAGATGTGGTAATTTGCCCCCTGCAGGAAAGTCTCCCAGTACCCCTTCTTCCAGAAGCGGAAGCCCTCGATCTCGGTGCGCGAGTCGCACATGGGCGTGAAGCCGTAGGGGGCGCCTTCAAGGTCGAGGTCGACGAGGGCTTTGAGGTCGGTGCGGACTATCTGATCGGCGTCCACGAAGATGACTTTGTTCAGGCCGAGCGGGAATAATACGTCCAGGAAGAGGATCTTGTAGCCCCAGATTTCGCGCTGCTTTTCCTTCTGTGGGCGCAGCCAGTGAGGCCATTTGTACGTTACGAGCTCGTATTGGAAGTTGTATTCTTTAGCCATTATAGGAATGAAGTCCTGTTGTTTTTCTGGTTAGCCGAGGGAGATCAGGGAATGAGTGGGTGGGGGGGAGTGCGGACCTTGAAGGATGGTGAGAGGAAGTTCTCAATGAACCAAAACTTGACCGTGTGGTTCGTATTCTTCATGACGCTGAGTATCATGACCCCGAGGAAACGCTCGTAAAGATGTCCGCTCGCAACAGAGAAGATGTTAATCTCGGCCTGCTGTTGCTTCGTCTCGGCCACGCCGGTGGCCGGATGCAGAAACCCACCGAACCACTTCTTCGCAGTGTCGACGGCCCCCTTCGCGGTCGCCGGTTCCAGCACATCCGCGTCCTCCATTCCGGGGTTTCTCGACAATTTCGGGAACAGCGTAGCGCCCTGGAAGCTCATGAGCGCGATGTCCGGGTCCTCGTTCTCGCGCTGTCCGGCCATCCCCCCCTTGGAACCAAAACTGTCGATCTTGAAGATCTCCTTCGATCGGCCCTCCTTGAGGCGCATGTCCCAGATCCCGGGGTTGGCCTTGAATTGGAAGTAGCCGAGATTGGCCATGACGATGGTGTCGGCAAAGTGTGGTTCCTTCTCGGTTCCCAGGACGAGCTGGGCACCGCGCGGCGGTTGTCCGTGGGAGTCACGAGAGTGGCCTTCGATAAGGATGTTCTCTAGCTCGTAGGTGGCTTCGATACCGCCGCCGCGCAGTCGCTCCTTAAGCGACGCAAGCTTGAGGTTATCCAGGTCATGGACGGACTCTTTGGGAGTGACGAGCCATGATGGGGGCACATCCATCGACAGTGACAGCAACGGTTCCTGAGGGATATTCTCGAACCGGGCACGCGGACCAATGAGTTGTCTGGACATACATTAGCATGTCAAAACCAACAATCCGGAATTACAACCCACCCAGCAGCATTGAACTCCGGCTTCGACCGCAACACGTGGCGATAGAAACGTTTCACGGGTAACTCATCGATGGTCTTTGCAGGATTGAGGAAGATCTTCAGGTGAACGCCTTGCATTTCTGACAGTGTTTTCAAGAGTGGAATCCACTTCTGTGCGATCTCACTGGCAGGATCGATCCCGGCGATTATCCGGATCCTCGCGGTCTCGGGATCGCCCAAGGCGATCGCGGTGTGGTCTCCCTTCAGCAGTTGTTCCGGAATACCGGTGCGCGCCAGGTCCTGTGCTTGGTACAGTCCAGCCGAATCCTCCGAGGTGGATGTCAAGGCGACCAGACTGGTAAGTGCCGCGTGCCCGAGAGGGCCGTTCTTGAGCTTGGCGATAACACCCAACTCGGCGGCGGCCTTCAACACCGGCTTGATCCGCTTGACGTGTTCGTACTCCAGGAGCTGCTGGAAAGCCGGTCCTCCGAAGGCTTCCTCGCGCGGAATCGGACCGATGACTCTTCCGTTGATGATGACGGCCTTCTGCCCGGGGGTGATGCCAAAGGTACTCAGAAGCGACCTGCACTCCATCCAGAACTTGCCGGCAGCGAGATGGTCGGGATACGACCAGCCTTCTTGCTTTGCGATGCCAAGTAAGGTGTCCGGGACGCCGCCTTGTGACAGCATACCGGCAAACCCCTTCTTCGGGTTGACTTCGGCCATCAGTTCACGCAGGGTCTGTGGTGTCAGGGACCCAAGTGCCCGGAGTTGGTAGAGCAAGCTGGAAAGTGCTGGTTTCTCGGTGGCCATTTGCGGGTTATTAATGAGCATCAGACCGACACCGGCCCTGTCAGTCTGGAGCTCTACCGCTCCAGCAAGGAGATCATAACCGTCCTGCTCGTCGAAATCGCCAATCACCCAGATACTGGTCTCAGCGGCGCTGTCTGACTTATCGGTATCGACCCGGGGCAGCTTTCCAAACACCTCTTTGTTGTCCTCCATGGCCGCAGCAACATTGACAAACTTGACATCGGCGTCAGACTCCGGGAAGATGTGGGCGTTGCGGCGCTTAGCCGCACCGTCTAGCATGACCTCGACAAAGTCGGTCTCCTCCTCCGGCTCGTTTTCATACACGTACCGGGCGGCAACCATGACGTCCCCCTGGAGCTTCTCACTCATGACCGTGGACCAGTCGTCATCCTTCGGCACAGGCTGGCCGTTGACGAATATATTGGGTACGGAGCCCGCATTGGTGCCGAGTCTGTCGTTCCATTGCCTCGACTTGTCGATTGATTTCTTAAGGCCCGGGTTGGCCAGCGCGTCCTCAAAGGATAGCAGTGTCTTTCCGTCACCCAGCTTCGCGGCAGCCTGGATGGCATCGAAGACGGATTTGCTCGGGCTCGGGAAACTGTTGTTTTCGAGAACGGCGGCGATGTACTCCAATGCCGCCTCGACTCCATACCGATCGGTGAGGTAGTACACCACCTTTGCCTGGTCGGCCGATTCCGGAGTCTTCGTCAGAGGGACCAGTCCGAATCGTAGGGCGATCTTCCGCTGGATGTAGATACGAATATTCCGCGAGATGAGCGAGAGGTCGTCTTTGCTCGTAAAGTCGACCGGTATGACCAAATTGTGGAGGTTCTTCCTGAGAGGGTGCAATTGGCCGGGGAAAACCCGCCGCAGCAGCGTGTTCGGGCTCTTGCTCCAGTCGCTGTACCTCGCATCCGTCTCGAGGTCGTTCATCCAGATGATCACGCCGCCTCCCTCGATGTCATCCCGATAATCGAACCTTTGGGCTTTCTCCTCTTCCTTCGCTAGAGCCAAGATGGGGTGCGTGAGCAACCGGATCGCCTCCGACGAGTCGAGGCCGAGGTAGTTGAACCCGCCGATGTTCTTCCTCTCGCGCCGGAGGTGCTCCAACAGCGCATACGCATTCATCCGCGACTCGTCCAACTGCAACCCGTTGATCCAGATCAGATTCTTTCCCGGGCCGGCAAACATCTCCCAGTTCGTGTGCAGCTCCCCAGAAATTTTCTCATTGACCTCGGCGGTAGCGATAGCGGCGGAGTACTTCGGGAAGTCCTGGACGAGCCGTTCCAACGTCGCAAAGGGATCCTTGGAGCCCATGACCACGCTCGCAGCTTTGTAGCCAAGACCAGTGAGGCCCTCCTTCTGCAAGGGCTTGATGTCGTGCATCTCCGCATCTTCGAGTCCTCCTCCTAGGGACTGCTGAGCAGCGGCGGAGCCCTTCTCCTCGACGATCTTCTGGCCCTCGGAATCACCCTCCACATCGCGGTCGTCCATCACCATGTAATCCGTCTTCTTCAGCACCAACGACACCCCATACCCACTCAGCACGACCGGTCTCTCCGCGCGCTGCAGCGGCGGTCTGTACCTCACACGGTAGGAAATATGTCCCGCCTCGGCGTACCTCTTCAGTCTCTCGTGATGGGCCTTGAACTCGGGCGCCTGGATATCCGCATACAGGATGGCGGCAGGCTTCCCCTTTGCGGTCTCGAGCACACGCTCAAACTGCAGCATCCTCCTGTCGTTCGGAAACCGCTCCTGGCCGATGACCATGTCGTTGTACTCGCCCTCCATCTCGCACGTCTGCTTCGAGCTCCACAGCACCCACGCCCGACACGCGGGATCGAACATCTTCCCCATGCGCGGGACGAGGGAGTTCTCGTAGTAGTGGTAGTGGGCCTCGATGCGTGGCGCGGCTGCGCGCAGTGACAAAGCAAGATTGAAGGAGGAGAGGTCCTGGGGATCCAGCAGGAACCCCTCCGCGTTTGTGATGCGCAGGAACTCATCGTAGAGATCTCGGTCGGTGGACTTGTTCGCGAACGCTCCGGACGCGATCCGGTCGAGGAGCGGGAAGTACGATGTGCTGTGTTCGGCTGCGATGGTTTCTCTGGGATCCCACACTCAGCTCCGCCACACGGCCGCAGAAGGTTTGGGGTGGGGAGGCCGCCTACAGGAGCTCCACCAGAAACGGCGCACTGTTCCACGAAGCTTTCAGGTCGACATTGACAGCTGGAGCTTGTGCGGCGAGGACGGTAGTCGCGAAAGGAAACAGCAACCGGGCGGTGCCGAGCAGCAGCAGCGTATCGACTCCTCCTCGCGCTAGGCCCAGTCGTCTTCGTAGCCGCATTTCTGGTGCGAGCGGCGTGGAGTCGAGTGTGATGTGTGTTTTCCACGTCCTTGAGATGATCTCAGGTGGGCGCGCGTGAAGCACCCAGCGCCAAGGAGGCCACGATCACCATTAACCGAAATAGAACGAACCGAGTTTGCGTGTATGACGGGTGCTACACCGCGTCAGCACGCGACACACGTGAGGTCGTGGGGGGAATGCCAATGCGGGTGTTTTCCCGGTGGCGCCATAGATATGCCGCCGATACCGATACCGAAGATGACGTTTACTCACACTCACGCGCTCAATACGTCCGTCAGTCATTTCCCCTCGACGTGACACAAGGCTCCTCTCCTCAATGTACAGCCAATCCGCCGACGACAGCACAGCCCTCCCCCGCCCGTCCTTCTTCCTTTGCTCCAGTGCAAGCATTCGAAATGTGCTCGCCAAATTCTCTTCTAGTTCCAATTCCTAACGCGATAACCCAAAAAAAAGGAGAGAAAAAAGCCTCACTCATTCACGAACTTGCTCACTCCCCCCGCCCCCGCCAGCCGGTCTTGGGGGAGGGAAGGGGAGAGTCATCGTCATGTCTGCATGCAGATAGGACAGATATGTACATATCTTCAACGTGCATGCGTCCGTGGATCATGCGGGTGGGGGATTATGACGGCGTTGTGCGCTCAGACAAAGCAAAAAAAAAGAAAAAAACCGAGTCAAGATTGAGATATCCCATGTGGCATATCATAGGAAGGGGGAAAAAAGCCGCTCTACTCGTACCGACACGCAGGAGCTGCTGCATTTCGGCGCCGTGGAAGCCGCGCGACGAGAAGAATCAACCTCGGGGCGTGCGGGGGGGGCGAGTGCGGAGGTGTGATGCAAATTCCGGGGCACTCTGGCTTCGTTGACCTCCAGCCTGGCGGTGGCACGCGCAGCCTTGCGTAAAAGCCTCCACCCAGGTGCGTCCAGACAGTGACAGGTCTCTCATCCGGCGGCATTCGGACAGAGTCGAAGAAGGCTGTGCTTGAACATACACCGCAAGTATCCAGAGAAAACATCTTTCGTTCTGCTCGACAAGTCCGACACGACTCGATAACGAAGCCATTCACGAACAAAAACAGCTGCTGTGTACATATGTGTGGATGCCGTATCTGCGGTCAATCCGTCATACATACTTGAACGCCGGCTCCAAGCGCATCCTACTACAAGTTGTCGTCGACCTGTCCAGCCCCGCCAGCACAGCGGCGCAGGGATTTATTGGCCTCCATCTCTAGATACCCCACACGAAAGAACAATTCGCTCGCATTGGATCTCTACACACCTGGCCTATCTACACTGGAGGGGGGGCGCTCGGCTTCGCGCTTCGCTGAAGATAAAACCCTCCCGCAATCCATTGGAAATCGACACACGCAACCTCGCAAAGCGAACTGAAAAAGCACGGGTCAGCACTCGTCCAATCGTACCTTCTAGAAGCTGCATGACAATCGGCTACTCTAGATCGACAATACCACCCCACCACTGTCTCCACACAACCGCACCACAAATATACGACCGATCACCACGACAATCAGCGACAATCAGCGACAATCAGCGACAATCAACGACACCGCCGCTTCGATGAACCGCCCCACGCCCTCCCCGCCGCTCTCGCACTCCGTCTCCTCGGAGTGGCAGCACCTCCGGTACGCCAGCACGCCGCCGCCGGCCCCCACGCCGGGCGCCACGACGTCCCCCGTGACGCCGCCCGCGGACACGCACCGCCAAGCGTACACGTTTTACGCGGGGCGGCTCTCGGCTTCTCCCTCGCTGGGCTCGAGCCCGTCGTCGTGTCCGTCGCTCTCGTCGTCGACGTCGTCGCGGTACCGCCGCACGATCGTCGAGATCGAGGAGCTCGACAGCGACAGTGATAGCGGTATCGAGATCCTGTACGGCGAGTTCGAGGATGCGCCCGACGACTACGGCCGTGCGCCCTCCCCGTGCCCCTCCTCTGACGACGACGACGACAGCGACTACTCCTCCGACGACGGCGAGGACCAGGACGGACGCATCGTTCTTGCCCGTCTGCGCCGGCTCTGGTGCGCAAACACTCCCGGTAGCGCCGGTACCGCACGCAAGAGGACCCACGTCGAGAGCCTGGACGGAAGCGACGACGAGGCCGTCTACGACAGCGACAGCGACAATAGCTCCGACTCTGGAAGCGGCGGTAGGATTCGGCGGCGCAAGCTCGCGCCTTCGCGCTCGAGAGACACCATGTGGGACATGCAGAGCTCCAGGAGCACGCCCGAGTGGATGATGGACGAGATGGAGCTGTGACGAATGGGAAGAGGGGGGCATGGCATGGCATGGCATGGCATGGGTGTGCTTGGTGCTTGTCTCTGCGGCGGCTGGTTGTTTCTTGCGTGCGTTTTTACGGATGAATGGACGGCAAACGGCAAACGGCGTTAAAGGAGTACATAGCTGCTTCGTTTCCATTTCCTCCACGGCCTCCACTTACACCTCCACCACCTTCCAGTCTAACTGCCGTTCGTGATGGAGCTCCGTTCTTTTGTTTTGTTTTGTTCCAGCTAGAGTCAAAAAGGAAAGGGGGGATCGGCGCTTCGGAAAGGTATGTTTGCTTTGGGGGGTGTTTTTTTTCCCTATATTATTCTAGAGGGATTGGGGGGTTCGTCGGGATCGTGGAGTTCGGCGTTAACTAGACAGGCTTGCTTGCTTCTCCCTTTTTAATTTCCATAGAGCAGATAGTTAAATTATGTACCTAGATACATACTTATCCACGCCGAATGTAGCCGTGCGAGATGGACTTCCCACATATGTACCTATATACATGCATCTGGTGCGCACATACACACGTACCGGTCCAACCGTAGAAGCCGCGCACAGCTCTCCTCGCTCGGCCTCCGTCCGCAGATTAGACGACGCCTAGGCAACCCCCCCCCCCCCCCCCCCCCCCCCCCCCCCCCCGCGGGGGGGGGGGGGGGGGGGGGAAGAGAGGGGGGGGGGGGGGGGGGGGGGGGGGAGAAAACAC
>Ga0307516_10000469_pt1 | contig 53468 bp, 45 predicted proteins | sample 19_EM_MG_FD_203310 | JGI IMG/M metagenome (GOLD analysis project Ga0307516, IMG submission 203310) | Populus trichocarpa ectomycorrhiza microbial communities from riparian zone in the Pacific Northwest, United States - 19_EM | ecosystem: Host-associated > Plants > Roots > Unclassified | place...
CGTCGAGCCGGCCGCCGCGCCGCGCGGTGCTTTGTACGAGGGCTGTGACCTCCTCGCTGTCGGCGATGTCGCAACAGGCCCCGTCGGCGTCGCCGCCCGCGGCGCGGATTTCCGCGACCGTCGCTTCCAGGGTCCCTGGAAACTCGCGGCTGCCTTCGCGCCGGGCCACGGCGGTCACGTGGGCTCCCTCGGCGGCGAGGGCCAGGGCGATGGCCTTGCCGATCCCCCGGCTCGCGCCGAACACGAGGGCGGTCTGGCCGGCGAGCCGACCCCCGCCGGTCGCCGTCACCGCGCCCCCCCGCTCACCCGGATTTCGGTGCCGGTGAGCCAGGCGGCTTCATCGGAAGCCAGATAGACGGCGGCGGCGGCGACGTCGTCCGGCTGGCCGAGCCGTCCCATGGGGTTGCCGGACTCCATGATCTTGCGGCCTTCCGGCGTGGCGATACGGTTGGTGAGGTTGCGGGTCTCGACCGCGCCCGGGACGATCTCGTTCACCCGGATATTGTGGGCGGCCAACACCGGGTCCTTGCTCCAGGCGACGGTCAGGGCGTGCAGAGCGGCCTTGGCGGCGGCGTAGGCGTGCACCTCGGCCCCGGGCGAATAGGCTGATACCGAGGTGACGTTGATGATCACCCCGCCGCCCTGGTCCTTCATGATCTTCGCGGCCGCACGGCAGGCGATGTAGGGAGAGTAGGTGTTCAGGCGGAACAGCTCCTCGACCGCCTCGAAGGGCGTGTCGAGCAGCTTGGAGCTGCCGTGCTCCACATAGAAGCCCGCGCCGCCGGCGTTGTTGACCAGGATGTCGAGGCGTCCGAACTCCTTGACGGCGGCCTCGATGGGCTTGGCCGCCTCGGGCGGGTTCATGAGGTCCGCGGGGACGATCAGCGCTCGGCGGCCATGCTCGCGCACGCGGGCCGCCACCTCTTCGAGCCGCGCCGCGTCGCGCCCCGTCACCACCACGTCCGCGCCGTGTTCCGCGAACCGGATCGCGATCGCCCGGCCCATGCCGCTGCTCGCGCCCGTGACCACGGCGATCTTGCCGGCCAGAGAAAAGTCCATTCAGCGTCCCTCCACCTTCATGACACGTGAGCGCCGGCTGTGGCGCCTGTCGTCTTGAACCTATCTTGTCCGGTTCAGGACCGTACCGTCCAGTTCTAAGAGATCATGCATGCTCGCCGATTTCACCTGTGACAGCATCAACGGGCTGGCGAAGCGCGATAGGCCGCCAGGAATGCCGCCACCGTGGCGCGGACGAACCGTTCCAGTTGGGCGGTGGAGGGCGGCAGCGAGGCGCCGAGCAGGCACCGAAGATAGAGGTCGCCGCGGATCATCCCGATGAAGTGCTCCGCCGCCATCGCGGGGTTCGCCACGTGCACGGCGCCCCGGTTGTGCGCATTTGCGAGGTAGCTTTCCACAAGGTCCGTCGTCACCTTGGGGCCCACGACATAGAACAGCTTGCCGACCTGAGGAAACCTCTGCCCCTCGGCGACCATGATCCTGAAGAGGTTGAGGCCTCGTGGGGAGATCAACGCCTGCAGGAACTCCAGGCCGAACTGGAACAGGAAGACTTCGATATCATCGTTGTCTTTATAGATCTGCCCGACGCTGGTCAGGAACTCCTTGTTGTAAGCCTCGAAGGCGGCCTTGAATAAGGCCTGCTTGGTCGGGAAATAGCGATAGAGCGTGGATTTTGAGACGGCGGCGGCCGCCTGGATCATGTCGGTCGTGGCGCCGTGATAGCCATGGGTGATGAAGGCCTGCTGCGCCGCCCGCAAGATCCGATCGATACGGTCCTTGCCGACCCCGTCCTCGGGGGCGTCTTTGGCTGCGGCGTCCGTCAAGGAGAACCTCCAGCGAGAATTGCTGACGTCAGGCAGGTCACAAACCTGATATTGATCTGTTCGAGTGGGAATTCCAGCGACGAACCTCTCCGATGTCCGCATCGCCAAGACGGCGAGGCGGGATGGGATACCGGACCGCTCGGTATTGACCCCTGCGCGATCGCGCCCGAACAATGGGCGACAAATATCATTTGGGGGGAGGCGCCATGTCGCGGGCTTGGGACGAGAACTTCGACGTGGTGGTGGTTGGCTCCGGTGCGGCGGGCCTCACCGCCGCCTTGTCGGCGACCTCCCAGGGGCTGCGGGCCCTGGTGATCGAAAAGGCCGAGTTCTGGGGCGGCTCGTCCGCCCTGTCCGGCGGCGGCATCTGGATCCCGCTCAATCCCTTCCTGCAGGCGACGGCCGACCCCGACACGTTTGAGGCGGCGCAGACCTATTTCGACGAAGTGGTGAAGGACTTCGGGCCGGCGTCATCCCGCGAGCGGCGGACCGCCTATCTCGAGACCGGTCCGAAGATGATCGCCTTCCTGCTCGACAAGGGCGTGGAGCTCGAGCACGAGCCCACCCAGCCGGACTATCACGCGGAGCGGCCCGGAGGACGCAAGGGCCGCCTGATCGAGCCCAAGTTCATGGACGGCAAACGCCTCGGCTCCTGGCTGGCCACCTTGCGGCCAGCGCCGCGACCGTTCGTCGTGAAGACGGGGGAGGGCTCGCGCGTGGCTCGCGGCTTCACGAACCTGGAATCTACCCTGACCCTGTTGATGATCGTGGCCCGCCATCATTGGGCCAAGCTGCGCGGTCGCGAACCGATGGCGAGCGGCGCGGCGCTGGCTGCGCAGCTCATGATGGCCGCCCAGCGGGCCGGCGTCGTCGTGCGGCTGAAGACCCCGTTGCGCCGGGTGATCTTCGAAGACGGGCGCGCCGTCGGGGTCGAGGTCGAGACTGAGGGGCAGGTCCGAACGATCGAGGCTAAGGCCGGCGTCATGCTCTGCGCCGGCGGCTTCGCCCATGATCCGGAGTTCAGACGCGCCAATCAGGGCCTCGACGGCCGTTATTCGTCGGCAAGCCCGGACGACACCGGCGACGTGATCAAGCTCGCCTCGGAGCTGGGCGCGGCCACGGACCTGCTCGCCGAGGCCTGGTGGGGCCCCACCGTGCTCTATCCGGGAAACGTTCCGGGTTTCACCTTGTGGGAACGGGTAATGCCCGGATCGCTGATGGTGGACAAGGACGCCCGGCGGTTCGCCAATGAGGCGCAGGCCTATGACGCCTGCGGCCGCGAGATGCTGCGCCTGGGCGTCGAGCAGGCGTGGCTGATCATCGATACGCGTAATCGTGAGCGCTACGTCTTCGGCGGCATGCGTCCTGGGCAGACGCCCAAGGCGATGTTCGATTCCGGCTTCTTCGTGCGGGCCGACACGATCGAAGGCCTTGCGGAGAAATGCGGGCTCGATCCGGCGACATTGCGGGGCGCCGTGGACCGCTTCAACGGCTTCGCCCGAAGCGGGGTGGATCGGGACTACGGGCGAGGGAGCACGCCTTACGACCAATACTGGGGTGATCCCAAGCACAAGCCGAACGGGAGTCTTGGCGTAATCGACAAGCCGCCCTTCATGGCGACCCGGGTCTATGTGGGCGACCTTGGAACGAAGGGCGGCCTTCTGACCGATCAGAACGCCCGCGTGCTGCGCCCGGACGGCTCGGCGATCGAGGGGCTCTACGCCGCCGGCAACTGCACCGCCTCGGTCATGGGCGGCGGCTATCCGGGGCCAGGTGCGACCCTGGGGCCGGCGATGACCTTCGCCTATCTCGGGGCGAGGGACGCCGCGTTCCGAGCGTCGAACGCGCCTAGCCCGTAAGGGGCGATCAGGCCGCCACGGCGCGCGTCGAGATCTTCGGAGCGACCTCCTCGGCCAGCAGGCGCAGGGAGTCGCGCCAGGCTTCCGGTTGCGCGCCGTAGTCGCAGGCGAAGACCAGCAAGGTGCCGAAGCCGCCGGTCTCTTCCTGGAACTTCTCGAGTTTCTCCCGCACGGTCGCGGGGGAGCCCACGATCCAGGTGTGCTTGAGGAGATATTCCGGAGTGTATTGCTCGGCGTTGAACGGCAGCCCCTGTTGCTCGGCCGCCCATTTCGACGTGCGGCTCAGATATCCGCGCACATAGTCGCCCAGGCCGCCCTCGACGGCGATCTTCTCGGCCTTGGCGTCGGTCTCGGCGACGATGATCTCCTTGCAGACCCGCCAGTCGGCGCGGCGCGGGGTGCGCCCGGCCGCCTCGGCGCCGGCGACATAGGCGTCCCAGTGGGTGCGCAGGTCCGGCGAGGTGGAGGCGAGGCTCATCGGCAGGAAGCCCATGCGGCCGGCGATCTTCAAGGTGGGGGAGCTGGGGCTCAGACCCGAGACCCCGATCGGCGGCCGCGGCTGCTGGAAGGGCTTGATGTGGACGTCGAACAGGTCCGGCGTCGGTTCGCCGACCTCGATGCGCCAGTACTTGCCCTCGTAGACGAAGGGCCGCTCGCCAGTCCAGATCTTCTGGATGATCTCCAGCGACTCGCGGGTCATGTCGCGGGTGTCGGCGCCATTGATGCCCAGGAACTTCCAGTCGGCGGGGACGGCGCCCGCCGCCACCCCGAAGTTCAGCCGCCCTTGCGAGACATGGTCGAGCCAGGCGATGCGGTTCGCGACTACGGCGGGGTTGTGATAGGGCAGGCAGATTCCGCCCGGCCCCAGGCGGATGCGCTTGGTCTCGCGAAGCGCCTGGGCGATCAGGATGTCCGGGGCCGGATTGGGCTCCCACGGCAGGGCGTGATGCTCGCCGAACCAGGCCTCGTCATAGCCGAACTCATCCATCCAGCGGATGACCTGGAGGTCCCACTCCTGGCAGTCGTAAGGCGACTTGCCGGGCGGGTGGCAGGCTTGTCCAAACATTCCCAGCCGCATGGCTGTTCTCCCTAGACGCGACTAGACGGCGAGACCGGCGACCGCGGACTTCTTCTTTCCCTGGACGTGAGGCAGCACCTCGCGTCCGAACAGCTCCAGGGCTTTGAGCACCTTCTCCGGAGGCGCGCCACCCTGCGCCACCTCCATGAGAAGGAAGTCGATCCCGAGGTCGGTCTCAAGAGCGTTGATCCGCGGGATCAGGTCTTCCGGGTCGCCCAACAGCACGCGGTTGTCGGCGTCCAGGTCTTCGCCGCGCATTGTCTGATAGGCGGCCGGCACGGTGCCGACGCGGGCCTGGGCGTTCACGCCAGCGAAGAAGCGATAGTAGTTGGTGGCGTATTGTCCGCCGTCGCGCAGCGCCTCGGCCTTGGTCGGCGCGCAATACATCTGGGTGATCGCCATGACCTCCCGCGACGCCGGATCAAACCCATTCTCGGCGAGCGTGCGCCGGTAGTTGGCGATCCCGTCGATCACCGGGCGGATGTCCGGTGCGAACAGCGCCGTGCCCATGTTCAAGCCCATCTTCCCCGCCCACACAAAGCTGTCCGGCGAGTTGGCCGAGGCGTAAATTGGCGGGTAGGGCTTCTGCACCGGCGGCGGGAAGTAGGTGTAGTTGTCGACGTCAAAGTGCTTGCTGTGGAAGTCGATGGGGCCGGGCGTGGTCCAGGCCTTGAGGATGAACTCGGCGGCTTCGCGATAGCGGCTGTGGCTCTCCTCGATCGGGATCTTCAGCCAGTCGTATTCCTGCATCAGGTAGCCGCGCCCGATGCCATATTCCAGCCGCCCACCGCTCAGCACGTCCAGCATCCCATACTGTTCCGCCAGCATGATCGGATGATGGAGGGGCAAAAGGGACACACCCGTCCCGACCCGGATGCGTTTCGTGCGTTGCGCCGCTGCGGCTGCAATTACCGCCGGGTTGCCGAAAGAATAGCCGGCGCAGTGATGTTCGCTGAACCAGACCGTGTCGTATCCCAGGTCTTCAAGCAGATCGACCTGATCAAGGATCTGGCCGAAGTAGTGGCTTGGAGACTTGTGGATCTCAGGGTGATATTCGACGTTGTAGCAAATTCCGACCCGCACAGCTTTCTCTCCCTAGATGGCGCTCGCGGTTAGGGCGTGCGATCGAACCGACCGGTACACGGTAAGACGCCGCGCGCGCAGTGACAAGCCGTCGAGCGGCGCCCGGCCTGGATTATCGCCGTGAATGTACCGATCGGTACGAGGTCGGGGCCGATGCGGGGCGTGGTCGCTGCGTCCGTCCCTGACGCTCCCGACGAATCGGCTTTCCGCAGGTTGAACCGCACGGTACACCTAACGGAGCGAGCCGGCGCCGGCCTTCGGTCGCGGAGGCGAATATCGTGGATGAGAGGGTAAAGACGCCTGATCCTGCCGAGACGACGATCGCCCGTTGGATCGAGCGAAACGTCGGCGGTGAGGTCGTGCGACTCGAGCGCCAGGGGCGGTGGCGGCCCGCCTGGTATGTGGACGTGATCAAGGACGGTTTGACGCGCCAGCTCTATGTGCGCGGAGAGCGCACCGAAAACTTCCTGCCCTACTCGCTGGCGCGGGAATATCGCGTCCATGGCCTGCTTGAGGCCGGCGGCGTTCGCACGCCGCACCTCCACGGCTTCATCGACGAATTGCCGGGCGTCGTCATGGACCGCGTTCCGGGCCGCTCAAACCTCGGCACGGCCGAGCGGGAGTCGAACCGGGAGGCCGTGCGTCGCCAACTGGTCGAGCAGATGGCCCTGATGCACAGCCTGCCCGTGGAGCCCTTCATCGAGGCCGGCCTGCGCGCGCCGGTCTCGCCACGGGCGATCACCCTGTCCTTCTTTGAGGACGTTTACGCCAACTATCGGCGCAACAAGCGCCGCGCGGACCCCGCGATGGAGTTCGTCGCGAACTGGGTGTTGCGCAATGCGCCGCAGGCGTCCGAGCCGCTCCGCTACACCGCCTGCGACGCCGGCCAATTCCTGTTCGAGGGCGCGCAGCTGACATCGATGATGGATTTCGAGCTCAGCGTGCTCGGGGACCCGCTGATGGACCTGGCGGCGCTGCGGATCCGCGACCAGTGGGAGAAGCTGGGGGACCTGCCCAGTCTCTACCGGCTCTACGCCGAGCGCACCGGACGGGCCATCGACCTGCAGACCATCCGTTTCCACACCGCGGCCTTCGCGCTTGGCGGCGCCCTGTCTTCCACTTTGTGCATGGACCAGTTCCTGGCCGCGCCGCAGCCGGACGCCGACTATGTCGAGTATTCCATCTGGGTCGTGTGGGAGCTCAAGCAGGCGCTGGAGGCCGTTGCGGAACACGCCGGCGTCGAGCTTGCGCCTTTGCAGCCGCCGGAACCCGGCGCCTCATGGCTCGACGAGCCGTTATTCGCCCTGAGAGCCTCGATCGAGCACGCGCCGGAAGCCGATGCGGTGGAGGCCTATCGCAAGCGGGCGCGCCAGTCGGTCGTCACCCATCTCGAGCGTGTGGCGGCCTACGGCGCCCGGCTGGAAGCCGACTACCTCGCCGACGCCGCAGGCCTGCTCGGCCCGGCGCCCGCGACGAGCGACGAGGCGGACGCGCTTTTGGAAGCCTATGTGCGGAAGGCGGCTCCCGAGGAGGATGAGCGCCTGCTGCGGCTCTTCCACACGCAGGTTTCGCGCAGGGCCTTCCTCCTGGCCGCGCCCGATTCGCCCTACATTTCGGGCCTGGTGAATCCGCTGATCCCGATCAGCTGACGCTCAGCCTCGCGTTTCCCGCGGCGTGTTCCACTTCGAGGGATCGAAGTCTCCGAAGTTGGAGCCCTGGCCCTGGCGCGAGCCGCCGTCGACGATGATGTTGGCGCCGGTGACGAAGGCGGCGTCATCGGAGGCCAGGTAGAGCGCCGCGTGGGCGACCTCCTCGGCCCGTCCCATCCGGCGGATGGAGCTGCTGGCGGTCATGCGTTCGCGCACCTCGGGAACGGCGGTCGAGGCGGCCAGGGCCGGCGTGTCGATGGCGCCAGGCGTGATCGCGTTGACCCGGATGTTGAGGGACGCGAGTTCTCCGACGAGGTGGTTGGTCAGGGACAGCACCGCGCCCTTCGCCGCCGCGTGCGCCGAGCCCCCCGGGGCCGCTCTGGCCCCCTCCAGCCCCACCGAGGAGGCCGTGTTGAGGATCACCCCGCCGCCGCGCGCCGCCAGGTGCGGGACCGCATGTTTGACGGCCAGGAAGATCAAGGTGACCTCATTGGCCAGGGTGTAGTTCCAGTCCTCCAGCGACAGGGCCTGGACGGGGGCGAACCGTGGCGCCGAGGCGTTGTTGTAGAGGATGTCGATCCCGCCGAAGGTCTCAACGGCGAACTCGATCCACCGCGCGACCTGCCCCTCGTCGGTGAGGTCGAGCGGGGAAAGGGAGACCATCTCTCCGCCCTGGTCCTTCACCATCTTGAGGGTCTCGGCGTCGCCCTCGACCTTCACGTCGCAGCCGACGACGCGGGCGCCTTCACGGGCGAACAGCAGCGCCGCCGCCCGCCCCTGTCCGCCGCCCGTGCCGGTGATCAGGGCGACCTTGCCCGCCAGTCTGCCGGTCATCTCCAAGCCTCCCTTGCCGCGAAGATCTCAGCCGCCCGCCTGCGTCCTTGGGCCGATACCGTACGGTTCTGTTTGTCCAGAGCCGCACACGCTGCCTTTCCATGCAACGCGCGTCCAGCGTGAAATCGGCTGGAGCGGCCGTCCCTGCGGTCGGATGCCGAAACAGTATCGATCGCCTTGCAAGGATGGCATTGGAGCCGGATCAACCGCGCGCCCAATGTGCGACGAACCAGGGAGGTGCACGCATGGCGGATAGTCCTGTGTACGAACAGGCGGACATCGCCGGACGCCAGGTGGAGCTGATAGTCAGGGGCCAAGGCCGGCCGCTGCTGTACCTGCACGCCGGGGACGGGATCGAGCCGTCGCTCGGCTTCATCGAGCGCCTGTCCCGGAGCTTCAAGGTGACGGCGGCCTCGCACCCGGGGTTCGGCGCGTCCCCGCGGCACGGTTTCCGCGACGTGCACGACCTCGCCTACCACTACCTCGACCTCTTGGACGCCCTGAAGCTGGCCTCGCCCGTGGTGGTCGGCGCCTCGTTCGGCGGCTGGGTCGCCGCGGAGATGGCGATCCGCGCGCCCACGCGGCTGGGATCCCTGGTCCTCATCGACGCCGTCGGGATCAAGACCACCTCGCCGGACCAGCGGGACATCGCCGACCTTTTCTCGCTGACGCCCGCGGCGCTGAATGAGCTTGTCTACAAGCGGCCCCCGCCGGTCCCAGCGCCCGCCGATATCGAGGCCGCGCGCCGGATCGCAGCCAACCAGGAGACCTTGTCGCGCTACGCCTGGGCGCCCACCCTGCACAATCCGCGGCTGGCCAGGTGGCTGCACCGGATCACCACGCCGACCCTGCTGCTTTGGGGGGCCGAGGACCGCGTCGTGACGCCGGACTACGGGCGCGCCTACGCCAAGGCGATCCCAGGCGCGAAATTCCAGCTGATCGACGACGCCGGCCACTTCCCCGAGCGTGAGCAGACCGAAGCGGTCGCCAGGGCGGTCGAGGCGTTCGCAGGCGCCTCGGCGTCAGTCCCGGCCTAGACGGTCCAGACCAAAGGAGCCCAGCCATGCGGATCTGGTACTTCACCGAGCAGAGCTATCACCCCGCCTGGGAAGAGGTGAAGGGCCCGCTGCGGATCCACTTCCCGTCCTCGATCATGCCGCGCGAAACGGTGTCGGGCCTGCTCAACCGCTATCTCGACGAGTACATGCTGGCCGACGAGATGGGGCTCGATCTGATGATCAATGAGCACCACCAGTCGCTGACCTGCATGTCGTCGGCCAACATCGTCACCATGGCGATCCTGGCGCGCCAGACCAAGAAGGCCCGGCTCCTGTCCCTGGGCGTTCCCATGGGCAACCGGATGGACCCGCTGCGCGTGGCCGAGGAACTGGCCATGGTCGACAACATCTCCGGCGGCCGGGTCGAGTTCGGCTTCGTGAAGGGCACCCCCTGGGAGCTCTACATGTCCAACAGCAACCCCGCCGGCATGATGGAGCGGTTCTGGGAGGCGCACGACGTGGTGCTGAAGGCCTTCGCCACCCGCGATGGCCCGTTCAGCTGGGAGGGCGAGCACTTCAACTACCGGCACGTCAATCTGATCCCGCCGATCTATCAGTACCCGCACCCGCCCATGTGGTTGCCGGGTTCGGGTACGGACACCGCGAAGGAGGCCGCGCGCCGCGGCTATGTCATCGCCTCGATGATGACAGGAACGGTGGCCCGCAACACCTTCGCCGCCTATCGCAAGGAGTACCAGGCGGTGCACGGCAGGCCCGCCAAGTCCGACCGCATGGGCTATTTCTGCCTGATGGTGACGGCCGACAACCACGAGGAAGCGCGGCGCCGGGCCGAGAAGCTCTACGCCTACTCCATCAACACGCCGCGCTCGCCGGCCCACACCTTCAATCCGCCGGGCTACAACACCATCGAGGCGAATGCGCAGGCCCTGCTGGCGCACACGGCCGGGGCCGATCCGCACGCCGGCGGCACGTTCATGGACGGGCGGCCCATCCCGCCGAACCCCACCCTCGAGATGCTGCCGGAAGCCGGCAAGGTGTTCTGGGGAACGCCCGACGAGGTCGTGAAACAACTGACCAAGTTCAACGACTTCGTCGGCGGCCTGGGCAATTTCCTCTGCATGACCCAGGGCGGCTATATGGGCCATGAGGAGACCGCGGACAGCATCCGGCTGATCGCCAAGGAGATCTATCCGCAGGTCCGGCATCTGGGCGAAGAGGTCGTCGAACCCGCTGTCGAGCCCGCGGAATAGGCCGCGCTCGCCAGATTCCAGTTCAGGCGTTGCGGGCCGTCATGCCGCCGTCCACCGGGATCACCGCGCCTGTGATGTAGGAGGCCGCCGGCAGGCACAGGCTCAGCATCATGTGAGCCACCTCCGCGGGATCGCCGTAGCGGCGGAGCGCGGTGCGGCGCTTGGCGAAGATCGTCCGGTGCTCTTCGGGAATCTTTTCCGTCAGACCGGTGAGGATCGGGCCTGGGCAGATGCAGTTGACCGTGACGCCCTCCCGCCCGAGGTCGACGGCGAGGGCTCGCGTCAGGCCCGCCACCCCATGTTTGGCCGCCGTGTAGATACTGTTCTCGGGCGTCGCGCCCATGGCCTCGGTGGAGGCGATGTTGACGATGCGCGCGCATGACGATCGGCGCAGATAGGGCAGGGCGGCCCGGATGATCCGCTGGTGCGCGGTGAGCAGCACGTCGAACTGCCATGCCCAGAGCGCGTCATAGCCCTCGTCGTCCACCTTCGCGATGCGTCCGACGCCGGCGTTGTTGATCACGAAGTCCAGCCCGCCGAACGCCTCGGCGGCTTGCGGAACCACCTGGGCGATCGCGGCGGCGTCGGCGACGTCGAGGGTCCAGGCCCGCGCCTCGCCTCCCTGCTCGCGCACCTCGGCCGCCACGGCTTCGACAACCTCGCCGCGGACGTCGGCGAGGGCCACCTTGACCCCCTCCCGCGCGAAGACATGGGCGGCCGCCCGGCCCATGCCGCTGGCCGCGCCGGTGATGAACGCGATCCTGCCCGCCACCTGGCGGCTGAGCTCCAAGACGTCGGCCATGCGCCCTCCCGATTTGATGATCGTCTGTGCTGATCCGGCTTTGCGCCGCCGGATTTGTCCAGGAGTATGCCCCAGGGCTGCGAGCAGCCGATCCAGAAAAAGGGGGAAACCATGGGGTTCGTCGAAAGCCGAGGCGTACGCCTCTACGTCGAGGAGACCGGCGCGGGCTATCCCATCGTCTGGCTGCACGAGTTCGCGGCCGACTACCGCACGTGGGAGCCCCAGGTCCGCTATTTCGGCCGCCACTATCGATGCGTGACCTACAACGCGCGCGGCTATCCGCCGTCGGACGTGCCGGACGCCGACGCCGACTACAGCTATGAGCGCCACCTTCAGGACCTGGTGTCGGTGATGGACGCGCTGGCCATCGAGAAGGCGCACGTCGTCGGCCTCAGCATGGGGGCCTATACCGGCCTGCAACTGGCGCTTCGGCGCCCGGACCGGATATCGGCCCTGGTGTTCGCCAGCGGCGGGTCGGGCGCACCGAAGAATGAGAGCGAGGCCTTCAAAACCGCGATCGCGCGGGGCGCGGAGCGAATGCTGCGCGAAGGCATGGGGGCGGGGGCCGACAACACCCTGGCCGGCGCGACCCGTGTCCAGCTCCGGGACAAGGATCCGCGCGGGGGCGAAGAATTCCGCCGCTACATGGCGGAGCATTCGGCCAAGGGCTCAGCCCTCAACCTCAAGAACTTCCAGGCGATGCGGCCATCGCTGTTTGACCTGGAGGCCGAGCTCGCCGCCGTTGAAACCCCCGTCCTGCTCGCGGTCGGCGACGAGGACGATCCGGTCATCGAAGCCAATCTGTTCCTCAAGCGCACGCTTCCGCGCGTCGGGCTGTGGATGGCGCCCAAGTCCGGCCACGGCTTGAATCTGGAAGATCCTGGGGACTTCAACGTTCAGTGCGATCGTTTCTTCGCCGCCGTGGAGCGCGGCGGGTGGGCCCCGCGCGCGCTTTAAGGCGCCAGTCTAATGAGGGGTCGTCCCCAGCGCCGTAGCGCTGGGGACGACCCGCCTCAGAAGTCCATGGTCAGGTCGACCCCGTAGGTGCGCGCCCGCTCCCACATGGCGCCGTAGATGATGCCGATGCCCGTGACGTTTGCGAGTTGCTTGTTATCGAAGAGGTTACGGCCCCAGACCGCGAGCGTGGCCTTGCCGCCCCCAGATCAAAATCGGTCAGAGCGACGCGGCCGTTCACGATCCAGCCGTTGTGGTGGCGGTCAGGGCTTGCACGTTCGCCTCGGGCCGCGAGGAGAGCCGCGTCTTGCCGCGGTATTTGGCGTCGCCGGCGTTGACCAGCAGCACGCCCGCATTGATCGGCGGGAGCAGGTTCGCGCCCGAAGTGTTGAGCTGCAGGTTGCCATACTTGACGTCGAACACCGCCAGGTTGAACCGCAGACGGCGGTCCAGTGGAGAAAGCTGATCCTGCCTCAGGGGCCCATTTGAGCAGCCGCAATCCCCGTCTCCCGCCTGACCGACATCTGCGATTTGTAGTGCGCCTCCGGTTGACCGCGGCGGCAGGCTGGGGCGATTAACCCGGCGACGAGCCATCGTGGCTGGATTGGGGAAGGATGACGGAATGTTCTCTCACATCATGGTCGGCAGCAACGACCTGACGAAGGCCAAGGCCTTTTACGACGCGGTGCTGACGACGCTGGGCGTGCCCGCCGGGGGCGCCTTCGGCGATCGGGTGTTCTATAGCAGCCCGGGCGGGAACTTCGCCGTAACGAAGCCGATCAACGGCCAGGCGGCCACCTTCGCAAACGGCGGCACGGTCGCATTCGCCTGCAGCTCGCCGGAGCAGGTCCAGGCCTGGCATGCCGCTGGCGTCGCCAGCGGCGGCGTCTCCTGCGAGGATCCCCCCGGCGTGCGCGAGGTCGGCGGCGGCAAGCTCTATCTCGCCTATCTGCGCGATCCCGACGGCAACAAGCTCTGCGCCATCCACCGCATGGGTTGAGCGAGGCCTGCTCGGGCAGTTTGGCAGGAAGCAAGGCGTCACAGCCTTGCTTCCGTCGCCGGGTCGGTCATGGAGTCAGGGCGTCGCTGCGCTCGGGGTCCAGGTGGCCGTGACAGCCAGCGGCGGACAGGCTCGTCCCACAGTTTCAATGCGGCGAAGGCGCAGAGGAGCACCAGCGCCACGCTGACCGGAATGCTCGCCCACGCGGGCATGCGCCCCGCCAGCAGCCACCCGATCCAGTGCAGCAAGGGGAAATGGATCACGTAGAGCGGATAGGACAGGGCTCCCATCGCCGTCATGACGCGTGACCCTCGCGCGTCCGTCGTCGTCGCGGCGATCAGGACAAGCGGAAAGCCGACCAGCACGGTGAACAGCGGCGGCGCGTAGAACAGCAACGGCGCGGCGGCCAGCGCCAGGAGCGGCGAGATCGCGGGCCGCGGAAGTCTGAGGCGGTAGATCAGCACGCCGAGAAAGAACGAGAAGGTCGCCCGCGGAAAGCCGCCCCAAAGGCTGGGCCAACCCCATCCCAGGTCGACGCCGCCATGCCGAAGCTGGGCGATGACGAGGGCGGCCCCCGCCGCCAGCACGATGAGCGCCAATACGCGCCGCGAAAGCCACGGCAAGAACAGCGCATAGGCCAGGTTCACGGCCATTTCGAGCATCAGGGACCAGACCGGGCCGTCGAGCGGAAACAGCAGCCGCGCGTCCCATAGTCTCGATGGGGGCAGATGCGAGGGCAGGAACAGGAGGCTGGCGCCCAGGGCGGTCAGGAGCTCCCAGGGCGTGGCGTGCCACATCCCATGTCGCGCGAATACGACGACGCAGTACGCCGGCAGGATCAGCAGCCCGACCAGCAGCATGGGATAGAGCCGGATGACGCGGGCGCGGAGGAACGCGAGAACCCCGGATTTCGAGATGCGGTCTTCATAGGCGTCCGCGATCACGAACCCGCTCATCAGGAAGAACAGGTCCACCGCAGCGTACGTGGCGGGCGGCATGTGAAAGCCCGGGCGCTCGAGGTGAAGCAGCAGGACCGAAACTGCCGCGACGCCGCGAAGGCCATCAAGGGTCGCATATCGTCGAGGCGTCATGCGCCGAGCATCCTTCGCCGCCGGCGGCTCTGTCGAGGGCGCACGGACCGGAGCCACCATATTCCGATGCGACGCGATATGGAGGTCCCGGTCATGCGCGTCGCGGTGGCGGCCTGAAGCGGACACTCCGGCCCGGACTCAAATCTCAGCCGCGTTGCCAAATCGCGCCGACGGGTGGGACAATGTGGGCTAACACGCCGCGCGGCGATCCTGCCCGTCGGCGGGACAAGGGCAGGGAACATACTTCTGATGGGCCAATCTGATCGACAAAATGCGGGCGTCGCGGTGGTCACCGGCGCTGCGTCGGGAATGGGCGAGGCGGCGGCCCGGCTGATGAGCGAGGGGGGCTGGCCGCTGCTGCTCTGTGATTTGAACCCCGCGAGGCTGGAGGCGACGGCGGCGTCCCTGCGGGCCAACGGTTCGGTCGAGACCCTGGCCGGGGACATCTCGGCGGCGGACTTCGGCGAGAAGCTGGCCGGAGCGCTGGCAGGACGGCCCATCGGCGCCCTGATCCACTGCGCCGGCCTGTCCCCCACCATGGCCGAGCCCGCCCGGATCCTGGAGGTCAATCTCGCCGCCACCATGCGTCTGGTGGAGGCCGTTCGCCCGCGGATGGCCGAGGGCGGGGCCGCGGTGCTGTTCGCCTCCACGGCCGGGCACATGCTGGGTACGATGCTGGACGAGCCGATCGGCAAGGCCGACACGCCCGAGGCGGTCGCCTCGCTGACGCCCTATGCGCAGAACGCCGGGGCCGCCTATTCGATATCCAAGCGCGGCGTGCACCTCTTGGTGAAGCGCGAGGCCCTGGCCTTCGGCCAGCGGGGCGCGCGGATCTGCTCGATCTCGCCCGGCATAATCGACACGCCCATGGCCCGCCAGGAGTACGAGGCCGAACCCAGCATGAAGATGATGGTCGACACCTCGCCGCTGCCGCGCATGGGCCGGCCGGAGGAGGTGGCGGCGGTGGCCGTCTTCCTGTGCTCGCCGGCCGCCAGCTTCTGCTCTGGGATCGACGTGCTGGTAGACGGCGGATCGATGTCGGTCGTGCTGGCGGGGCGTCAGCCCTCGGCCTCAACCTCGTAACGGGACAGGTAGCGCTCGAAGCGGGCGCGCAGGCCTTCGGGCGTGAGGCCGTACTGGCCGAGCTTGTACTCGTGCTTGCCGAATTTGCCCTGGGGGTTGTCGTCCAGCCAGGTCTGCTGGCCGGCCTGGGCGGCCTCGGTGTATTCGTCGCCGAGCGCCGCATAGAGCGTTCGCATGGTGGCGATCGGCTCGCGGATCATGTCGGCATAGTGAACGTCGATAATACGATCCTCGCCCAGGCGGTCGCGGGCATCCATGATCCGGTTGAGGTGCTGCTCCTCCTGCCAGGGCATGTTCTCGGCGATCCACTCGATGTCCGGGCGGCCCTGGAAGCGGCTCATGCCCATGGTGATCAGGCTGCAGAACGAGCCGGCGGCGGTGAGCGGATCGCGGTGGGTCCAGACCAGGCGCGCGTCCGGATAGGTCTCGAGCAGGGTCTCCAGCCACAGGCCGTGCGACGGCATCTTCAGGTTCCAGACGCCCGGCGCGTCGGCCTGCAGGAGCTGCAGGAAGCGCTTGTGGTAGGCGTAGGTCGACTTCATGTCGGTCTCGAACATGAAGTCGCGATAGTTCGGCAGCTTGCCGCGCGACTCCCAGACCAGCGCCTTGAAGTCGCTCTGCATGAAGAAGATGCACTCGTTCGGGTACACCGCTGAATTCCGGTAGTATTTTCCAGCTTCCGGATGGGCGGCGAGAAGCGCTTTTTCCTGCTCCAGCCGTTTGAGCGCGCGCGGGTCGTTGTAGAGCGTCGCCGTGGTCGGCGGCGGCACTGGATCGTCGATCTCCCAGGTGAGCGCCGAGCGGCGGCCGGGGTCGGCGGCGAGCAGGTTGCTGAGCAAGGTGGTGCCGGTGCGCGGCGTGCCGAACACGAAGACAGGCCGTTCGATCGGACGCTTGAGAAGCTCCGGCCGGCGTTCGAGATAGTCGGTGACCTTGAGTCGGACGGCCAGCGCCTCGACGAGGGCGCCGGTGGTCAGCGGCACGAGCTCCTGCGGGGTGTCCAGCTTGGAGAAGTCGGCCAGAAAGACCTCAAGTCCCTCACGAAATGACTCGGAATCGAAGCGCTCCAGCCCGGTCGCGCGCTGGGCTTCTTCGATGAACTGGTCGGCGACGAGCGGCGCAGCGGGCATGGGTCTCCTCCTCTGGCCCGACAGCGTTTGGAACGCGGGCTCTGGAGCGATCGATTTGCCGCCCGCGCTCGCCTCCTGACAACGCCAATGATCTTTGAGCGTCGGCCAGACCGTCTCCGGTGGGCCGTCGATCGCGGCCTAGTGTGGGCGCTCGGCCGCGCTGTTGCGGAACTCGCGCGGCGACATGCGGACGGCGCGCCGGAACGCGTAGCTGAAGCTCGAGGCCGAGGCGAAGCCCATCGAGGCGGCGATGACCTTGATGCTCTTGCCCCCGACGAGAAGGCGCTTGGCCGCCTCGATGCGGCTCTGGGCGATGTGGTCGCCGATCGAGCAGCCGCGGCTGGCGCGGAAGCCGCGGGTGAGCTGGCGGACCGAGAGGTTGCAAAGCCGGGCGAGCTCGGTGAGCGTCGCCGGCTCGCCGGCCTCGGCCAGCCGCTCGTCGATGAGCCGCAGCCGCCAGGGCGGCAGGCCGCCGCCGGCCGGCGTTTCCGAGATGGACGCGCAATAGCGACCGAGCTCGATGACGATCTGGCCCGATATCAGCTCGGTCATCATCGCGCTGGCGAAGCCCGGATGGCGCATCTCGTGGGCGAGCCGCCACATCAGGTTGCGGATCTCGGCGCTGGCGATGTCGAGGCTGGCCTCCAGCCTGTGGTCGGACCAGGCGATGTCCTGCCCCAGCCATTCCCGCACCATGTCCGGCTGCAGCTTGCAGAGCAGGGCGTCCTGGCGCCCCCCGTCGGTCCGGAACTGGAGCGGCTGGCCGACCGGCTGCAGGAAGAGCCGGCCGAGGGGCTCGAAGCGATGGGGCCCCCAATAGGCGCAGAACCGCGCGCGGGTGTTGTTCGGCCGGGGCGTCAGCGCCAGGTCGAGCCGATAGCCGGTGTCGTCGCAGAAGGTGTGGTCGGTGGGGTCGAACGAATACCGGGTGATCTCGGCCGTCGCGACCCGCGTGGTCAGCACCGCTTCAACTGTCGCCATCTCCGCCGGTTGGGACATCGCGCTCCTCCTGAACATGCCGCTCGTGACTTGGGGGCTTCACGGCCGACTATAGTTGATCCAGCCGCCCAAGGCATCCTGCGGCCCGCCGCCGGGATGTCGGCGGTGAACGCTCGCCCGGTTTCGGGACCGCATTAGGGCCAGCGCGCCGAAGTGCGGCCCGCCGTCGACATTGAGCGGCGTTGCGCTCAGGCTCGATGTAACCAAGAACGATCGGGAAAAATTTGACCTGGGAGGACAGAATGGGTCACGGCCTCTTCGACCTGAGCGGCAAGGTGACCCTGGTCACTGGGGGCAACAGCGGCATCGGACTGGGCTTCGCGCGTGGCGTCGCCAAGCAGGGCGGCGACCTGGCCATCTGGGCGCGCTCGCCCGACAAGAACGCGGCGGCCAAGGCGGAGCTGGAGAGCTACGGCGTCCGGGTGACGACCCAGAAGGTGGACGTGGCCTCGCGCGAGGCGATTATCGCCGGCTACGAGCAGCTGATCGCCGATCACGGCCGGATCGACTGCGTGTTCGCCAACTCCGGCCGGTCCTCGACGAACCACGGGGGGAACGTGCTCTCCATGACGCCCGAGGAGTGGCACGGCCTCCTGGCCGTGAACTTTCACGGCGCCTTCTTCACCCTGCAGGAGGGCGCCAGGCACATGGTCAAGCGCGCCGAAGCCGGCGAGCCGGGCGGCTCGCTGGTGTTCTGCGGCAGCCTGTCGATGTTCCACGGGGTGGCCGGGCTCGAGAACTACGCGGCGGCCAAGGCCGGCATGGGCGCAGTAATCCGCACCATGGCGGTGGAGCTTGGCAAGTACGGCATCCGGGCGAACTCGCTGGCGCCGGGCTTCATCCGCACCGAGATGATGGGACCGCTCGACCATGAGCAGCCCTTCGAGAAGTACTTCGCCTCGAAGACGCCGATGGCCCGCAACGGCTCGGCCAAGGATTTCGAGGCGATCGCGGCCTATCTCTGCAGCGACGGCTCGTCGTTCCACACCGGCGACACCATCGTCATCGACGGCGGCAGCCTGGTTAATCCGCCCTACGCCTTCTAGCTCCGGACCATGAGGACACGGACATGCGCGTTCTGAACATCCACGGGGTCGGCGACGTGAGGCTCGACCCACGCGAACCGCCAAAGCCCGGCGACAACGACGTCGTCGTGCGGATCAAGGCCTGCGGCATCTGCGGCAGCGACCTTTCCTACATCAAGAACGGCGGCATCAACCGGCAGGAAGGCGGCGTGACCCCGATCGGCCACGAGGCGGCTGGCGAGGTCGCCGCGGTGGGGGCGGCGGTCAAGGACGTGACCGTCGGCCAGCGGGTGATCATCAACCCGATGCTGACCAGCACCTTCATCGGCAGCGGCGGCCCCGAAGGCGCCTTCACCGAGGAAGTGCTGGTAGGCGACATCCAGCCGGGCACGACGCTCCTGCCGATCCCTGACGGCCTGCCCTACGAGGTGGCGGCCCTGGCCGAGCCGCTGGCGGTGGCGCTGCACGGGGTGAACCGCACCGAGGCCAAGCCCGGCGACAAGGTGGCGGTGTTCGGCTGCGGCCCGATCGGCCTGGGCATGATCCTGTGGCTGGCCGACCGCGGGGTCACCGACGTGGTGGCGCTGGACCTGGCGCCCGAGCGGCTGGAGCGAGCGATGGCGCTGGGCGCGCGGGCGGTGATCAATCCGGCGACGGAGGATGTCCGGGCGCGGCTTGGGGAACTGCACGGAGAGGTCCCCACGCTGCTGCGCGGGTTGGCCGTCGGCACGGACGTCTTCATGGACGCCGCGGGCGCGCCGGGCCTGATCAACGACATCGTACGCATGGGGAAGTGGCACGCGCGCCTGATCGTCACCGCCGCCTATATGAAGCCGCAGCAGCTCGACATGGGCTCGCTGCTCGTCAACGAGATGTCGATCACCACGGCGATCGGCTACCCGACCGAGATGAACGACGTCGTGGCCGCCCTGCCGCGCATCAAGGACAGGGCCGCCTCGCTGATCAGTCATCGCTACGGGTTCGACGACGTCATCCAGGCGCTGGACGTGGCGGGCACGCCGCAGTCCGCAAAGGTGATGATCCAATTCGAGGGAGCCGACGCATGAGCGCTGCAGACGACAAGGGGGCCCCGCCGCTGGCGAGCCTGGTGCTCGCCGGCGAGAAGCAGACCGAAGCGGAGGCGGTCACCGACTTCATCTTCATGGCCCACGACGTCTCCAACGCCTACCTGGTGACGACGGCCGACGGCGACCTGATGATCAATACGGGCTTCCCCAGAAGCACCGAGCGGAACAAGGCGCTGTTCGCCCCGGTCCGCACCGGACCGCTGCGCTACATCGTGCTGACCCAGAGCCACGCCGACCATTACGGCGGCCTCGACGTCTTCCGCGAGCCCGGAACCAAGCTCATCTGCGAGCGGCGCTTCCCGGAGACCCTGACCTACTATCGGGAACTCGGGCCGTACAACAATCCACGGGGCCAGAAGCTGTGGGGATCGACCACGGGCACCGCTCCCATGAAGCTGCCCGAGGTGATCGAGCCGGATATCCTCGTGGACCGGAGCTACGCCTTCGAGCTCGGCGGACGGCGGTTCGAGCTGATCTCGACGCCCGGCGGCGAGACGCTGGACTCGCTGGCCGTCTGGATGCCGGACGAGAAGATCGCCTTCACCGGCAACCTGTTCGGGCCGATCTTCCTGGCCATGCCGTTCCTCAACACGATCCGGGGGGACAAGCCGCGCCTGGTCGGTCGCTACCTGAAGTCGCTGGAGCGCGTGCGCGACCTGGGGGCCGAGATCCTGATCACCGGGCACGGCGCACCGATCCGCGGCGCGGCCAAGATCCGCGCCGACCTGGACCGGATGCACGCCGCGGTCTCTTACGTGAACGAGGAGACCAAGAAGGGCATGTGCGCCGGCAAGGACGTCTACACGCTGATGCGTGAGATAAGCCTACCCGAGCACCTGAAGATCGCCGAGCTGCACGGCAATGTTCGCTGGGCCGTGCGGGCGATCTTCCACGAATATACCGGCTGGTTCCTCTACGACTCCACGACCTCGCTCTATGGCGTGCCGCGCACGAGCATCGACGAGGACCTGGTGGAGCTGGCCGGCGGCGCCGGCAAGCTGGCCGAGCGCGCGCGGGCGAAGCTGGACGGCGGGGCGCCGCTGGAGGCCATGCACCTCCTCGACGTGGCCCTTGGCGCCGAGCCGGCCAACGCCCAGGCCCTGGCCGTGAAGCAGGATGCTCTGAAGCGCCTGCTCGCGGAGTCGGGCGGCACAAATCTCAGCGAAACCATGTGGCTGAGGTCGGAAATTGCAGCGACCGAAGCTGCGCTCGCGCCGTCGCAGAACTGAGGGCGGGAAGGAAGGCTACGTGTTTCTCGAAAAGCACTACCAGAACGCCTACGTCACCTCCGACATCGACCGCGCGGTGGACCTGATCCAGCGTGAGCACGGCCTGACGGGCGAGGTTCAGCGGATCGAGGTCACGAACCAGATCTGGACCCCGGATGGAGAGGGGGCCTCGACCTTGAAGCTCGCCTTCATCTGGAAGGGGCGGCTGCAGTACGAACTGATCGAGCCCGTCTCAGGGCTCGTGGGCCTCTACCAGGACGCCGTGCCGCGGGACCGGCTGCTCCAGTTCCACCATGTCGCCATGCGCGCTGACGACTGGGACGGCCTGCTGACGGACATCGGGCGTCAGAACAAGAAGATCGCGATGAAGGGCGAGGCCGGCCCGATCAAGTACCTGTACGTGGACGCCCGCGACACGCTTGGCCACTACCTCGAATATGTTTCCGGGCCTGCCGAGTTCTGGGCCTCGTTTCCGCAGTAGCCGTCGCTACGTCCCGCCGCCAGCAGGCGCCTTGGCGAGGATTTCGAGCGCGATGGCGCCCGCCTTCTCCACGTGCTGGCGGCTGGCGCGCTCGGCTGCGTCGGGATCGCGGCTGGCGATCGCCTCGACGATCGTCTCCAGCTCCGCCGCGCTGGAATCGACGCGGCCGGGCTGGCTCATCGACGTCGCCCGCAACAGGGTGACCCGCCCGTGCAGATTGCGCAGCGCCGCCTCCAGGGCGTCGTTGCGGGCTCCGGCCATGAGCTGGTCGTAGAACAGCGTCTTGCTGGCGATCAGGTCGCGGGGATTTTTCGATCTGACGGCCTTTCGAAAGGCGTCGATCGCCTTGCGAAGTCCGGCGATCTCCTTGTCGGTCGCCAAGGTGGCGCATTTGCGGGCCGCAAGCCCCTCCAGCACGGCGCGCACCTCGTAGATGTCTTTCGCCTCGTCCACCGTGACGGAGGCGACGACGGGCCCCTTGTTCGGGATGTTGGTGATGAAGCCTTCAGTCTCCAATTGCCGCAAAGCTTCGCGGACCGACGTGCGGCTGACGCCGGATTGCTCGCAGAGTTCGCGTTCGATCAGGCGGTCGCCCGGCTTCAGCTGGAAGTCCAGGATCGCCCTTCTGAGCGCATCGACCAGCCGGGACCTGACCGACGCGGCCACCGGTTCGACCCGGAGGTCGACATCCCTGACGCCCATGGTTAGCCCCTCTCAATCATCATATTGAAGTTATTCAATAATATATCTATTCCGACGACATGCGCTGCTCCGCGGCGAGTTGCGGCAGGTCGAGTCTCACCACCCCCTCGGCGACGCTCGGCCAAAGCGTCATGACCTCGGGATCGTGGCCCGGCACGATGAGACCCTCGCCGTCGGCCAGGCGTTCGCAAAGCTCGTAGCCCTCCAGCATCTGCCCGACGTTGAAGACGATAGGGAAGGGGCTTCGGCGGCGTCTGTTCTCAGTGAAGTGGAACGCGTCGCTTCCCAGGACGAGATAGCCTCGCGCCGTCAGGATGCGCACGACCTGCAGGCCAGCGGTGTGGCCGCCGACCCGGTGCACCGAAATACCCGGAGCGACCTCGCCGTCGCCGTCGTGAAAGGCGACCCGTCCCTCATAAACACGCCGCACTAGGCTCACGACATCCTCGACGTCGAAGGGTTGCGCGAGCGCGCCGTGGCGCATGGAGCGGCCGGTCGCATAGGCGAGTTCGGCGTCCTGCAGGTGGAATCTAGCCTGCGGAAAACTCGCAAGGCCGCCCGCGTGGTCGTAGTGCAGGTGCGTCAGGATCACGTCGGAGACCGCCGCCGGATCGATCCCGATATCCCGCATCAGGTCGAGCGGATCGCGCAGGAACACCCGCTGGCGGCGGTCCGCGGCCGCCTGGGTGAAGCCCGTGTCGACGACCACCACGCGCGCCTCGTTTCGGGCGGCCCAGACGAAATAGTCCATCGGCATGGGACCGTCGTGCTCGTCCGCCGACAGGAAGTTCTGCCGGCGCGTGCGCGGTCCCGAGGTCGCATAGCGCAGGGCGAATACTTCATAGGGCGCTGTCGCGGTCATTCGGTTCACCGGTCACGACGCCGACGGCAGGTCGTGACGTTTGTCTCGATGGTTGTTGGGTAACATGCGGTTGACGCGCCATCCAAGCAGTTTGTATGACAATATGATCAGCAGACGATTATGGGATCGAAATGACGGATGCGACGACAGGCGCCTTGGCGGCGTTGTTCGAAGAGGGGTTGAACGTCCGTCGAGAGGTGCTGGGCCGCGAGTACGTGGACGGCAGTCTGGCCCGCGCCGACGATTTCATGATGGCGATGCAGCACCTGACCACCGAGTTGTGCTGGGGCTACGTGTGGACGCGCCCGGGTCTGGATCGGAAGGTTCGCAGTATCATCAACATCGCCATGCTGACGGCGCTCAGCAAGCCGGCCGAACTCAAGCTCCATGTCGCTGGCGCGCTTCGGAACGGCGTGACCGCGGACGAGATCAAGGAAATCCTCCTGCAGGCGACCATCTATTGCGGCGTGCCGGCCGGCCTCGAAGCCTTCAAGGCCGCGCATGAGGTGCTGAAAAGCGCCGAAGCGACCGGCGGGCAGCCGGCATGACGAATAAGCCGACGGTCGGCTTCATCGGCGTCGGCAAGATGGGGTGGCCGATGGCCAGCCGCCTTGCGGCCGACTACGACCTGATCGTCTCCGACGCTTCGGACGAGCGCGTGGCCGAGTTCGTCCGCGACCTTGGAGGCCGGCCCGCGTCCGACGGCGCGACCTTGGCCAGGATGCAGGACGGACAAGGAGGAATGGTCATGGCTAAGAACTTGCAGAACGTGAAGTACCAGCACGGCCATATCGACTGGTCGTTCGACTCCGGCGTCTGGTTCGATGACGGATCCAAGGCGGCCGCGGCCGGCCAGCGGGCGCTGAAGACGGCGATGTGGTTCCTGGGCGACGATGAAGACGGTCCGATGGTGGTCTGCATCGACCTGCCGCCGAACACCACGGGGCATGTGACGCCCGCGCACAGCCACGCCTCGGACCAGGTGCGCATCATCATCACCGGGACCTTCAAGATCGGCAACGACTGGTACGGGCCGGGCGACATCCGCTTCCAGGAAGCCGGCAAGATCTATGGCCCGGAAATGACCGGCCCGGAGGGCAGCCGTCAGATCCTCATCTTCAACAAGCGCAGCGGCGTCGCCGCCGACGATCGCAGGACCGGCAGGTCAGCCGCCGCCGAGGCCATGGTCAAGTTCATCGCGGAAATGTCCAAGCCCGCCGCGGCCTGAGCCGGACGCCTCATCGGCGGTCTGACGCCGCCGCGCCGCGGCAGGCATCGTCGCCGGTCAATCCGGCGGCCCAGGCGACGGCGTTGGTCAGCATGCGGCGGTGCAGGGGCTCAGCGTAGGACGCCGCGAAGTGTCCCAGCGCCGAATAGACGGCGCGCCCGAGGCCGACGCAGTGGGTCCAGACCAGCGGATGGTCGGCGCCCATGTGGATGTCTTCCTTGAACAGGCCGTGCGGCTGGTAGGTCGCCTCGTCCACGGTGACCAGCACGTGGTAGCCCTTGGCCCGCACCGAACGGTCGAAGGAATACCATTCCTCCCCACGCGCCCAGGTCCGCGGCAGGCCGGCCATGATGGGATGGGCCGGGGCCTCCACGTGCATGGTCCCCGGCTGCTCGTGGGGCCACATGGTATGACCGATGAACTGCGCGCCGATCAGGTCGTCGACGTACCAGCGCCAGCGGTAGGACGGATCGCCGCCCGCGCCATGGACGCCGACGAAGCCGCCGCCGGCCTTCAGGTAATCCTGGAGCGCCTTGCGCTGGGCCGGGGTAAGCACGTCGCCGCTGACGCTGTTCCAGACCACCGCCTTGAAGCGCGAAAGCTGGGCCGGATTGAAGATTGCGCCGTTCTCGCTGAACACCATGGTCCAGCCGTGTTCCTTGCCGACTTGCCGGAACATGGCGTTGGCTGCGTCGATCGACTCGCCGTCGCGAAAGCCGTTGGTTTTCGAGAAGACCAGGATCGCCGGCGCGGGCGTGGCGGCCGGCAGCGACGGCGGAACGGTCTCGTAGACGCTGACGCCATGGACGACCCGATAGACCGTCGGCCCGATCAAGGCGGTCGCGATCAGGACGAGCCCGCAGAAGACCGCGCCGGTCCACAGCGCAATGCGCCCGATCATCTTCATGGTCACGCTCCCTGGCTTACCCAACGGAAGCCGGCCGACGGCGTCAACCGCGCGGGCGCCGCTGCGCCTCGTGGGCGGCGATGATCCGCTCGAGCGGGGTGCGATAGTCGCCAAGCGCCGTCGGGACCCCGCCCGTCTCGATGGCGAGCAGTAGCGTGGGCAGTTCCTCCCGGCCCCGCGCCGCCGCCGCATGTCGCACCATGGCCTCGTAGCCGCCGGTCCGGGTGTCCAGGGCCTGCCTGTACGCCCAGCCCACCGCGGCGCCGAGCACGACCGCGTGGATCTCGTAATAGAGGTTCAGGGCGTCCGCCGGGGTGAAGCCACGGTCGACCAGGATCGTGATCAGCCCCTCGGCGTTCGAGGTGTCGGCTTCATCGTCGATCGAGGCCGTTGTGATGTGGCCGATCAATTGCGGCCAGGCGCGGTACATTTCGAAGACGATCGCCGCGTGCTCGCGCAGGGCGTCCTGCCAGGACTGGCCCCGATCGCTGATCTTCTCGTGACGGCTGCGTCGGGCCGTGACGAGGCGCACCAGATGGTCGCGGTCACGAACATAGCGATAGAGGGTGGCGACTCCGACCCCCAGGCGTTCGGCCACCGATGTCATCTCCACGCGCTCGGCGCCGAGCTCGGAAGCAGCGTCGACAACGGCGTCCAGCGTCATGCGGCGCGGCCGGCCGGGCCGCTTCATCTGAGTCGTGGGCGGACTTTTCAGCATCGGTCCATCTTCACCGATGCATTTCGGAAGGCAATACGGAAACTGTTTCGCAAACCCTGGACGGCGGTTGCGGGAGGGCTCATAGTCTTCAATGCCGCATCAGAATGGCCAGTGGGAGGAGCGACGACATGGAAGTTCAGTATCTGATCAAGGGCGGCATGATCGTCGACGGCACTGGCGCGCCGGCGTTCCGCGGCGACCTGCGCGTGCGCCAGGGCAGGATCGTCAGGATCGCGAAAGACCTTCAGAAGGACGGCCGCGAGCGCGTCATCGACGCCTCCGAATGTTACGTCACGCCCGGCTTCATCGAGGCGCACAACCACTGGGACGCCGGCATGTGGTGGGCGCCGATGATGGAGCCGCTGGCGGCCTACGGCGTCACCACCTCGGTCAATGGCAACTGCGGATTTTCGGCCGCCCCCATGCATCCGGACCCGCAAGTGCGCCAGAGCATGATCGACATCTTCAACTATTTCGAGGACATCCCCGACAAGGCCCAGGCGCAGATGATCCCCTGGAACTGGCGCAAGTGGAGCGAGTACAAGGCTTCGCTCGAGCGCGGCGTGAAGGTGCCGGTGAACTTCGCGGCCTTCTGCGGCCACATCCCGCTCCGGCTGACGGTCATGGGCATGGAGGCTTGGAAGCGGGCCGCGACGCCGGCCGAGATCGCCGAAATGGCCGAGCTCCTCGAGGATGCGCTGGCGGCCGGGGCGCTGGGCCTGTCGTCCAACCACCTCGACTACGACAAGTTCGAGCGGCCGGTGCCCTCCCAGATCGCCGACGACGCCGAGTGGGAGGCCCTCCTGAAGGTCCTCGCGCGGCGGCCGGGTGCGACCTTGCAGATCATCGTCGACAACTTCATGCGGATGACCGGTCCGACGTCCGTCGAGCGTCTCGGCCGGCTCGCCAAGGCGGCCGGCGTGCGGATGCAGTGGGTGGGCGTGCCGGCGCTGAAGTTCCAGGCCAAGATCCTGCCGCAGCTCGAAGCCCTGCACGAGCAGTTCAAGGCCGAGGGGCTCGACTTCTGGACCGGCTACCATCACGTCTCGCCGACGTCGGTGATAAATTTCATCTCGACCCTCGTCTTCGGCCAGAACGGCAATCCGGTCTGGCAGGAGGTCATCAATGAGAAGGACGAGGAGAAGAAGCTGGCCATGTTGGCCGACGAGGCCTGGCGCGATCGGGCCCGGGAGTCCTGGAACAACCAGTACGCCCACTCCTACCTGAACGACCCCACGGCCATGACCCTGCGCGAGAGCGAGACCGGCTACGGCCCCATCGGGGTCACGCTCGGCGACTACATGAAGAGCGCCGGCATCGACCACGCCTCCGACGCGATGGCTGAGTGGGTGCTGACCAACGGGCTGCACTCCGTGATCCACAAGAAGTCGTGGGAGCTGGACGAGGAGGTGGTGCTGCGCCTGTTGCGCGACCCGCGCTCGGTAGGCAACATCTCGGACTCCGGCGCCCACGGGAAGCTGTTCTGCGGGGCCGGCGACAACGTCCTCCTGCTCACCGACTTCGTGCGCGAGCGTAAGCTCCTCACCATCGAGGAGGCGGTCCACGTCATGACCGGCAAGCTCGCCGACTTCTTCGGCCTGCATGACCGGGGCGTGCTGGAGGAAGGCCGCCAGGCGGACATCGCCGTGTTCAACCTGGCCGAGATCGAACGGCGGCCGGAAGAGAAGGTCTGGGACGTGCCGGACGGGGAGGGCGGGCGAACCTACCGCTACACCCGCGCGCCCGCGCCCATGCGGCTGACCCTGTGCAACGGCGTGTCGACCTTCGACAATGGCGCGGTCACCGGCGCCTTCCCCGGAAGTTATATCGGCCCGGCCGCGCCGACGCCCCGCGCCATGGCTGCGGAATAGAACCGCCGGAACAGGAGACCTGAAGGATGCAGGCGATCGCCAACCTCCTTTCAGGCGCCTGCGGGCGCCCGATCGACGTGGAATTCCTCCTGAAGCAGAGCCCGTTCCTGAAGCACGAGCAGCTTCGCGACTGGATGGGCTACATGATGATGCGCCGCATCGGCGAGTGGGAGATGTCCAACGCCGTCGAGTTCGCCAGCATGCATGTGCGGCTGATGCGCGAGGCGTTCGACCACGACCAGATGAACGCCATGTTCGCGGCCGAACGCCGTAAGAATCGGCAACTGGCCGCCTGGCTCGACGCACGCCACGTCTCGACCTACACGGGCAAGGACCTGGAGGCGTGCCCCGAGGGCTCGTTCGGCGCCCTGTTCCATCGCCATGTCGTGCGGATGGGTTACGACGTCGATCTCGGCTTCGATCTGCCGAGCGATACCGACTTCGACTACTGGATCCTCCGCGGGCTGCAGTTCCACGACCTGGAGCACCTGCTCGCCGGGGCGGGGTTCAACGTGGTGGGCGAGATCATGCCCTCGGCCATGCGTCACGCCTCGCTCCTTCGGCATCTCAGTCCGGAGCTGGCGGGCGCGTTGAATGCGCCGACCTTCTTCCTGAACCTCTCGCAGCTCTCCGCCTGCATGCTCTATACGCCTGTGGCCTATCCCGTCCTGTTCGAGCGGTTCCAGCAGGCTTGGCGCATCGGCTCGACGTCGGGCCCCTATTTCCTGGGACGGTTCGAGGATTTCTTCCACCTGCCGATCGCCGAAGCGCGGCGGGCCCTGGACCTCCACAATGTCGACGACCTGGACACTAAGATCATGGCCGACGTCATGATGGGCCAGCGTGTGGCTTAGGCGCCTCGCCGTCTCCGGCGAGGGACCCGGGTCCCTGTCTCAGGTCCCCAGGCCGAACAGCCGTGCGGCGTTGCCGCCAAGGATGGCGATCTTCTCGTCGTCCGTCAGGGTCTCGGTGGCGAAGACATGATCGACCGGATGCTCCTCCCAGGGGATCGGGTGGTCGGTGCCGAGCATGATCTGGCTGGCGCCCACTTCCGCCACCAGGTGACGCAGCGCCTCGGGGGTGAACACCAGGGCGTCATAATAGAGCTGCCGCAGATATTCCGTCGGCTTCTTCTTCAGCACGATGTTCGGATCGCATCTCTGCGGCGACACATAACAGGCGTGGTCCGCGCGTGGGGCGTAAGACGGCAGGTAGCCCCCGCCATGCGCCGCGAGGATCTTCAGTCCGGGATATTTGTCCAAGGTCCCCTCGAAGATCAGGTGGAGGAGGGCGATGGTGGTGTCGAGCGGATTGCCGATCGTGTTCGCCAGCCAACCGTTGCCGGCAAGGCGCTGGGCAAGTTCCGGCGTGCCCTGCGGGTGGATGAACAGCACCGCGCCCAACGCCTCGGCCTTGGCCCAGATGGGATGGAACCTGGGGTCCGCGAAGTCCACGCCCGCGACGTTCCCGCCGATGGCGGCGCCGCGCAGCCCCTGCTTCCTGACGGCGTGGTCCAGCTGCTCGACCGCCAGGTCGGGGAACTGCAGAGCGAGCGAGGCGAAGGCGCCGAAACGGTCGGGGTGCGCCGCCGAAAGCTCAGCCAGCTTCTCGTTCTGGATCCTGACGATCGCCTCGGCGATATCGCGGTCCTTGCGGTACCAGAACGGGTTGATCGACAGGATCTGCATGTCGATCGCCTGCTCGTCCATGCCGCGGAACCGATCCTCGACCGTGATGAAGTGCTCCATGGCGCCCTTGGTGGGCGGGATCACCCCGGGGCCCTCGGCGCCCATCAGCGCCAGCGCGTCGTGAAAGAGGCAGTGGGCGTGCACGTCGACGGTCCTGACCCGTCGGCCGTTCACCGTCACCGGCAGGCGGGCGGCTTGCGGCGCGGCGCGATCCTTGAGGTCGCAGCCGCAGAAGGTGACGCCGCTGGCGGCGTCAGGCTTCGCAGGATCTTCCGGCGCGGCCATGGTGATTCCTCCCCGAGATCTTGTCACAGTATCGGCCGGCGCGTCCGCGACGGCCATCCTTGGAGCGCTGGCAGGCTGACGCTAGCCTGTCGTCGGTCCCGGACCCACAGCAGCTTGAACCGCAGGGAGCTGGTGAGAACGCTATGACCATCCTTGATGTGAACGGCGAAAGCCGGGACGTCGCCGCGGCGCCCGATTGCGCCCTGCTCTATGCCCTGCGCAACGACTTGGGGCTCAAGGGCACGCGCTTCGGGTGCGGCGACGGGCTGTGCGGGGCGTGCAACGTGCTCGTGGACGGGCGCGCCGTCCACGCATGCGACACTCCCTTGTGGTCGGTGGAAGGCAAGTCGGTCACGACCGTCGAGGGAATAATGGCGTCCGCGTCCGGGCCGACGATCCTCGAGAGCTTCGTCGACGCCCAGGCGGGCCAATGCGGCTACTGCCTTTCCGGGATCGTGGTCACCGCCGAAGCCCTGCTTCGCCGCGATGACTCGCCAAGCCGCGAGGCCATCGCGGCGGCTCTGGAAGCTAACCTGTGCCGCTGTGGAGCCCATGCCCGTATCCTCGATGCGATCGAGGCGGTCGCGGCCGAGCGGCGGAGGGCCCGGCATGGCTGAGCGGCCGTTTCCCCAGACCCTGGTCGATTTTCCAAGGGTGGAGCAGTGGATCTCGTTTGACGAGGCGGGCGTCGCCCGGATCTTCACCGGCAAGGTCGAGATCGGGCAGGGCATATTGACGGCGCTGGCCCAGATCGCCGCCGACGAACTCGACGTCTCGCCGTCGCAGGTCCGCGTCACCTCCGGCGACACGCGCAGCACGCCCAATGAGGGCGTCACGGCCGGTAGTTTCTCCGTGGCGACGTCCGGCCAGAACGTCAGGCTCGCAGCCTCGGCCGCACGGCGCCTGTTCGCCATCGCTGCGGCCACGTTGGCGGGCGGCGAGGCGGGGGACATTTCCGTCGTTGAGGGGCGGTTCCTCAGAGGCGGTTCAGAGACGGGCCTCGACTATTGGGCCCTGCGCCAGGCGGTCGACCTGACGCAGCCGATCGCGGACTTCGCCAGGCCCAAGGCGCCTGCAGAGCTGAAGCTGGTCGGCGGCGCCATGGCGCGTATCGACCTTCCCGCCAAGCTCGGCGGCGCGGCCTTCATCCACGACCTCGACTTTCCGGACATGCTCCATGGGCGCGTGGTTCACGCCCCCTCGCTGGGCGCGCGGCTCGAGGCGCTGGACAAGGTAGATCTTCCGGTAGGCGCCCGGCTCGTGCGCGACGGCGGCTTCATCGGTGTCCTGTGCGAGCGCGAGGAGGTCGCCGTGACCGCGGCCGATCGCGTGACGGCCGGCGCAAGGTGGACCGCGAACCCGGATGGCGACGTCGATCCAGAGCGGGCCGTGGCCGAGACCAACGCGCCCAGGGCGCGAAGCCACGAGGCCGGCGTGCCGACCGCTCAGGCGCCCGCGCGGTGCTTCGAAGCCGTCTATTCGCGGCCGTTCCTCGCCCACGCCTCGATCGGCCCGTCCTGCGCGATCGCACGATGGACCGATGGGCGCCTCGAAGTCTGGACGCACAGCCAGGGCGTCATGCCGCTTCGGGCGGCTCTGGCGAACATCTTTGGAATTGATCCATCCAATGTGGACGTGGCGCACGCGCCAGGCGCCGGCTGCTACGGCCACAATGGCGCGGACGATGCGGCGCTCGACGCCGCCCTCCTGGCCCGCGCCGCGCCCGGCCGGCCGGTTCGCCTGGTCTGGAGCCGGAGCGACGAAATGACCGCCGCGCCCTTCGGCGCGGCGATGCTCACCGCACTCTCGGCCGAGGTCGACGCCTCCGGCCAGGTGACGGCGTTCGCCGCCGATATCCGCAGCCCGCCGCATCTGGCGCGGGCGGGCTGGTGCGATGGCGTCAACCTGCTCTCGGCGCTTCACATGGCATCGCCCTCGCCCTGGCCGACGATCCTGGACCTGCCCCTGAAGTTCGGCGGCGGCGGAGATCGCAACGCCGTCCCAATCTATGATTTCGGTCACGTGATCGTGGACAAGCGGACCGCCCAGGCGCCGGTGCGCACCTCCGCCTTGCGGACGCTGGGCGCTTATCTGAACGTCTTTGCGATCGAGACCTTCGTCGACGAGATCGCCGCGGAGCTCGGCGTCGATCCGGTCGGATTTCGCCTGGCGCATCTGACGGACCCACGCGCCAGGGCTGTTCTAGAGCGTGTCGTGGACATCGCGCCTTGGTCGCAGGAATGCGAACCCGGCAAGGGGCTTGGCCTGGGCCTGGCGCGCTACGCCGGCCATGGCGCCTATTGTGCGGTCGTGGCTGAGGTCGAGGTCGAGGATCATCCGCGCGTCCGCCGGGTCTGGGCGGTCGTCGACGCCGGGCTTGCGGTCAATCCGGACGGCGTCAGGAATCAGATCGAGGGCGGGATCATCCAGTCCATTAGCTGGACGCTGAAGGAAAGGGTCGCCTTTGAGGGCGCGGCCGCCGTTTCACGCACGTGGGACGACTATCCGATCCTCAAGTTCCCCGAGGCGCCTAGGGTCCACGTGGAGATCATCCAGCACATGGACGAGCCCTCGCTCGGGGTGGGGGAAGCCTCGCAAGGGCCGGCGGCCGCAGCGGTCAGCAACGCGATCGCCCGCGCGCTGGGCGTGCGGATGCGCGACCTGCCGATCACGCGAGAGCGCATCCTGGCGGCCTTGGTCTAGGGCGCGGACGATCTGGTCGGGCGATGCGGACGAAACGGCGGCGCCATCACGACGGACTCCCCCATGTTGGTTTAATCTGTTAATCCCGAGCGTCACTGCGCGCGCCGCCCTCTACCGCCGGCGCGCTTCCAGTGCGAAGCCGAGGCTGGACTGGGGAGCCCATCTCGGACTGACAAAGGGGAGGGGAACCCTATCGACCTGATGTAGTTGAGCGGGCATGCCTTGGCGCGGGAGTGCGGCTCGGCCACGTCGGGGATACCTTCGACGCGACGAGCTTAATGGTCTTCATTTGGGCTAAATCGGACGGCAAGAAAGCTGCGAGCTGCCCAAGATTAGATCAAAAGACGGGGCCGTGCCTAACGGCGAGGGCGTCGATGTAGTCCTCGCGTGGAATGCCAGCTATAAACATCGTCAGGGAGGGTGTGGGAGGAATGCAAGCAAGGATTGTAGAATCCTCGTGCCATCTGGAACGAGGTAAACGCTGATAGATATTGGCTCCTTGCTCTCAGGTAAGGCTGTTGGACTGCGAAGTGTAAGTATATTAGTGCGCCGTGGTTAAGTTTAATTGGCTTAGCCGGCCCAAGAGCAGTGACGAGGGCCTACCACCATGCCAATGCCCGAGTATGATGTTTCGCCGGTGCGCCATGTTTCAGGCGTCAGCGACGTCGCGACGCAGAACCCCGCGCGTGGACCTGCGGTGCGCCTGGACAGTCGTGACAAGCCTTTACACGCTGCGTCCGAAGTATTGGCTAAGCGCCGCTTCCATTACAAGCGCCCTCAGCGCACTGCAATCATACATTACTGGCTCGTGGGAATGCGCGGCGGAGAGCGCGTACTAGAGCAGCTGCTCAAGATGTTTCCAGATGCCGATATATTTACACACGTCTACAATCCAGATGCGGTGTCGGATGTAATTCGTCGACATAAAGTCCATACGACCTTTATCCAGAAAATGCCTGGCAGTATCCGGCACTATCAGCGGTATCTGCCGCTTATGCCGATGGCGCTCGAGCAACTGGATTTGCGCGGCTATGACTTGATCATCAGCAGCGAGTCTGGCCCTTCAAAGGGCGTGATCGTGCCGCCCGGCGCCAATCACATTTGCTATTGCCATTCCCCGATGCGTTACATTTGGGACCAATACCCAGATTATCTGAGGTATGCCGGTCGCGCGACGCGGTTTGCGATGCCCTGGCTCACGCACTTCCTTAGATCGTGGGACTTCGCATCGTCGGCTCGCGTGGACCACTTCATCGCCAATTCGACCTTCGTCCAGCGTCGCATCCAGAAATCCTACCGGCGCGATTCGGCGCTGGTGCACCCTCCGGTCGACACCTCCCTGTTCCACTCGTCTGACGAGGTGAGCGACCGTTACCTTTGGGTCGGGCAGCTCACTGGATACAAGCGCCCTGATATTGCGGTTGAGGCGTTCAACAAGCTTGGCCTTCCGCTGCTCATGGTCGGCGACGGCGCATTGATGCGCGAGCTCAAGGCTAAGGCGAAGCCGAACGTCACGATTGCGCCGCGGCTCGGATTTGATGAGCTCCGGCACGCCTACGCGACCTGCCGCGGCTTGATCTTCACCGCGGAGGAAGACTTCGGCATGGTGCCCGTCGAGGTGATGGCTTCAGGTCGACCGGTGCTGGCGTACGGCGTGGGCGGATGCCGCGACACGGTCATTCCTGGCGTGAACGGCCTATTTTTCCACGAGCAGACGGTGGACAGTCTGATTGAGGGCGTTGCGCAATTCGAGGCGTGGGTGCCGGAATTCAATCCGCAGGACGCCATCCGGTCGGCGGAACGGTTTGCGCCAGAACGCTTTGAGGAAGGGATACGGGCTGCCGTTAGGGCGGTGGCTGATCTATAGATTGCAGACGAACGGCCGGCGGGCGTGGCCGGCTCAGTCTATAAGGTGGCGGTTGATCCAATTCCCATCTCCACATGCGAACACCCGCTCGTGTTCGTCTTATCCAGGATGAACGGATGGGGCGCTTGAAAGCGGGCGTCACGAACCGACGCGGGCTGCTCCTGTTGGGCGCTTGCGCCGGTCTGACCTGGCTGTGCGCCCCGCCGGGATTGAAGGGCGCGGCCGCCGCCGAGGAGGAGGGCGCCAAGTCCGATTACCACCTCGGGCCCGGCGACAAGGTGCGGGTGGTGACCTTTCACGAGCCGGAGCTGTCGGGCGAATTCCTTGTGGCCACGTCGGGCGTCATTTCATTGCCGCTGGTGGGCGACACCAAGGTCGCGGGCCTTACCACGAGCGAGCTCGCGCGCGAGATTGAGGGCCGTCTGACGAGCGGCGGGTTTGTGAACAAGCCGAGCGTCGCTGTGTCGGTGCTAGCCTTTCGGCCGTTCTACATTCTGGGCGAGGTGGCGGCTCCCGGCCAATATCCTTACGTTCCGGGCCTGACCATCATCGAGGCCATTGCGATGGCTCGAGGGTTTACCTTGAGGTCGAACAAGAAGAAGGCCTTCATCAAGGCAGAGACATCTTCCGAAGAGCGAGAGGTGCGTGTAAGGCCCGGAACGGAAGTCGGTCCGGGAGATACCATACGTATCCCGGCACGCCTATTCTGACATATGTGTTGGGAACTCTGGGGTCAGGCCTGGGGCGAGCGCCACATGGGAGGGAAACACTGGTCGCCGCCGACCGAATTCACTTTCTCTGCAAACAATCGTAACCTGACGCCCGCAATCTTTGGCAGAAGGCGGCCGCTTCGTCGGGTGTCGAAAATCCGGCCAGGATGGCGCGATAGAGGGTCTGGTCGCGGACCTGGACAGGTTGCAGGCTGAGAGTCTTCCCACGGGTCTCGCCGGGAAGCTTGGCGGAGATATCCGACCATAGGCTACGTCCCAGCGCCTCGCTCCCGGTGGCGGCGATTTGCACCAGGGGCCCCGTCGGAGCTGATGAATCCGTCTTTTCGGGGCTCGACTGGACGTTCACCGGCGTCGTGACGGGCGCGTCGCTTGCGACCTGTTTCAAGGTGCTGGCGGATCTTTCCAGGGTCGGGCTTGGGTCAGTCTTCCTGAGGGCCTTGGCTGCAGGCTCCCCTTCCGCCTTGAGTTCTCCCGGCGGGGCGAAGAGGGAAACGGAGACGAGGCCGGTCGCGAGGGCGACGGCCCCAAGGGCGCCAGACCAGACGGCGACTCCCTTTCGACGGACCGGCGCGACCGGGCGAGTCTGGAGCTGCCGCACGGGAACCAAGTCCTGGCCAGGGCGCGACCACTCCCGATTTGATGGAACCTCGGCCAGCGCCGCCGGCGTGCGCCAGGCTGATATCTTGGCTGGGCCGTCGCCGCCCGCGATCCTGACGAAATCCTGGCGGTCCTTCTCCAGCCTGAGCAGGGTTAGAACGCCGGTCGCCTGGGCGTTGGTCTCAATCCCAATTCGACCATTTCGGACCAAGGGGGCGGCGACAGGAAGGTGGCCATGGATCACGATCCGCCCCGGCACGGCAGGGGCGTCGTCGGGATACCGGCGCCAAAGGAGGTCGGCTACCGACTGCGTCTCGAGCGGACGGTCGGCCCGCACCCCCGCATGGGCGAAGATGTAGTCGCCGACCTCCGCGTACAGCTCCGTGCTGCGAAGGAAATCCAGGTGCGCGGAGGGCAGCGCATTTTGGACCAGCTCGCGAAGCTGCTGGGCGTCGCGCTGTGCGCGGACATTGTAGGATGCGAGGGTTTCGAGGCCGCCGAACTCCAGCCATCGTGACGTGGGCTCGCGGCCATCTATGAGATCGAGCAGAAGCTGCTCATGGCTGCCTCTGAGGAAACGGCAGGCGCTGGGCCCCGACCCCCGAAGCTCGACCAGCCTGTTGATGACTCCCTTCGAGTCGGGCCCTCTGTCGATGTAGCCCCCAAGGAACACCGCCAGCGTGCTGAGGCCGCGACTTACGGCGTCCCTGGAGTCTCGTTCGATAAATTGAATGGCGCCGTCCAGCAGGTCGGAGCGCCCGTAGAGGCCGCCAACGACGTAGATGCGCGTTCCAGGCGGCGCCAAGACGGCTGAGCGCACAGAGGGAGATTGCATCCACGCTCAACCAAACACGAGGGCGGGCTTCGCCGTCTTCAAAATCAGGAATGATCTATCATGCGCGAGGCGCGTTTAACAAACCTAACGAGTCTGGGGATCCCGCATGATCAGCGTTTTTGGTGGTTCCACGCGGCCGCTGGCGCGCGGCCTGGCTCGGCCGAATTGCCCATGCCGCCCACGCGCGGTGCATCGCGGGCAGCGTTGCTGCGTGGCAATAATGCATTTACCATTTCGTAACGTAGCGCGCCGCGCGATTGGTTGTATGTTCGCGTCGGTTGGCGCAGATATCATGTAACTTCGGGCTGAAACGGCTGACGATGCGTGTTGGCCCCAAACCGTGGTAAGTGTTGACAAAGATGTATCGTTCAAGCTTGCTTCCGCGGAGAGGGCGTAACGACCAAAGGTCGCCGCAAAGATTTTGGGCTGAAAACAAAATCGGCCGGATGCTGACGATTTATCCCAGAGACCGGCCCCACGTTGCACGGCAAAGCCGTCGTACGAGGTGGATCGCGCCGAACAGGTCCGTTAACATTGACCCCTCCGTGGTTGAGGGGGACGAGGGCCTGCTTTCGCCGGCGCTCGAGAAGATCATAGCAGCATTGATCTTAGTATTCCTTGTTCCGCTGATGATCATATCGGCTCTTCTTATCAAGATGTATGATGGTGGCCCCGTTCTATTCAAGCATCGAAGGATCGGTCGCGGGGGGAGCTCGTTCTACTGCCTCAAATTTCGCACCATGACGACCGACGCTGACGCCCGCCTGGCGGAGTTGCTCGCCCGTGATGAAGCGGCCAGGCGGGAGTGGGCGTGCGAGCACAAGCTGCGAAACGACCCTCGGGTCACTCCGATCGGGCGCTTCATGCGCAGGTCGAGTCTGGATGAGCTTCCGCAATTGCTGAACGTCATCCGTGGCGAGATGCGTCTCGTCGGCCCTCGCCCCATCGTGGAAGGCGAGATTCCGCGGTATGGCCGTCGGTTTGCACATTATTGTGCAGTCAAGCCTGGACTTACCGGCCTCTGGCAGGTCAGTGGACGTAACGACGTTGAATATCGCCGTCGAGTGGCGCTGGACTATCTGTATGTGAAGCGCCGGTCGGTGGCGCTTGACATGTGGATATTAATCGCCACGATTCCAGCTGTTATCCAATCCCGTGGATCTTACTGATAATAACTCAATGGTGGGAAACGCCCAATCGTAGCGTACTTCGTGCGGCCTGAAAGCGCGCGCGCAACATTGGAGCGAACTCGTGATCGATCCCGAATGCGCCTTCTCGCTCAGCCATGCCGGCTCGGATTGGCAATGGCGGCTCTTCAACGAGGATGGCGATCTGATCGCCGATGGATCGGCGCCCGACCAGGATACGGCTCAGAAATGTGTTATGGCCGCCATGTGGCGACGGCGCTCCAGCAGCAACCTTGACTGCCTTGAGCCGAAATAGGCTAAAAAGCCATAAAATCCTGTACGTTAGTACGCCTGGGGCTCTTGGGCTCAAGCGCGCGAACCGTCCCTGCCGGTTTTTGATCGCTAACAAGATGACAACCAAATTTTGGCAACCCGCCGCCTATATCGTAGCGTCCTAATTGCGACGAACGAGGCGAGCAGATCCAAGTGACAGACCAATTTCACGACCGTCAGGCCGCGCCCCAAGGCTTGGCCGGCGGCTCGGCCGGCCTAGTCGCCTCGATCCCCGACGTCGGGCGATCCGTGGGGGCGGAACGTGCTGACTCACACGGGTCTTCCATCATGCCCGTTATGCGCGGCTATGCGCTGGCGGCTCTTCCGATCCTGTTGGGCTGCGCTGTCGCGCTTTCCAATCCGGCCTCGGCTCAGGCTCAATCCGGCTTTCCGCGGACGCGCAACGTTGGCGTCGGGGAGCGGCCGCTCGAGGGGTACGAGGCGGCGGGGATCGTCGTCGGGACCTTCACGGCCTACCCAAAGATCACCCTCCGCAGCGACTATGACGACAATATTCTCGCCTCGGACGTCGATCCCATCTCCGACGTCGTCTTCGGGATGACGCCCGAGATCGATGTGAAATCGAATTGGAACCGACACGAGATCGCCCTTTCCGCGAACTCGACGATCACGCGTCACGACAAGCTCAAGGATGAGGACGCCACCCAATGGTCGGTCGAGGCCAAGGGCCGGGCCGACCTGTCGACCAGCGCTACGGTCAATGTCGATCTCGCCCACAATCGCCTGGTCGAGCCGCGGACGTCCGCCGCTTATCTGTCGACCGACCTCGAACCCATTCGCTATGACATCTCGACCGGCAGCATAGCGGGTTCGATCGATTTCACGCGGGTGCGCCTTTCGTCGAGCGTCCAGTTCGCACGCTATACCTACCATGACGCCTTGCTGCGCACGGGGGGCGTCATCAGCCAGGACTTCCGAGATTATAACGACACCAGCGCGGTCTTGCGGGCCGATTACGCCCTATCGCCATCCATCGCGCTGTTTTCCGAGGGATCGGTTGGGAAGAGCCACTATCGCTCGCAAAGTTCGACCTCTGATCGTGACTCCAGCCGGTCTTCGGTGCTCGCAGGGGTCGATATGGAGCTGACCAACCTGATCAGCGGTGAACTGAGCGTCGGGTACCTGGACCAGGAATTCGACGATCCCGAGCTCAGCGGGTTTTCCGGCGTGCACTACCGCGCAAAGCTGCGCTGGTTTCCGACGCAACTCGTCACCGTATCCCTGTCCGGCACCCAAACGACCTCGGATAGCGGCCTTGTGGGCGATGCGGGACTCGTCACGCGCGACCTGAACCTGCAGGCGGACTATGAGCTGCGGCGCAACCTTATCGTCACAGCTCGCGTTGGGTACGTCGACGGCGACTATGAGGGGATCGACCGAGAGGACAAGCGCACCGAAGAGAGCGTCGCGCTCAACTATATCATGAACCGGGCCGTCGGTTTGAGCTTGCGTTACAGCCACTTGCATCAGACCTCGTCCGGGGCGGATCGCGGAGTCTCATTCACCTCGAACCGCATCGGCGTGGCGCTCGTTCTGCAACGATAGAAGGCGATTTGCCAAAGCGGGTCGCGTTTTTGCGACTGCGCGCGCGGGGCGATGAATTTCCAAGTAGGTTGACGGCGATGAACGCTCTGGATCACTTCCGCGACCCCGACCGCTCAACGCCGGCGGTCATCGATGTCGAATCCGTGCCCGTCGAGGCGGAGCTCGCCGATCGGCTCGATCTTCTGAAGCTCCTCTCGACTTTTCGCCGCCGCTTCTGGCTGTTCTGCGCCGTCGTGGCGGTCTGCACGGGCGCCGCCTTTGTCGTGACGGCACTGCAGACGCCGACCTACAAGGCTGTAGCCCGGGTCATGATCAGCATGCGCCAGCCTCAAGTGGCGCCAGACAAGGATCAAGGCGCGTTGCCATCCATGGCGGGGGATTCTCCGTCGATCGACACCGAGGTCGAAGTCCTCCGGTCTCGCGCGCTGGCGGAGCAGGTGGCGGCGAGCCTCAACCTCGACAAGAACCCGCGCTTCAACCCGCTTTTGAGAATGCGCTCGCAATCCGAGCCAAGCCTGATCGCGCGTCTGTTTGGCGCGGCTCCGCGTCTTCGGCGCGCAATCACGCCGGCGGACACCCGCGAAGCCCACGCCGTCGTCATCGACCGCCTTCTCTCTGGACTGGAGGTCCGGCGGGTCGGGTCGACCTACGCCATCAACATCAACTATGTGTCGACTGAGCCGACCTTCGCTGCATCGACGGCCAACGCCTATGCCGCTGGCTATTTGCAACAGCAACTTGGTGAGAAGTCACAGGCCAATAGCAAGGTCCTGGCGCTCCTGGAGAGCCGGGTTCGGGAATTGAGCGCTCTGGCTCTCGCAGACGCCGCGCGACTACAACAGTATCGCCTTGCGAACAACATCCCGACCACCTCGGGCGCCAGCTTGGCCGAGCAAGAAATCTCCACATACAATCAGGAAGTGGCTGGTGCGCGTGCGGAGGCGGCCGCAGATCAAGCCCGGCTGCAAACGGCGCAGAAGCAACTGGCGACGGGATCGACGGGGGAGGACGTCGGCGAGGCCTTGGGCTCCTCCGTGGTCGGCTCGCTTCGTACGCAACGCGCTCAGATCAGCGCCAAGGTCGCCAATATGCAGGAGCGATACGGTCCCAACTACCCAGACCTTGTTCAAGCGCGGAAAGAGCTTTCCGACGTGGATTCGCAAATCCAAGGTGAAATCAATCGGGTAATCTCAAATCTCCAGGCTAAGACAGACGTGTCGCGGCGGCGCCTCACGTCAATCGAAGGCAGTCTTTCGGGCGCCCGGTCCACGCAAACGCAGAACAGTCAGGCCCAGGTCGGCCTGAATGCGCTGCAGCAGAAGGCCGACTCCTCCAAGCTGCAGTACGAAAACTATTTGAACCGCTATAAGCTGCTCAGCGCCCAATCCGGCACCGAACAGCCTGACGCTCGTATCATCTCGCAGGCGCGCACGCCCTGGACGCCGAACGCGCCGAACAAGACCCTGAACTTGATCCTGGGGTTCCTGGTGGGCGTGGGCGCAGGCGTGGCGATCATCTTCATCGCGGAAATGGTCGACGGATCGCTCACCACGGCTGACGATGTGGAGCGCCGAATTGGGCGTCGGCACCTCGGCGGCATTCCCGCTTTGGGTTCCATCAAAGGGACGCGGGGTCTCGATCCGGCGCTTGCGGTCGTTCGCCAGCCGCATTCGGCCTTCGCCGAGGCGATACGAAACCTTCGCGCCGCCTTGATCTACAATTTCGACGCTGCGGCGCAGGTTGTCGCCTTCACCTCGGCCTTGCCGCGCGAGGGGAAGACCACCACCGCAACCTGTTTCGCACGTTCCGCCGCCCTGCAAGGGGCGCGCGTGGTCCTTGTCGACTGCGATATGCGACGTCGCAGTTTGAATGCGCTGGTTCCGAAGAGCCACAATGGCCCCACCCTCCTGGACGTGCTTTCCGGTGACGCGCTCTTGGAAGATGCGCTCGTGCCGGACGAGGCGACCAGTGCGATGATCCTTCCCTTGGGGAGTCAGGCGGGCGAAGCGGAAAGCATGTTCGGCGGCGAGGCGATGAATTCCGTACTCGCCGAGCTCAGGGAGAGTTTCGATCTGGTCGTGCTTGACGCGGCCCCGATCCTGCCCATCGCCGACGCCGTCATTCTTGCGGCCAAGGCGGACGCAGTGGTGATCGTGACGAGATGGCGGAAAACGTCGGAGCACGCGCTTCGATCTGCGCTGCGGCTTCTGCCGCGAGGAAGGGTCGCTGTTGCGGGGGTGGTGTTAAATCAGATCGACCTTCGCAAGCAGACGAAGTTCGGCGTCGGCGACCCTGCTTCCTATTATAGCCGCTACAAGGCGTACTACAGCTGACCGCGACCGACCTTAGCGAACGCCAGGTCAGCCAGGACGGGGCTGACGATCCAGCGAGCGGCGCATCTGAGGCGCGCAGCCAGCCGACGCAGTTGATCCCGCGTGCGTCCGCTGTCCAGGCGGTGCTGTCGTTCGTGAAGGATTTCATGAGCTTCGGCCGAGGTCGAACCCTCAGCGCCGCGGGACTGGTGGCGGTCAGCGCCTTTCTTGAGAGCGCATCGGTGGTCCTGTTGTTGCCGCTGCTGACGCTCCTCGGTGGGCGGAAGGGCTTGGAGCGGCCGACCGCGGTGGAGCGGCTGACGACTGACCTGTTCCACATGCTGGGCATCGGAACGCCGATCGCCAAGCTGTCCTTGTTGGTCATTCTGTTCTCGGCGGCGGCCATCGCGCGGGCTGCCTTGACGGGCCGTCGTCAGACCGCGGTGCGTGGACTGCAGATTGATTTTCTCAAGCTACAGCAGATTGAGGTCATCAAGGCGTTGGCCAGGGCGCCTTGGGATCGGGTGGTCGGCCTGCAGCATTCTCGCGTCACCAATTTGCTCGGCGTGGAGATCTATCGCGTCGGCGGCGCCGCTGCGGGGCTTGTTGAATGTTCCGCTGCGCTCGTCGCCTTGGCCATACAAACAGCGTTCGCGCTGGCGATCAGCCCACACATGACGCTCGCCACGGTTCTCATCGTCTTGGTGCTCGCCATTCCCATGTTCCGGATGATGAAGGGCGCGCATTCCCTCGGCGAGTTCGCTTCACGCGGACAGCTTGCACTCCTGCACAACACCGGACAGTTCCTCGGCGCCCTGAAGCTCGCGCGCAGCCAGGAGCTGCAGCACAAGTTCGTCCAGGATTTCGTGAGCTTGCTGGGGGAGATGAGGGAATACGAGCTGGCCTTCATGGCCCAGCGCAGCCAGGTCCGCCTCTGGCTCACTGTCCTTGGGGCGGTGGCTGGCTCCGGCGCCACCCTGTTCGCATTCGGCGTGTTGCATGTGCCGTTGGCGGTGATCATCACCCTGCTGTTGCTCATCTCGCGCATGAGCGGTCCATTGATGCAGCTGCAGGCGGCCGGCGTCGAACTGTTCAGAAGCTTGCCCGCCTACGCTCAGGTCAAGGCGCTTAAGGCCGAGCTGGGCTGGAGTCCTCCAATGATCGAGCCCGACGGGGGGATGAGCGGCGACATCGAGTTTCGAGATGTCAGCTACCGGCACCGGCGGGCGGATGCGGAGGAAGCTGACTCCGGCGGCGTACGCAATGTGAGCCTGCGGATTCCCGCGGGGGGATGCATCGGCCTCGCTGGGGGTTCCGGCGCGGGCAAGACCACGCTGGCCGATCTGCTCGTGGGGCTGCTCAGGCCGCAGGCGGGAGAAATCCGTATCGCTGGACTGCCGGTGGACGTGGCCAGTTCGCCGCACTGGCGTGAGATGCTGGCCTACGTTTCGCAGGATCCCTTTCTTCACAACGACACCATTCGCCACAACCTGCTCTGGGCCAATCCGGAGGCCAGCGAGGCCGAGATCCACGAGGCGATTCAGGTGGCCGGCGCCGACGCCATCGTGGACCGTCTCCCGCTTGGGCTGAACACCGTTGTCGGCGAGCGCGGCAGTTTGATTTCCGGCGGGGAAAGGCAGCGCTTCGCCATTGCGCGAGCCCTGCTGCGCAAGCCCAGGCTGCTAATTCTGGACGAAGCCACCAATGCGATCGACATAGACGGCGAGCGACAGCTTCTGGGACGCCTGAACGCGCTGCGTCCCGGATTGACGCTCCTGTTGGTCGCGCATCGGCTGGAGACGCTGAGCGCCTGCGACGAAATAGTCGTGCTTGAGCATGGAACGGTGACAGCGGTCGGTAGCTTCAGCGAGGTCGTTGGTCATCTGCGGGCCTTGGAGCATGTTGGCTCGTAGGTTGCGATTTCGGGCCGCGGCGCCCCGCAGGTTTCAAATGAGTCGCATGTGCGCCAAAGATGGCCCGAACTTTGCTCGGGCAAACATGTTCTTGGTTTTGCCCTTACCTCTTTAGGACGTTAGCCATCGGAAGACTCCGGATGCGACCGACGAGCAAGCGGCCGAGCGCCGCCTGCAGGAAGGCTCGCGCCGGCCGGGCCGAAAGCGCGGCGCATCGATCCGTCCCGGCCACCAAGGAAAATGCAATGACGAGTCGAACGAGACCACATGCAACGGCCTATCGCCCCTAATTTCCCGGCCCTGCACGGCATAGCCAGGGCGCGTCGATTGCTGTGAGGTTGCGTGATCGCCTCTGCGCTCTGGCGCCCGAATTCCAGTTGGTCGCCGCATGTGGCGTCTGGCCGCCATCCGACAGGAGGCGCGAGGCTGTCCGCGCGGCTGCAGCACGCGGCGTCGACTGGCGCCGTTTCCTGGACGTGGTTGTTCGGCACAGGGTCGCAGGCTTCGCCTTTCATGGCGTGACGGACGCGCAAGTCGCCGTCGATCCTGCGATCCGCGCTGAACTCGAACAGCTCGCCCAGGCGGACGCGCGGCGTGAATTGTTTTTCCTGGCGGAAGTCCTGCGACTGCAGAAGCAGTTTGACGCGGTGGACGTCCCCGTCCGGGTGCTCAAGGGCGTGGCGGTCGCCAAGGCGATCATTGGCCGCTTTGGGCTCCGGTATAATCACGACATCGACCTGCTGGTGCCGCGTGACGCTTTCGATCAAGCCTGCCAGGTGCTCGAACTGGCGGGATATGTCCGCGTAATTCCGGGGCCTGAGGTCAGCCCCCGTCAGGTGAGGTCGTGGCGTCGCCTGCACAAGGACATGACCTTCCGTCATGCCGAGCATGGCGCGCTGATCGAACTTCATTGGCGCCTTCTCGACAATCCAGCGCTGCTCACGCGCGCCGACCCGATGGACAATCCCCAGGTCCTGCACATCGCCGGTGCAGCGTCGATCAAGACGCTCTCGCGCGAGCTCACCTTCGTCTACATGGTCCTGCACGGCGCGGAGCACGCCTGGTCCCGGCTGAAATGGCTGATCGACCTTGGGGCCCTGCTTGCAGCGGAAGATGAGGCGGGGGTCGCTCGACTCCATGCCGAGGCGGTCGCGCTCGGAACGGGCCGCAGCGCCGAGGTCGCGATCATTCTGAGCGCAGAAATATTCGGTACGCCCCTCCCGCCGCACATTGGCGCCGCGCTGGCCAGCCGACGCCGGATTCGCTGGCTTTGCGATATCTCCCTTCGATCGCTGGCCGGTGACGGCGGCGCTCGCGAGATGGAGGATCAACCCTTCGCCACGACGCTGAAGAACCTCAGCCACTATCTGCTGGCCGATGGGCTCAGATATTGGTTCTGGGAATTCGTCTATGACCTGAAGGACAGTTCCGCCACAGAAGCGTCCGACGCCTTCCGCTACCTTGGTCCGGCGGCGCGCCCCGCCGCATGGATTTCGAGGCAGGCGACGCTCATGCGGGGTGCGCGTGCGGAGCCGATACGAAGAGACTGAACGATCATGGCCATGTCGGCTTCATACTGTGAAGGAATGGCGGCTTCCTGCGGACGGTCGCTGAAGCCGCAGACGCCCAGTCGCGCTGCGGCCTCGCAGGAACACCTCCGTCCTGGCATGACTGTTCGGATCTGACGGGCGGGATTCGGCATGATCGTCACGCTCTTCGGAATCATCGTGTTCGTTATCGGCGCGTATCTGCTGTTGCGGGGCTCCGCCACGGCGATGCTCGTGTTTGTGATGACGTGCACGCTGTTTGGCGGCGCCGCGACGCTCTTCCTGCCGGCGTTGGGCGGCTCGTCCGTGCAGCCGGCGATGCTGGCGTCCATCTTCCTGGTCGTCCATTGCGTGTTGCGCATTGAGCCCCGGCAGATCGCCAAGGGCTTCGCCGACAACCGCTACCTGGTCGTCTTCGGCCTGTACGCCGCGGTCACGGCGTTCGTGCTTCCACGGCTGTTTGAGGAGAGCATCTATGTCGTTCCCATGAAGCCGATCGGACTGGACACCTATCAGACGGTTCCACTGACCTTCACCAATCAGAACATAACTCACGCGATCAATATCACCGGCACAATGCTGGCTGGCGTATGCGCCTCGGCCGTGGCGTTGCGGGACATGCGGCCGGTGCGCCTGTTGCGGGCCGGAGCCAACATTGGCTTGATCCATGCGGCCTTGGGCGTCCTGGATCTCATCCTTACGCCGCTGCATCAGCAGTGGGTCTTGGATATCTTCCGGAACGGAAGCTATTCACAGGTGGACCAGGTCGTCTCCGGATTCACGAGAATAAACGGCGTCTTTCCCGAGCCATCCACTTACGCCGCTTATGGGTTCTTTTGGTTTGTGTTCGCGACCGAGGCATGGCTCCGGAATCTCGAGCCCCGCCGGACTGGAGCGGCCGCCCTGGCGCTGTTGGCGGTATTAATTTTCACCACCTCATCGACCGCCTACGCCGGCCTGGCGGCATATTTTCTTGTCCTCATGGTGAGATGGCTCGTCTTTCCTGGAAGCATCCGAGCTCGCAGGGGCGTCGTCATCGCCTTTCTCGCGCTGGTGCTCGGCACGGGCGTGGTCGGGTTGATGGTCGTCGCCCCAGCCGCGTATTCCGGGTTCGCCAGCGTCGTGGAACAGATGACGTTCGGCAAGGCGAGCAGCGGCTCGGGGCTCGAGCGTCAGATGTGGGCGCGCCAGGGGTGGGAGGCCTTCAAAACCTCGTACGGCCTGGGCATCGGAGCCGGCAGCTTCAGGTCGTCGAGCTTCGCTGCGGCCGTGCTGGGGTCACTGGGCGTCGTGGGCGTCACGACCTACGTCCTCCACGTCCTGCAAACGCTGAAGCCGGCGCGGTTGAGCACCTATGTCACTGTGGCCAGCCAGCCGTTGAACGTGGGCTCGGCGTTCGCGTGGGCGGCCGCCGCCGGCATGCTGCCCGCCATGGCGTCAGCGGCGTCCCCGGACCCGGGGGTGGTCTTTGCGATCTTCGCCGGCGTCGGTCTCGCCTACAGGCGCCAAAAGCGGGAGCGAACTCGCCTTGTGACGGCGACCTCCGCGCCGAAGCCCGCCGCCTCGGCCGCCAAGCCGGTGGGCGGCGGCTAAACATCGCATCTCAGCTCTGATGGGGCCGGGCGCTGCGGCGGGGCCAGCTGGACGCTGGTTCATCTAGGCTCCTTCGGAGGCGCAAAGGAGTCGCCGACCTCAAATAAAAAGGCGCCGGCCTGCAGGATCAACCGCAGGCCGGCGCTCTATTTCAAAAAGACCTAGGACCCCGGTTGAGGCGGAAACGCGGTGTTGTCGTGGAACTCAAGTGTGTCGGAGTTCTGGGCGCTTGCGTTCGCCGTCGATTCGATGGGCATGCGCTCCAACAACGGAGCCGTGTAGGGCCGCTTGACCCGAGGAATATCACCGACTGCCATGTAACCCTCCTTGGGATTCGGAACTAAGCAACAAATTTTTGGCACGAAACAACTAAATTTGCGCGCGGACCGCGCTTGTGCCAAGACTTTGCCCGCGCGCCGCGCTTGAAGCAAGCCATTTCTCGGCCTGGCGGGTGTAGTTTTATCGGAATGGTAGAGCTTAGAAACGCCGCCAACCACCGTGAGACTTCCATTTGTTTCAACTCTATTTAGCCTCACGAGATCTCTTATCGAGAGCGCTGCACACAAAAGGGGCATTAAAGAACATCTGGTTGAGCGCGCTGAACTACTTTGGAGCATTAACGGGGGTTAAGTTCTGGATCGAAAACGCAGGCCTGGTGGTCGTGAAGCGTGCGCATGGGAGCGGGGCCGCGGGGGCAAGAGCCGAATGTCTGGCTGCGATCCCCTCGTGGGGCTCGGCGATCGATGTCGGTGGAAGGATGCGCGTTCAGCCCGTGCCGCAGCGGGAAGAAGACGCGAGCTCTCGCCGGTTTGGTCACTTCAACACATCGGGCTTTGGAGCAATGCGACGCTCCGCGCGGCGCTGAGTTGAGCTGATCGCCTGCTCGGACGTGGGAAGGTCCACCCGCCATAGTGCGCGCGCTAGCATTCGGCCGGCACGCTCGAAAGTCGGGCGCCCGGGCGAAGGTCGCAGCCGCTCGCACGATGGCGCCTCGACCAAGGCCCATTCACTGCATATTATGCGAACTCAGCGCCACAACACAAGAGAAGCGGGACTGTAGACGCGACGGCTGGCAGCGTCATGTCAAGACGTCAACAGAGTTTTTGGGCCACATGATAGCACTCTTCATAGACTGGACGGGTCGTCCAATTGAACAAACGCTCGCCCAGCGCATAGCTTCATCGCTTGCAGTAGGGCAATCAGGTGGCGGAAAGTTTATAACTGACAATAATATTATGTATGCGGCAGTAAGTTCTGCCCGTACATGGCGTCCTGCACGAACGCCGGCGGGCGAGTTCGTTATCTTTTCAGGATTCATCGACAATAGGGACGCGTTATCGAGCCAACTTGAGCGCACGTTCGTCGATGACACAGCGCTTTACGCCGCCGGATACGCGGCCTGGGGCGAAAACGTCGACCGCAAGGTGGTGGGGCAATACTCTTCCATTATTTATATACCGGGCGAAAAGAGCGTCAGAGCTGTTAGGAGTCCAATCATGGCTCCGCCGCTTCACGTATATCGTCATAAAAATATCCTCATATTAAGCTCTACACCCCGCGCCATATTTGCTTCAGAAGAAATACGCCCCGAGCTCGATGAGCAGAAGGTCGCCGACACGCTCCTCCTGAATTACAACGAGGGCCGTAGAAGCTGGTATAAGGGGATAAGCCGTCTCGAGTTGGAGACAATCTCTGCCTTCAGAAGCAACGACGTCACGGTAAAAAAATACTATAACCTAGAAGAGTTGCCGCCCATTCGATTTAAGAGCGACGATGACTATGTTGAAGCGGCCAACGAACTACTGCGAGAAGGCGTCAAGGCGGCTCTCTCCGGATCACGGAAGCCAGCCATACTGCTTTCCGGGGGCCTTGATTCACAGGCTGTTGCAGCTCACGCGCTTCGATTAGATCCAGACCGCCCGCTTATTGGCCTGACTAGCGTGCCTGAGCCTGGGTGGGATGGCCGGATCGCCAATTTTCATTTCGGTGATGAAGGCGAGCATGTTGACGCGTTAAGTCAGATGTATCCATCACTAAATGTTGTAAAACGTGATGCTCGTGGCCATTACCTCGACGAAAGTGCTCAGAAGACACTGTTTCTTCTCAGTAACGTGTCTCCCCGAAATGCTGACAATCTACATTGGGTGAATGATTGCTATCGTGGCGCCAAAGAGAATGACTGCGACGTAATTCTAAATGGTGGATTCGGGAATGTGTCATTTAGTTTCACGGGTGAAGGTGCAATCCCCACCTGGTTCACCACGCTACAATGGAGCAGGCTATGGCGTGAGCTGCGCGCGACAAAGGGAAGGACGCCAATGCCGCAGGCGTTCCTTTCCCGTGTCATCAGGCCGCTTATACCAACTCCCGCCTGGGATATAATTCAGCGGGTCCGCGGTAAGGACGTGGTTAGCCCTTTCGATAGTTGGTGCCCATTGAATAAGTCGTGGGCTGAAGAAATGAATGTTGTCGAGCGAGCAAAGCAGTTCGACTTTGATATTTTCTTCAGGTATCCGCCGCGCTCCACTCGCGAGTGGAGGTCATCCGTCATCCGAAATGCCTGGAATGAAGGGGGCGATCTTGGGCTAACGAATGACGCCATGTACGGTTTGAGAACCCGTGATCCGACGAGTTATCGACCGCTCGTAGAATTCTGCATGTCAATTCCAGACGATCAATACCTCCGTAATGGCCAATACCGGTGGCTTGCAAAGAGAATGCTCCGCGGATTGATTCCGGAGAAGGTCCTCAATGAAGGACGTCGCGGCCGCCAAGGCGCCGATTGGCACCTCAGAATGGGTCAGCGTAGGCATTTGCTGAAAAGTGAGCTTGAGTCTCTGGAAATTGATCCGAAGATGGCGCGTCGCTTTAACCTGTCAGAGCTCAAGGCTGCTCTCGATGAGTGGCCGGCGGAGACCCCATTACAGGCGAATAAGGAAGAGTTCGCCATGGCGCAACGGCTTGAATTGGCGGTGTCGCGGGCTGTCACCACTGCGCGGTTCATACAGTACGTCGAGGGAACAAATTATTAGGTCGTAATGCGGACATCAAATTCAACCTATACTTAAGGATCGATTCTGAACGTGCACCGTGAAAGATACCTAGCCTATGGTCTAGTGATCGACAGCGAGGTGGATTTACCTGAGTTACGCAAGCTGGCGATGGGAGATCGATCGGCAGCGGACGTCGTAATCCGCGTTGCGCCGACTTCGAGGGATGCGGTGATTGATGGGGCCGACTACGGCCCATTCTACCGAATGAGTCCGGGGCATATTTGGTTTGATGTGCCGGACGTCGCCGAATTTATTGTGCGCGACGGCAACGAGATCATTGTCAATCCCAGGGTCGGCGTCGATGACGGTGGAATCAGGCTTTTTCTGCTTGGGTCTGCGTTTGGCGCAATTCTTTCTCAGAGAGAGTTCCTCACGCTCCATGGCAACGCGATCAGGATTGGCGACCATTGTATGGTGTGCGTGGGGGATTCGGGCGCAGGCAAATCTACGTTGGCGGCCGGCTTTATGCGCCGTGGTTTCGACATTCTTGCCGACGACGTGGTGCCTATTGATTCAGCCTGCCGCGCTATTCCAGGCTTTCCACGCATCAAGCTATGGGGAGATGCGGCCGAGAAACTGGGGATAGCTACTCACGGATTGAGCCGTATCCGTCCAGAAATGGAAAAATACAATGTCCCACTTTCGTCGCAGTCAGGTGAGCCGGCGCTGGTGAGGTGGATCTATGTGCTGACAAAGGGATCTGGACCGGGGATGGAGTTGGAGCCGGTGAGGGGAGCGGCAAAATACAAGGTCCTTCATGACTATACATATAGAATGGAATTTATTCTGGGCATGAATCGTCAGGTAAATCATTTGCGTAGCTGCGGGGAGTTATCGCATCGAATACGCGTGGCGCGGCTGATTCGTCCCGAGAGAGGCTTCGATTTGGATGGGTTGATTGACTGTCTAATCTTGGACATGCGGCAAAATGCTTGATGTCGCGGACTTCATATTGCGCAGGTTTCGGTGGGGTCTGCGACGGTGGTTCGGAGCCGCGGGTCGGATTTGGGTTGTCTTGTTCGAGAGGGGCGTGATCCCGGGCTGACCCTGTCATACCCGTCTGCCAGGCGATGCGTGCGTTGACGTATCGGTGTTTATTTCGCATCTTAGAGTGCCTGCCTATGGACGAGCTTGACATGAATAACAGCTACTGCCGGAATCCGAATATAGTTGCTGCTGAGATGGACGGCGATTTTGTGATGATGAACGTCGAATCGGGAGAATACTATAGTATTCGAGGCTCCGGAGCTCGGATTTGGGACTTGGCGGAGCGGCCGGTCACCGAATCGGAGATTGTCGAGACGCTCTGTGATGAGTGTGAGGTAGACGAATCTACCTGTAGGGCTGATGTTCGGAAGTTTCTGGATGAATCTCTGGAGGCTGGGCTTATTATAATTGGTTGAGGTCGTGGTAATTCACCGTCTGAAAAAGAAGGTAGGGAGCTTTAATCGGCTCCCTCTTTTTGTTCAGGTCTGGTGTGTTCCGGTCTGGTTCGCGTTGGGGCTCGCCAGGTGCCTTGTATTGACCATCCCATTCAGGCGCCTCGCGCCCGCTCTTGGGTCAAGTGTAGGATTGGAGCCGTGGATTCCGGTTTTGACCGAGGCGCAGACGGTCCGCGCGCTTCATATCGGTCGGGTAATTCGCGTGATCTCTCGCTATACGCCCTGGGATTCAAATTGTTTTTCGCAGGCGGTCGCCGCTCGTCTTCTACTCGGGCTTTATGGCGTGCCGTATGCGCTTTATTTTGGATTGATGCGGGATGCGGCCTCGGCGGGTATGAGGGCCCACGCATGGGTTGTCGCCGGACAAGTTGGGGTCACGGGTGGGGCGAGTTTCGGCCAATACACCGTAGTGGGAGTATACGTCTGTCCGAAGCTCGGACTCGGTGCTGGGCGCTGTTGAAGGCCCGACGGGTGAGCGTCCGCAGCGCATTAACTTGCCTGGAGCGAGTTCTGAGCGCGGCGCGATGAAGGCGGTCGCGTCTCTGACGATCAGATTTGTGGCGATCGGCGTGTTGTGGACCGGCGCCATCGCCGGATCGGTCGGGCAGCTCGGGCGTGTGGTTTCGCCGCTGGATGGCCTGAATCATCTCATGCCCATCTGGGTGCTTGGCGCCGCCGCGGCCGTGGCGGTGCTGATCGCGATGCGGCGCGCCCTCGGCGCCGCCGAACTTGGCGCTCTGTCGATAGTGCTTGCGTGCGGCGGCCTTCAGATGGGGCCTGAGCTGTTCGCCGCGTTCGCCAGGGGCGGGGGCCCGGCGACCGGGCGCGATCTCAGGCTCGTGGAGTTCAATGTCTCGAAGGGGAACCGCACGCCTGAGCGGGCTACTGCCTGGATCCTCAACCAGGACGCGGACGTCGTCGTGCTGGGGGAAGCGCCATCGTACGGTTTGATCGTGAAGGCGCTTCGTCGGCGCTATCCCCATCTCGTCTCGTGTACGGGCGCGCAGGGGTTGTGCTCGACCGTCATCCTGTCGAAGCGACCGCCCAACGCCTCGGGCGGTCTGGCCGAGGGCGATCCGGAAAACCGCCGAGGGCTGTCGGCGGCCTGGGCGAGGTTCGATGACGGCCGGGCCTCTTACGTCGTCGTCGCCGTCCATCTTCAACGGCCATGGCCGTTCGGCGACCAGGCCGCCGACCGCGCGCGGCTGGCGCGCTTCATCGGGTCTGTCGGGTCACGCCAAACCATCGTGGCCGGCGACTTCAACGCCACCCCGTGGTCTTTCGCCCTGCAGGACCAGGATCGGGCCTTCGAGCTTGACCGTGTGTCGCGCGCGAAATTCACCTGGCCGACCCGTGCGGCGGGGAGGGTAGGGCTGCTCGGCCCGTTTGCGCCGATCGATCACGTTTATGCCGGACCGGGATGGCGCCCGCTCGCTGTGCGTCGCGGGCCGTTCCTGGGTTCCGACCATCTGGCGCTTGTCGTGGACCTGACCGCCGCGGCGCCGCGGTCCGAGCGTCCAGGAATGAGAGGCTGACGGCGCCCGCTGTGGATTTGGCGGTCAATCCGCGGTGACGTCCGGTTTTCGCAGCTCCGGCCTTGCCATTAAGTTTTTCGCGCACGATCTTCAGGGCCGCCGCCGTGTGAAGGCGGTCTCCAAACGACGCGTAGCACGGGGCGTGCTGGTGACAGCCACCTTCGCAATTCGGACGCCATTGAGAGAGATCTGTCGGCGTCTTGTTTGGCTATCGGCCGCATCGGCGCTGCTCGGGTGCGCTTTGTCGGCTGCGGCCGCCCCGCCGGTCTCTCGAGCTTCTGATTTTGTGGCGACGATTGGGGTGAATACGCATGTGCCGTACACCGACGGCGGCTACGCCAACGTCTCGGCGGTGCTGGCGGACCTGAAGTATCTCGGGACGAGCCATGTGCGGGACTATGTGCTGAACCCCGGCATGCAGGGCCAGGCCGGCTACGGCCAGCTCGCCCAGGCGGGGATCAAGTTCGACATGTTCATGCAGGGCGATCCGTCCCTGTTGTCCCTGGTGCATGACTTCGTCATCGCCCATCCGGGGGCGGTGTCGGCGCTGGAGGGGCC